>Ga0265292_1003133_pt1 | contig 10466 bp, 11 predicted proteins | sample Munlanlewell296A_FD_189080 | JGI IMG/M metagenome (GOLD analysis project Ga0265292, IMG submission 189080) | Leachate microbial communities from a municipal landfill in Southern Ontario, Canada - Leachate well 296A | ecosystem: Engineered > Solid waste > Landfill > Unclassified | place: Canada... | reverse complement strand
GACCACACATTTCGATTTGAAGGTGACAGTGACCCAGGCGACGAGGCGATTGTTCTCGGACTGCGTTATCCCGACACAGATATCCGGGCAACTTTCGTGTCTGCCTATGGTCGAGACGCCGATCCGGCGACGGCGGATTTCTTTCGAAAGTTGCGCCAGACGTGACAGTCAAACGTGCGAGAGGTTTTCACCTCTCCTTTGACCACGACCTTGCATAGTCCTCATCGGAAATCTTCAACCCGCTCTCGCCAATTGACAACGGCCGAAACGAGTCGACCATCACCGCCAATTCGTCGGTGAAGTTTTTATCCACGCTGGATTCGTAACTTCCGGGTTGTGGCCCGTGAACAAAACCGGCCGGGTGAAATGAAATTGATCCGACACCAATGCCGGAACCGACTCGACTGGCGAAATTTCCGGCTGAGTAAAACAAGACCTCGTCGCTATCCGAGTTGGAGTGATAATACGGAACCTTGACCGCATCGGGCTCGTATTCGAGAGGACGCGGCACGAATGAGCACACAACAAATCCATCGCCTTCAAACGTCTGGTGTACAGGTGGCGGCTGGTGAATTCGTCCAACTATTGGTTCGAAGTCGTGAATGTTGAGTATCCACGGGTACAGCGAGCCGTCCCAACCTTCGACATCAAACGGATGATTGCGATAAATGTGCCGACTAATACCGCTGTGATGGCGCACCAACACGGCAACATTCTCGCCCTCCGCGATGAGCGGACTGTCAGGTGCGCGCAGATCGCGTTCGGAATACGGCGAACCTTCGAGAAACTGTCCGCTCTTTGACAAATGGCGCTGCGGCGAGCGGATGTGGCCACGTGACTCGATGAACAGCAAACTAAGGGTCGGTTGCGGAGACCAACGAAGCGTTGTTCCCTTGGGGATGACGACATAGTCGCCGGCCGATACGGACAAGGATCCGAAAATGGTTTCTACATTTCCGGAGCCGCTGTGCACATAAACCAACTCGTCCCACGACGCGTTCTTGTACAGACTCGAATCGTTAGCCGTTTCCGCCCACGACAGCGCGACGTCTGCATTGCCCAGCATCGTGTGGCGCTCGAGACCAACATCGTTGACCTTGGCCAACATTCCCGTACGCAGGTGTCGCGGTCCAAGTCGTTCATCGAGGCGGATCTCCTCCGAAGATCGCCTCACCGGTTCGATCGCAACTAATGCAGAAGGCGAATGACGGTGGTAGAGCAAAGACGACGCCGCCGAAAACCCGTCTTGACCAAACAGTTCTTCTACGAGCCGCGATCCACTGGAGCCAAGATGCACCACGTGTCGTTTACGCGGAACGTTGCCAACTTTGCGGTAGTACGACACCTCAGGATCCTTTCTCTCCCACAATTATTCCACTCAGCGTGCCCAGTCCAATGCGGCTTTTCGGATCGGAACCGGCCCATCCACGCAAGATCACACGATCTCCGTTCTCCAGAAAACTTCGCTTCGTCCCATCGGGCAGGTCAATCGGTCTGGTCCCCCGCCACGAAAGTTCGATGAAACTTCCCTCGCTACCGCGTGTCGGACCGGAAACGGTGCCGGAGGCGATGAGATCGCCAACTCGACTCGTCGCCCCATTGGCCACGACATGGGCCAACTGTTGGGCAAAAGTCCAATACATATCGCCAAAGTTATTACTCGAGATAACTTTCGGTTCAATGTTCTTGTCGCGCATGGCGCGCGATTCAATAAGTACTTCCAAATTCAGGTCAATACCGCTTTTGCCACTGGTTCGCAGGTATTGGGATGGTTCTGGATCCTGAACAGGTGGGCTAACTCGAAACGGGGTGAGAGCATCGAAGGTGACCACCCAACTCGAAATTGAAGTGGCAAAACTCTTTCCAAGGAACGGACCGAGAGGTTGATACTCGAACGCCTGGATGTCTCGCGCAGACCAATCATTGACCAAGCAAATCCCAAAGAGATAGTCCTCAGCATTTGCGGCCGTTACACCTGCGTTTGCTCCAATTGGGCGACCAATGATGGCACCAACTTCCAGCTCGATATCCAAAGAACGAGACGGTCCAAATTGCGGTTCACCGTCGATCAAGCGCACTCCACTTGGTCTTCGAATTTCGCTCGAGTCGGCGACAATTGTTCCCGATCGGCCGTGGTACCCAACCGGAATATGGCGCCAATTCGGTAGTAACGCCTCGGCATCGGGACGAAACAGTTTTCCTAGATTGGTCGCATGGTGTATCGATGAGTAGAAGTCCACGTAATCGCCGACCTCAACGGGTACGAGCATCTCAATTTTGGAGAGTTCGGTGGCGTGCTTGCCTAGAGTCGCCTCCGAATCGTTCGCGCTTAAGGCGTCTTGAACCGATGTGCGTACATGGCGCCAAACAGATGTGCCCAATGCAATGAAGTCATTGAGCGTGTCCTTGCTCAACGATTCGATAAGCGCTTGCTGGTCAACGGCGTTTGAATCAAAAAAGCCGGCGTTGGCCAGCGAATGAAGATCAATCGCCCTATCGCCTACAGCGATCCACGCATGGGCAGAGTTTGAGGAGGTTCGACCGATTCCAAACGGAAGATTATTTACCGTAAAGGGCGACCCGTCAGGAATGTGAAATTGACCGTCCCCGCTCACAAATTTCCGCGTCGCTCTTGCTCTCGCTCAATTGACTCAAACAATGCCTTGAAGTTCCCTTCGCCAAATCCGCTAGCGCCACCGCGCTGAATTATCTCGGCGAAAAATGTTGGACGATCCTGCAGAGGTTCGGTAAACAACTGCAGCAGATATCCATCCGGCTCGTGGTCGATGAGAATTCCAAGGCGCTGCAGTTCGTCCCACGGCAATTCCAAAAATCCAAGACGAACTCGGACATCGTCGAAGTATGCCGCATTGGCTTCGATGAAACGGACCCCGCGAGCGCGAAGACTGGTAATCGCGGTAAGGATGTCGTTGGTTCGAAATGCAATGTGCTGGACGCCGGGGCCACGATACGAGTCGAGATACTCCTGGATTTGACTCTGCTTGAGACCTTCTGCCGGTTCGTTTAACGGCATGACAACATTGTCGCGATTCCACACAACCGTCGATCTCAGCGCCGAATACTTCGTCGATATCTGAGCGGCATCGAAGTGTCGCAATTGCGAAAAGCCCATGACCTCTTCGTAAAACTTCACCCACTCGTCGAGTCGGCCGCGCTCTACGTTTCCGACAACATGATCGATCGCCGCCAACCCAACTTCCGGACCGAACGGTGCCGGAGGCAGTGCGTCTCTTGCATAACCAGGACAGTAGTAACCCGAGTAGTCGCTGCGATCGACAAATGTGTGTTTCGTTTCGCCGTATGTTCCGACTGCTGAAAGGCGAAGCGTGCCGAATTCGTCCTTCAATTCGTAAGGTTCGCGAACCGGACGAGCGCCGCGGGCGACGGCTGCCTCAAACACCGCCACCGAGTCGTCAACCGCGAATGCGAGATCGTGAACCCCATCGCCATGCTCGCGCACATGATTCCAAATTTCAGAACTCGGCGAGAGCCCGGCTGTAACAACGAGACGGATCGTTCCCTGTTCTAAGAGGTATGAAGAGAAATCGGTCTGCCCGGTTTCTGGACCGGCGTAGGCGGCGACATGAAATCCAAACGATGCGCAAAGGAATCCCGCGGTCGCCCGGGCGTTGCCAACCCAGAATTCAATCGAGTCCCAACCGCGCAGTCGCGCCGCCGGAGTTGTTGCAAGTTGGTCAGTTGAAGTCATTGGCCATTACCTCAACCACAGACTAGACAGTTATGGCAAAAGAATTCGATCAGCCCTTTTTCTTCTCTTGCTTCTTCAGGCGCTTTTCCTTGAGCGTCAACTTTGGTGCCTTCTTCTGATTTGGATTGTTCTTTTGTTCCTTGTTCGCCATTACCACTCCATTTCGAATAGTTTTGATCTTCACTTTACGTGCGACTTCCAACATTAGTCGCTCATCGTGAAACGACTTGAATTAGTCAGCTTCCGGGTGCCCGATAAGTTGCGCTCTTCGACTTTTGAGTCGCCGCATCCACCTCTTCGGGAGTGATCAGCGGAGTAAGTCGAACACTCACTCTTCCGGACGAAGATACGGTCAGACTTGCCGCCGTTGCCGATGCACTGTCAGGCATGTCGATTACCGCAACAACATCATCGGAACCATATGCAAAATAGAAACATTCAACTGTCCCACCAAGTGACTTCACAAGTGCTGTCGCTTGATCTTTGCGGGCGGAACCTCCTTCGGCAAGAAGGGCCTTCGCTCCGTCTCCCGTGTACGAACCAGTCAGTAAATAGTGTGGCATGTCAAATTCCTCCCAGAGCCAAATTCATTGATCCCTTGATTTGGCATGTTATTGCCTTCAACGCGTGAATGTAAGCAGAAATTCGAGCAGCCCGTGTTCCTGAGTAGTGACAACCGCATTGCTTGGGTTAGGGATACCCCAATCGGCGAACACCACGTCGATTGAACCCGCAACCTGAATTGTTGAACCGTCGTATTGCGCATCAATCGGAAAGGTCACCGACTTTGTGACGCCCCGAAGGGTGAGATCGCCGGTTGCCTGAACTTGAATTGGGGTTCCGACGGAGATCTCCGAATCGAGGCTGATCGGAGCACTCAATTTGAACGATGCTGTAGGAAATGTTGCGGCGTCCATGATGCGGCCGGTGAACTGACTGTCACGTCGCGAACTATCGCTGCGGATTGTCGAAATTTCGACGGCGAATTCTGCCGCATCAACTTGCGTTTCGCTAAGCAAAAGAGAACCGGTCACTGCATTGGAGCGACCGACTCCCTCCGAATCCTGTCCGAGCAAAATCTCCTTGACCCGATATCCAACAACCGAGCCCGCGGCAACGCTCCATTCGCCGTCAATCCCCTGCGCGTCGGCAACCGCAATCGAAGTAGTGGTTTCTGCTGGCACCGTGTCGAGGGTCAATCGTGGTGGTGGATCATCTTTGATCACATTGATGTACAACCATGGTCCTACTACCGCCGCAACGAGCAAGAAGGAAATAATTGCTGCGATCACGACGACCTTTTTACTCATTGCAAAACTCTAACGATTCAGATTTGACGTTGTTCGACTAAATTGACACTCATGTCGGATGATCAATCTGTTGAACCATTTGACACTGGTTTTCTCGAAGTCGGCAACGGACATCGCCTTTACTACGAACAGGTTGGTAATCCATCTGGAACGCCCGTCGTCTACCTGCACGGTGGGCCGGGAGCAGGGTTCACACCAGGGTCACGAAAAAATTTCGACCCTCAATTGCATCGGGGAGTTCTGTTTGATCAGCGGGCATCGGGACAAAGCACTCCCCATGCCTCCCAAGAGGACGTTCATTGGGCAAGCATCGACTTAGTTCACCACCTCGCGGACATAGAACAACTGAGAGAACATCTCGGAATATCCGATTGGATTGTCTTTGGCGTTTCCTGGGGAACGATTCTTGGCGCGACGTATGCACAGCGCCACCCCGATCGAACGCGTGCACTCGTTCTCGGCGCATTTAACACCGGTACTGCCTTCGATGTCGATTGGCTCACCGTCCACGCCGGGCGGTTTTTTCCCGCCGAGTGGCACGAGTTCGCCAATCACGTTCCATTGTCGATGAGGGAATTACGCATTGTCGACGCGTACAACGATTTGCTGATGAATCCGGACCCATCTATCCACAATGCGGCTGCCGAGGCGTGGTGCAAATGGGAAAACGCACACGTCAACACGACGGCAAATTTTCGACCACATCCACGATTCGACGATCAAAAATTTCGACTTGGATTTGCCCGACAGGTGACACACTGCTGGCGAAACAATAATTGGCTTACTGACAACCAGATATTGGCCAATGCCAGTCACCTTGCCAATATTCCGGGCTGGCTCATTCACGGTCGACTCGACCTGAGCGGCCCGCTCGACGCTCCGTGGAAACTTCACCAAGTGTGGCCAGGGAGCACACTCATCGTTGTCGATGACGAAGGACACGGAGGAGCACAAATGGCCGCGCACTGGAGTCGAATTCTCCAAGACCTGGCCAATAAGTAATGAGACGGAATCGTTCCGGACATATTCTCGTGGCCGAACACGCACGAGTGCTCTACGTGCCGACAACCAAGGTCGCATCGAGCACCGCACGTCTCCTTCTTGCGGAGGCCAACGGCACCTATCGCCCTGAACGGTTGCGCTGGACGGACGCGCCAAATGTGTCCATCGACCAAGGTATTCACAATCTTCAGGTGAGTGGTCTGAAGTACTTCGAATTTTTCAGCGAATCCGAGCGCCAAGAGATACTCAAGTCGCAGGAGTGGTGGCGGGTCGGTTTTCTTCGGGACCCGTATGCCCGCCTGTACTCGGCATGGGAAAACCGGATTCTGCTTCGTGCGCCCAACCCACGACTAAAGGACTTCGTGGACAAGTGTTCTGACGTACTCGTCGAAGGACGCATTGATTATGGAGCAACGTTTCGCAAATTCGTGCATGTGCTGCGGACGGAACCAGCGATCTTCGGAGATGATCCTCATTTCAAGTCGCAGCGACTACATCTTGGGACTCAGGTTGCCTTTACTCATCTCCTACGAGTGGATCAACCGGGCCAATTGGAGAACTTTGCCGCTGATCTCGGACAGCGAGTCGGCAAGCACATACAACCACGGCGACTGAACGAAGGCCTCGGCCTCAAACATCTCGACGTTTTGGATGCAGAAACCGCCGGGATCATCGAAGAGATCTACAAAGACGACTTCGACAACTATGGATTCGATAAGGTGGACTTTCCGTCAGCGCCACCAACAGTGTTGGCAAGTATCGGCGAAACCGGAGCAATCAATTATGCGAGGGAAGTCACGGCGCGACTCATTCAACTCTCACAATTAGCCCGCTACCGACTTCGAACGCGCCACTTGGTTGTCCAAATGTTGCACAATCTCGGTCTTCGCCGACGCAAGTAGGATCAGCGAGATGAAAGCTGCTGTTTACTACGAGGTTGGTGACCCTGAAGTTCTTCGCTACGAGGAAGTTGCCGAACCAGAATTGCGCGCCGGTGGTCTGCTAGTTGACGTCAAGGCAATCGCAATTCAAGGAGGCGACACCCTCAACCGTCGTGGCGGAATTCTCGCCACCAAGCCGCATATCGTCGGCTATCAGGCAGCCGGAATTATTCGCCAAGTTGGCGAAGGCGTTGCATCCTTTGCTGTCGGACAGGCGGTCGTGGCGACGATGGGATTTGGATCGCATGCCGAAGTGATCAGCGTTCCCGCCGCATTCGCCTGGAAGATTCCAGATGGGCTTTCGCTGAACGAAGCGGCGGGAGTTCCGGTTGAATTCGGCACGGCCGATGATTGCCTATTCGAATTTGGACATTTGAAAGAAAGTGAAACGGTTCTCGTCCAGGCCGGAGCTAGTGGAGTTGGGCTCGCCACGATTCAGTTAGCCAAGAGGGCCGGGGCCACAGTGCTTGCCACCGCTTCGAGCGATGATCGCCTCGCACGACTGAAGGACTACGGACTCGACCACGGCATCAACTACAAGACAGCCGATACGGCTAAGGAAGTTATGTCCTTCACAAAAGGCGCCGGAGTCAACCTTGTTGTTGATTCAGTTGGAGGTTCAACACTCGAAGGAAGCGTTGCCTCGCTCGCTTACCGCGGTCGAATTAGTTGGGTTGGACGTGCGGGTCGCGAAGAGCGACCACCGGAAGTGTGGCCGATCATGCAAAAGAATGCGACTATCACAGGAGTATTCCTCGGCGCGGAAATGGCCGTCAACCCATCCCGCACATACGCAATGATCGACAGACTTCTCGGACGAATTGCCAAAAAGGAACTGACTGTTGTGATCGACAAGACGTTCCGACTTGCGCAGGCCGCCGAGGCGCATCGCTACATCGAAAGCCGCCAAGCTTTTGGCCGAGTCTTGTTGATTCCATAATTTCTGGCAACAACTCTTGATCAGCAGACTCCACCAGATCCGAAGTCTTGTGTCCAGATATAGCCGTCATAGATACTGTCTGGTCCGGTACTAACGAAACCTATCCCTAGGTGCGTCCAAATGGGATTGAGGATGTTTGCGCGGTGACCGGGCGAATTCATCCAAGCCTTCATCACTGTGGCAACATCGGCAAAACCTTTAGCGATGTTCTCCCCCGTCCATCGCGATTTCGCATTTCCCATGTATCCGGTCAATCGAATTCGATCTGAGGCCGTCTTGCCATCGGGGTTTGTATGGTCAAAGAAGTCTCTCGTGTACATATCTTGGGAATGCGATACAGCCGATTGATCAAGTGCGAGACACTCAATCACTTTTTTGAGTCCAGCCGCTTTTCGCTCCTGATTTACCATCGAAATCATGTCACCGACCAAAGATGTGGAACCTGTGTTTTGGGTATCGGATTGGCGCTGGACTACAACCCAATTGAATGATTCGTCAACCTTTTCGCATCGGTAAGTGACTCTTTTCTTAACAACAGTCTCACCGGAATTCTTACACTTTCCGCCACTTTTTGCCGCGTTCGCGGTCGAACTCAACGAACCAACCGACAAGGTGACCGACAACATTATTGAGGCCGCAGCCACTCCCCGCCCCATATGTGTCAAACCTTACCGATACCACCACGAAATTTCTGTGCAGCGAATTGGACACCGCTCAGGTTGACACTTGTTCGATTCACGTCGGCCAGATACCAGAGCACAAGTTCTACTATTGGCTTATGAAGAAGAACCGCCAAGGTGCCATGCCCTCACCTGAGAGCAGGCGGCTAGAGGAATACGAGTTCTACCCATTCGTCGCGGACGAGAACCGACACATTGAGTTCAGCGCCGAATTGTTCGTGGAGGCCACGCGTCACTTCCTTGAGGTGCGCAACCCTCTGGCGGCGCGCGAGTTGATCGTGATCGGTGAACAGAATTTGGTTCGCGACACATTTTCTACGGACGATCTCAAGGAATACAAGGAACTGTTCAAGGCATACGACGGTGACTCGGTTATTCATGACAATGCCGCCTACTTGGAGAACTACAAGCGAATAGTTCAGTTGATAGGACGATCGTTCCCCAACACCGGTATAGAAATTTTGTTGCACGATCTCGTCAATCCGTCGAAGGCCATCGTGGCCATCGAGAACGGTGAAGTAACCGGGCGTAACCTCGGCCACGGCGCAACCAAGTTGGTGCTCGACCTGAAGACGAGGCGCTACCAAAATCAAGACAAACTCAACTATGAACTCAACATCGGCGCACGGCGCTTCAAATGCACCACGATTCCCATCTTTCGTCCGGAGTACGGCTTGGTCGGAGCGATCTGCATCAACATCGACGTGCGCTTCCTGCGCGAAGAGGTGTTGGTCGACAACCAACGCACCATCGCCTTCTTCGACAACCTGCTGAGAACCGACTTTGAGTTGGATGAGAACATCCTCTCGAAAGCCGAATACCAGGCAGCGATTCGTGGGAAACGCCACCTCTTCGATGAGGCCATCCGTCCTGCCAATCACGCAGACACTCCTCACTTGCAGATCGCTTCTGCGCGCATCATCGGTGATCTTGACCAAGTAACCCTTTCGAGGTATCGAGTCGCGGGCGGCTACACACGCTTCGACCCGGCGATACGCGACCGTCTGCTCGACACGCGCGTCTCAATCCGCGAGGGACTAACCAAACGCACCGGCAACCGAGAGAATCATCTCATCTGGGGGAAGCCGGGAACGGGCAAGACCTTTCTCGTCCACGAGATAGCAAGTGAGTTGGCCGACGTCGATTACATCGAGCTGAACCTGGCGCGCCTGACCGAAGAGGAACTGCGCGCAGGATGTCGATCGGCGGTGGAATCGCCGCGCCCGACACTTGTACTGATCGACGAGGTCGACGCGCGACCCGATGCCGTCTGGCCGTATGAAACGCTACTTCCATTTCTTGATTCCAACGTCGAAGCAGGCAGCCATGTCGTTTTCGTTCTCGCCGGAAGCTCGGGCGAACAACTGGACGACCTCGTACGGGCCATCGAGGCGCGGCCCAAGGGCAAGGACCTGATGAGTCGCACTCCCGCGAGCAACCGAGTGGCAGTCGAGCCGCTCGGCGTTGGCGACCAGATTTCGGTGGCGGTGTCGGAGTTCCTACGAGAAGGCACCAACCGAGGCCGATCGATTCGGATGGTGGAGAAGGCGGCGCTCTATTACCTCGCGTCGACGCCGTACTTGGTCAATGCCCGTCAATTGACCGAGTTCGCAGCCCGTGCCGTACGCAGGGTTCCCGAGGGCGAGGAGCGACTGAAGTACGACCACTTGTTCGGAGCGGGAGATCCAGAGAACAAGGCGTTTTGGGTCGGCATGAATCGAGATGCAGCGGACCTAGTCGGAAGGTACGTCGAAGTCTCGCAATAAGTGATGGAGGCGACGCCGGGAATCGAACCCGGATACAGGGCTTTGCAGGCCCTTGCCTAAGCCATTCGGCCACGTCGCCGCGCCGAACACCACCGTC
>Ga0265292_1003132_pt1 | contig 10468 bp, 4 predicted proteins | sample Munlanlewell296A_FD_189080 | JGI IMG/M metagenome (GOLD analysis project Ga0265292, IMG submission 189080) | Leachate microbial communities from a municipal landfill in Southern Ontario, Canada - Leachate well 296A | ecosystem: Engineered > Solid waste > Landfill > Unclassified | place: Canada... | reverse complement strand
AACGTCAATTTCGCTACTGGCTATGTGGGTACTGGACAGAATTTTGGTCGGTATAACGTTAGTCCTACTTCTCCAACAGGCGACGGCGTGATGCAGACCGGTGGATTGGGTTACCCGGGGTATCACACGTACCGTTTGACCCGGACGACCGGCACGGGCACGCCGGGGGGGTCCATCGTGGGCTATTCACTGGTCAAGCTCTATGTGGACGACAACCCGGTGCCCCTCTTTACGAAGAATCTGGCCATGACCGCCAAAAACTCCGACAACTGGTTCGGGTTCGGTAACGGTGACGCGACGGGTGAGTATAATGTCGATTACGTCCGTTGGACGACTGCCGGCGCCTACGCGCCTGTTGCTAACCTGCAGAACAGTGCCAACTGGGAACGCGGCTTCGAATTTACGACCAACCCGACCAGCGGATGGTCGGTGTGGAACGGGAATCCGGCGGCGGTTACTACCGTCTCGAACGGCGTATTGAATTTCAAGCCAACATCTCAGTGGACGCTATGGAACACGAACTCTGGTTCCAATCCGCTCGGCACGGGCGACTGGAGCATGGAATGGCGCATGGCGGTGGTCACGCACACCGGCACTGGCCCCCTCATGTATGCCGACACCAACTCCTCCAAAGAGAACCTCGGTTTCCGAACTTACAATGCGGGAAGTGGGGAAATCTCTGCTACCTATCAGGTATATCCTACTTATCCAACAGACGCCGGCCTGATGAATACCGGTGGAATCGATGGCACAGCGTATCACGTGTACCGCTTGACCCGGACGACCGGCACGGGCGTGCTGGGGGGTTCCATTGTGGGTTATTCACTGGTCAAGCTCTATGTGGACGACAACCCGGTGCCCATCTTCACGAAGAATCTGGCCATGACCACCAAAAATTCCGACAACTGGTTCGGGTTCGGTAATGGCGAAGCGACGGGTGAGTATAATGTCGATTATGTTCGTTGGACGACTGCCGGCGCCTACCCGCCCGTCGCTGTGGCTATGCAGGACAGCGTGAACTGGGAGCGTGGCTTCGAATTTACGACTGACCCGACCAGCGGATGGTCGGTGTGGTACGGGAATCCGGGGGCGGTTACCACCGTCTCGAATGGCGTATTGAATTTCAAGCCAACATCTCAGTGGACGCTATGGAACACGAACTCTGGTTCCAATCCGCTCGGAACGGGCGATTGGAGCATGGAATGGCGCATGTCGGTGGTCACGCACACCGGCAGTGGCATTCTCATGTATGCCGACACCAACTCCTCCAGAGAGAACGTCAATTTCGCTACTGGCTATGTGGGTACTGGACAGAATTTTGGTCGGTATAACGTTAGTCCTACTTCTCCAACAGGCGACGGCGTGATGCAGACCGGTGGACTGGATTACCCGGAGTACCACGTGTACCGCTTGACCCGTACGACCGGCACGGGCACGCCGGGCGGTTCCGTCGTGGGTTATTCACTGGTCAGCATGTATGTGGACGACAACCCGGTGCCCGTCTTTACGAAGAATCTGGCCATGACCGCTAAAAACTCCGACGACTGGTTCGGGTTTGGTAACGGCGACGCGACGGGTGAGTATAATGTCGATTACGTCCGTTGGACTAAGGCCGGCGCGTACGCGCCTTTCCTGGGTCGCGGCCATCAGACCCTGCTTAACTTTGGTTTGCAGATTCAAACCCAAACTACCCCACAACTCTGGACAGAAGACTTCGATCTCGCATTATGGGGCGCGAGTAATTTTACCACGGTTGACTTCGGCTCCGGACCCGCCTATCCGGCTGATTATATGCCCTCGCCCCCGGGCCTGCCCTGGGCCAATATTACGGGTACACGGGAATACCTTGATTCGAGTGACGAGCCTTACGCGTCCATGTTAGTCCGCCTTAGCATTGGAGACGAGCAGGACATCACGGATCAGAACATATTGTCATCTGCCGCGTGGACGACCGCGAATATGCATAATAACTACCCCAATGTCATCATGCATACGAACCAGGGAGCGCCGTTTACCATGCAGGAGGTTCGTGATTACATGGAGACCGTCCAGCCGGACATGCTCATGTTCGATGAGTACCCCTTTGGCGCCGTGGAGTATAGCGGTATCAGCCCGACAGCCTTTTACGAGTATCTGGAGAGGTATCGCACACTTGGCTTGGAAGGCAACGACGGCACCGGAACCCACCCGATTCCCACCGGAGTGTTCCTGAGAACCTTTTATACGGAGGATTTGCTGCCGGACGCCAGTATCGTTTCGGAATCGGAGATTCGCGTGCAGTATTTCGCGGCCTGGGCATTCGGTTATAAACTTGTGGATGACTTCATCTACGAAGACAAACCGTCGGGATCGTATGTTGATTCCGTAATGTTCAGCGGAACCGGTATAGAGAGCCCCACGACGACATTTTACCAGGTCGCCGAGACCAATCGACAGAGCCTAAACCTCGGTTCGGCCCTGGTTCGACTGTTGTCCTCGGATGTCCGGTTCATTGTCGGCCGTCATAATGGACAGTACAATACCCAGCCCGATGGCGTACCGAGTTGGGATTCCAATGCGGATCCATACATTACGGATATCGCGGCAACCAACATCGGCAGTAAAAATAACGGTCAGGAAGGCGATGTAATCGTCGGATACTTTAAGCCCCTGGCCGCGGAGTTCACCAATTCCGGCCATGCGGACGACCTCTACTTCATGATTGTCAACGGTCTTAACGACGGAACCGGCGTGGCCTACGACTGCCGCCAGCAAATCCGTCTCGATTTTGATTTTGGTTCCAGCGGTATTACAAAACTTCTGCGCCTTAGCCGACAGACCGGCGCAGTCGAAGAGGTCGCATTGATCTCCGACGGTGGCTCGCTGTATCACTTGAATTTGGTCCTCGACGGAGGAACGGGCGACCTGTTCAAGTTCCACAACGGTGGTCTGTTTGTGGGCACTACTAACTTGGGCCAACCGTGACCGTTAGCACGGATTACTCCAGCTACACCGCTCCCGCGACGACGATCAACGCCGGACGCACTGCCAGCGGCGCGGACTATTGGCCCGGTAAATTGGATGAAATCCGCATCTATAACCGAGCCTTGTCACCGACGGAATTAACCGCCCTGGCACAAGGCAAACAATTGAACGGGCCACAATCTGGGGCATGGTTCAAATTTTTTGAACCATGCCCTGTCCGTTCATAATAAATATCGCCTCTTCGACCGGCGATGTAGAACGGAAAGTATCCGTTCTACGAAGTACACCCCCGGGAAATCATGAGGGCAAAGGAGACGCAGGAGGGTGAGATGTTTATGGCGTCGGGGGGTGCGAAGTGCGGCTTTCCAGCCGCGAGGGGTCAGTTCGGCGATCCGGCAGTGCGGGTGCGTACTGATCCGGTCCAGCACATCACGGAGGTAGGCGAAGGGATCGATGCCAATGTGTTTGCAACGTTGTCGAGATACGGAATACCTCTGCGCAGAATATTTGTTTTGTGTGGATGGAACTAGCGGTCAGTGATGGTCAGGGAGCTTGGTCGACGTCCGGAATCGAGGTGGAATCTTTTTGTTTTTGGCCGGACTGAATTGGACATCAAGTGTTTTGGACAAAACAATAAAAATGGCGAGGCATCCGCGGTTATGTTTAAGTGGGATACTTATCCCGGAGTGTACCCGGCAAAGCTCATGTTAAAACGAACCTACACTGCCGCCAGGCTACGCAAGGTCGTAAAATCCGCCCACATAGTGTTCATCATAAGCCTGTTGCTTGGTCTCGTCTCCGCGTTCGCCATTGCGGAAACAGACTCCATTAAACCAATCACACTACGGGCCTGGGGCGTGCCTGGCAATTATGTTCTCGTCATTCGAGCCCAGGCTGATTTCAACGTTCTAAAGGCTTTTCGTGAGCGATACCCCAACATACGTCCAGTTTCATCACAAGGCTTGGAAATACCCGGCGGCAGCAGGACTACCGACTTTGTACCCTTCATGCAAATCGCGGGAGACATCGCTCCAGACGTACTCTACGTGAGTTTTCGTCACAGCCAGACATACATACAAAATAAGCTCCTTTATCCTTTGGACAGATATGTCGAGGACATGCTGGGAGTAGAGATCAAAAATGGCCCAGCAATGAGTCTTGACGAATATCTGGCCGAACTCAAAAAATCTCCCAAGTATGGTTTGGAAATCGAAAACCGCTTCCCGGAACAATGCTGGAAAGTTATCAGACGCGAATGTCCTAGCGGAGACAGTTGTCCTTATTGTAGGAAGTGGGGTATTGACGCGACAAAGAGGCATTACCACATCTGGTGTTTCCCTCAAGCATCGAACGTCTCAATCTTATACTATCATAGGGATTTTTTTCAGGAGGCCGGCCTGAACCCCGATATGCCGCCTGACACTCTGGAAAAACTTCTCGAATATGCCCGTAAGTTGACCGTTCCGGAGGAAGACAGGTATGGCCTTTGGCTCGGCTTGGGCGAGGAACTTGCCAATAATACGCTGGGGTTCTTGCACTCTATGGGGGGGCGACTGGTCACACAGAATGACAACGGCGACTGGCAGTGCGTTTTCGACAGCGAAGCTGCCGTTGAAACATACTATTTCGTAGCGAGGCTTTACCACGAACCCTTCATCAATTCAAAAGGTAAACGTGTCTACGGCGTAATATATCCAGGTGATCGGACAGGCCTCCTCCGCAACGTTGCCATATGGAATGGCGAAATTAGGCAAGAGTATTTTTCGGAGTTTGATCCGGCGGTAATGGGACTTGCACCGATACCAGTAGGGCCAAGCGGCGAGAGAAGATGTGTTCTGGATGCAGATATGACCGGCATTTATGCCGGGTTGGATGACGACAAAGACACGCGTGATGCGGCATGGAAGTGGATTCACTTCTTCCGTGGCCCGATTGGGCGAGCAACATGGGCGAAGGTTTACGTTGAAAGAGGCTTTGCGCGTTTTCTGCAGCCGGACCTTCTCAAGGAGGCCGGGTACGCCGAATACGTCAACGAGGTAAATCCGAATTGGGCTGAGGCCTATCGCGAAGCGATGAAGAACAGTGTTCCTCAGCCGTATGGCAAGAACTGCCAGATGGTGTTCAGTTATGTTGGCAAGGCCATTGACCAGATAAGAACGGACCCCGACATCCGCCAAGCGATTGAAGCGGGAGATGCCCAAAAAGCCAAGGGTCTGATTCGGAGAATTCTCAAGGAACGAGTCAGAAGCACCAATGAAAAGATGTTGAACCTCCTTTCGCCTAAGCAGCGTAAGTTTCGCGCTGTTGTAGCGTCGATCGTTGCCGTTGTGATCTTGACCATTTTCGTTTTTGTCTTACGCAGTGTCTTCCGGGCGTTTGCCGCAACGGTGATTCGGGATGTGAATGCCCCTAAAGGATCCTGGCAGTTTGGCAGATACAAGTGGGCTTACATCCTTATGATCCCGGCTGTCGGTTCGGTGGCCCTCTGGATGTATTATCCGCTGATCCGAGGCAGTATCATTGCTTTTGAGAATTACAACGTACGTGGGTTCAGTGAGTTTGTAGGCATGGAAAACTTTGCTAACGTTTTATTTGACGACGAGTTTTGGCATTCCATGTGGATTTCGTTGAAATATGCGATCGGATTCATGTTTTTTGGGTTTACGGCGCCGATTGCGCTTGCATTTCTCTTGACGGAGGTCCCCAGGGGGAAAGTATTTTTTAGGATTATTTACTACCTTCCTGCTGTCTTATCCGGCGTGGTAGTTATTTTCCTATGGAAGAGTTTTTATGGTTCTTCCGGAATGATTAATGAAGTAATTAATTTATTTATCAATTTAGTAAGCCTGATACCCGGCGTTGAAATCGCCCATATCCACAAGAGATGGCTGGAGGATCCGAGTTTTGCGCTGCTATGTGTATTGATGCCAGTTATATGGGCCGGAATGGGACCGGGATGTCTCATATACCTTGCCGCTCTGAAAACCATTCCTGAAGAGACCTACGAAGCGGCGGATGTCGACGGCGCTGGAATCTGGCAAAAGGTGTTCCACGTGGCCATTCCCAGCATCAAAGGCCTGATTATGATCAACTTCATTGGAGTAATGGTCGCAACCATCCAAGGAGGGAGCCAGTTTGCCCTAGCTATGACTGGCGGCGGGCCTTATACGCCTTACGGCCAAACGGAATTCGTCGGCCTGCACATCTATTGGCAGGCATTCGGGTTTCTGAAATTCGGCACGGCGGCGGCCATGGCTTGGGTACTGGGCGCCATGCTTGTCGGGTTCACTGTCATGCAGATGAAACGGCTAAGCAGGATGGAGTTTAAGACGGGTGCGGGAGTAGCCTGATAGTTCAATCAAGGTAAGAAAGGTAAGAGACGATGCCGATCATCAGTAAAGTCGGAAGCCGATCCTTTACGGTTCGCCTAAGCTATACAATCATTTTCTGCGTCCTTATCCTGGGCACGATAACAATGATCTACCCCTTCGCATTAATGCTTTCCGGATCGGTCAAGTCTGAAGCGGATATTCTCTCCTTAAAACCCTATCCGGAGTATTTGTTTGACGACCTCGTCCTTTATCAGAAATACGTGGAATCGAAGTACGGCTCAAGGCTGGAATTGATACGCGAGTATTTGCATAAGCCTATTGCGAGCTGGAAAAGAATTCAGAGACCTTCAGAGGTGGAATTCAAATATCTGGATGACTTCCTCGCCTGGAGAAGCAAATGTAAGTGGTGGTTCCTCGGTCACGGCCGGTCCCTCATGCTACCGATTAATTGCCGACTGTTCCGCGAGTATATGGTCAACCGTTTTGACGGCGATCTTAAAAAGTTTAACGAAGAGATGAGCCTATCATTGAGGTCATGGAACGAACTGTTTCCGATCGGGAGAAACTTCTTTCGGTCTCCTTTGCGACCAGACAAAATTGCCTTGGCATTTCTGGAGTTTGCCGAGACTCGGCCCATTCGAGACAGAATGATCGAGAATCCCGATGGATGGTATTGCGAGAGATATCTCTCCAAGATTTACACGACGAACATCGGCATTTATAATGAGGCCCACCACACCACTTACAACAGCTATGAGCAGATTTATCTCCGCAGACATGTTCCTGACAGCGGTTTGGAAAGGAAAGATTGGGAGGATACCGTACGAAACAGATTGCCCTGGGAATACATAAGACTATCGCCGAATATAGCCGATAATTACAGGCGATTTCTATCCGAAAAACTGTACGAGAACCTTGAAGCGTACAACAGAACGCACAAGACAAGCTTCAAGTCTTTCGACGATATTGCCATGCCCTTGACCCTACCATTGTCGGAAAAGAAGATCGATCAGGAGGACTGGGAGAAATTCTTGAAGAATCCGCTCTACTGTCCGGTTGAGGCTATCGAAATATACGGTCCCAGACAGGCGTTTGAAGAATTCGTCGCCGAGAAGCATGGTTTGCCGCTTGAGCAGGTTGTGCCGTTGCGGCTACCTTCGGCTGCGGCTGACTGGCATGATTGCATGGCAAACAGGAGTGAACTAAGATGGGAATTCACTACCCGCAACTACAAACAGGTCCTCGGTTATCTGCTCTTTCACGGACAAGGCATAATCAACACGATAATTTACTGTTCACTGGCGATTCTCTCGGCCTTGATCGTCAATCCTACGGCCGCCTATGCCCTCAGTCGTTATAAGCCTCCGTCCACGTATATGGTCTTGCTTTTCTGCATGGCCACAATGGCTTTTCCCAGCGAAGTGACGATGATACCAGCGTTCCTACTATTGAAACGCTTTCCGCTGTGGCCTCTGATCGGTGGCGCCGTGGCATTCGGCCTTTCGGTTTGGATCTTATCCAAACTGCTGGGGAAGTCTTCGGAGGTTCTGTGGTTGGGTATTTCTTTGGCCATCGGTGTCGCTGTTGGACTGTGGGCAGTGCCAGCCATTACGGGTAAGCCACACATAAGTTTGCTGAACACATTCGCTGCACTTGTTTTGCCGGGCATGGCCAACGGTTACATGATCTTTCTTCTTAAAGGTTTCTTCGACAGTCTCCCACGTGAATTATATGAAGCGGCAGACCTCGACGGCGCCGGTGAATGGACGAAGTTTTGGAACTTTGCGATGGGCCTTTCGAAACCGCTCTTGGCCGTGATCGCACTAGGTGCATTTACCGGTGCCTACACGCAGTTCATGATGGCCCTGATGATCATTCCTGATCCGAAGATGTGGACGATAATGGTCTGGTTGTTTCAGCTTCAAAGCCAATCACATCAATCCGTGGTCTATGCTTCCTTGGTAATCGCAGCCATTCCAGCTCTTTTAATCTTCGTTCTTTGCCAGGGGGTGATAATGCGTGGCATCGTAGTGCCGACAGAGAAATAGGGAACCTTAGCACACGTGGCGGCGGTTAACGTCTTGATTCTATTACCGTGCTGCTTCGACCATAGCCCGAACATTTTCCGGCGGCACGTCCGGTAACAGTGCCTCATGGCTGGGACTGACGATCAAGCAGGGGCCGAGGAGCTCTTTTACCCGACGAACATCGGCCTGAATCTCCTCGTGGGTCCCGTGGACCAGCAGGTACTGGGTATCGATCCCACCCATGAAGGCAATCTTGCCTTTAAAATCGCGGGCCAGGGTTTCGGCATCCATATTACAGGCCTTGGTCTGCAACGGATGGAGGCAATTGACCTTGGCGTCGATCAACCGGTCAATGACCTTGTGGATCGACCCGCAGGAATGCAGGATCACCTGGTAGCCGTGCCGATGAGCCAGAGCGGTGAATTTTTGGATCCAGGGTAGAATAAATTCGTCGAACTGCCGGGGACCGCAGATCAAATCCAGTTGCGTGCCTAAGTCATTTCCGAAGAAAAATCCGTCGATTAAATCCCCGGCTGTGTTAAATAAGCGTTCGTTGGCTTCATAGTAAAAGGAGCAGACCCGATCGGTGACTGCGTGAACGAGTTCGGGATTTTCGTACATGTTCATCATGAATTTTTCCATCCCGAAATAATCCATGACGTTATGATAGAAACTGGTCCAGAACCCGCTCGCACGGTAAAAGTTACCGATCTTCTCGATGGCCTTGAGGCAGGGATCGAAGCTTAAATACTTGGGATTCGGCCATTCGTATGAATCCAACTGCCGGACATCCTCAATATCAGCAAAGGGACCGGCCTGTCCGTGGTCGTGTTTTTCCATACCCAAGTCGAACATTTGCCGGCCCTTGGGATGGCAATAAACGCCCGGAAACAAATCCGCGGGAAACCAGCGAAAATCGTCCCCGAGTTTTCGGCGAAGATCTTCCTCCGTGGTCGTATTAAAATACCGATGCAAGATCGGCCAGGTATCTTCATGAGGATTGCCCAGCCACAACCCACACCGGTCGGCCGGCTGCCCGGCGATGATCGTTCGAATTCGTTCCCGACTGCTCATGGAAGGCGATTGTTGTCGAGTAGACATACTATGATCTCCTCATTTAGGTTTTCTTTGTATTCTCAGTTTCTCTTCTCTTTCGATTGAAGAGTGCCACACTATTCAACCGTGTGAGGAAATCTCAATGTCCCTCACAGAACCGGACTTGTAGATTTCCCACATCCGGCTCTTCAGCAAATCTCACGCACCGATTCAATCAGTACGATATGAGCAATTTTGTTAGCGTTTATTTCCCATATCAGTGTATGGTAAATGCTGCCTCATCACTCTGCAACTTACTGCCAGCCACTTCGAGTGAGTCTTACGCTCCACCGGGCATTACCCCGGCTACACCTCTACTATTAGCTGGTCCGACTACCGAAACGCCATACCGCCGCGTCGCTTTTTCGGCTCCTTGGCGGCTCCCTTTCGGAACGCTTCGGTTCTCCCAAGTTCCGATGTGAACCGTTCGATAACCCGTCATGGACTTAGACCCCGGACATGTGTCCACACTCTCACCGATAGCGAGTGCTTCGTTGCTGGCTTCCCGGACATGAAACTCTTGGCCGTATGCAAAATGGAATATTTCGGGGCTGAATATCTTCACTTGCGTTGTGACTGACAATCGCCCGTCCCTTTGGCCTCGCATGGTTAGTTACCCTTCCACACGCAAAGGTCCGTTCCGGCCTGTTGGTTAGACGTTGACCGGGCTGGCTTTTCCAGCGTGTTCACATCAGCTTTTCTTGGCGCACTCATGGTTTCAGTTCCTTACATCCTTCTCCCCGTCAGAGTCATCAATGGCGACATGGTCAATCTGTTCTACCAATTCCACGTCGTCGGCCGAGACGTGGCCAATGACCCGACCGTCATCGAGGATGTTTTCTTCTTTCTTGGCGAGGTCCTTGAACAGTTTGCGCAGGTCTATTGTCCCACCGATGGAAAACCAGATGGTGGAGACCAAGCCAATCACCCCGGCGAGGATAAAGTTGTTGAGGAAAAACCACCGCGCCCAACCGTCATTGCTCCAGGGGCTGATGAAATTCCAGACGGCGATGACCACGAAACTGACCAGGAAGCCCCAGCCGAACGACC
>Ga0265292_1003131_pt1 | contig 10470 bp, 8 predicted proteins | sample Munlanlewell296A_FD_189080 | JGI IMG/M metagenome (GOLD analysis project Ga0265292, IMG submission 189080) | Leachate microbial communities from a municipal landfill in Southern Ontario, Canada - Leachate well 296A | ecosystem: Engineered > Solid waste > Landfill > Unclassified | place: Canada... | reverse complement strand
TCCTCCACCACTACCCCGAGCTTGGCGATGAATTCCGGTTTTGACCTGCCTCGGCAAGCGGCGCGATAATTTGAAGCGATTGAGGTACCGGATCTGATTAACTGATTTCCTATCGCTCGACCGGTCGCGCTGTTTGGCAGCGACTCAACCAATTTTATAATTCGTAAAGCAAACTTTTTCGTCCGATCCATTAATTCTTCTTTCGTCATGTTTTTTGATTTAAGATTTATGATATTGAAATTCAAATCTTACATCTTACATCATAAATCATAAATCCCCAAAATAAATCCCAAAATGCCAAATTACCAAATCCCCAAACGTCCAAATCAACCTTTTTCCCCAAATCCTAAATCTTACATCTTAAATCATAAATCAAAAATCCCCCATTACCACCCCTTAACGCAACGGACGTAGTTCGTATACGTCTTAGTGTAGTTGTACTGAAATCCGTCGGTGAAAAAGACGGTCCTGGCGTACGTCGCCGAGTTCTCAGTCTCTGACCAGTAATCGCCGGCTCCAAAATTGTTGCCGAAAGTCGCGCGGTTGGTATACATGCAGCCAAGTTCGCTATTAGTCGGCAGGCGGGCACCGATGGATTTGCAGTAATCGCGGGCCGGGTAGCTGGTAAAATCGGTGGTGTTGTCCGCCACCAGATTGTCGCCGTCCTGCCCGCCGTCCGCGCCGCATTGCGGTTTGTCGCAGGAAGTGTTGGCGGTTTTCCATTGCTTGGTCGTTGAGGCATCCGCTTGCGCCACGATGATATAACTGCCGTCGCCCAGGGTGTTGGCGCAGGTGGTGGAAGCCGAGCAGTACCAGCTGAAAATGTCGCAGGATTTGGTCGCCAGTTTGACCTCTCCCGATGAGGTGGCCACCGTCGTGTTCCATGTCGCGGCCACTTTGCTGGTGTCCGTGTAGCTGTCTATCACCGACAACGCCTTAACATACAGCCAGCCGGCGCCAAGCCCCGCGAGCACCAAAAGCGTGACCAACAACACCACCTTCTTTCTGCCGGAGTTTAGTTTAAAAAAGTTTTTTAGTCGGTTTAACATATTGATTGATTATTTAGTTTTATATATTTTCCCTCCCCTTTAGCCAAAGGGGAGGCTAGGAGGGGTTTGGGTTCGGAACAAGACAGATATTTTTAGCGCCTATTTGTATTATGGGTTCTAACCCACCCTGCCCTCCCTTTCTAAAAGGGAGGGAGAAATACAACAAAAAAACTTCCCCATATCAAGGGAAGTTAAAAAATTAAAAACCTGATATCCGTCCAAAAATCAAGGAAGGCTACGAGAGAGAGAGAGAGAGAGAGAGAGAGAGAGAGAGAATGCACAATGTTCATATTGGTCAAAAGTTACTTTATCTATTCTATGTTAAATATAACAAATATTCACCAAAAAAGAAAGGCTAGCTAGCGGTTACTCCCTCTCCCAAACGGGAGAGGGGGAATGCTATTGGTGGTCGCGCCTGTCAGGTCATCAGGTCATCCGACCTGACAGGTCCGACCTGACAGGTTCGACCTGGCGCCCCGTCGGATGACGGGGCGAACCTGTGACCTCACCGACCTGCCCTGTTAAATTTTTTGGTGGTGTTTGTTTGAAAAAGTTAGAACCCATTTTGCGGAGAACCCTGAAAACTAATACGGACTCGGCAGGGCGAAACAATTGACTGGGGATATGGATTCGCCCTGCCTCGACTGATTTCCCGCCCGCAGGAGGGGTCTGGGGAGGAATGCGGGCGGGATTCGGACTGGGGGTTTTCGGAACGGCGGCGGCTTAGATTTCAAATTCCTTATCGGTTTCTGCAAGATGCGTTTTCAACTCGTTAAGTCCTGCATCCAGAGCATCAATATATACCTCTAACTCGTAATTTTCAAATTTTCGAGTATTTTTGAATGTCTCGATTTTGGAAAATACAAAGTCCAATTTTTTAATCACTTCATGAGTCCCTGGTATTCTTATGGTTTCGCCAAATTTACCAAAACGGTCTTCTAATCCCTTTCTAATCTTTTTGTATATTTCGTGATAATAATCGAAGCTCGGCCATGCCAAATGGTCGTCCCATTGAAAACCGTAAATGAGATTTACTTGATATAGGGATGGTTTATTTAGAAGCTCGCCGAGCTTCTCGCCCTTAAATTTTGCTTTATGCTGTTTTTCTTCTTTTTGTAATTCTTTCATGACAGTTTCAAGTTCAGCACCAAGATATTTATCTTGCAACTCAATAATTTCTGAAAACTTTATTGTTTTACTTTCCGTTTTTGAGTGCATCCATAACATATAGCGAAAGCCGTCTTTGGTTAGAGATGAGCGGTCAATCGTGCAAGAAGTAATCTCGTCATTGGCATAGGTGGATTTTCTACCTTTTCGCTCTGTCTTAACAGGATGCCCGATAGTTTCATTTCTTACCTGCCTGATTTTTGCTAATTCGGAATATTTGTTATTACTCCAATCAATTTTCTTACTGCTACCAAACAAAGATATTTTCAAATAATTAACGGCATCTTGTTGGATAAAAAGGGCTTGCAAAATTCCGTAAGTCGCGAGGTATGGATTTTTTATAAACAAATCATTCGGGTCTTGTTGAAAATTTTGAATAGCCAAGCAAGTATCTTCGATAATATCTAAAGCCGCACAAAATTGATTCCAATCGCCATCTTTCTTCTTCAAAAAGACATTGGTCTTTTTTATAGTAGAGTCGTTAAAAAAGTTCCGAATTTGTACTGCTATCCCCTCAATTTTGAGTTTTCCTTTGTCGCTCATAAATTAAAAGGTAGAAATCATTTTCTCTTTGTTTCTAATAAATTCGTTTATACTTTCAACGACCAATAAATCTTTAGGTATACTTGCCTGACCAAAATCAAATAAAGCGGCTTCACAAAGATTGTTTGTTTTGATCAGAATTCTAATTTTGAAGCCATTTTTATTTGAGGCTTGCAACAATAATGCTTTTGCCTTTTCTAAAGTCTCATCAAATCTCTGAATTTTTATAGGTATAGGTTTCGCAGAATTATTTATTTTCAAAAAACCATCAATACCTTTATTCCTTTGTACGGGTATAGCATCAATTACTTTCAAAATTTGAAGAATCTCTGGGTCTTGATTCAAGTATGATCCTTTCCCATTTTTTAATAAATTAGAATCGGTCCGGATCGGGTTTTTTAGTCTTTCTTGTGTTAATTGAATTGCGTCATCAGAGATATCAATACCTATGAATTTTCGATTGAGTAACTTTGCCGCCACAAGCGTAGTGCCACTGCCACAGAATGGGTCTAAAACAACATCCCCTTCATCCGTTACCAATTGGATTACTTTTTCTAATAACAAAATTGGTTTTTGCGTGGGATAACCTACACGTTCGTTTGCTTTGGGGTTTAGATATGGAATATCCCAAACATCGGAAAGAGGAACTCCTTTTTTATCTTGGATCAATTCGTAACCACCTACATCATTTGTTTTATACTTTGTCTTTCCGTTTGCATCCCTCATTCTTTTCTGAAAAATCTGATCGATGTTTGTTGTTGGAGAGTAATTTTCAAAAATACGATTAAATTTGAAGTCAGCAGTTTTGCTATAAAAGTAAATGACTTGGTGAGAATTCAGTAGTCCTTTTTTTGCATTTGACCATCGTTTATATGTCCAAATAATTTCACTCTGAAAATTATTTGCCCCAAAAACATTATCTAAGGCAATCCTTAAATGATGCGATGCACTTCTATCGCAGTGTAAAAAAATGCTCCCAGTCTTTTTCAAAACACGACTACATTCAAGCAATCTTTCCTCAATATAATTTTTGTAAGATTCAATACTTTCCCAATTATCGTCAAAAGTATATTCTTTCGAGTTATCTCTTGTTTTTTGTGATTGCTTTTTCTGCGTAAAAAAAGGTGGGTCAAGATAGATTAAGTCTATTGAGTTAGACTCGATTTTCTTTAATTCAGTCTTACAATCACCTTTTTTGATCATATTTTTGCAATTAACTCTTGGACTTGGTTTTCTGATCAGCGATTTTTTCTAATATCGACAGCAAATCAACTTCTGTCTTCTTTTTGATAATTTCCCAAGCTCCTTTACCAAAATAGTATTCACCGCTAACACCAGCATAAATAGTTTTTAATGTCTCTTGTATGCGGATAGCTTGTGTACGATTAGGGTAATAAAACATTATGCGAATAGGTTTATATCCCGCATTTTTAATGTTTTTTACTCTAGTATGTTCTTTTGTGATATGGTCGCCGTCAGTTGTCGCATCTCTCCATTTAATTTCGTACGCATCCTTCCCAACGAGGCAATCAATCTCAAATGTTACAGGTCTTGAACCAAGTTTATTTGGTATACGAAGTTTTCTTTGTGTCTTAGGAAATTTTTCTTCAAAGCACAAGATAGCGGCCTCTTCCAAAAACGAACCTGCATATTTATAAAGAAAACGACCCATGTTTTGGTACTCATCAATCAGTTTTCCTTCCTCTGTCGCAATACCTAAAACTCTATATATCAAATAATGAGAATTGTTATCGGCTTCCATTTCTGTAATCCTTCCAGTCATTTTTTGACGGAGAGTTTTAGAGTATTTTTCCGAGAGTGCTAAGATTTTTTCTTCGATAGTTGTCATATAATTTTATTTTTTCAATAAATCATCCACCGACACCACAAGGGCTTTCGCAATTCTTTGCATCATCTCAATAGTTGGGTTTGGCGTATCGTCAAGCTCTATTTTAACGACAGTATTTAATGAAAGGTCAGAAAGTTTAGAGAGCTTGTCTTGCGAAAGCCCTTTTTTTTGACGGAATCGTTTGATGTTTTTGCCTATTGTGGACATAGTATACTATAATGTATGGAAAGTGATATAATACTTGTATGACTTGCAAATCAATTATATCAACTTTCCATTCTTTTCTCAATGCCGCCGCCGTTCCGAAAACCCCCAGTCCGAAACCCGCCCGCATTCCTCCCCAGACCCCTCCTGCGGGCGGGACAGAAGCCGAGGCAGGGCGAATCCATATCCCCAGTCAAATTGCTTCGCCCTGCCGAGTCCGCATTTCGTTCAAAAAAGGTTCGCGCAAATGCTAAAATAACACCACAAACATAAAAGCCTGATATCATCAGGGTTTTATGTTTGTGGACGATAGAGGGCTCGAACCTCTGACCTCTGCAATGTGAATGCAACGCTCTAACTTCACCCCGTCACTTCTATCAATCTATTTTGTATAAACCACCTTTTTAGAGCGGAGCGGCTTCCCGCCTCGCCTAGACGGCGAGTCGAGGCGGGCGCCTTTCTTAGGTCATTTTTTAACAATAGATGGAAAGAAGTGACGGGGCAAGACTGAGCCATTCAAGTGGATCCGACAGGACTCGAACCTGTGACCTCGCCGATGTGAACGGCGCGCTCTAACCAACTGAGCTACGAATCCAATATTATATCAATTATTATCAAGTGCTAAGTTTACCAATCTGTCCGCCTCAACATTTAGTTCCCGCCGGACATGCTGAAAGGTAATTTTTTTGAACCCGACCGTCAAATTATGAACCTGCAGAAATAAGGGAGCCAGACCATCATTTTTTACTTTATACTCCCGTTTCAATTGTTTGACAACCAGCTCGCTGTCCAAAAAAAACTGCAACTCACCTGCACCAAGCTCTTTGGCCTTATGCAGTGCCGCAATCACCGCGCGATACTCCGCCTGATTATTTGTCGCCTCGCCGATGCACTCTGAAATCTCCGCTAAAATCTTACCGCCTTCGTCTTTTAAGATTGCACCGATTGCCGCCGGCCCCGGGTTGCCCCGCGCACCGCCATCAGTATAGATTATAAGTTTATTGTACATAGCTTATCTTGTTTATAATTAAATTTCACCTGCTTGCCCTGCCTTTTTTGTCATCCCCGCGCAGGCGGGGATCTTAAATCATTTTTCACAAAAGATTCCCGCCTGCGCGGGAATGACAAGAAAAGAGTTGTTTTAAAGTCTCAATTTATCGATAAGTCCATTATCTTCAATTGCACTTCCCTTTTGCCGTTAAACTCATTGATTTCCGGATAAAAGACTAAATCAATTTTATCACCAATCCGCAGATCAGGCCACTTGCCAGATTGTCCGAAGCCGAGCGCGCTCTTCGCACCCGCCTGCCCGTTTTTCACTCTTAATTTCAGGTGGCGGCCGTCTGAACCCAGATTAATCATATCAACCACCGTCAAATTACGGCTTAAAAATTTTGGGCGGGCGTTTTCTTCGCCAAACGGAGCGAATCGATCAATAATTTCAATCAGCTGGTCGTCCACCTCGGAAAAATCTATCTCGGCGTCAACTAATATTTCACGGCGAAGATCCAAGCCCGACAAGACCTGATTGGCCAAAACTTTCAGCTCAACGATAAACTGCCCCAGGTTTTTTTTACCCGTAATACTGAAGCCGCAGGCCGCGGCATGACCGCCGTAACGAGCAAGCGAGCCGTGAATTTGTTCAACACCCGACATCAAGTTAAACTCCGGGATACTTCTGCCCGATCCCTTCATCTCCGAATCGTTGCCGGTAATAACAATGACCGGCAAATAGTATTTTTCCATCAAGCGTCCGGCAACCAGGCCGATTACCCCCTCGTTCCACTGCTCGCCTGCTCCATAAACGCTTGGACTTACTGCAACAATGATTTTATCCTCCAAACCGGCAGCCAACGTTGCTTCAATTTGCCCTACAATTGATTCGGTTTCGCGCTGGCGATCATAATTCTTGCCGCTTAAATCGCGAGCCAACTGCTCGGCTTCGGCTTTGTCTTTGGTAACAATCAATTCTAAAGCGGTGTTGGCGTGATCCATCCGGCCGGCGGCATTCAGCCTCGGCGCCAGCTGAAACCCGATATTCCAAGAATCCAGCAGTTTACCGTTATTTATTTTTGCCGCCTTGATCAGTTCTAACAAACCGAGCCGCTTGGTTTTGTTTAAAATTTCCAAACCTTTTTTTACCAGCACCCGATTTTCCCCCAGAAGTTTCACGCAATCGGCCACAGTGCCGATGGCAACCAGATCCAAATTGCGCTCTTCCAGTTTTATTTTGTCTTCAGCCGACAAACTTGAACTGCGGATCAAGGCCGCCGCGAGTTTGAAGGCGGTCCCCACGCCGGACAAATACCTAAAAGGATAATTTTCTCCCGCTACAATCGGATCAATTACCAAGCAATCAGGCAAATCCCGCTCTTCCGCCGGCGCGAGATGATGATCGGTGACAATTACCGTGAGGCCGAGTGACTTAGCATAAGCAACTTCTGCCTTGCCCCTGATGCCATTATCCACGGTGATTAATAATTTTGCGCCTGATTCATGAATCTCTTTGATTGCCTCATTATTCAAACCGTAGCCCTCGCTCACCCGATCCGGTATATAGACACCGACCTCCGCCTTTAGTGTTTTTAAAGTTTCAAGCATCAGAGCCGTCGAGGTAACACCGTCCGCGTCGTAATCGCCATAGACCGTAATTTTCTCACCGGCCTTGATTTTCGCGATGATCAAATCAACCGCCGCCCGCATGTTGCTAAATAAAAACGGATCGTGGCTGTTTGTTTCATAATCAGCAGTTAAAAATTCTTCAATTGCCGCTTTTTCCGTTAACCCGCGATTTTTTAATAGTTGCAAAGTCAGCCGGTCGTATTGCGGGAATTGTTCTATGAAATTATCTTCAATCTTATCTAATATTTGCCAATTTTTTGACATAAGGGGTTGACAAAAACTTAATTTGTTGTATTATTATGAGATTATTTAAACTACATAAAGTGGTCAAAAAAACATAAGGAGGTGTTTCGTGGCAATAATTAGAAGGGGGTGGGCTCTATATTGCGTTCACTGCGATCTTCCAAAAATGTGGACGGAGGAAAAGGCCGAGGAAGGAGAACAGTTTTGCGGGCGCTGCTGCCATAGGCTGACCAAGGGGGTGATTACGATCTTCAAGTACTGCTCGCTTGAAAAGAACCATGACCCATACATCATGACGGTCGGCGAAACGGAAATCGAGCGCCAGCGAACCTGCGAAACGCCAGGCTGCGGTGCCGTACTGGTTTACGATAAGTCGTTCATGCCGATGTCCGTGCCGCCCAATGCGGCTTAAACCGCTTCGCCGCGCATCACACCCCGCTCAAAGCAACACGAGCGGGGTTTTTTATTGCCTAAAACTTAAAACAGCGCGCCGACAGTCCAGATAACCATGGAAAAAATCACCATCACGCTGATGATCGCCCAAAAAATCCGACTTCGCTTGCTTCGTTTTGCTTGGAACATAATTATATCGCGAATTATTACGAATTAGACGCGAATGGCGCGAATTTAATTCGTGACATTCGTAACAAATTCGTACCTATTCGCGATTACCGTTTTAATATTTTGACAAAGGTGTCACTAGGGATTTCAACGCTGCCCTTGCCCGCCGCCATCATTTTCTTTTTGCCTTTCTTCTGTTTTTCCAGCAATTTCCGCTTGCGAGTCACATCGCCGCCATAGAGCTTGGCGGTTACATCCTTGCGCAAAGCGGAAATCCGCTCGGCCGCGATCACCTTGCCGCCGATCGCCGCCTGAATTTTGATCACAAACATCTGCTTGGGCAGATTATCTTTGAGCACATTGACCACTTCCTTGCCCCGCCGGAAGGCCTCGTCTTTATAAACAATTGACGACAGCGCCTCCACAATCTCTTCGGCGACCAAGATATCCATCTTCACCACGTCAGCCGGACGATGATCCATATATTCGTAATTAACAGACCCGTAGCCGGAACTCAAGCTTTTTAATTTATCATAATAGTCGGTCAATATCGCGGCCAGCGGTATTTCATAATGAAGCACCGCGCGCGCCTCGTCCAAATACTCGGTATTTCTATATACCCCGCGCTTTTCCTGGCTATAGCTCATAATTGCGCCGAGGTATTCTTTCGGCGTAACGATGTCCAGTTTCACCCACGGCTCCAAAATTTCCGCGGCTTCGGCAGGGTTCGGCAGCATCTGCGGACTGCGCGCCACCAGTTCTTCCCCGTTGGTTTTTTTCACCTGATAAGAAACGCTGGGAACGGTGACGATCAATTCTATATTATACTCGCGCCTCAACCGCTCCTGAAAAATCTCTAAGTGAAGCAGACCCAAGAATCCGCAGCGAAAACCGAAGCCCAATGCTTGCGACTGCTCCGGCTCATAGGCTAGCGCCGCGTCATTCAATTTCAGTTTCGCGATCGCCTCGCGCAGCTGCTGATACTCGTTGCCTTCTTTCGGAAAGATGCCGGCATAAACCATCGGCCTAACTTCTTTATACCCCTGAAGAGGTTCAATATCAATTAAATTTTTATTCGATTCGCGCCCATTCGCGCCCATTCGCGATTCATTCGTGATGACAGTAACCGTATCGCCGACCCGACATTCACTCACGTCTTTAAAGCTGGTGACGATATAACCGATTTCACCGACTCCCAAATGGCCGGTGGAAAAATAATCCGGTCTGAAGATGCCGACGTCAATCGCCTCGCTCTTAGCGCCGGTAGCAAAGAGCCTAATGCGCTGTCCTTTCTTGAGTTCGCCATCCACCACGCGAATGTAGGCGACCACGCCGCGATATTCATCATAATTTGAATCAAAAATCAAAGCGCGAAAATTTTTTTCACTTCCGCCAGATGGAGGCGGGACGCGCTCAATCACCGCCTGTAAAATTTCCGTTACGCCCGCTCCGGTCTTACCCGAGGACGTCAGTATCTCACTCTCTTTACAGCCGAGCAATCTGATTATTTCGCGCTTGGTACCCGGCACGTCGGCCGCCGGCAGGTCAATCTTGTTCACCACCGGAATAATCGCCAGATTCTGCTCCAGCGCCAGATACAGATTCGCGATAGTTTGCGCCTGGATGCCCTGCGACGCGTCAACCAATAACACCGCGCCCTCCACCGCCGCCAAACTGCGCGACACTTCATAGGTAAAATCAACGTGCCCGGGAGTATCTATCAGATTCAAGATATAATCTTTGTATTTCATGGTCACCGGCGCCAACTTGATGGTAATTCCCCTTTCTCGTTCCAGATCCATCTTATCTAAAATTTGTTCTTTCATCTTGCGCTTCTCCACGGTGCCGGTAACCTCAAGCATCCGGTCAGCCAAGGTGGACTTACCATGATCGACATGAGCGATTATACAAAAATTTCTGATATTAGCCATACCAGGTAGTGAAAATTCGACTTAATAAAATAGACGATAAAAAATTTTATTAACTTATATAATTAAAAAACAAAAGGTGGGTTTTGTCGTGTATTTTGCGAACTTTACAACTGTCGAATTTCTACTACCTGGCATAAATAATAAAAAAGATTGCCGCAAAGCAACTATAAATTTAGCTTTATTATACTAAATAGTTAGCTTCCAGTCAATCAAGCGCTTCTCAAATAGATAAAAAATCGTCCCGCATCCGCGGGAAACCAAAATTTTTATTTTTTAAATTTTATTTTTTATTTTTTTTAAA
>Ga0265292_1003130_pt1 | contig 10473 bp, 9 predicted proteins | sample Munlanlewell296A_FD_189080 | JGI IMG/M metagenome (GOLD analysis project Ga0265292, IMG submission 189080) | Leachate microbial communities from a municipal landfill in Southern Ontario, Canada - Leachate well 296A | ecosystem: Engineered > Solid waste > Landfill > Unclassified | place: Canada... | reverse complement strand
CTGCGAATTCAACAATACTGTCAAATCGTTCCCTAATCGTTGAAAGCTTGAGCCCAAGAATTGCACCGTTAAGAAATATGTTTTCCCTGCCGGTAAGCTCAGATCTAAATCCTGCACCAAGTTCTAAAAGAGCTGATATAACACCTTCAGTTCTAATGCTCCCCTCATCAGGAATAAGAGTTCCTGCAATCATCTTAAGCAGAGTACTTTTACCTGCACCATTCTTCCCAATAATGGAAATTATCTCTCCCTTTTTAATAGTCAGGTTTACATTGCGAAGGGCCCAGAAATCTTCTTTTTTATCATTTGAGCTCAGCATATTGAGAACTAATGTTCGCACAGTACCTGATCTTTGTTTTATCTTGTGGTTTAGAGTGAACTTAATCCCCAATCCCTTTGCCTCTACAGCAATATTATTGTTCATAGCTTTACGCTCATATAAATTTAAGCATTATTCTTTCATTTCTTAAGAAGAAAGCCATACCGCTGAAATATATCAGGAGGGTCACAACTCCGGCAAAAATTATATATTGCGCTTCGGGAGGCGGTGTACCGAGAAATGCCGTCCTGTAAAGACTCACAAAGACTGCCATTGGATTGAGCATATAATAATGGTATATTTTTGCAGGTACTTTAGAGTAGGGATAAATAACCGGGGTGAGATAAAACCATAACCTCATAATAACACCTTGCAACCTCTGCACATCAGTAAAAAGAACGTTTAGATGCGAAATAAATAAACATACACCATAAATAAAAAGAAACTGGAAAAAAAGGATAAGCGGGAAAAGAAATATATTTACCGTAAATGAAATTTGATAGTACGTGATGAAAAGAAGGAGAAAGATAAGACTTAGCAAAAGCTCAATCATTCTCGCAATCACATCTGCAAGAGGGAATAGTTCCCGCGGCATTTTTACTTTTCTTATGAGATTAAAATTCCTCGTCAGCGAAGTAACTCCTGTAGTTGTGGATATTTGAAGGAAATTCCATGAAAGTATCCCTGTAAGAAGAAAAACCGAATAATTCTCAACTTTAAATTTCACGATCACAGAGAACACAAACAAATAAATCAACATGCTCAAAAGAGGTTCAAGCAGTGACCAGAAATAGCCAAGAACTGACCCCAGATACTTTTCCTTGAGGTTTGCAGTAACTATGATCCTCAGAAGGTCATTATATTTGATAAGCATCTTTATTCTTGAAAAGACATTCATATTTTAATTAAATCTCCGCCAGATTCGTTAGCATAAGGGAAATTTATAACAGCAAATATCCGCTTAGTCAAAAAGGATTTGAACACTTCAATTGAAACAGGCAAGACATTACTGAACATATCCAAGCGATTTGAGGACCTTTGCCTTTTCGTCTGAAACTTTTTTACCGGGTTTTACTTGTGCAGGTTTATATTTATTTTTCCATTCCTCAAGTTTGCCGGTAAGATTCGCTACAACATCAGAATGTTTATCAGCTATATTGTTCACTTCGTACCTGTCATTCTTTGCATCAAAAAGTTCAATACCGCGTATTTCATTTATTAAAAGCCTCCAATCTTTTGTCGTAACTGAATATTCAGGAACTTTTAAAAACTGGACTTTCTGTTTTTCGTCAAAGTCACGCCTCTGGCCAAAAAGCGCTTCCTTTGGCGAGTATTGTTCTCCACGAAGAAGAGGCGCAAAGCTTTTCCCATCACACTTGAATTCTCCGCGCCCGTCAAACAAATCAATAATTGTCGGAGCAATATCAACGCTTTCAACAAGCTCATCGACAACTCTTCCACCCTTAAGCATACCATCCCATTTTATGATAAGAGGTATATACATATTCCCTGAATTCAGAGTTTCACCATGGTCATAAACATAATTGAATTTATCCAGCAGTTCATTAAGGGCCTCTCCATGGTCAGCAGTAATTATTATTAATGGCGCTCCGGATTCTGGCGGAATTTTATTTTCAATATACCTTACAAGCCTGCTGACATATAAATCAGTATAGTTTATTTCCCCGTCATAGAGAGAGCTCATATAATCAGTTCGCTCAATCGAGAATTTTTTCTTGTCATTTATAAACCCGTGATCTTTATTTTTTTTAATATAACCCTTAAAACCGGAATTGAATTTTGAATTGTATTTCTTTGGAGGAACATATGGCCAGTGAGGATCCCAGAAATGAACCCACATAAAAAAATCCTTGTCATAATTTCTGTCTATCCATACCTTTGCACGGTTGTAAGCATTCTGTGCATTAAATTCCTCATGCTTCATCCTGGTTTTAGCCTTCATACTATTGAAAGGGTAATTTTCATAATCAAATGCAGGCCAGCCAAGAGCTTCCGGATAAAGCAATACCCTGCTCGTAATCGCCGCTGTTGCAACTCCGTTCTTTCTAAACCAATCCTGCAGGTAACTAAGAGAAGGATTTGAAACATCCATGCCATTTTTTAAAAGACCGTGCGTCCTCGGATATGCCCCTGTCATAATGGACGTATGGGCGGGATCAGTTGTAGGCATATCAGTATAAGTCTTAGTAAATACTATACCCTCACTTGCTATTTTTTTAAGTTCCGGAGTTGTTTCTTTATTGTAATTATATCCGGGAATGCTTAGATGATCACCTCTCGTTGTATCCATTGTAATAAGAATGATGCGTTTGTGAGGTTTCTTTGCCTCTTCCTCTAAATGAATTCTGCCAGCATAAGAAGCAGCAATATATGCGCAGGGAATCAATACAATTGCGAGCACTGCCAAAATAACTTTTAGATTGTTATGACTAAGAATAAACTTTGGCAGAAAAAGCATCATTGCGAAAGAAAAAATTATATATATGACTATACCGGCAAATGAAAACGGGCCATAGGGTTCAAGGCTGATTAGTGAAAATTTAGGTAATACAGAAACAAAGGCAAAAGTTAAAAAAGCAAGATAAAATACAATATTAATTTCTTTACCATTTTTAATTGCAAATGCCAGGAGCCACGACAGAACAGCTCCTACTATAAAAAACGATATGGAATAACAGAGAAAAAGAAAAAGCATCCTTGTTATTGTTATATCCCAGCCAGGTGTGATAGGTATAAAATGGATCATCTGGAAGATTTGCGGATCATAGAGAGCGTCATAAGCTCCCAAAATAATCCCGCAGATAAGGAAAAGAAGTCCTCCTGTATAAATATTGACATATTTGCCATTTATTCCGGCAACGAATGGCTTGCATGCCTTTCTTATTACATTGTAAAGCCATAAACCATTACCTGAGATCAGTTGCCTGATCAGTAAAACAACTGCGATGACCCTGATTATGTTTGCATAAGATAAACGAATCTTAATTCCCAATAGCTTTAAATTGTCACCATGACTGAAAAAACTATAGATTAGGGCAATAATTAAAAGAGCGCTGATGATATTTAAAATTTTACCTGCAACTTTTTTGACATTCATTCTCTTAATTACCTTTTGTTAAATTATGCAAAATATTTTTACCAATGAACTTTCTGAGAGTATCAACTCTAATTTTTTCGCACAAACAAAATAAGATTACTATTAAAATAAAACTGCTTTTGACTCAACCGCAGATTATTGATATAAGATATACTCACAGTTTTTCTACTGGTATTCTCAGCACAAACTGATGCCATACCATTAACTTAAAAATAAGGTTTTCATAAAATGAAGAAGAATGTCAAATTGTTATTTATATTTTTTCCCATATTGATCTCCATAATTCAATGTTCTCCACCAAAAACCAATGAGCTAAATGTTATAATAATATCAATTGATGCTCTAAGGAGCGACCATATATCAGGGTATGGATATAGCCGTCAAACTACCCCTAACATAGACGCTTTTCTTAAAAAATCAACAATATTCACTGAAGCTGTTACTACTTATCCCAAAACAGCAGCAAGTATGGCTTCAATGCTGACAGGTCTTTATCCTTATCATCATGGTGTAAGAAAGAATGCCGGTGACAAACTGAGTAAAAGCACTAATACTCTTCCTCAATTATTAAAAGATTATGGATACACTACGGCAGCATTTGTAAGCAATGTTGTCCTCAGAGCGAAGTTGTGCGGATATAATAAAGGGTTTGATCTTTATGATGACACTTTAACTTCCAAAGAACTTAACAGAGATTTTTTTGAAAGAAAGTCTGATGATATGTTCGCAGCCACATCATCCTGGCTTAAAAAAAATAAAGACAAGAAATTTTTCCTCTGGACACATTTTATAGACCCCCATGGCCCCTATACTCCACCTGCACCATATGACACTCTCTTTAAATCTACTGATAAAAAACCGGTTGATATGAATCTTATACCTGCATATCAGAGACTTGGGAATAACAACGATGCAAATAGTTATATTGATCTTTATGATGGTGAAATAGCATATATGGACTATAACGTGGGACAGTTGTTAAAAACCATTGATGACCTTGGGTTAAAAAACAAGACTATCATAATATTCACTGCAGACCATGGAGAAAGCCTCGGCGAGCATAATGATTACTTCGAACATGGCAGGCGTGTTTATGAATCATGTGTCAGAATTCCATTGGCTGTCAATTTCCCGGGGATTATTCCTGAAGGAAGAAAAGTTAATAGCCATGTACAGATTATTGATATCTTTCCAACTATCCTTGATATGCTTAATATAAGAAAAGCTGATGAGATTGACGGGAAAAGCCTGTTGCCGGTTATTAGAGAAAATAAGCCGGTTAGAGAATACGCTTTTCTGGAATCATTTAACCAGTATAAGCCGCCTACTGTTCCAAAAAACATCGCGTTTTATAAAGCCATCAGGACACCAGATTGGAAATTTACTGTCTCGATAGACAAGTCAGGGAAAATTGTAAACGAAGAATTATTTAATCTGAAAAATGACCCTGCTGAAACTAAGAATATTGCTAAAGAAAACAATAATGAAAAAACTACGATGAGAAAAGAATATGACAAAATGATTGATTCCCAGAAAAAAAATCTGTTAGAAAGAATGCTTCTTTTATTTGGTTTTGGAAAAGAAAAGAAAGAAACTGTTAAATCTATAGAGAAGAATGACATAAAAGCTCTGAAGAGCCTTGGGTATGTTCAATAATGACAAGCAACGCTAAGCAAAAATATACATATAAAGATATTAAAGCGACATATAAAACCGCAGATGCGGTGTGGACCGTCTTTGCAGTGGACCCTTTGGTAACTCCCATAATATACCTTGTTTCCAACTTCACAAAGCTTTCCCCGACTTTTTTCACCTTCCTTGGTTTGTTTCTTTCAGCAATATCATCAGCCTGCTTTATACAGGGAACAAAGCCATATCTTATTGCAGGCGCTATTTTATTTGAACTCGCATTCTGGAGCGACTGCATAGACGGAAAATTAGCAAGACTAACCGGGAATTCCTCAGCAGGAGGAGCATTTTTCGAACTTCTATTTGACCAGTTCCGGCTGCTGCTGATTGTTTTAGGAATCGCATATGGCCAATTCAGGATTACAGGGGATTATGTTATAATAATAATGAGTCTTGTATATATCATATTTCACTTTTTCTGGATGTCTTTATGGTATATTTATACAAAGGCAAACAAGATACGGCTGCTAAAATATAACCCCAGCTATACTGAAGATCCAACATTGTCTTTCAAAAAGAAGCTTATAATGAAAAATATCAAACCAAAGGGATTAAGAAATATTATTGGATTCTATGCTCTTAAACACAGAGTCCTCTCAAGATACAGCTCTGTAGAGATAGACACTATTGTATTTATATTCGCACCTATATTCCTTGAGCCTAAAACAGGATTTATCATTGGCATAATTTTATGGACTGCTTTAACTATTTTCAAAGTACTAGATTTCAGCTTAACCATAAACAAACCGCCTAAGTTCATGGACGAATCTGAAACGTGAAACAAACATAAAATCTTTTAATATAATGAATAAAAAAATCTTGGTAAGCGTCATTGTCTGCACGTATAACCGCGCACAGCTTTTCAAAAACTTCCTTGAATCCTTTTTCTCTCAGGAAGGAGATTTTCCTGACTGCGAACTTATTATAGTTGATAACAATTCAAGAGATGAGACGAAAAAAGTCTGTGAGGAATACGAGACAAACAAGAAGATAAATGTGAAATACCTGTTTGAAACAAAGCAAGGTCTCTCCTATGCAAGGAACCTGGCAGTACAAAATGCCTCAGGAGATGTATTGGCTTTTATAGATGATGATGTATCGGTTGATAGTAAGTGGCTTACTATGGTGAAAAAACTTTCGGATTCCTACATGCAATATGCGGCTTTCGGAGGTAAAATAGTTCCTTTATGGGAAAAAATGAAACCAAAATGGGTCAGCTTTGAAGGAAAATATCCTGTAATCCAGAGTGTCTTTCCTTCCCATGATTACGGAGATGAGATACGTGAATACCCGATAAAAACCCAGAAAAATCCAATAGGTGCCAATATGATATTCAGGAAGTTTGTATTTGAAAAATACGGACATTTCAGAGAAGATCTTGGCGTTTACGGCGCTCAGAATAAAAGCTGCGGATTATGTGAAGACACTGAATTTGTATGGAGAATCTTGGGCAATGGAGAAAAAGCTCTTTATTATCCTCCTGCAGTTATTTATCACTATGTACCTTCAGAGCGCTCATCCAAAGCATATATAAAGAACTGGTATTACCGTTTAGGCGGATCATTAACGCGGATAAAACACAACTACTATGACAAGGAAAACTATGTAAGACTTTGGGGAACACCGGTTTGGGCTTTTAGAAAACTTGTTAAACCGGCTTTTTTACTTATATTTTCCGGAAATTCTGAAAAAAGATTTTTCTACAAGTTACATTTCTATAGAATGCTTGGAAGTATATCAGAGTTTTCTTATCATTTCATGAATAAACAAAAAAGAACATCAAACATCATCTGAAACAAGTAAACTTACTCTAACCCCTCGCAGATATCGTGCTTAATCTTCAATCTAAGGTTCCGTGGGTAAAACCGCATTTATAATGACTTGCAACTTTGCAGACCGCACTCCTTGCTTCGTGCTCTTGAAAACTATCTCCCCTATATTTTGTCCGGGTTGAAGTGTTCCCGTATCGATGATAGAAATAGTTACATTGGATGAGGGTGTTATATCGCTAATAGGATCAATGTTTACCCATGAAGGAATCTTTGAAACCTGCCATCCTATTCCATCTCCTGAACTAGACAGTACAGAAAACTGACGGTTATAATTTAAATCCTGACCGATTGTAACAGTTCCCAGATTAACGAGAGGTTCTATTCCAGAAAGCACTAGTTTATCAATTACCTTAACCTTTGAAACGCCTTCCCGGGTTTTATCAAACTCACTTCTCGCGATGATAGTAATATCACCTTTAGGTTTTGAAGTGGGAGCTGTATAAGTTACTTTCTTCCCCGACGATGGATTTATCTTACCTGCTTTATCACCATCTGGTTCTGCTCCATCCAAAAGTAGATGCCACGTAACATCAGAGCTAGCACTTCCTTTCTTAGTAACTGAAGCTGTTAATGTCTGTTTCTTATTAAACAAGATGTTAAAGCTCGATGGCTTAACAGACACATTAAGCACAGCCGGAAAATTATATACTGTCACCTTCTTTGAAGCAGTCTTAGAGTTGTTAGCAACACTTGTAGCTTTGATCTTAACATCAATTGCTTGTACTTCAACAGTAGAAGTAACTCCAAGCTCTTCAGTTATAACTTTTGTGTAAGTAATTGCTGACGGAGCAATATAGAGTCCAGTTTCATCTATGGTTCCATTATCTATTCCATCAATACCGCTTATTGACCATATAACATCTTTTGAAGTTGTACCTGTTTTCTTTACAACAGCGGTAAATTTTAAAGTTTTGCCAATTTGAACGTTTGAAGATTTTGCCTTAATAGAAACTGATTTAACCTTTGATTCTGCTTGATAAACAAAAAGAGAATCAACACATAAGAGCAAACTCAAAGCAAAAATAATTTTCCATGATTTATTCATTTATTTTACTCCCTATGCCATGTTACATACCTGTAACCGGCTCTGAGATGTTGGTAAGTTGCTTTATCAGGTACTATTTTTATAAGTTTGTAATTAAAACTCTTGGGCAATTCAGTAATACCTAACTGCTTTAAAACATTTTCCGGTTTTATAACTCTTAAACCTTCTTCGAATACAGAAGGGTTTGAATCTCTGGTGTAAACTTCCGCAGTACCCCATACCTGAAGCCCTCTTGCACTAAAAAAATCTTCAAGAGGTTTATAAACTGAAGCAATAGAGTATGAAACCTTTGGATTATCTTTCAGATTTGCAAATTTTCCGCCCCCCTCAGAGATTATATAAACATTCATTCCTTCGCTATGATATTCAAGAGGTGTCGAACGAGGAATATCATCCTTACAGGTTGCAAGATGAAGTACATTATTTGCTGCAAGATAATGTTTAATTACCTTTTCTACCTCTTCAACCGTAGGATTTTTAAGTTCAATCCCGCTTTTTTGAAATGCCGCAATTTCAAATTCAGTAGCTTTTGCAACAGTAACACGGGTCATAAACTACTCCTCCTATGATTAAAGAGCTACTTATTTTAGATTATAACCAAAACAACTTTTTTCTCAATAGCAAAAGAAAGAAAATTTACCATCTAAATATATTATTTTTGAAATATCAGAAATTCAGAAATAAGGAAGGGGCTTAAAGCTGCGAAGTTCCTTTAAGCCCCTTGAGTCACTCTCTAATGAGAGAGAATAGCCATTGTTTTGTAAAGCCGTATTACTGTTTTTGTATTACAAGGCGGTATATATCGCCATCATGCGGTTCTAATGTTAAAACCTTATGCCCTTCTTCCTGAACGCTCCGCGGTACATTCTTTACCGGCTCACCTTCTCTGAGGAATACTTCCAGCACATCACCTTCACTAAGGCTTTCCAGTTTGAGCTTTGTTTTCACAAAAGTAATCGGACATGTATCTTTTGTAATATCTATTGTGTCTGTTATTAACAAGTCCTTTTTACCTTTCCTTTTTGGATTCATCCAGTAGCTTATTATTTATACCGAGGTATTGACTCTGTCAACCATAAATTTATTTTATTTTATTAAGCAATATATATCAAAGAGTTACACCTAATTACTTCGCGTCTTTAAGTATTGCCGCTACCTAATGAAATGCATATATGACACTAACTCCTTGAGTTCACGATTCATTTCTTATACCGCAAAACTGGACATAGTCAACTAAGGCTTTGATAGTTGGTTTTTCTCCGCACAAAGGACAGTCCGGATCTTTTCTTATCCTGACCTCACGAAACTCCATTGTAAGTGCATCATACATTAAAAGTCTGCCTATAAGAGGTGAGCCAATATCAAGCAAAACTTTTATAGTTTCAATAGCTTGAATAACGCCAATTATCCCTGGTAACACTCCAAGCACTCCTGCTTCCTGACAACTAGGAACAGCACCCGGAGGAGGAGGCTCAGGATAAAGACATCTGTAACATGGTCCGGCGTCTGGTTTAAAAACTGTAGCCTGACCTTCAAAACGGAATATGCTCCCATGAATATTTGTCTTACCTGTAAGATAGCAGGCATCATTTATAAGATATCTCGTAGGGAAATTATCAGTCCCATCCAGGACAATATCATAATCTTTTATTATTTCCATTATATTAGATGAGTCCAGACGCTCTTTGTAAGTTATAACCTTTACATCATCATTTAACCCTAATACAGTTTCCTTCGCGGAGTCTACTTTGAGTTTACCAAGGTCATGGGTAGAATGAATAATCTGTCTCTGAAGGTTACTTAACTCCACTATGTCAGCATCTATTATACCTATTGTTCCAATGCCGGCTGCTGCAAGATAGTATATGGAAGGCGAACCAAGACCTCCGGCACCTACAACAAGGACTTTCGATTCAAGAAGTTTTTTTTGCCCTTTACCGCCAACTTCCGGCAATATTATATGCCTGCTGTAACGCTCAATCTGTTTTTCTGAAAAACCAGCCATAGATAACCCGGTAATTAGAGTTTGTTATAACTTAAGGAAACGGCTACAAACCACAATCTTTTATTTTTGTCAAGAGTGAGGAACTAAAACATATAACCTTATAGTAATCAATAATTCTCACTACGAATTTCAAAATAACCCTTAGTATGCGAACATGCCGGGCATTTATCAGGTGCACTTGCAGAAGATTGAATGTAACCGCAGTTTCTGCATTTCCATGATGTTTCGGTGTTCTTTTTAAAAACCATGCCAGAGGCAATATTCTCTAAAAGTTTATTATAGCGTTTCTCGTGTTCTATCTCAACCCTAGCAATCATCAAGAATGCCTTTTTAACCTCCTGAAACCCTTCCTCACCGGCAACTCTCGCAAACTCAGGGTAAAGCGTAGACCACTCCATCTTCTCTCCTTCGGCAGCAGCTTTCAGATTTGCCGGAGTATTTCCAAGTGAAACAGGATAAGAAGCA
>Ga0265292_1003129_pt1 | contig 10477 bp, 13 predicted proteins | sample Munlanlewell296A_FD_189080 | JGI IMG/M metagenome (GOLD analysis project Ga0265292, IMG submission 189080) | Leachate microbial communities from a municipal landfill in Southern Ontario, Canada - Leachate well 296A | ecosystem: Engineered > Solid waste > Landfill > Unclassified | place: Canada... | reverse complement strand
AGCCGGGAGCGTGAACCAGATGTCCTGATTGAGGATCATCAGCTGCATGAGGGTACTCCCTTTGGACATCGCGGCGATGGCGGAGCTCGCGACGATACCGCTATCGAGGATGCCGCCCCCCGCCGCGTACGTCAGGATCGTGGAGACGATGAGTCCTGCTGTCGAGAAGCCGAAGAGTCCCGTGTACACCATGCTCAGGATCGTGCCGGCTTCCTTGTCGAACGAGACGGAGATCCCGCTGCGGCTGACGAAGATGATGATGCAGAGGGCGAAGAGGAAAATTTTCGAGAGGGAGATGACCGTCAGGTCGAACGGAACCCCGACGCTTGCAAAGAGCGCCTGCGAATCGCCCATGAGCCGTGCGAGGATGTTCCCGATGCCCTGTGTGGCGATGATGGCGATATAGGTGGCGATGATCACCCGCATCGACTGGTGCTGCCCGATGATGAAGCTGTAGGACATCACGATCGCGAAGAACACGACGATGAAGAGATCCCAGCTCAGGGTGAGGTTCACCATAATCAAGTATGAGCGTAGAGGTAAGCCGCAAGAGATCAAATTGCTAAATTGCTAAATTGCTAAATTGTTTGCATGGCATGTACGTGCGTTTTAGCCGGCAACAATTTAACCATTTAACAATTTAACCATTTCCCCGTTTTCAGAACAGATCAGACAATTGTTCGGATCTTCGCTATCCTTCCTCCAATGCGTCACGGTTTTCTCCTCATCAAGAAGCCCCGCGGTCCCACAAGCCATTTTGTCGTGGCGCGGCTGCGCCGCTCGCTCGGGGAGCCGAAGATCGGGCATCTGGGAACGCTCGATCCGATGGCCGAGGGGCTCTTAGTCCTCGCCGTCGGAGCGAAGGCGCTCAAGGTCATCGAGCTCTTCCCCGGTCTCACGAAGGAGTATCTCGCCACCATCACGCTCGGCGCCGTGAGCACGACGTACGACAGCGAAGGGGTGATCACGCAGGTGAAGGCGAAACCCGGCCAATATCCTCCGGAGGATGCTTCGAGGATCCAGGCGCTCATCGATGACCGATTTCTCGGGAAGATCCAGCAGGTGCCACCGGCGTTCTCGGCCGTGCATGTCGGCGGGACACGCGCATACCGCAAAGCACAGCGCGGCGAGCACGTGGAGCTCCAGGCGCGGGAGACCACCATCCTCGAGTGCAAGGTGCGTGAGTACCGCTACCCAAAGATTATTCTCTCGGTTTGCTGCGATTCCGGGACGTACATCCGGTCTCTTGCCCATGATCTGGGCGAGAGCCTGCGTCTCGGGGCTTATCTCTCAGCACTCACGCGGACGAGAGTAGGGGATTGGAAGGTCGAGGATGCTTACGCTCCCGAAGACGCGAAGTGGAGTGATGTCCTCTGTCTCAAGGACGTCCTCGCGAGCTTCCCACGGCGCGAACTTACTTCCGACGAGTGGGAAGAAATCCGTTGTGGCCGGTTCATCGATGGCACAGTCGCAGGAGCAGGGCCGCTCGTTGCCTGGTATGAGGGACTCCCCGTCGCGCTCCTGGAACGGGTACGAAGGGAATCCGGCAAGCTGAAGCCGAGGAAGGTGCTGTAGGGATCCTATTGATTCCCGATCTCGGCGTTCTACAATACTGTTAAGGAGCATGGACTGGACAGTACAATTATTTATGGCGTTTATGCAATCAAGACATGTACTACCAAATCGCAAAAACAAGGTTGTAGAGCGCAATGATCCAGAAAATAGACATAAATCCTGCATTGATCCAATAACGTACATGAATGTACTTGGTTTGTTCCTTTGCTTGTTTTAAATTTTCTTCATCCCCTTTTCTCAATTCCTCCTTATAATTTGGAAGCAATCTTTTAATTTGGATAAATTCATCTGCTGTGGCAAATGTCATTTCCATAGTTCCTTTGCCCCAAGTCGTCATAAAGCTGGCGATCTGTAGATAGATCATCAATAGTGATGCGAAAACAATCGTTTCAAATGGATTGGATGCATAGTCAAACAATGCAAAAACGAACAATAGGGTGATCAGATTCTTAAGAACCGCCCAAATATGACCGATGACGTGATAAGACATGGTGCTAGTATAGCAACCGATGCCAAAGAGTAAGAAGCCCATCGTGAAGAAAGACGAAAATAATCCACAACACTTGGAGGATTTTGACGTACTGCTTACACAGGCATCCGTAGATTCTCAAGAAGACGATCAAACATCTCCGCCTGCTCCTGATCGCGCTCGTTAAAGCGGAAAGCAAATTCATCAACGTATTTTTGCATGTGCTTTTTAGAAACATGCACGTGAGTTCCGTTTATGGATAATTTCAATCTCGACCAGAATCCTTCAATTGTCTGCGTGTGATAGATTCCGTTCACATACTGCTTTGCGACGTGCTTCACAACTCCATGAGTGAATCCGTGTTCCCTAATGTTCTTATAGCTCTTGTACCTATCGCTGCTGATCGTTGAACCCTTGGCAACGTGTTTATTAATGAGGATTGTGAGTGCTTTCTTCCTCGTACTTGCAACAACGAACGCACGGGCATGTCCACCACGCTCAACAATGCCGAACACGGCTGTCTTATTCGGTGAGCCGCGTCCGACTTTCCCTCCACTGAAGACGCCTCCAATGTACGCCTCATCCACTTCAACGTGACCGCTCAATTGCTCCTTTGCCCTTACAGCCATGAGCTTGCGGATTCTATGACAGAGCTTCCATGCAGTGCCGTAAGAGATACCAAGCATCCGCTCCACCTCCTTCGCAGCGACCCCTGACCGTGTAGCAGTCATCATATACATGACGAGAAATTGCGACTTGAGTGGAACGGACGTTTTCTCAAAAACTGTGCCCTTTGTTGGGTAAATCTGATTGCCGCACCACTGACACTCATAGCAACGACGACCCTTTACGCGGTGGTATTTCTTCTCCTTCTTGCACTTCGGGCACTCCTTCATGGTGCTATACCTCTTGTTCATAATTGCAGCGAGACAAGCATCGTCGTCAGGATAGAGCCTGTTGAATTCAGATAGTGGGAACCTCATAAAGTGAATTGGAAAGTGCTATTTTCTAGGGGTAAAATCTGATATACTGTTGTGTTGTTCTTTACTTTCTGTGCAGAGGCTGGGGGTGGGAAGGGGAATTGAACCCCAATAACGCCCGGTAGAGCGATTAACTGGTTTAGGAAACCAGTGCAGCATGACCAGTAGCTGCCATCCCACCACCAACCTCTACACAGAGAGAAGGTAGAAAGCGACACGCGCCCTCCTAGGCAGAAGTTGGTTGCAAACAACGCAACCCTCTTCTCCATGTCAAAGCTCCACGACCTACGAACGCCGTTGATCGCAATGGACATGTAACGTGCCGCTTCCTGCCTTCGCTGGAACGGCTGATATTGACTCTGCCGATGATTTGGGTGTACTCTTTCCATAGGTTAAGTCTTAAGAAAGCCCGTTAGAAGCGGGCTTTTTTTGTGTCTATGTTTGCTTGTACTTGTAGAGGCCTTTTTTCTCGCGTTCGATTTTTCCAGTGCGGTAAAGCTTCGACATGATCATGTCGAACGTGTTGACTTTGATCTCGATTCCAGTCCTCTCCAAGATGCCGTGTCGGATTTCTGGTGATCGCATCGCCGTCGGTATTTCCCTCATGTAGGCCAAGATTATTTCCTCCTTTGTACCCCTTAATACGTTGGTTTCTCCCGAGTACGGCGGAGCGGTAACTGTCTCGGTTTCTGCTGTCATCTGCTTTCCTGTCAGAAGTTGGATTGATTCGCTCAGGATTCGTTGACTCTCACGATCCGACCTTGCTTTGTTTTCGTGTGATGCAGCTGACTTCCCGTACTCCTTCCATCTCTCGATCAGCTCTTTCACGACCGACGCGTCTTCTTTAAGTGGGTGATTCATGAACGCATCTTATATTATATACAGGACGAGTGCAAGAGGAAAAATATAGAATGTGGACGAATATACACCTGTAATATAGAAACGGGATTTACACGCCAAAAGCACGATATTTACACGATCCATTGCTTACATGTTCAGATTGCATAAACGCCTTATTTATTGTACGATATGCATTATGAATCACAACGGTCATCGTGTTATCGCTGAAGGAGAGTGGGTTATCGGGGCTCTCCCACCGGAGCTTGATCAGGGATTTGAGCGTATTCCGTATTCGAGGGGTGGTAAGACCCCCATGATTCTCAACGAAATGGGAAGTGTAGTGCGGGAACAAATCATGGTTTTCTTGAGAACATATCTTCAGCTCAATGGTGATGAATTCCCTATGAAGCTTGCAATGGAAGAAATAATCATGAATGTCATTCATCACGGAAACGAACAAATACCATACCTGGAAGGGAGGATCGTTTGCAGTATAATCAGAGATGTGAGAGGAGCCTTGTGGCTGGTTTTAGAAGTATACGATCAGGGAAAGGTATTTGATCTTGATGCAGTGCCTGAATGTACGGACACTGAAAACCTGGAGGCTACTACCGGACGAGGTCTCAAGCTCATTCGAAGTCTTGGCGGGTTCCATATTGAGCCACCGGTATCTTTAGACGGGCGAGGCAAACTGGTAAGATTCACACGACCTATTGTTGAGAAGGACGAAGGAGTGCTGGAACTCGCACCGGTTCCTAAGGATGAGGGAGAATGTCCGGCAGAATAACCTGCGGATGCAGCAATAGAGCCGTGAGTGAATTGAAAACTTTGGTGGAGCGCTTTCGAAAAAATCCGAACCGATTTTCGCACAAACTGGCGCGGCGACTGAAAAACCTTCGGGCTGGAGCAGCCGCCGCGCCTGCCGGTTCGTAGCTTTATGTGAAGACTGGCCACCGCCGTTTCCGCCTGCCCGTCCGTAGCTCCACAGAGCGAAGGAGGGTGACGATTTGTAACTGCTCTTTTGCCACAAAACTGGGGGTTTTCCGATTTGACATTATCCACAACCTGTGTATTATTAGCATAATTTCCCCAACCATTCATGAATTCTGTAACGTCTGAAACAAGAGAGCGCCTTGGATCCGATGATCTGCCTGGTAGCGGCACCGTCGAGGTTATAGGGGCAAGCAACGTGGAAGGTATGCGCTCTCAGCTGCATGGTTCCGTTTTAGGCGTATCGGATCCCAATCAAAACGATGGTGCGAACCATGCAGAATCAACTGCATTGCAATCTTTCGAATTCACACCAAAAATGGCTGACGAAGCCATCGCTGCGCTCAGAGCAGAGTTTGATAAAGGCACACAAGGTGCAAGAGAGGCGGGATACCTTATACAGGAAGGAATCGCTTTTTCTGTCGTCGAAGGGAAGTTACGAGCAGCAGAAAACAAACCAGTGCTCGTATCGCTCTACAGGATGGTTCAGGCCGGTTCCCGGCCTGCCGTTGTCTGTGCAGAAAATGGAAGGTATTGCATCGCAGAGACATTCGGTCGGACACTGGCAGCACGTGCGAACTGCGTGTACGACAAGGAGGCAGAAGATAGAGTCGGACGTGATAATTGCAACGGAAATGCTGTCGATCAGGCGAAGGAGATGGGAGTTCCTCTCATGGAGAGACGCATTGCTGATGCACATCTCACTCGATTCCAAGACGCAGATCGGTATTGCCACGACTACATTCAGGCAACGGAAGACGAAAGAAAAGACGGTAACGCCCCTTGCGTCGTTCGCAACGACGCTTGGGCGGACGTGAGCCTGGGCAGCGCCCACGTCCACTTCGGCGGTCTGGGTTGGCGTGGCGCGCTATGGGTTTGATTCTTTGAACTTTAGTCTTTGTACTCTTTTTTTCTTTGTCCTTTTGACCGCCGTTAGGCGGTCTTCCGCTACAAATTTTTTGGTATCATATGCATAGCGGTGAATAGCAACCCTGCTTTGCTGCGGGGCTATCGTACTGTGATCTTTCTTCTACAGGCTTTGCATGAGAAAAGAAGTCTGAAAGAGCACTCAGAAGCTTTTGAACCCTTAGTTGAGTGGGATGAGCGACGCACGACTGCGGTTGCGACCGTGCTGCTGAGAATTACTGCCTCATCATCCATTCGGTAACGCCCCTTACGTCTATCGCAACAACGGTAAGGCGGACGTGAACCTGAACAACGCCCACAACCACAACGACAATAGGGCGTGGCAGTATTGCTTCAACCTGATCATCCAGAAATAGAATGGGCTGGGATCCGAGAGGAGCGCTTTCAGTTTCTCGCCGAGCGTGAAGCGGTACGCGCGCGGGAACCTGGATGTGACGCCGTACATCTCGACCGTGAGGAGGTACGTCTTCTGGAACACGGGCAGGTGGTTGTACTGGGCCATGGTTCGTATTTACAGGCAGAACTCATCGGGCCGCGAGTCCGGCGGTACGTTCCAGAGTAAGGATTCGCTTTTCGTGTCCTTTGTGCCCGTCCTTGAGCATATCAATCTCTTCCCTGTTCGCTGATGCGAAATCATGACGGATATTCTCCGCGACAAGATCGAAGTGATCCTTGAGTTCCTTTTTCCACTGCTCCATTTCATGTTTCATTTCCTCTTTCCATCGCTCTTGGCCATCGTACATCTTCCCAAACTCGCCCATGAGTAGCGCTATATCTGCCTTCGTTGCCGCTGCTTGTTGATCGTCCGACATGTTGCCTATGATACAGGGTGGCAGTGGTAAAAGGCAAAAAAATCATCAAATGACCCCAGCCCATTCTATTCCCGATCAGGCGTGGTGACAGGAATAGCTCCCACTAGGGACAGTCAGACCATCGGGCTTCTGTTCAGCGTCTTGAAGATGAGCGAAAGGGCATTGATCACCAGCTCGATACTCTCCTCGATCTGCGGCTGGAAGGAGCGCTCGACACTGGAGAATATCTTGCGTGGAAGAACAAGCTGGTGGCTTGTAAGGTTTCGCTCAATCAAGACATCAAGGACGCTGAACAGAACCGCAGCAATGGGCTCGAACCCATGCGGGAGATGATTATACGCAGTCGTGAAGCCAAGAAATTGCTCTCGACTGAAAACTACTCGGAATTTCCAACATTCCTTAAACGCATCGGAACGAACTTTGTTTTGAAAGGGAACGCAGTGCAGTGGGAAGCCGCGATCGGCTGGCGCGTTTTGCGCGCCAGCCCCGAAAGTCGTAATTGGTGGGTCAGGTGGGATTTGAACCCACGGCCAATTGCTTAAGAGGCAACTGCTCTACCAGGCTGAGCTACTGACCCAAAGAAAGAAGGAGATGGAAAGAACGAGGATGGGATGGGAAGATCGGAGTGGCGGCCAACCCCGCAGCGCTTGCGCGTGCGGGGCTGCTCCCCGCCCGTACCGAACGTCGGTACGTTCGGGCGGGTACCAGGCTGAGCTACTGACCCAAGGATAGAAAAGAAAGAACGTGAAGGAGAGTGTAACAGCAGAGGGCTACTCGCCCTGCACCCCGGGACGGCTGACAAGCTCTTTCTCGAGAGCCGCCGCCATCTTCTTCACCAGCGTGAGCTGCTCCGGCTTCAGCTCGCGCTCGAGGTTCCGGGTCACCTCCGGCGCGCGCGGGTTGCCGCCCTGCTCCGAGAGAGTAAACCACGCGTACGCCTTCCCGATGTCCTGGGGAACGCCTTCCCCCTTCGCGTACATCACACCGACGTTGAACTGTGCCTCGGTGAACCCCTGCTTTCCGGCGAGCGTGAAAAGTTCCAGCGCCTTCGCGAAGTCCTGCTTCATCCCTTCGCCACGGTAGAACATGACGGCGAGATTGAACTGCCCACGCACGTTGCCGCTGTCTGCCGCTTGCTGGAACCATTCTCTCGCTTGTCTATAGTCCTGCTTCATCCCTTCGCCCACGTAGTACATGATGCCGAGGTTGAATTGTGCCCTCGACTCTCCCTGCTTTGCAGCTTTCAGGAACCACTCGCGCGCGAGTTTCAAGTCCTTCGGGGCTCCTTCGCCATCATGGTAGATGGCGCCCAGATCGAACTGCGCCCCGGCATCGCCTTTCTTCGCGCGCGCCTCCAGCGAAGATCTCGACTCCTCTTTAGCAGCGCTGCTCCCTGTCCCCTGCGTCGGGGGCGTCTTCGGCGTTTGGACAGCGCCGCATGCGGTGAGGAGGAGGACTGTCACGCCGATGATGGAGATGCGCAGGCTGCCCATGGACGCGAGCCTACATCACTCGTCCGATCGATGCCACCCGCGGACCGGGGGAGTGGACCGGTATACCGGTGCGTAATTCTCTTGCTTCAAAGTGCTATCCGACTATACTTCGCGGCGCATTTCCCTTCTCCCATGACCGATCGCCACCACCCGTTCTCCGGCGACGATGACGACGATGCTGTGCAAGTACTCGACGATGACGATTACTCTACTGACGACGACGAAGGATTCGACGAAGAGGAACCGGAAAATCCTCTCGGGATCGTCGCTGAAGACGATCCTATCTAATCTCGTTCCTCCGCGCGTTCGTCATGTCGCGGCACGTCCTGCGCTGTGACGGTCGATGGATTCCATCGCATGGCGCTGGATCGTGCGCCAGTCGTACGGGAATTTGAACGTCTCCAGCGCCCGGACCAGACTGCCGAAGCACTGCCAGGGTGTGGGCAGTTCGAAGACGAACGCATTCCCGCTCTCCTGCACCGGGTTGTAGTTCTCCAGGATGTCGCGGGGGGGTGAAACAGGGACCACCCCGTAGCGGAGCGCATTCTCGAGTTCTTCGCCCTCGTCCTGCGGGGCAAAGAACATCGCCATGTCGGAGCCGGCGAGGAGTTTCCGGAGGTGGAGCTCGTCATCGGGAACGATGGCACAGCGGTGTCCGTGTTCCTTCGTGAGAGTCGTGAAGAGCTCGCCGAACCTCTTCGAGCCGCGGCCGCGGATCACGATGCTGATCGGGAGCGTGAGCAGTCCCGGGAGCACCTCCTCGAGGAGGGAGCCGCCCAGCGCATCGGTGATGCCCGTGGGAAGGCAGATGATCGGTTGCTTCGGTTCCGCGATCCAATGGAGCTCTTCCTGCAGATCCGCCTTGTTGTCCGCTTTGTGCTCGATGGTGCGGTCGGAGTACTTCCGCACGATCTTGTTGTCGTACGCGGGCGAGAGAGGTGGCATGGAGTGGGTGTGTGTTATCTGTATATTATAGCGGTTTTTCCGTATTTGTTTTACCGTGAGGAATTGCAAAAATTGCTATATTGTTATGTTATTATAATAAAGAAAATGTTTCTATCACTTGGGGAAGCTCTGAAAAATGGCTAAATTGTTAAATTGTTAAATTGCTTGCATGCAAGAAACGTGCGTTCCGCTTGCGAACAATTTAGCAATTTAGCAATTTAACAATCGGAATGGCATCGTTAAGCTCTTAACGCTGTTTCCTCCCTATGCGCCACCTCGTTATCGTTGACGGTCACCACTTGTTGTACCGGGCGTACTGGGCGATCCCGCGGACGATGTGCACGTCGGCGGGGGAGCAGGTGAATACCTCCTTCGGCGTTGCTTCCATGCTCCTGCAGATTCTGAAGACGGAGGAGCCCGACGATATGGTGTTCTGCTTCGATGCCGGGGAGGAGACGTTCCGGCATCAGGAGTACGAGGAGTACAAGAGCGGCAGGGCGGAGACGCCGGATGATTTCTACACGCAGATCCCCCGTGCGCTCTCGCTGATCGACGCCTTCGGCATCGAGAGTGTCTCCGGGAGCAACTATGAAGCCGACGACTATGCCGGTTCGTACGCCCGGCGGGCCGCAGAGCGCGACGAACGCGTCACCATCGTGTCCGGCGACCGCGATCTCTTCCAGCTCGTCTCACAGAAGATACGCATCGCCGTCCCACACAAAGGCTACCAGGCAGCCGAGTACTTCGGCCCCAGGGAGGTGCAGGAGAAGTTCGGCGTCACGCCTGCCCAGATACCTTTTTATAAGGGCCTCGTCGGAGACCCGTCGGACAATCTGCACGGCGTCAAGGGTATAGGACCCAAAGCCGCTGTCGCTCTCCTGCAGCAGTACGGGTCCATCGAGGGCATCTACGCTCACCTCCCGGAAGTGAAGCTCTCATGGAGGCAGAAGCTGGAGGAGGGGAAGGAGCAGGCGATTTTCTGCCACCGGATGGCGGAACTCGTCACGGATATTCCTCTCCCTGTCCCTCTCGATGCACTCGCGCTCAAGGAGATTCCCCCGGAGCCGGTGTTCCAGATCTTCCAGGAGCTCGCATTCACGCTGGTCACTCGCAGGTTCCAGGCGCTGCTCGCTACCGCCTACGGGCAGGCACATTTCCTTCAGGAAGCGCAGGCGGTGGACAGAGGCGAGCCTGTTGCTGCGGCGAAGGTTCACCGGGATTCCGCTACGCAGCTTTCGCTTCTGTGATGTCTCTCATTTTGGGGTTGGGGTTGGGGTTAGGGTTTGAGTCGGGAGAGAATGCGGAGCCGAGGCCGTTCACTTTTTGTGTTCCTTGATTTTTCGGTGAATACAAAAGATGAATTGCGAAGAAGTTTTTCGCTGCAGGACTCGCATAGTGATTTTTTCACCTGGAGGCTTTTTCATGCCGTCTGTATACCAAACGTAG
>Ga0265292_1003128_pt1 | contig 10481 bp, 8 predicted proteins | sample Munlanlewell296A_FD_189080 | JGI IMG/M metagenome (GOLD analysis project Ga0265292, IMG submission 189080) | Leachate microbial communities from a municipal landfill in Southern Ontario, Canada - Leachate well 296A | ecosystem: Engineered > Solid waste > Landfill > Unclassified | place: Canada... | reverse complement strand
GCCAGAAGAAAAAAGAGGTATCTCCGCGATGTAGAGAAATATGCTTTTCATTTTGCATTTTCCGAAGATGGTGATCTATATGTGGATTCCTACGATACCAGCAGGCCAAATTTTGTCGGTAGAATAAAATCTATACAAAACCCCGCTGCCCTGGATTTACCACTTACCGAGAGCGTTGGTACAGTTCTTGATCCTATTTTTAGTATCCGTTATAAAGTTCATATCAAGCCGGGAGAGACAAAGAAAATAAACTTTATATATGGTTACGCCACTAATCTGCCTGAGATTAGAGCGACAAAAGACTTAATTTTTACAAATGGAGAAATACAGGAGCTGAGTTATTTGAATAGACATTACATTGAGGCTAAAAGAACTCATTTAGGAATTGACGTAAAACAGGAGCTCACCTTCCAAAAAGTTGTATCAAGATTAGTTTATTCGGACTACCGATTAAAAGAACATTATGATATTAGTTATACTAAAGGAAAAAGCGTTTTATACAGGTTTGGTATTTCGGGCGATAACAAATTATTAGTACTAAAAGTGAATAGTAAAAATGTTGAGTTAGTGAGGAACATGGTTCTCTTGCACGAGTATTTCAGGCTTTTAAGATTTCAATTTGATCTCGTATTTATAGTTGACGAAACACAAAGTTATGAAGAAACTTTAGGACGCGACGTTTACGAGGTCGTAGAAAGCTCTCTGTCCCACCCATATAGAGGAGCGGGAGTTTACATACTAAATGTAAATGACATGTCTCTTGAAGAAAGGTTTATACTGCTGTCTTTGGCAAAGGCCGTTTTTGACACATCTTTAGGTTCTTTAGACGAGCAAATCAATCTAGCCTTAAGATACAGTGAACCTAATACCATCGCCGTGAAAGAGACACCATATCAGAAATCGGTTGAAAATGAAAGGGCGATAAGAGATGTTGATGAAGATTTAACTTACTATAACGGATTGGGAGGTTTTACATCCGAAGGTAAAAATTATGTTATTAACACATCTCCGGAAAACCCAACTCCTCTACCCTGGTCAAATGTAATTTCCAATGAAAAATTTGGCACCTTAGTTACAGAATCGGGTTTGGGCTACACGTGGAACATTAACAGTCAATTAAATAAAATTACTCCCTGGTCAAATGATTTTGTAAGCGATCCGCAAGGTGAGGTTTTATATCTTAAAGATATGGATTCAGGAAGTATTTTTAGTGCCACACCTTTGCCTAATAAAAGTAGCGACTTTAAAGTAATACACTCCCAAGGCTATTCTGAGTTTATAGGTAAAAATGGAAATATAGAACACACACTAAAGGTATTTGTAGATAAACATGATCCTGTGAAGATATTAAAACTAACTTTAACAAATAATAGTAGCTACACTAAAAAAATAGAATGCTCTCATTATGTTGAATTTGTTTTGGGGGAGCATAGGGGTGCGACTCAGGAAAACCTAACAATCGAATTTGATCCTTTCAGACAATGTATTACTGCCCAAAATCTTTTTGAGGACTATTTTACTAACCATTTAGCCTTTATGGCTACAAACAGACCCGTAATTTCGGCAACTTCGGATAGAAAGAAGTTTTTTGGTAGCGGTAATTCTAAAAAGTCACCGTTGTGGGTGTTGAATAATAAAAAAGGTGTAACAGGTTTTAAATCTGTTTCGGATAAGTGTGGGGTTTTAACTACTGAAGTGGAAATTCAAGGTAATTCCCAAGTAAGTCTGGTATTTTTATTAGGACAAACCGACGACGTTGTTAACGTGGGTTTATTAATTGATAAGTACACTAATTTGGAACAGGTAGATAAAAGTTTTGAGGAAGTGGAAGAAAAATGGAACAAACTTTTATCTACTATTAAGGTTAAAACTCCGGATAGTAAATTTGATTATTTGATGAATAACTGGCTCCTTTACCAAGTATTGTCCTGCCGTTTATGTGGAAGAACATCTTTCTATCAAGCAGCAGGAGCTTTTGGTTTTAGAGATCAGCTACAGGATGTCATGGCTCTGGTTTATTCCGATCCTATGAGAGTAAGGGACCATATAATCTTATGCTGTGCCCATCAGTTTAAGGAAGGAGATGTGCAGCATTGGTGGAACTACCCGTCAAACGCAGGTGTTAGGACGAAGATCAGTGACGACTTGTTGTGGCTTCCTTATGTAGTTAGTTACTACATTGAAAAAACCGGAGACACCGGTATCTTAGATGAAGAGGTCCCCTATTTAGAGATGCTGGCTTTGGAACAACATGAGGAAAGTGTATACGCGATCCCTAACATTTCGGGGGAAAGAGGTAACGTGCTTGATCACTGTTTGAGAGCCATAAATAAATCCTTAAACTTTGGGGCCCACGGATTACCTTTAATTGGTTCTGGTGACTGGAATGATAGCTTAAATAGTGTGGGAGACGAGGGAAAAGGAGAAAGTGTCTGGTTGGGATGGTTTCTATTTGCCGTATTAGATAATTTTACGAAGATTTTAGAAAATACTAACCGTAAAGATGAAGTATCCAGATATATGTCGGTTTCCGAAGAGCTAAAGAAGAATCTGGACGAACACGGCTGGGACGGAGATTGGTATTTAAGGGCTTTTTACGATGATGGTACTCCTCTGGGCTCTCATATTAATAATGAGTGCATTATTGATTCTATCTCTCAATCATGGGGTGTGATTTCTAAGGCAGGGTCATCTGAAAAGATAATAAGAGCTATGGAAAGTCATGAGAAATATCTTGAAAATAAGGATAAAAAATTAATTAATTTGTTAACACCACCTTTTAAGGAATCAACTCCTTTTCCCGGATATATACAAGGATACCCGGAAGGAATAAGGGAAAACGGGGGGCAATATACGCACGGGGCTATTTGGGCCGTGAAAGCCTACGCGATGCAAAGAAGAGGTGATAAAGCTTATGAATTGTTTGATATGCTAAATCCAATTAGTCACTCCTTGGATAAAAAGAGCGTTATGGAATACAAATCTGAGCCGTATGTAATGGTAGGCGATGTCTATTCTAACCCCCAACATTTGGGAAGAGGCGGTTGGAGTTGGTACACAGGATCTGCGGGTTGGATTTATCGGGTTGGTATAGAAGATATTTTGGGTTTTAAGAAATATGCGGATTACTTTACTTTGGATCCGGTTATTCCCAAAGCTTGGGATAAATTTGAAATGAATTATACTTATAGAGGTTCCACTTACAACGTAAAGGTTAAAAGAGGTACGGATAAAGGTTTGTACATAGATGGCAAAAAGTCTGATGAAAATAAAGTATTTTTGAAGGAAAACAGCGGGGACGTGGAGGTTTCTTTGATTATATAATTAACCGTCCTTTTCTTTTAAGAATGCTACAATTTTCTAGGTTCTAATTTTTATGAAAAAAGAAATTCTTGACTCAATTTTTAGGGCTTACGATATTAGAGGTAAGTATCCCTCGCAGTTGAATAGAGAATTCTACAAATGTCTTGGAAAAGCTTATGTAACCTTTTTTAAACCAAGAAAGGTAGTTATAGGTCAAGCTATGAGACAGGAAAGTGTTGAGTTAAAAGGAGCCTTGATAGATAGTGTACGTCAAATGGGTTGCGATGTTATAGATTTGGGAGAAATCGCCACTGAGATGTTATATTTCGCCGTTGGGGAGAACCACGATACATTTGACGGAGGTATTGTAATCACCGCTTCTCACAATGGAGTAGGTTGGAATGGTTGTAAGCTGATAACTAGAAATGCTAAACCAATTAGCGGTGTGACCGGTCTGATGGATTTAAAAAGAATAATTTTGGAGGATAAATTCGATAAAGTTTCAGAAGAAATGGGTACTTTAGAAGAGTTAGACATATATCCGGCATATAGAGATAAGGTTTTATCTTTTATAACTTCACAAAATAGACGTCCTTTAAATATAGTTGTTGATGCCGGCAATGGTATGGGCGGAAAAGTCTTTGATTATGTTTTCGATAAATTGGACATAAATGTAGAGAGGATGTATTTTGATCCTGATGGAACTTACCCAAACCATGTCCCAAATCCAATGGAGGAAGAAAATGTTGAAGAAATAAAAAAGAAAGTTGTGCAACTGAGAGCAGATTTTGGGATTGCCTTAGACGGGGATGCAGACAGAGCTTTTTTCATTGATAAAAAAGGGCGCAAACCTGACGGGGTCTACACCGGAGTTTTATTGGCAAGAAGCATTTTGGCAAAAAATAAAGAGAACAAAAGGATAATACACGACCCCAGAATCACATGGCCTTTTATAAAGGAAGCTAAAAAAATGGGCGCCGAATCATTTCAGAGCGTCGCCGGGCGCTCATTTTTACAACAGGCCATGGCTGAAAAGGAAGCGATATTTGGATCGGAAGCAAGTTCCCATTTCTATTATAAGGATTTTTACAACTGTGATTCCGGTATGATTACAATAGCCCAAATGCTTAATATGTATTACGAAGGGTTTGAGTTAACAAAAGAGGTAGATTATCTTTTTGAAAAATATCCCAATTCTGGCGAAGTTAATTATGAGGTAGAAAATGCTCCGGAATTGATTAGTAAGATTGAAAATCACTATAGAAAAAGTGGGGCCAGTATAGAAAAAAGTGACGGGTTATCTGTAGAATTTGAAAACTGGAGGTTTAATTTAAGGATGTCCAATACACAACCTTTGATAAGATTAAACCTAGAAGCTACAGATAAAAAAACTGTGATAGAAAAGTTTTTGGAAGTTGAAAAGATGATTGGCGCCAAAAGAGATAATGCACCGGCTCTTGATGAGTTGAGATAGGTTTATTTGTATTATATACATAATCATCAAACTAAATGTCCTGTTTGGCTGGCCATTAGGGAACAAGTTCGAACTATCGTATTGGTTTAATTATTAATAAATCTTGTTTTTGAGTAACATGCTTTGTTGAAAAATAAGGTTTTTGGCTTTCCACTTAGAGTATATTTAATCGCAATAAAGTGTGTTATTTACCAGTCTTTTAATAATATCGGTAAATTGTATTCCATAAAGATCTTGAGTAATCGTTCCTAGGGCAGCAGTTGTTTCTTTTGGCCCAAAACTTGGGTTAGCATTGGCATCTACAAAAAAGTATCTCCCGGATTGATCTAAGCGAATATCAAATTTTGCATAGTCAGCCATACGGGTTACATCAAATGCTTTCTTTACAAGGTCTTTTAAGTGAAGGTCTTCATATTTCTCATATTTGTATGGTTGGTTTGCTTGGTCTTTGCTTAGTTCGCCCCACTGATCTTTAAATGTGGTGAAAATAAATTTTTCATTTGGTTTGTTGAAAACTTTTTCGGCAGTGTAAATCTTTGTGTTCATTCCTTCTAGCAAAATTGAAATAATTTCCCGCCCGACAATATATTCTTCAACCAAAACTTGCTGATTATAAACACTCATTAAATATTTGATTCTTTCGTGGAGATGTTTTTCATTTTCTGATACTGCGTTCTCATCTATCTCCACTCCCCCGTGAATTTCGTTAAGTTTAGAAATAAGTGGAAATCTTAGATGGGGGTTAAGCACATCGCCTGGAGAGTTAAAGAGTTGAAAATTTGGGACCGGAATACCTACCTGTGTGAAAAGTTTTTTAACTAAAAATTTGTTGTACGTTAAAGCAAGGCCAAGAAGTCCCGCGCCGGTATATGGTATATCCATCATGTCTAAAATTCCCGGAATTGTTGAAGATAAGTATCCATTTCCTTTTATTGACTCAACTAAATTAAAAACCATCGCAGGATTGTCGTGACGAAGATTCTCAACCATGGACTCATTACCTGTATACAAGACAGGTTTAGCTCCTAGTTTTGTAAGGTATTGAGCAATTATCTCTGCTTCTTGTTTTGCATCTTGTTCTGTAATGTATTGTTGTGGCGTTGGAAAATAATCGCGTTTTACATCGCTGTAAATTATTCCGATGGTTAAATTTGATATAGATCTATTTTCAAGGGTGGAATCATTCTCATTAGAATTTGCGATGTCGTTATTATGTAAATCATTGTCATTGGACATACGAAAAAATTATACCTTTTGTTAAACGTTATACAAGTTCTTGTGAATTTTTTAAAAGAAGTTGGAGTTATTTTTTATGCCTGGGCAGTTGGGAACTTGTTGGAACTTTAATGGCTCAGTAGGTTGGTTGGGAACCAGCAAGAACTTTAAGATAAACCAAAATCCTTTTTTCTTTGTTCAAGATCCATCTTATCGAACTCTTTATCATATAGTGCCATCACATCAATTAACGCCGCAAATGATTGTGCAATAGTTTCTTCCTTTGACTTTCCGGGGAAATCAAAGGCTAGTATCTTAAGATTTTTATGAATGAAAGGTTTATACAATTGCTTATTATGAGCAAAGTCGAATAATGATTTATAAATATTCTCAAAACTCTCTTTTAATAAAAAATGTTGCGATATCCAAATAACTTTTGCCAATCTTATCAAATCACAAAATACTACTAATTCATCGTTTTGATTTATTTTCTCTGAGGCAAACTCTAAATTCTGGTTTGTAGTAAGAGAACGATCTTCAAGTGCATACCCATCAAAATTTTTCGTAACAAAAGAAAGATATTCCTTTGCTGTAGAGGCTTCTGATTTGTCCGTTTGTTTAGGGTCAGTAAAACCACCACATAAAATTAGTTCTTCTAATTTTTCTTCCAATATTTTTTGCGAAATAAAATCTAGATAGGCTTTGTAGTCACTTCTTGCCGGATTGTATAGTCCGTATAGTAATACAATTCCTATTTTCATATTATAATTTTATCACAGTGGTTTATATTATTGTTATGACAACAAAAACTTGGCTGGGCAGTTGGGAACTTGTTGGAACTTTTATCAATACAGAATAAGATAAAAAAATCCCTGTAAGGTACGGTCCTTAATCAGGGATTATTTAATTTTCTATTTCTTATGTTAAATCAAGTCCAATGTAATCTATGAGTAATTTCCTAACTCTTAACCAAAGTGTTTGCTCTCTATTTAGGGGTAAAAAACCTATCGCGAAACTTTCTGGAAAGCTTCCACTTTTTGAACTTTTATTCCGTTCCAATGTGGCTCCTTCAATGATTTTGTCAAAAAGATTTTTTATTCTTTCAGGTTTAAATTCTGGATAATAGAACATAGAGTAATCTCTAAGAACTTCTATTTCCTGTCTGAAATAATTTTCATCTATTGAAGGCTTTCTTCTAGAGATTTGAGAACTATTCTCCCCGGCATTAGCGATTAAGAAAATTATCCAAGTAATTATATACAAAGGTATTAATAGAATATCTATAATTACCCACAGAAGTGACTTAAACAAACTACTTATCTTATTTTTCATACCAACCTCTCCTTAATTGTGTGATTTTTTAATTATTGTCGTGATTATAAACTTGTAAGCTCAATATGTCAAACACTACAGGTTCGTGGCTGGCCGTATGGGAACTTGTTGGAACTTTTATTAGTACAGTTTAACTAAGTTTAGGTAATAATCTCTTATAGTTCATAATTTTCTCTTTTTTAGTTATCAGAGCATATCTAGGTGATGGTGAGGGTAACCCTATTAGTTGAATCTTCGTATGTTCCTTCATAACTTCCTTGAAGTTTTTCTTAAATACTGACTCCACGAACCTGCTTGTAAAGAAAATCTTCTCAATCGGGTTCTTACTAATTATGTTCGTGATTGCCGGAATATTGTAAGTAATATTAAATAGGTTTACATCCAGGTTACTATTCTTCTTGCGTTCACAAGACAAAATAATATCGGAAAGTGCCATATAGAGGTCGGCAAAAAGCTGTTGTTGTTTCTGCTTTGTATTGAAAGATAAGCTGTAGACTTCCTCCAGGATAGGCCAGAATTGGTTTCGTCCGTTAGCATAAAACCACTCGTATGGATTAGAGGGCTTTGTTACAAAACTTCCTAACATTAAGTATCTAACTTTCTTAGGAATAAAATCTCCAAACGGATGTTTTTCTACCATATGGGAATTATACATTACTAAATTTCTGTTTTGTAACAACGATTTCACGTTGCTACGACAACAAAAACCTTGGCTGGCAGTATGGGAATTAGTTGGAACTTTTAGCAAATAAAAACTCTCTTACTTTGAAAACAACATAAAACTTAAATGTTATTTTCTTTTCAGAGAGTTCTATTTATACTTACTCGTTATTTTTTTACCCACTTTCCTTCAGCACGGGATAGAAGTTTTTGTTTTCTTTGCATATATTTTGTTACATCTACTGGTCCTGGATAGTTACATTGTATATGCCCAATAGTATTTTCACCCTTTTTATTAAATTTGGTACTATCTGCAACGGCCCCTGTTTTGGCACTATATTGGAAACTAAGTTCCGTTACTTCTTCACCTTCAAGGGTTACAACTAATACCAAATAACGCATATCCCTATCTAAGCCAAAGGGTGCTGTGTGCCTTATTTTAATTAACTCACCCGGGGCAATTTCGGCCACCAAAACTTCTTTAAAGCTAGGGGTAAGTTCGTAATGCTTAGCTAAATTCTTGAGAATATTCAACGTAGCCTGAACCGCCTTTTTATCCTTCCTGTGCATACTTCTGGTGTAACTCATTTCACTCTCCTTTTCTACTTTTGATATCGAGCTGAATTATAGTACGAACAAATTAGTGTGTCAAACACTACAGGTTCTTGGCTGGCGGTATGGGAATTAGTTGGAACTCGTGTAGGACGTTCGGGGGAATAAAAAAAGAGAAGCCCCACAACTTCTCTTTTTGTTTAAGTTATCCTTTTATGACGATGATTGCTCCTTGTATAAGTGTCCAAAAAATATAAACAATTATGGCAACAATCACCACAGTCCAAAAGTAAATACCAGTGAGCAGGCAAATTATGCCTACGAGCATAAATGAGAAGCCTATTCTAATATGTTCAGTGGCGTATTCAGGATTTTTTTTGTAATAAGGAACATATGTAGCTACAAGCATCACACCCAATGATTATAAATGCCACAAACCCTCCCCAGGCAGATATTGTGTGTATCATGCCAACATCTGGATAACTTTCAAGCAAAAACTTCAATACCGGAATTATTGGAACCATTTTTTACTCCTTTGTCCTTAGTAATATTAGATAGATTATATATTTATAAAGCGTTTATGTCAAACACTACAGGTTCTTGGCTGGGGGATAGGGATTCGAACCCCAATAACTGGGACCAAAACCCAGAGTCCTACCGTTAGACGATCCCCCAACGTACAAACTATTATAACAGCTTTTCAAAGTTGATTTGATACTTAATTAGGTATATATAGGTAACAGCAGCTTGAAATAAGAATAATAAGAGAGGAGAACCATGGAAAAGACGGTAAAGGCTATTCAGGTTAGTGAATCCTTGATAAATGCTATGAATAGATGTCCAAAGGAGGTCTACTTTAGGAAAGTATTAAAAATACCTCCAAAGGATAGCTACGATAAGGAGTGTGGTAAATTAGCACACAGCTTTATAAAGCTTCTTTACAGAAAGAAACGTGGAGAAAGAAAGTATTTCTATAAAACTTTAAGTAGTGCAATCAAAGCTTGGTATAGAGTTTGGAAGTTAACCTGTGATGAAAAGGAACCAAATTTCCTATTAATTGATAAAGATCAAAGGCTAGAATACCAAAGGCTTGGAATAACCTGCATTAGCCACTACTACAATGAGAATCTGCAAAAATCAGATCCTATTGCTATGGAAAAAGGATTTAACATCCCCTGGTCTTTAGGTGTTAACCTGGTAGGAAAATGGGATCAGTTAAGAACTGCAACCCATGACTACATAGCCACAAGACGGCCTGAGATAATAGTAAACGGGGTTTTATCAGAATCCTATCTTCCAATAGTAATTGTTGAGCTTAAAACTGGATACTTTGATTATGACCTTGGACCAATAAGATCAAACGGTGGAACTAATAAGCTAGGACTACCGGAGATTATTCAAGCAATAACTTACACAGAAGCCTTTAGAAGGTGTCACGCTGGAAAGTATCCCGTGGGACACACAATCTATGATCTTGAAACTGGAAAAACAAGACTCATTGTAAAAGAAGGTAAACTTTGTCAAGAGATTCTGGCTGACTACGTTAATAACGCTGTAGACATAATTCAAAACCAGGTATACCCAAGATATCCTAACAAAGATAAATGTGATGCTTGCGGCTACAAAATGCTTTGTCTTGAAAATATAGATCTATATTCCTACAAAACGGCAACCCTTGTATTTTCTGAGTCAAACGAGCCAAAGAAGGAGTTTGAACAACTAAAATTTAAGTTCAAATACAAAAAATCTAAATCCAAACCCCCAGTTATTTAATAATTGGGGGCTATTTTTATTTACTCAACCTAAACATGTATCATTAACCTATGAAAAAGATATTATTAAGTTTGTTTTTCCTTCTTATTCTATTTACTTCCCTTTTTTTTCTAAATAATAAATATTCGCTATTTCCATCTAAAATATATAATCCTTACGAAATAAAACTAAT
>Ga0265292_1003127_pt1 | contig 10483 bp, 10 predicted proteins | sample Munlanlewell296A_FD_189080 | JGI IMG/M metagenome (GOLD analysis project Ga0265292, IMG submission 189080) | Leachate microbial communities from a municipal landfill in Southern Ontario, Canada - Leachate well 296A | ecosystem: Engineered > Solid waste > Landfill > Unclassified | place: Canada... | reverse complement strand
ATATTCAATAATACTTTCGGGCGATATCCAAGCTGCATTGCCTGCATCATTGCATAACAACTGTCTTTACCACCGCTCCAGCAAAATATGGCTTTAGGTTTATTCATATAGCGTTTTTTATTATTACCGGGATACCCGATACCATTAGGATTACTTTATCGGCATTTTTTGCAATGTATTGATTCATCCATCCCTGCAATTCAACAAACTTTCGTCCTGTTTTAGTACCTGCATGAACACCCATGCCTATTTCATTGGTAACGAATATAAAAGTCCCGTTAATGGATTTTATTTTGTCAAACTCTGCTTTTGTCTGTATCAATGATGTTTCAATATCATATTTTGTATCGGTAAAAAAATTGGTAAGCCACAGGGTGACGCAATCTATAACAACAACTTTGTTTTTCAAATCAAGGTTGCCGATGTATTTTTCTTCCTCAATATTATTCCATTGTTCACCACGTTCCGATTGATGTTTCTGAATGCGTTTTTCAAAATCACCGTCCCATTTTCTTGCAGTGGCAACATAAACCGGATGTTCACTGAGCTCAAGAGCAAGTTTTTGAGCATACCTGCTTTTTCCTGAACGTTCGCCGCCAGTTATCAGGTATATCATTATTATGCTTGTTGTGCTGATAATACAGGAAAGCGTCTTTGTGCGAATTCGAATATGCCGAACATGATAGCGCTGTAAAAAACTGTTCCTGAGAAAAAGTTTTTCAAATAGGGTAATGCCAGGTAATAACACTTTAATAAGCCGCTTATGTCATGTGTATAAGGCAAACCTGTTGTAATATCAAGACCTCCGCTAAGCCATACGCCAAAATCAGCAATTACCCAATGTGTTAAAGAAGCTGTAATACCTGCAATAAGTACATTTTTGATGTTTATATTTTTCAGTAGCCATCTCCCTAAAAATACAACCAACGCAAAAGCACCGTAAACGAAGAACCAACCATTATACAGTATTCCGTACGAACCATTGTAAAAAAAGATATTAATAATAATATCACTAATAAATAATGTAAGTAATGGAAATAAAAACGATTTCCATTTTTGGGTAAAATAAGCTCCGCCGAATAATGCCATTGCTCCAATTGGTGTAAAATTGATGAGTGGACTGTGTCCTGCTACACCGAAAAATCTTGTGCTTGCTGCTCCAACTATGAGGAACAGCAACACTGCAAACCTTGGGTTGAATTTTGTTTTCATAATACTAATTTTAATGGTTTATTATTTTATTGTTTATTAAACGAAAGAGACTTTTCTTATTTTCAAAAGGAATACCTTATGCCACCATAAACTCCTCTGCCACGCGTGGCATATCCTCTTATTTCATAATATTTTGTATTTAAAATGTTTTCCATACGAATCATTGCAGAGAGACCTTTTTTGATTTCATATTTTGCGGAAAAGTTAAGTAAGGTGTAATCTTCCACACCAACTGTTCCCAATGCTCCATACGGACCAAGTGAAGCGTTATAATAGATATCATTTCTTGCTCCTACATATTTTACATCAACTCGCAAAGCAAGTTTTTTGATTGGCATATATGTTAGATTGATGTTTGCCGTATTTGGCCTGCGAACTAACCCGATGCTTTCTACTTCTTTGGAAATAAATGTTCCATTTGAGAACAATTGAATATGATTCCCTTGTGTGTGCGCTATATCAATATTTTCAGGATTGTATTCCAATTTCCCGTTAACCAGACTGAAATTACCTGAGACTATCAGCTTATCCGATATTTTTGAATGAATAGAAAATTCAATTCCTCTATTAGTTTGCTTGCCAAGATTGATGTAAGTATCACCCAAATAATCAAAGTGCGATAATAAATCTATTTCCTGATTTCTATTCCAAAGATAAACGTAGTCCACAACATTCTCAACAACGGTATTAAAGTAGCATGCATTCCACCAGAGGTTATCGTTTACTTTTTGCTTTATACCGATTTCCCATGAGCGGGATTCTTCCGGTTTTAGTGTTTTATTTCCACGGGTAATTCCTGAATTAAAATCTTTCTCGGGCGAATACAACTGATAAAGCGATGGGGCATTAAATCCGGTGGAGTAAGAAAGATAAAGCAAGGTATTCTCTTTTATTTTGATGGATGGATTGACTTCATAAGTTAAAGTTGAACCAAACGTGCTATGATTAATATACCTGGCACCCAGACCAAGAGAGTATGATTTGAATGATTCATTAAACAATTCACCGCTTAAATCGGCATGAAGAAAACCACAAGAGGTTGTTGTATTGATATTCAATGGATCAAGGTTTGTTTCAGATTTATATATACCCCATTGATCAGAGAAATAGTACGTTTGGGCTGACATAGTTTCTTTATTGAAACCACCACCGGTAACTAATTGTAATCCTTTAATGTTATAGTTAAATTGTAATTCATTGTTGCCAAGTGTACCGGAGTATCTTCCCCTGAAATACGATTTATCGGTAGTTCCTGCAGCATCAATTTTAGATGAATCGTCAACTGCTTTTCGGATAATATCACTTATTCCTCCATTGAACCTGACCGAAAATTTATCATTGAACTTGTATGATGCACCATAAGTGATTAAACTTCTGTTATAATTTATCGTGTAATTTTCATCGTCTTTGAAAGCGCCATCATCGATATCTAAATACTGGGAGACTTTTTTATAGCCTGTATACAGATCCAATTTTTTAGTTTTATACCCGATTTTCCCGGTAAGGTCGTTCTTTTTAAAGCCATCGCTCATATCCGGATGTTTATAGGTACCCGGATTGGTAATGGTATCTGCTGTAGAATTAAACCCTTTACTTATATTATTGAATATCTCTGCATTTACATACAATCCGGTTTTGTGTGTATAGTTTAGCAATAGATTTTCCGAAATGATTGAACCGGTATTACCGAAAACGCCACCTTTTGCATCAGCATCAATATGAATACCTGGGGTTTTGTTCTTGGTATCGGTTATAATATTAATTACACCGCCAATGGCAGATGAACCGTAAAGTGTGCTATGTGAACCGCGAACAATTTCTATTCGCTCAATGTCACCCAGCGATAGTTCCGACAGATCAATGGAGTTATCAGTTGATGAAGGATCGGTAATCCGAATCCCGTCAATCATGAGCACGGTATGGTTGCTGTTGGCTCCACGTGTGAATATACTATTTAGACTTCCAGGATTTTGTTGTGCTCCCACAATATAAAATCCTTCTTCTCGGTTAAGTAGTTCCGAAACGGTACCTGCGCCGGAATTTTTGATATCGTTTGAAGTAATAACAGTAATACTCCTGCCAATGTTGTTGAGATTTTTCTCGCTGCGCGTTGCAGTAACTATTACTTCATCTAATGCAACAACTTTTGTAGTGTCTTGTTGTTGCCCATATACTGTTGTTGCAGACAGAATCATCGCGCAGCCTGCAATTAAACCAATGGACTGGTGTTTTTTTCTTTGTTTCATTGTTTGTTCCTTTTTCAATGTTAATAAATAGAATAATGGGCATCAATCTCTTGATTAATACATCATGCTTACAAACGAAAGGAACAAACTAATTAGAGGGAAAAATTTGAGAGGTAATTTTTGGTACCTTCCAAATAAATTCATCTATTTGATTTTGCTTCATTTCGCGAAAGCAATCAATGTGGATCAGGCAGGTCTCCTGGCTTCTCTGATTTTCGGCTGCCTTCCCATCCGCCGATTGGCGGACAGTGGTTATTATTTTGCCAAAAATACTTCTCCGATGTTGCCGGAGCAGAGTTACAGTTGCGCGTCAGTCCGTGATTTTCACACGGTTCCCTTTTGGTCCCTAAAGCAGGACCTGATTCACAATTAATAAATAATAATCAAAGAACAGATTGAAGTACAAATGAAACAACTATTTTTTATTCAATAATGTATTTATTGAAATTGTTTTGAACAAAAAAATAACCATGACTTATTATAGGCGATAGTCGATGTGGTAAAATGGTATAATGATGTAACTATGCAACGACATAAAGGTTGAAGGGGAGACTGAGAGATGGGGTGATGGGAAAATATGAAAAGGCCCCTCCTGGGAGAGCTTGTCCCGCGCTACATTACCAGTTTTACCATACTAAACTGATTAAAGTCGAAAAGCAACAAATTGTTGTTATTATAAGTGCCGAGTATAACCTGTATGCAGGCATTGGCCATATAGACGCCTAAAATTCCGGGTACTACGCCTAAAACACCATTCTCATTACAACCCGGATCGTCCTCCGGATTAGGTGGCTCGGGATAAATATCTCTTAAATTGTTACCGTCTTTATAGTTAAACACAGCCAGTTGCGCTTCGAAATTAAAAATGCTGCCAAACACAACAGTTTTCTTTAACTCCACACAGGTATCATTCACCAGGTAGCGTGTTGGGAAATTATCAGAGCCATCGACAATAATATCGAAATGAGAAATTATCTGTATGCTGTTTTTCTTGTTTAGTATGTCATTAAAAACCAGGAAAGAAACATTGGGATTTTTGGCTTTTAAAATACCAGCTGCTGTTTCCGCTTTTGGTTTTCCAACATCCGTAGCTGAATATAAAACCTGACGATGCAAATTATGCAGTTCTATTTTATCAAAATCAAGGATGCCGATAGTCCCAACTCCTGCGGCACACAAATATAGCAGTACTGGGCAACCTAAGCCACCAGCACCCACTACCAGTACTTTAGCATTTTTCAATTTTCCTTGTCCCTCAATGCCAATTTCGGGAAGCATCATTTGGCGGTGGTAGCGATCTAATTCTTCTTGAGTAAATATTGACATGATTTATAAAAATGATTTGTCCCAATCTTTCCAAACCGGCTCATAATTAATACTCGAAATGAATTTTGCAATTTGATGTGCACTTCGCTCATCAGAGATTACAAACTGTTCCAACGATTTGGTATCCACGGCATAACCACCGGGATTTGTTTTTGATCCTGCACTCATGCTGGTTATCCCCAACCTGATTATATTGTTTCTGAATTGTTCTGATTCTCGGGTTGAAATAGATAATTCAACATCTTCATTTATTAAACGGTAAGCACATATTAATTGCACAAAGTCTCTATCGGAAACCAAAACATTTGGAGCAAATGCACCCTGAGCCGAACGAATACGTGGAAATGAAACAGAGTATTTTGTCTGCCAGTATTTTTTTTGCAAATAATCCAGGTGCAGCGCACAAAAAAAAGAATCTGTGCGCCAATCTTCCAACCCTAATAATACACCTAACCCGATTTTATGCATTCCTGCTTTTCCTGCTCTATCAGGTGTTTCGAGGCGATAATAGAAATTTGCTTTCTTTCCTTTAGGGTGGTATCCGGGGTATCTTTCTTTGTGATAGGTTTCCTGATATACCAGCACGGCATAAACACCGGCGAGCTGTAGTTCTTTGTATTCATCCTGCTCAAGTGGCTGAACTTCTATTGAAATATTTGCAAAATGAGGTTTTATAATTTTAATTGCTTTTTTGAAGTAATCGACATGAACGGTTTGTCTGGCCTCGCCTGTTACAAGGAGAATGTGATTAAATCCCTGTTTCTTTATTTCGGCTATTTCTAACGAAATCTCATCGGGCGTGAGTGTTTTCCTCTTTATTTTATTGTCGAAATTAAACCCACAATAAACGCAAAAGTTATTGCATACATTGCTCAAATATAGCGGTGAATACATTTGGATTGTTTTCCCGAAACGCTTTTGTGTGAACTGCCGGCTAAGCTGTGCCATATCTTCCAGGAAAGGCACTGCTGCCGGAGAAATTAAGGCTTTAAAATCTTCCAGTGTCCTATGATGGGATGAAAGGGCCATTTCCACATCGTGCGATGATTTATTATTGATAGACTCTTTAATCTCCTCCCAGCTATACAGATTATATATTTCTTTAAACCCCATTTGTTTTGTTATTAATCTAAAAATGCAGTAAGTGGACTACTTGCTTCGGCTGTTCTTTTCGTTATTGCAAGTCTGGCTTCGTAAGCTATTCTTCCTGCTTCTACGGCTAACCTGAATGCTCGTGCCATTTCTACAGGATTTCCTGCCACGGCAATGGCCGTATTCACCAACACGGCATCGGCCCCAATCTCCATTGCTCTTGCCGCGTCGGATGGAGAGCCTATTCCCGCATCAATAATAACCGGAACATTACTTTGCTCAATGATTATCTCAAGGAAGTCAATTGTTTTTAAACCTTTGTTACTGCCAATGGGCGAGCCAAGCGGCATTACGGCGGCTGTTCCGGCATCCTCAAGTCGTTTGCACAAAACAGGGTCGGCATGAATATATGGCAAAACCACAAAACCCAGTTTAGCAAGTTCTTCGCAAGCTTTTAAAGTTTCAACAGGATCGGGCATTAAATATCTGGGGTCGGGGTGGATTTCCAATTTCAACCAGTTTGTTTCCAATGCCTCCCGTGCAAGTTGTGCTGCAAAAATGGCTTCTTTAGCATTTCGGGCTCCCGACGTGTTTGGCAACAGGTTAATATGCGTGTGTTGCAAATGCGTTAACAAAACATCGGTATTTGTTTCCATATCTAACCGCTTTAATGCAACCGTTACCATCTCGGAACCAGATGCTAATACGGCATCTTCCATTTGTTTTGGGGAACCAAATTTCCCTGTTCCTAAAAATAAGCGCGAATGGAATTCTTTACCGGCAATGATCAATTTTTTCATGTAGCAATAAATTAAATTTTTGCATCAACACTTTCTTGTTTAAATGGGTGGTGATTGCACCTGAAATGGCAACTCCAAAAACGCCTGTTTTTATAATTGCAGAAACATCATCCAGGATTATTCCCCCAATGGCATAAATTGGAATAAGTTTCTCACAAGAAAGAACTTCTTTTATTATTATGGATATTCCATCTAAACCAAGCACGGGACTTAATTTTTCTTTGGTGGATGTAAAACGAAACGGTCCTAAGCCAATGTAATCACACTTTTCGTCTATGCGCATCATCACATCTTGTATCGTGTTGGCAGTGCCGCCGATTATTTTATTCCCGCCCAAAATTGTTCGTGCATGTGCTATGGATGTATCATGCAATCCCAGATGTACGCCGTCTGCATCAACAATTTTTGCTATGTTCACATGATCGTTCATGATAAATGTGGCATGATAGGTCGAACATAGTTTTTTTACGTGTTCTGCTAAATCATGAAGTTCTTTGTTTTGGCCATTCTTGAAACGTAATTGAACCCACTCACATCCCGCATCGAGCAAGCTTTGAATATTTTCCAGTTGTTCTTTACCTGTGAAACCTTGAGATATGTATTGCAGCCTAGTGTACATAATGCGTTCCTAATAAAGTTTGGTTACTTGATAAAAAGTGCTCAACGTAATTTTTGGCGTTGTGACACGATGTTATTAAATCGTTACCTGCTACCAGGTTCGAAGCAATGGCAGATGATAATACGCATCCTGAACCGTGTTTGGGGAACACCTCTATCTCAGTTGGAAATATCTTTTCTATCTTATTCTGCATAAAAAGATAATCAACCCCCGGTTCTTCTTTGTTATGTCCTCCTTTCAACAGAACATTGCAATATTTTGCCAGTTCTTGCGATGCTTCCACAGGGTTGTTAATTCCTGCTAAAAATTTTACCTCTTCGATGTTTGGCGTAATCAGGAGACAATTTTCCAGCACCGGAAACAATTGTCTTCTTTCAAAATAGTTGTGAAACTGAAAACCTGCACTTGCCCATACTATCGGGTCCCAAATAATGAGACATCCGGGCAGTGATTGCCTGCAATCTGTGATGATTGTTTCCAGGGTTTCTAAATTCTTAATTAATCCTATTTTGATGACTGAAAATGCAAATCTTTTTTTCAATATTGAAACCTGTTTTAAAATCTCGTCGGTTTCTATCCAGGTTACGTTCTCAAAAGTTGTATCGTTTTGAAATGTAAGTGCACTCAGTGCACCCATACCGCAAACCTTATTTGCTTCAAAAGTTTTTATGTCGGCAAGGATACCTGCGCCTCCACATGGGTCAAAGCCGGCAATGCTCAGTACACAACTGTTTGCTTCAGCCATTTTTCTTTTATTCGTTTATATTTGTCAACAGGATGTACGCTTTGCCATATTGCTCCGAGCAAAGCAATTCCTGAAAATCCCAAATCTTTAACAGTTTCAATTTTATCTTCATCAATTCCGCCAAGTGCAATTATTTTTTCTTTTCTATGTTTCAAAAACATTTTCACTTCATTTAAATTGAACCTGCTTTTGTACCCGTCTTTAGAAATGCTGTCGAACACGGGGCTTAAGAAACCGTAGTCAAAGCGTATTTCAACCTTTTGTATTTCTTCCAACGCATGAAACAAGATACTTACCATTCTACCAGGCACTTCACCTCTAAATGTATGTGGAACATGAATTCCTTTCAAACCATATTCTCCTGCCAGATGATAATGCGAATGAAGAACAATTTTCTTAAAATGTCTCTCAGGAATAAGTTCAATAAACTTTTTTAACTCGCTTTCAGAATATTCATTCTTTCGGAGATGAAATATCTCCAACCCTTCATTAAATAATTGACGGATGATTTCGTGTTCATCCGTTAGTGATGCCGGACTGGATATAATGATTATCATCTTACAGGTACAATTCAGCTCCCTTGGTTTTAAATTCTTCTGATTTTTCTTTCATCCCATGCTCGGCAAATTCGCGAACCTCCTGTGTAATTTTCATGGAGCAGAAATGGGGGCCACACATTGAACAGAAATGAGCTACTTTTGCTCCATCAACAGGCAGGGTCTCGTCATGGAATTCGCGTGCTGTATCCGGGTCGAGCGATAAATTAAACTGGTCTTCCCAACGGAATTCAAAACGTGCTTTACTTAATGCATTATCTCTGTATTGCGCCCCAGGATGACCCTTTGCGAGATCGGCAGCATGGGCGGCAATTTTATAAGCAATTACTCCGTCCTTTACATCTTTTTTGTTGGGTAATCCCAAATGTTCTTTTGGTGTAACATAGCAAAGCATTGCAGTACCATACCAACCTATCATGGCAGCTCCGATAGCAGATGTAATATGGTCGTATCCAGGGGCAATATCGGTTGTTAGCGGGCCAAGGGTATAAAATGGAGCTCCATGACATGCTTCTAATTGCTTGTTCATATTCTCCTTTATCATGTGCATAGGCACATGTCCGGGACCTTCTATAATGGTTTGCACATCATGTTTCCATGCAATTTTTGTAAGTTCACCCAGGGTTTCCAGTTCACCAAATTGTGCGGCATCGTTAGCATCGGCAACAGACCCCGGACGTAATCCATCGCCTAACGAAAAGGCAACGTCGTACACTTTCATAATCTCACAAATGTCTTCGAAGTGTGTATACAAAAAATTTTCCTTATGATGTGACAGGCACCATTTCGCCACAATACTTCCACCTCGTGACACAATTCCGGTCACCCTTTTTGCTGTTAATGGAATATAACGCAGTAATACTCCTGAATGGATGGTAAAGTAATCGACACCTTGTTCTGCCTGCTCAATTAATGTGTCGCGGAAAATCTCCCATGTTAAATCCTCAGCTTTACCATTTACTTTTTCCAACGCCTGATAAATTGGGACCGTACCCACAGGTACAGGGCAGTTGCGAATAATCCATTCACGTGTTTCGTGAATATTTTTTCCTGTTGACAAATCCATCAGGGTGTCGCCTCCCCAACGGCAGCTCCAAACGGCTTTTTCAACCTCTTCCTCAATACCCGATGACAAAGCAGAGTTACCAATATTGGTGTTAATCTTGACCAAAAAGTTACGTCCTATAATCATTGGCTCACTTTCAGGATGGTTGATGTTTGCTGGAATAATAGCCCGGCCTGCAGCAACTTCATCACGAACAAATTCGGGTGTAATAAATCCATTGGGAGTATTTGCCCCAAAACTGTGCCCTGGATGCTGTTGTGTTAATTGCCGGTTAAGTGGCTGTTCCAACATATCAATTCTTTGGTTTTCGCGGATAGCAACGTATTCCATTTCGGGCGTAATGATGCCTTGTCTGGCATAATGCATTTGCGTAATATTTTCTCCGGGTTTAGCCCTTAATGGTTTCTTCAAATGTTGAAACCGCAAGGCATCGAGCCGGATATCGGCTAATCGTTGCCGGCAATATTCTGATGTAAAATCGTTGAGTTGTTCCACATCACCCCGTTGCATAATCCATTCTTTGCGTAAGCGGGGCAATCCTTTTTTAAAATCAATAATAACGTCTGGGGCGGTATATGGGCCGCTTGTATCGTATACACTAAAAGGAAAATTTTCTTCTGTATTACCATTTGTAAGTTTTGTAGAAGAAAGAGAAATTTCGCGCATAGCAACTTTAATGTTATACAGATTACCTTGTATGTATATTTTTTTTGAGGCTATGAAGGGTCCACATGTTATTACGCTTTGGTTAAGTGAATGCTTTGTATTCATAGGATTTTTTTAAACTTTTCAAGATAGAATATTAAAAATTATGGCTTTA
>Ga0265292_1003126_pt1 | contig 10484 bp, 12 predicted proteins | sample Munlanlewell296A_FD_189080 | JGI IMG/M metagenome (GOLD analysis project Ga0265292, IMG submission 189080) | Leachate microbial communities from a municipal landfill in Southern Ontario, Canada - Leachate well 296A | ecosystem: Engineered > Solid waste > Landfill > Unclassified | place: Canada... | reverse complement strand
CCTGGAGTGAGACGCTTGTGCGGGGGCGACGTCTCCATCGCCCCCGCACTTTACTGATTCGATCCTCTTCCTCGGGATCAGGCTTTCGTACACAACAAGCCTGTGCTTTCGCTCTGACCCCTCCTGGGGTAAGCTCCTTCCTTGGTATTGGGCCCATGAGCTCTCACGTCATAGACAGCCCCACCGTGGAGACTCGCGTGATGGTGCGCTTTGATCCGAACGGGAAACTTCGTGACCTCCGCTTGCTCCGTCTCGAGAACGATCAGGTGTGTGTCGAACTCCTCCCGGAGGTCGGCGCCAAGATCTGGAACTTCGTCCACCGGCCAAGCGACCACAACCTGCTTTGGCACAACCCCCACCTACCTCCGGCCCGGCAGGCGTTCGGCGCCTGCTTCGATGACAACTGGTCGGGCGGCTGGGACGAGCTTCTCCCCAACGACCTGCCGCGCCCGGCACCGGACGGCGACCTGTTGCCCGACCACGGCGAAGTCTGGTCGCAGGAGGCCGAGTGGGAGGTCCTCGAGGACGGGCCTCATCGTTGCTCCGTCCGCTTCACGACCCACGGCCGGGTCCTGCCCACACGGTTCGAGAAGGTGATCACCTTGGACGGGAACGATCCCTTCCTGCGCTTGCATTACACCTTCACCAACGGGGCGCCGTACCCGATCGATTTTCTGTGGAACATCCATCCGGCGCTGGCGGTTTCCGAGCACACGCAGCTGGAGGTCCCGGCAGAACGCGGGCTCACCGATCCCTGGAGGGAAACCCGCTTCGAGGGAAACGCCGCCTTCACCTGGCCTCATGCAATCGACCGCGACGGCCGGAAGGTCGACTTGCGCCGCGTGGATCCTCCCGACGCCGGCGTCGCGGACATGCACTACCTCATCGACGTCCGGGAGGGCTGGTACGCGGCCACCGATCAGGCCGCCGGCGTCGGCTTCGCACTTGCCTTCCCGCGTGCGATCTTCCCTCACGTATGGCTCTTCCGCGCGCTCGGGGGATGGCGCGGGCTGTACACCCTCATCCTGGAGGCCTCCACCGGCTACCCGTATGATCTCGAGGTAGCCAGACAGCGCGGCACCTGCGGACACCTCGACCCTGGCGCCTCGATCGAGGCGGAGGTCCTAGCCATTGTCTACTCTGGTGTCTCGGCCGTCGCCGAGGTCCGCCCGGATGGTCAGGTCCTGCCCAGGCGGTAGACTCCGTACGACGCCCAGCGAGTTGGTCCGAGCAGGCCTGCAAAGCACCTCCCCGGCGCTCATCTCCGCCGCGCGCGGTGCGCCAGCTAGCAGCGTGGCACAGCCAACAGGAGAAGAACGTGAGCGAAACGCGATCGATTGAAGACGCGCCTGAGCCGCGCACGCGCCCCAGCCTGGCGGCTGACCTTCGCCAGCTTGGGCTGCGGACCGGCGACACGCTTCTGGCTCACTCGTCCTTGAGCTCCCTGGGTTGGGTATGCGGCGGGCCTACAGCCGTCATCCAGGCGCTGCAGGACGTGCTCACGCAGGACGGCACACTCGTCATGCCGGCTCACTCCGGCGATCTCTCCGACCCCGGGTACTGGCAGCATCCGCCGGTGCCGCAGGACTGGTGGCCGGTCATCCGCGAGATGATGCCGGGCTTCGATCCGGCGCGCACGCCGACGCGTGGAATGGGGCGTATCGCCGAGCTGTTCCGCACCTGGCCGGGCGTCCTGCGCAGCGATCACCCGGCCGATTCGTTCGCCGCGTGGGGCAAGCACGCCCGGACCGTCACTTCGGGCCACAGCCTCGAACACAGCCTGGGCGAATCCTCCCCGCTGCAGCGCCTCGTCGACCTCGACGCACAGGTCCTCTTGCTTGGGGTTGGCTTCGACAGCAACACCAGTTTCCACCTGGCCGAGTCACGCTCGGGCCGCTACGACCTCATCCTTCAAGGCGCCCCCCTGCTTGTGGAAGGCCGTCGGATGTGGAAGACCTATCGCAATGTCGACTACCAGTCGGAGGACTTCGCCGCCTGCGGTCTGGCGTTCGAGGCGACCGGAGGCGTCCGCCACGGCCTGGTCGGCTCCGGCAAGACGCGGCTCTTCTTCATCCGCGTCGCCACCGACTTCGCCCTCGCCTGGTTTCTCGACCATCGTCCGCCGAACGATTAGGCGGGTTCATCCATCGCGCCGGGAACCAAGAGCGCCTTCCTCACGGAAGGCGCTCTTGGCTGGTGCGGGGAGATCCGCCTCGATCAGCGCATCTGGAACTGGGTCAACGCTCCCGCGCCGGCGGCGAAGATTCCGAGCATCATGCTGGCCGCCACGTACAAGAACAGGCCCAGAACGGCGATCACCACAGCCTTGAGCGTGTCGAAGCCCATCGTCTCACGCAGCGCGATCACCCCGGCCACGAGTGTCAGGAGCCAGGCCGCGAAACGGAAGATCCACCCGACGCACGGGATGAAGCCGAGCAGCAGCAGGAAGCGTGGCGCCCCGGCGAAGGCCAGCGCCCGGGTCATCCCGCCGAGTGTCCCCACCCCGCCGAGCGCCCGTCCGACGACGTAGGCGATGACCGCCCACAGCAGCCATCCGAGGAGCAGGTTGCTGGCCAGCTCCAGGAAGAATGCCACCACCGGCCGCCCGCCCGACAGGGCGCCCAACCCCTGGCCGAGCGCCGCGAGGATGGCGACCAGCACCGCGAGAATGGCTGCCTCGCCGTTGTACTTGGCGTCGCCCGCCACCTCTTTGAAGACGGCGGCCTCGAGACGTATGGCGCGAATGATCCGGTCCAACATGGCGCTCCTCCTGATCTGACTCACAGATCCCGAATGAAGACGCGGTGGTTCTTGTACGGGACACCGCCCAGGTTGACCAGGTCGTGCCGCATCTGCACGGCCGTCTCCGCCACCTGGGTCAGGTCGGCATGGCGGAAGCCCGCCTCCCGCACGGTCTTTTCCATCTCCGAGTACAGCAGCGCATTGCCGCCGCGGCCCTGGAACTCGGGCAGGATGCCCGCCCCGTTGAGCGCCACCCACTTCGTGCGCTTGAACTCGAGCAGCAGGTCGACGATCCCGAACGGCAGCAGCCGGCCGCCGTTGCGTTGAATGGCAGCTGAGACGTCAGGGAAGGCGAACAGGAATCCGACGACGCGCTCACCGTGTGCAATCAGCTTGATCAGTTTCGGGTCGGCGACCGTCAGCACGTTATCGAGCACGAACTGGATCTCGCGATCGCTGAGCGGGAAGTACTCCCAGTTGTTGACGAAGGCCTGGTTGTAGGCTTGGCCGATGCGCGGCGCCCAGGCGCGCAGTTCCTTCTTCGTCTGGAAGCGGACCACCCGCAGCCCGCTGCGCGCCGCCGCCCGCTCGGCGATACGGTGGATGCGCTCGTCGAGCTTGAACTTCTCCGGCGTCAGGTAGCAGGAGATGAAATCGACTTCTTTGCGGAACCCCAGCGCCTCGGCGAACCGAGGGTAGTACGGCGGGTTGTAGTTCATCATCGTCATCGCCGGGCGGAACTCGAAACCCTCCACCAGCATGCCGTAGCCGTCGAGCGCCCCGAAACCCTTCGGTCCGACGAGTTGGTTCAATCCGCGGGCGCGGGCGCGCTCGGCCCCTCGGTCGAACAAGGCCCGCGCCACCTCGAGGTCCTCGACGCATTCGAACAAGTAGAACTGCGCCGTGTGTTTCTTGTGGTAGCGGTTGTAGGGCTTGTTCTCGAGCAGCCCGAGGCGCCCGACGACCTCGCCGTCGCGAGCGGCGACGAAGAACTCGGCGTCCGAGTGCTCGTAGAAGGGGTGCTTCTTGGGGTTGAGCATCGCCGCCGCATCGATTCGGATGGGCGGCACCCACAACGGTTGGCCGCGGTACAACCGGAAGGGCAGGTCCAGGAAGCGCTTCACCTGCCCCTTGTCGTTGAGATCGACCGCCTCGACCTGGAGCATGCGCCCCTCCGTCGGTTCGGGCGGATTGTAGCACTGCTGGAATCCGCCTACAATCGAGCCGATCTCCGGGTGGGAATTCCATGATCGCACGCTTCCTTCATTGGGTCATCCGCGGGCTGGTGCGCATCCTGGCGAATGTGCGCACCGAGGGCTTCGAGCATCGGCCGGCACAGGGTCCATTCATCATCGTCGCCAACCACCTGGCCTTCTGGGACGCGCCGATCCTGTACGCGCTGATCGGCGGGCCGCAGCTGAGCGGCTGGGCGGCGGAGAAGTACCGCTTCAACCCGATCTGGGGCACGATCCTGCGCATGGGCAGCGGCATCTTCATCCAGCGCGGCCAGGTCGACCGCGACGCCCTGGGGGGCGCCGTCGCATGGCTGAAGCAAGGCAAGGTGTTCGCCCTGGCCCCGGAGGGCACGCGCACCAAGACCGGCGGACTGGCGCGGGGCAAGAGCGGCGTGGCCTACATTGCCCAGCAGAGCGGCGCGCCCATCGTGCCCATGGCGCACTTCGGCACCGAGCGGGTGGTCCAGGGCTGGCTGCGCCTGCGCCGGCCGATCGTCACCGTCGGCATGGGCCGGCCCTTCACGCTGCCGCCGCTGCCCGCCGGGGACCGCAGCCTCGCCCTGCGCGAGCAGACCGACCTGGTCATGTGTCACATCGCCGCCCTGCTGCCCCCCGAGTATCGCGGCGTGTACGCCGACCACCCGGAGTTGCATCGGCTGCTGGCCGAAACCTGACCTGCCTGAACCCTGCGCCGGAATCGTGACGGGAGGGCGAGTCGACTCGCCCTCCCGTCACGTTGGCTGGCAGATCGAAGGCCGGCGCACAAAATCGCGGCACCGATTTGGTACGACGGCGAAATCGCAGACAATACGACCTCTTCCCGATCGATCAGCTGGCCCCGTATGGCTCGACGGCCTCACGCAGGCGCCAGCGTCAGGGTCTCCGTGATGAAGCAGCGCGTGAAGCCTGCGACCTCGGCCACCCGCCGGGAAGCCGGGTTTGTCTGATCACAGCGGTACATCGTGACGGCAGCCAGATCGATGGACAGGCGCGCCAGGCCCGAGACGATCGACGGCGCCAGGCGCTGGCCGCGAAAGGCGGGATCAGTCAGAACGCCCAGGTCCATGAAACCGTGCCGCCGATACCCGCTGCCGCAGGCGACCATGCGATCCCCGAGGAAGCAGCCGCAGGCGATCTCGTGCCCGACCTCGACGTAGGCATCGTCCACCTCGCCCGTCTCGCCGCGTTCGAACAACGCCTGCAGGGTTGGCTGATCAGCCCCCGTGAGCGCCCGCATCGAGATCGGCGGCGCGGGCGTCCGCACGATCAGACGATCCGCGTCCAGGTGGAAGATGAAGCCGCGATCGGCTGTCCGCACCCGCTCGGCCGCGAGCGACTCCGAGATCATCGCCGCCGTAAGGCTCACCTCGTGTCCACGTCTACGCAGGAGCCCCGCCAGCTCCGTCTCGAGCGCTGGATCGAGTTCGATGAAGGCGTGTGCCCGGAGGTGAGCGATCTGGATCGCACCCGATCCCGCCAGCTTGTCCCGCGGGACGAGGGTCGTTCCTGCGCGCTGGAGATCCTCCCAGGCGCATCCAAAGTGCGAGGACCAGATCTTGTCGACCTGGCCCTCGAAGCTCTCACCGGTCATCCCAGCTCGCGCCCGCCGCACGCAACGATGCGGCACCCAGCCATGACGTCACGATCCGTCAGCGGATCATCCCAGCAGCGACCACCCTAAGCCGAACAGGTAGGGCAGCCACGCCAGCACGGCCCATGCCGGATGCGCCTTGCGTGTGGCGTTTTTGCTGTCCCAACTGAAGAGGAAGATGGACATCCCGAAGGCCAGCACGCCTCCCGCCACCAGGATCGCGGCTGACAGCCACGGATGCGTGCCGGCCGTCTGCCCCATCGCCAATCCCCCGAAGGCGTCCATAGCGTAGGTCGTCGGGAGGACCAGCGCCACCTTGGCCAGCGTGGGCGGGAGCATGCTGAAGGGCAGCATCAGCCCGCCCAGGATCATCGACGGCAGGAACACTAACTGGGAGAACAGGACGGTCATGCGCGTGCTGCTGGAGATCACGCCGATCAGCGCGCCGATGCCGGCGAACGCGAAGGCGGAGACGAGAAACACCAGGAGGAACCCCGCCCAGTTCACCGGGGCCGCGCCGTCGAACAGCACCGGTGCGGTCAGGGCGATGATCACCGTCACCAGCAGCGCGTGCAACATGCTGGTCAGCACCGGGATGGCCAGAATCGACAAGGCCGGCACGCCGTTGATCTTGTACGAGCGGAAGATGCCCGCCTCGCGTGCGCTCACCAGCGTATCGGGCATCCCCAGCAGCGCGCCGCTCAAGACGGCGAACACGGACATGGCCGGCACGATCGTATCCAAAAAGCCGGGGTTGATCGAGCCCAGCAGCGCCCCGAACATGACGTAGCAGCCCAGGGGGAACAGGTAGTTCATCAGCATCAGTGTCTTGTTGCGGATGCCGACACGGAAGTCGAAGCTGAAATGGTAGGCGAAGGCATTCATCGGGCGGTACCTTTCGTCGTGATCTCGAGGAACCGGTCCTCCAGCGTCGGGCGTTCCACGCGCAAATCCACCAGCGTATCGCCCTGGGCCTGGATGTATGTGATCAGCGCCGAGACGGTGGGGCCGACGTCGGTGCTGAAGTAGACGAAGTAGTTTTCTTGGCGCTGCACCTGGCGGACGGCCGGGAACGCGGCGTCGGCCCTGGCCAGGCAGTCGGCCTCGGTGTACACCGAGATCTTGGTCAGTCCGGCGCCGGTGGCAGTCAGCTCCATCGGCGTGCCGATGGCGGCTATTCTGCCATGCAGCAGGATGGCGACGCGTGTCGCCATCTGCGACGCCTCGGCCATGTCGTGCGTGGCCAGCAGGATGGTTGTGCCGCCCACCTGCAGCTCGCGCATCAGCTCGTGCAGCATCGCCCGCGAGGCCACGTCCAGCCCGGCGGTCGGTTCATCCAGGAAGACGACCGGCGGCTTGTGCGCCACCGCCAGCGCCAACGCCAGCCGGCGCTGCTGCCCTCCCGAGAGCTCATGGTACTGAGCGCGCCGCTTGTCGCTCAACCCGACACGCTCGATCAAGTCGTCGCGGGTGGCGACGCCGTGATACGCGCAGAAGAAGCGCATGGCTTCCTCCACCCGGAAGCTGTCCGGCAGCCCCGAGGTCTGCAGCTGGACGCCGATCACGGCGCGAAGCTGACGCGCCTGCCGGCTCGGATCGATGCCGGCGATGCGCAGCGACCCTCCATCCGTCCGGCGCAGGCCCTCCAGGCTCTCGAGCGTGCTGGTCTTTCCGGCGCCGTTGGGCCCCAGCAGGCCGAAGATTTCGCCGCGCCGGACGTCGAAGCTGATGCCGTCGACGGCCACGAACGAGCCGTACGTCTTGCGGAAGTCTTTGACCTGGATGATGGATTCGTTCATCGGTTACACCTCAAGTTCGGCGTCGGGATTCCGAAGGCCCGCCGGCATCATGGTCTCCGCCGGGCGCGGCGACAGCAATCATACCCGGATCAACGTGAGAGCTCCGGCTTGATTCGTTCGAACTCAAGCCGTTTCCCCTCCGCCTCGGACCATCGTCGTATCTCCCGAAGGTTGACCTTGTGATCCCTGGAGACCAGGATTGCCTGGGCCAGGCACTGTCGGTCCCCGAAGTGGTAGTACCAGGCAAGCCGGTCTTTGACGCAATCCGTGGGCGTTATCAATCGGAGGACCCCGGTCTCGCAACTCAGCTCATGCGCTTCGGTCACCGGCTCGTCACCGAAGGCCAGAGGTCCCGGGGGGAATTCGACGAAGAACTCGGTGTCGGGATGCATGAAGTACCTATCCGCCTCCTGGAAGCCCATTTGTTCCATGACATCCCTGATCGCCGCTCGCTTCGCCAGATATTGATTGACAAAATCAAGGTCGCGCGAAACGTACTTGCCAGAGGTGTAGATCGCAACGGCTGCCCCGCCCGAGAGGATGACCTCGATTCCCGCATCACGCAGGTGGGACTGAACGTAGGCTCCCAGTTCCGCCTGGGACATTTCGCCGACTGGTTTCACGCCGGCTTGCCGCGGCGTCTCGGCCGCCGCCTGTTCATGGTCAGCAGGTCCCGCTCTGAGTCGGGGTAGAAAGACAGGGCCTTGCTCAGCAGTGCGTTCAGCTCTGATCGGAAGGGGTAGCGCGGATTGAACTCGTAGAGCACGGTCCGGCCGGCCGGCCTCGTGATCAGCACCCCGCCTGCCTCGAACTTGGCCAGTTGCTTCTGCACCGAATCTGGATCGACGTTGAAGAACCTGGCGATTTCGCGCGCGTAGCCTTGCCCCCTGGCGAGGATGTAGATCAGGACCCTTTCCGAGTTTGCGGAGCCCAGGATTGGCTTTAGCATGCATGCGCCCTTGGCCAGCCCGCGTCAGTCAGGCTTGGCCGTATGTCAGATTTATTCTGACATATGCCGGATTATCCCTGACATGATAGCACGACTTCGGCCGCCATGAATACGGCCAACCGTTGTCTGCCCGTGGATTCGGCCACATCCCCCGCGCGGGGGATGCCACTTCCCCCAAGCATCTCAACCTCTGGTGGGATGGCCGCCCGTTCTGGTTGGGGTAGAAATAGAACAAACGTTCTGTTGGCGACAGACACCATCGCCGCATCCTGCCCGAGCGAGGTAGCCGTGACTTATCAACTGCTCGCCTATGCACCCTCCGATTTTCCGATCCCGGCCGCCGACCCGGCGCTGGTCGAGGCCCTCGTCCAGCCGCGCCTGTCGCTATTCTGGGGCGCCGAGACCACCGCCCGCACGCTGCTGGCCGTTGCCACGGCGCTCGCCGGCCGCGGCCAGTCGGTGTGCATTTTCGACGGCGGCAACCGCTTCGACGGCTACTACGTCGCCCGCCTGGCGCGGCAGCTCGCCGGCAGCCTGCACCCGCGCCTGCCGGCCGACCCGCACGCGCTGCTCGGACGCATTCGCCTGTCACGCGCCTTCACCTGCTTCCAACTCGCCGAGCTGATCGAGAACGCTCCGGCCGGCCCCGAGCCGCTGTTCGTCCTCGAACTGCTGGCCACGTTCTACGACGAGAGCATCCCCCTGGCCGACTCGGAGCGCCTGCTCACCGTCACCCTCGCCCACCTCAAACGCCTGGCCGCTGCGGGCCCGGTGATCGTCGGTGCCCGTGAGCCGCAGACCCTGGTCAAGGATCGTTGGGCGCTGCTCGACCGCCTGCAGGCGGCCGCCGATGCCGCCTGGCTGCTCCGGCCGCCGCAGTCGCCGGCCGTCACCCAGCCCGGCCTGCCGTGGGCGTAAGCCGCCATGGGACGCACCCTCCCTTCCATTACTCAGGCGTTCCTCGCCGAGCAGGAATCGCTCGGCCGTTTCCGCCGCGCCCTGCGCCGCGAGGATCAGCTCGCCCTGGACGACCTGCTGGCCGCCGCGCGCCATCACCTGGCCGCCGCGGCCTACGCCTCCCACCTGCTGCCCTTCGAAACGCTGTTGCTCGCCATGCTGGTCGAGGAACACAAACGCGTCCTCGACCTGCAACGCCAGCTGGAGGCATGGATCGCCGACGCGCAGGGACGGGATCCGACGGGATCGCCGTAGGGGCGAAGCACCGTTCGTGCCGCGAAGCCCGGCGGCACGCCGGCCGTCTCGCCCCGGCGGGCCGGGGCTCGCGGCCCGAACGGGGTGCGAGACGGCATGCTTCGCCCCTACACCGGCACCACGCTCCGCCGCGCGGGTGGGGCGACGCATGACCACGCTCTACGCCTGGCTGTTTGACGCCTATCCGTCCGACGCCGGCATGACCACCTGGTGGATCGACGCCGACGGCGGCGCGCACGCGCTGCGCGACGACCTCACGCCCGCATTCTACGTTCGCGGTCCGCGCTCCGACCTGCACGACCTGTGCGTCTGGCTGCGCGCCCAGGCATTCTCCCCGATCGCGCTGCGCCGCACCGAGCGCACCGACCTGTTCCTCGATCGCGCCGTCGAGGTGCTCGAGGTCGGCATCGGCCAACCGGCCGCCTTCACGCGCCTCTTCCGCCAGACGGCCGACGCCTTCCCCCACCTGACCTACTACGACGCCGACATCCCGCTTCCGCAGCGCTACGTGCTGACACGCGGGATCTTCCCGCTGGCCTACTGCGCCATCGAACATCAGGCCGGGCGGATCGTCACCCTGCAGCCGCTCGATACCCCCTGGGAGCCCGAATACCGGCTGCCGCCGCTCAAGGTCATGGCGCTGCGCCTGGCCGGCGAGCTGCGCGACCCGTCACGCGGCCACCGCGGCGACCTGCTGGTCGAGATCGACGGCCGCCAGCACGCCTTCCCCCGCCACCAGGGCCGCCAGCTCATCCTCGGCGTGCGTCACCTGCTCGAGCAGCACGATCCCGACCTGCTCGTCACCGCCTACGGCGATTCGTATCTGCTGCCGCGCCTGCTGGCGCTCTCGGAACACTTTCATATCCCGCTGCCGCTCAACCGCGACCCGCAGCAGACGGTGGCGCACAAGGCGGCGCATTCGTACTTCTCCTACGGCCGCGTCGTCTTCCGCAACG
>Ga0265292_1003125_pt1 | contig 10484 bp, 5 predicted proteins | sample Munlanlewell296A_FD_189080 | JGI IMG/M metagenome (GOLD analysis project Ga0265292, IMG submission 189080) | Leachate microbial communities from a municipal landfill in Southern Ontario, Canada - Leachate well 296A | ecosystem: Engineered > Solid waste > Landfill > Unclassified | place: Canada... | reverse complement strand
GCGCTCGGCGCGCTTCTCCTCGACGCGTGAAAAATCCACACCGCTCCAAATCCTCTCTGCGTCGCTCGGCTCATTGGTGGCGCTCCACTGGGCCACCAATACTTGAGCAGCAAGTTCGCCAAAATGCTCATCGTGAAGATATTCGCGCATCAGTGCAGCGGTCTCCGGCGAGTTGATTGCCTGAAACGCGCGCTGATATTCGTGTGTATGAGGGGTTCTGGCTTCGTCCGTTGCCTTTCCTTGAGACCAACCAGTCGCCTTCGCTTCATCCCTGAAGGCGCGGTAGCGGCGCAGGTTTTCATCCAGTAGCCGCTTCAGCAATTGCAGCAAACTTTCCGATGGGGTGTGGCTGGCAAGCGTCGCAATGGATGCCATCTGTGCACGCGTTGCATCGCCCGAGGCAAGCATCCGATTGCCCCAATCTACCACGAGCGCTCCGATGGCGGCGAGCGCATCGGCATCGAATGGCCTGCCGCGATCATCCTTGCCGTCCGGATGGTGAAAGATCAGTTCCGCCAAATCCGCCATTTCCTCATTCTTCGCCAGTGCGGAGCGCGCATGGACGGCGGCAATGAGGCTTGCGCCTTGCGTATGCGCGATGCGGGCTATCAAATCATGATAGCGGTCACCTGCGGTTTGGTTGTATTTGCCGCTCGCGTCGCGAAGATGCTTCTTCGCTTCGAGCACAGTTTCAATCATGCGCCCCACAGCCTGCGGCCCTAACACGGATGCGGCTGAATCGGCGCGGTCATCGCGGCTGCCGGTTTCGGATAGGGCGATCCCAAGGAGTGCATTGTCCTCCAGGCAGAAACCTACAGATGCTAGTAGGTCGTCTGCGCCGTAGAAGAGCGTGCGCCCCGTGAGCACACGCCTCAGGAGACCATCGGCGATAGCACGCGAGTAGCGCTTCCTCGCTTCATAGAGTAGCCGGACTTCCGCCCCCTTTTTCTTGTCAATCTCCATTTCGGCGATTATTGTGGTCAGCTCGCCGCTCAGGTCTTCGTCACCTTGTGCATGGATAATCGTGTGCAGCCGATCGTAAGCGGAAATGCCCTGCTTACGCTGGCGTTCGTGCGCCGCCGCGATACCTATCTTGACGTATTCGTCATTCATTTCGTCGACGATGCCACTGCGGGCCACCAAGTCGAAAGTCTTTTCGTCCGCACAGCGCAGCACCTCAGCGACATGGCGGTCCGCGCGGCGAAACGCTAGCGCATCAACTACCATCGCCTTCACCTCAGGATCGGAGTCGTCCGTTGCAATGGCGGCAGCGAGGTCGAGGCCATCCATCCCGCTGTTGGTTGCGATCTCGTGCAAGACGTTTTTCCGAACGTCCGGCGACAATGCCTCAATCCGCTTGGCCGCATCGCTTCCTAAAAGGGATGGGCTAAATCGCTTGCCCGCTCGGAGCGCCGATAGTTGTACTTGATCGTTCTCTTGCGTAATGAGCAGCCAGACCTGGTCGAAAAATTCTGGACGGCCTGAGCTAATCATGAAACCCAAGGCGCGATCGACTTTCCCGGACGTGTGCCATCGCCTGACAAGACTCTGAATGGTCGGACCGATTCGCGCCCAAACGGCTTCGGTCGAACGGAAAATTATCTCGGCGGCGAGCATGGGGGCGACTTTGAACGCTGCCAGAATGGCCGCACCGCAAGCTTCTTGCTGTTTTGGGTCACCGCCAGCAAGACGCTCGCAGGCGAAGAGAATGGGTTCTTCCCATGCGGGCTGATTAAGTACGTCTGCCTTCAGCTTGTCGATGGATGCGGCATCGCCAATGCTTTGCAGCATCAAGCGCTCGACGAAATGCGACGCGTACCATTCCTGAAATTGCTGGTGCTGAAACGAATAACCAGCCGGATCGCCCGCGCGCACAAGCACGTGGTGGCTGACAAGCGCCTCCAGCACTTTGTTGGGCTGAGGCTTTTCCGTGATCTGCCCTTCCGTTACGAGTGCGCCGTCTGTTTCTGAGCAGGATTTGCGGGCGATGGCCTCCGAGATCGTCGTGTTCGCGGCACGAGTGGCAGTCGCAGCGAGATCTTCCAGGAATCGCTGGTGTAAGCCGTGTGTCACTTCCGCGAGCGCTTCAGCGCGCTGCGTGCCCTCTTCATGTGCGGCAACGAAGCGGCGCAGCACTTCTTCCTTTGTGGCCGGAAACGGCGCGCTCTCGGGAAGAGCCAGCAGTGCCGTCAGGTAGAGTGGAATCGTGACAAGCTCGCGCACACCAGCCGTGCGCCACGCTTGGTCGACCATGCGCACGCCCGCGTCGCCTCGCAGAGCCATGGCGATATCGAGCTGTTGTGTTTCGCTGAGCGGCAGGAGGTTGACGCGCGCGCCATTGATAGGAACATCCAGCACCTGCTTGCGCGTCGAGATTAGCAAGCTAAGTTCCGGTAACTCTGCTTGGAGAAGTGTGACCTGAACCGTTAAACGCTTGCGCGCGGCTGCATCGATCTCGTTCCAGCCGTCGAGCAGCAAAATAACGCCGGGCTTCGCCGCCACGGCGCGTAGATCATCTTCCGAAATTCCTCGAAACGCGGGGCGCTTCAAGACAGAATCGAGGAGCGCCCTGCCGTCCGTGGACCAATCGGCGAGTGGAATGACGATTGGCGCCCCGTTGCCGCTAGCCAAGACCGCTTCCGCAATCTGGAATAGCGTCGTGCTCTTGCCCGTGCCGGGCGGAGCGACAAGGATCAGATCATCGAGTGTGGTGAGCGCGGTCGCCAGCGCCGACGTGCTGACAGGATCTTTCAAGCCGTCGACTTCGAGCGTGAGGTTGATGGCGGAGGATGTCCACTTGTCTGAACGACGGTAGACGTCGAGGTCAGCGATGACAGCCGCACGAAGGCGGGTGTCCAGCTCGCCTTCGGTCGTCGGCACCGCCGCCGCGCCGTTGGGCACATCATTGTAGAGAACGCGCCACCATGAATCCTTTTGCGCCTGCGCCTTCCATTGGTGCAGCAGTTCGACGGTGAACTTCGAGTCCTTGGCGTCCACGGCGGTGCCGTGAAGCTTGCACATCCAGATTCCATTGTCCGGCGAGCTGCGCTGCGCCGGCGTCTGGTTTAGGTCGTAGCGCGGGCCGCCAGGCGCGGCAGCGCAAATGTGCGCAGCCGTGCCGAGATTTATTTCGCCGTTGCCGTCCGAGTTGGAGCCAATCGTCGATCGGCGGCACGACGGATCAGAGCAAAGCCAGCCAGCGCGCTTCGCGATCTGGAGTTTGGTTTTTTCTCTGAACTCATCCCGACTCTTATTTGCCATTGGGCGCGGTTGCGCGGACTCGCCGCAGCTTAACTGGAGCTGAACAGACTACCTTACCGTGCAGTACATGGTCAAACAGTAGCCAAAGGCTCTAAGGTGATGATTATGACGAGCATTCGACTTGGATCGAGATGGGCCTATTTGTGAATTTGAAAAGGCAGGCAATATGATGACTAGCTATAGTCAGATCAGAACTGAATATCGGACATTGCCGCCTGACGTAACGAACTACCGCATTGGCCGAAGATAGAGACAGGCAGTTTATGGGCCTTATGGAAAGCTTTTAACAAGGCCGTGAATTTGTCCTAACCGTTCATTCCCCTTAGCAATGAACCCAAACGCGTGCAACTGCATCGAGATCTTCCGTTGATACACCGAGTGAATTGGCGAATGCCGCCTTGTTTTTCGGATCGAATCTTGTCGCAACATAGATCAGTGATTTCTCTTTTGTATTTCCATTGTCCAAGAGTTTTTTTCGGAAGTCTGCGATATACGATGCATCACTTTTTGGGTTTTGCTCCAGCGTTTTCAATGCCAGTTCTGCTAAATAGTTTAGTTCTTGTGCCATATTCATACTCCAATCTATTTGTGTTGAAAAGCTCAAACGTCGCTTTTGGCCTTGAGTCTCAGTCGATCACATTACCTACCAATTCGCCCCCTCCATTGCTCTCTAGTCGTTTATAAATTAAATGTTCTCTATGTGCCGGACACGCCGCCCGAAAAACCGCGCTTCCTAGCAAATTAAGTTTTGGGCACGTGCAGGACTACTCATTTAGTAAACTTTGGGGGTAGCGGCCTATCCAAATCTTCCGGCGTCATACCCCTTCCTTTTGCGTTGTATGCCCATCGTAAAAAACGATCAAGATGTGATTGGTTCTCTTTAGTCAGTCGTTCAACTCTTGCTTCTAGCTCACTCATTCTTTTCTGCGCTTGGGCAATTACAACATTGCCGTGGCTAACTCCGGGCTCACTCTCGCGAAGCCTGCTTTTCGCTGCATCCCAAGCATTCATGACTCGTGCGTGCTTATGCATAGCCATCTTGGTGTACTTATGATTCAGATCACCCGAAAGTACTTTTAGATACATCTCCCAAGTAAGTTTCCCCTGCCAAGCATCCAACAGCCTAATGGCTTTCTCAATGTCTGCATCACTCAGCTTTGGTGCCTTCATTTCCCACTCCTAGATGATTTCTTCTCCATCGCATGAATATTTTCAGTTCTTACGTTCTGCGCCAAGCCTGTCTTAGCCTGAGAATTTAACGGTGGCGGAAGTGTAATGATGGTATGAACTGGGATAGAGGGATCCTCCAGAGCAAATAGTGTTTCTTGCCATCTGGCCAAATACTCTTCATGTCGCGCAAGCCACTTTGCCACACCTATCTCACCATCCTCAATAGCCTGTTTGCACTGATTCACTGCCTGCAGGTGTGCCTCGACCTGAAACCTTGCTTCCTTGAGATGCCGCTCATCTCCTTTTACGACATAGTGCTCACCGCAGTTTATGCAGAGTTTGTCTTTGGGACATGGAGTGAGTGCATAGTCATGGCGGCATAAACCATATCGAGTTACGTGAATCGCGCCAATCTCTAACTTCAATGCCTCGTCATAACTGATGCATTCTTTATTTGACCGATCTTGAACTTTTTCGTGAAGAGGACCAATGACGCCAATCTTTGGAGCGTGCTCCTCCAGCTTTAGATATGCCTCAATATATGCCTCTTGAGGAAGATGGTTGTACCACTCGTTCTGCTTAACATTCTTACGCCCAGACCAAAATGCAATAAGGCTCTGCGAAAGATACTTTGATTGCGCCAATGTGTTGAGGAAATGTCTAAATTGATGAGTAGTAATAACCCAAGGCTTTCCTTTTGGATCGAGCTTATTATTTCTACTGAATACTGTTCGTCCGCCAGGATTGCTTCCAAGCTGATGATTGATGCTATTGATGGATATGTTTTCTGGAATATAAGGCAAGAGCTCAACATTCGGACGCAGCACGCCTGCTGGCAGTACAAATAATGCATCTTTCCAAAGCAAGTTAGTTTGATCATCCAGGATTGGAAAACCTGTTGCCAGTCTTGATAGCACGTAGTTTTCGACTGACTCAAATGACCACAAACTAACCCATATGGCTTTTTGCTGAGCTACGCTTATTCTGGTCCTGTCCGTTGTGGTTCCGTTGGGTACACGAGTAAATATAAATTTCCCTTTTCCAACATCCCTGGATCGGATTTCTTTATCTCTTCCAAATATCTGCGATATTTCCCAAAGAGTTAATTCCTGGCCCCGTAAGTGCTCAGTTCCAGGCGGAAGGTACAGTTTATCTGGATTTGACGTGTACCAATCAGCTGCGATTCTTGCGGTTTTCCCAAGCTCAATCAGGAAATTTATTGCCTTCCGAGCGACCTCTTCAGATGCATCGGAAATCGCATATTTCGTCATCGGAGATCCGCCTTTTGCTGGCAACCACTGAAGCCCCATTAGAGTATCTTCCCCCTCGGTTGCAGTTCTGATGCAATCAACTGGCAATGACAATACTTCTGTAGCTCGACTCGGGGCGAACATCGCCAATGCGACGTATGCTGTAACTACCTTGTCTGGCATGTGATTGGAGTTTGCGAATACTTCTCCTAGCGCCAAGATTGCTCTTGGATCAGGAAGGAGATGCTTATGATCCTTGCCGGTCGCAGACTTGTTAACAACGTCATTTCTCGGAGGATTCTTGAATTTGAATGGTGATTTCCAATCAATATCGACTGTCGATAATCTCCCTGGATTGATTATCTCTGAGACCACACGCTGCATCTGGCGTCCGGTACTCCAAGGATCACTCAACTTTAGGGGCAACAATCCCGCTGCATAGTTCATAACCTCCTGATTTACATTTACTGCCGATGGCTCAATACCCAAATCACACATCGCCTGCTCTATAGCCTGCAGTGCAACTATGAAGCGCCGATACTCAACCAACATCTTTCGACGCATGAGTTCATTAAACGCCGCCTTCGCAAAAGTTAGAAACGGCTCCTTCATGAAATCTGTTTTTGTCTTTCGGTTTCCAGTAGTGTCGCGCCACGAACAGAAGTGAACCCAAGATGTGTCATGACCCCGATTGCGTTGCTTAACGAATTTTGTGATATCCCATGCGTTCTTAGTTAGGTCCACACCTATGAATGGGGTGTGTTCAGTTGCATGCGCAATAAATGCGGCGAGATTCTTTTCAGCGTTTAGCTCCGCTCTTCCTCTGAAGTTGATGACTATGCTCATACAAACCCCTTCTGCGAAAGCAAGCCCAGATAGTCATCCCTTTTCTTTATGATTTCATGAAGAGCCGAAATCGCATTCAAGTTAAGTTCCTTGATTCGAATCTCGGTCTCCACTGCTGTGTCTTCCATTACTTTATTAAGCAAATCCTCCCATGGAGCGCTATAGAACGGCTCGAAGTGATCGCACGACAGGCACGCAATAGGAGCGTGTTGGTAACATTCAGCTTTTGTACCGCATGCCCCAACTGCTCTTCCTGACAACCTCAGAAAGTCCAGAATCAGCGCGTCCTCATCATTGGCTCTGGTTGCATGCGCCAAATCCTCAATCAGGCGCCCCTGAAATGCTTTTGCGAAGAATTCCAACTCAGGCCCAAGGTTTTCCCGTAAAGGTCGCTGTAGCATGGGCATTGAAGCTCTATAAAATTGGATGCAGCTTGTCTTGCGATGTGTAAGCAAACGTGCAACCTCATGGTCTGATGCGCCTTGAGCAATAGCCCTTGTTCCCAAGGTATATCTGAACCGATAAGGATGAATGGGTATTGGTCCCTCCAACCTATCCGACCAGGTTTCTAGCTTCTTGAATGTTTTATTCAGCTTTGCTGATATCTCTGATGGACTTCCGTCAAACAACTTATCTTTATCTAATCTGGATGCGATTTCTGGAAGTTCTAGATATTTGATTAGACATTCCGCTAGGACACTTGGGGCTCTGCGCGCCCATTTCCCCTGATCTGCCAACCCCTCACCTTTGGCCAAGGGAATCATCAATGTGACTTCAGATCCTTCCGGTGATTCCTTATTTATACGAACATCAGCCTTTGTCATTCTTGAAACTTGAATTGGTCTTACACCTGTGCCAATGAATAACCAGCTTAACGTGAACTCCTCTTGGCTCACCAAACTATTCGCGTAAGCCCTATTTAGCGCGCCATGGAGATTGTGAAGTTCCTGAATGGTAAGAGCGCCTCTTTCTGGATCATTTGCTATCAGAGCGAAATACGCACCATTGCCTGATTCTTCTAACTTGTATCCATCTTCAAGCCACTCAATCAATTCAGAGGACAATCCTGGTAGTTTTTGTTTTGACCAGTACCTTAGGGCAGGAATTATGAAGTCTAAATATGATTTAGGGACTTTCGATTCGCTTGAAACAAGCTCTTCAAGATGCTTAAGCTCCAGAACATTAGTTTCTTCAGTTAGTACGCTCTCTAGCCAGCTTCGCAATGCTTGATTTACTGTCCGAGCATAGATTGAGCTATGTGTAACCAATAAATCTCCAATGACAGTAAAGGCGCTTGTATCAACATCTGTCTCCATGCCAATCCAGGTTAAATCAAAATACAATTTCTCCTTTTCTGGGGTTAGGATTGTTTGCTTTGTTCCTGCGATAAGAACAACTTGAGTTCCATCTAGCGTTATTAGTTCTTTGATGAAACGCCCTCTATCAAGCTCAATGCTTGAAGATAATCTTCTATTATTTATCATTCTTTTGGCCCGTTAACTCATTTGCCAACACTTCAGCAATCTTGTCAGCTTTCTTTCTGATTACGCCCTTGCCGTAACGGCCGCCCATTTCTGAATCTGCTGCCCAACCCTGAAGACGATTTTGAATTGCCTTACGGCTAACACCGTCGGCATTCCTTTCTTGGTGCGCTTCTTCCATCTCAAGAAATCGATCATTCCATGTCCTCCTCATTACATGTGGCGCTAAGAATTCGGGAATGCAGTCATTACTCTGTCTTGCTGTTCTAAATATCAGATTGATTGAATCCAAACCTAAATGATCACCACATCTGGTGGTGAATAAGAATCCGTGTTTCCTTTGTCGTGCTGGGATCTTGCTCCAGTAATTCATAATGAAGTCATGGAACTTGATTGCAAGTAACTCTGATATAGGAACGGTTCGAATTAGTGTTTTTGATTTTGTTATCTGAACACGTCGTTGTGAATAATCAATTTTTTCCACCAATATTTCCCGCAACTCTTCCCTACGCATTCCAGTTTCGAATAGGAACCGCCATATGAGATAGTTTCTCTCTTGATGGAAGCCCAGAGTAAAGGGATTGGATTCGGAGTTCGGCTTGAATAACTCTTCAATAACGACACATACATCCTTACTTAACCCTTCTAATCTTTCCTCATCCACGGATGTTTGTCTGTCCTTAGGAGTGAGCGCCTTTAATCTGGAAACACTACTTGCGCCTACCACCTTTATCAAGTCGCTATCTTTCTTTGCTCTATCCAACGAACCTAATCTTCTTTCTAAATGCCACTCGATATATTTGATAACCCATCGAATACGCGTAGCCGCCTCAAATGCGCTTACGGCAACCACTTCATTCTTTTGTTTGTTTCGGTGTCTCTGTTTGAGAGTTTCAAAACTAACAACCTTGGACTTGGCATTGTTATTCTTAGAACTCTGAATGAATGCTCTCTGCGACTTAGAGTTCAACCTAAGGAAGTGAGCAAGACCTTCAACTTGATCTACGCTTACTAGGTCACCGATAGAGAGCGCCTTATCGAAATCAATGCCTTCACTGACAGCCCACGAATGAGCCATTGCCAACGTACGAAGTAGTTTTGAGATAGTGTTAGGTGAACACCCAGTATTTCGGTAGTTACTGACGGCGAATACGTTTGTCCAAAAAAAAGGGCTGCCTTGGTCATTAACCAAGACAGCCACTTGCTCGTCTGAATCAGACTTGAACTCTCTTACGAAGAACACCATTGATGTTTACCTTTTTCTAGATCACCTAGAAACAGGCTAGCACCATCAATGTGGTTTACGCAATACTTTTCAATATTTATATATTTATCAACATGTTGATGCAATAAATGCTTACATATTTATCTTTATGATCTCTATTGGCAGGCTTCACATTCGGGGTTGTCAATCGAGCAGAACTTCGGCTCTTCAGCCACCGGTGCCGCCGCGAACGCACCGCCCGCACCCTCACCATTCGACACTGCATTCAAAGCACCCGCACGCGAGGTCGACTTCTCAGCCGATGTCGCACCCAATGTGCGCAGATAATAAGTCGTCTTCAGACCACGCAACCATGCCAACTTGTAGGTGTCATCCAACTTACGGCCAGATACGCCGGACATATAGATATTCAGCGATTGCGCTTGGTCGATCCATTTCTGACGACGCGATGCCGCTTCGATCAACCAGGTCGGCTCGACTTCGAAGGCGGTCGCGTACAAACTGCGCAACTCGGCGGGGATACGATCGATCTTGGCCAAGCTCCCGTCGAAATATTTCAGATCGGCGATCATCACCTCGTCCCACAGACCCATCTCCTTCAAGTCCGCCACCAGATGTTCGTTGATGACAGTGAACTCGCCGGACAGATTCGATTTGACGAAGATATTCTGATAGGTCGGCTCGATGCATGCAGAGACACCGATGATGTTGGAGATCGTCGCCGTTGGTGCGATCGCAACGCAGTTGGAGTTGCGCATACCGAACTGCTTGATACGTGCGCGCAAGGCATCCCAATCCATCGTCGCAGACATGTCCACTTCGACGTAGCCACCGCGTTGCTCACGCAACATATCCAAACTGTCCTGCGGCAGGACACCCTTGTCCCACAAGCTACCGCGATAACTAGCGTAGCGACCGCGCTCTTCCGCCAACTCAGAAGATGCCCAATAAGCGTAGTAGCACACCGCCTCCATGGAGCGATCCGCGAACTCGACAGCCTCCGGTGAAGAGTAAGGGATGCGCAGGTCGTGCAAGCAATCTTGGAAACCCATGATGCCCAAACCGACCGGACGGTGCTTCAAGTTCGAATTACGCGCCTTAGCCACGGCGTAGTAGTTGATATCAATGACGTTATCCAGCATGCGCATCGCTGTCGTCACCGTTTGCTTCAACTTCTCATGATTGATCTGACCCGCTTGTGGATGCCCCTTGGGGAACAGATGCGCTTCAAGATTGACAGAGCCCAAGTTA
>Ga0265292_1003124_pt1 | contig 10487 bp, 7 predicted proteins | sample Munlanlewell296A_FD_189080 | JGI IMG/M metagenome (GOLD analysis project Ga0265292, IMG submission 189080) | Leachate microbial communities from a municipal landfill in Southern Ontario, Canada - Leachate well 296A | ecosystem: Engineered > Solid waste > Landfill > Unclassified | place: Canada... | reverse complement strand
TTCCTCTCGAGGGCACTGTTTAGAAAATTGCAAATCCCCAAACCGCGCGCCGGGGCATAGTAATCATTCTTGACGCCGCAATGGACGACTTTCATCGTGAAATCCTAGTCCAGAATTTCATTTTGTCTCCGACACGGGCAAAAGACGCTCCTCTCCGGATCCGCGCAATTGATTTTCATACGCCGTTACGATAAGCGCCATCACTACCCACGCCCAGCGAAACTCAAGGGCGTCAACAAAAGAAACCATGACCGCTGTCCCTACAAACACGCCCCAAAGCCAAAGCGCAAAATGATCCTTCGCCTTGCTACTCAGCGTGTACGCCTGTTTTCCTACCCTTGCCACAGCAAGCAAGAAATAAAGTAGTCCTCCGATACCGCCCGCGAGCGCAACCTGGAGCCACAGACTATGAGCGCCCGCTTGTCGTCGGATGCTCACTGCCCCGTTGAGATATGACGGGGGGTTGTCCCTAAAAACCGTTGGGTAGTCCGGACCTACCCCGAGAGGGTTATGAAGCACCGCCGTCGCGTATTCGGCCCAAATCTTTCCTCGCCCGTCAACAAACTCAATTCCCGGCGAGGGGCGAGCGACCTCGAAAAACAATCTGGTGGGCAACCGCAGGAGTGAATACTCAATACCTTCGAATCCTTGCAGCCTCGGGAGAGAAGCCAGTTTTTCCAAAATTTCTCGACTGACATGAGTAGGCACATCAAGGTGGCGAAAGATTCTTACTAAAGCCGTATTGCGAGCAAGAGGACGAAGCAATAGCAGCGCTCCTAAAAAGAGAACGAGCACTGCTCCTATTCGTAAGAACAGTTCCCGGTGGTTGCGACTCTGCCGCCACAGAATCCACAGCATCCCCACGATGCCCACGAATGTCGCGAACCAGGCGGACCGAGCGCCGGTCCACAACATGAGACTTGTGAGCAAAAGCGCCACAAGCCAGAATATGTGCTTCTTTCGAGTTCGGTCGGTCATCCACAATGATAAAAAGAGTAAAATCGAGGGCATCAAGAAGCTCCCCATCACCAGCGTGCTTGGCTGAAATCCCAAAAAGGTATAACCCGAGGGAGACACTACGAGGAACCACGAAAGAATTCTCTCTTCCGGAACAAAAAGAAGGGGTACGAGCGCTACTGTTCCCAGGAGGGCGTAACTCAATGCGCGGAGATAACGCGTATTTCCATAGCCCACAAAGCACACGAGCAAAAACGCTCCCATGCCGATACCGATCCGTATGTATTGGCCCGCCTCAAGCAGCGTCGGGGAGTGCCCGCGGGCCACGAAAGCCCACAGTGATCCCACGGCGAAGAAGACCAGCAACATACCGAGGCGCCCGATCCATACCCGCATAAAAGCATTGCGCGCAATGTGATTCCGAATCGAGGGCGCGAGCACCCATGCCGCAAGCGCGCCGAGGAGCGCAATCGGCACAAGCACATCGGTGGGTTTCAACGTGGGGATGTAAACCCCGAAGTTAATAAAGGCATTCCGGCGCCATACTAAGGCGAGTACCGCGAAAACAGTGAGCCACCGGGTGGCCCGAAAAACTAAATAACCGATTCGCTCGAAATTCATTCGAATTTAAAATCAATATATTGCGTCGTCTCGGTTTCTGCCGTAAAAGCTCTCAAAATCCACCATTTTCTTCCGCTCCATGTCATAAACCACGACGGTATCGATGCCTCGCAAAGAATAACACACTTTTGTTTTTTCTCACGGAGCAACACGGAGATAGTTTACCGCAAACAGCGCCATCAAGCCGAGGGTGCGCAGTTAGCTACTGCTCACTGCAGTTGTTGCCATTCTCGTAATTCCGCTATAAGCTAATTCCAAGTAATTCGGCTGTAATGCGCCATATAATAAAAACGTTGTTATGAAGAAAGTTGTCATCGCAATCGTTCTGATTATCGCCGGAGTTTTAATTTTCAAGAATCGTATTCGGGAGACGACGGTTCCTTTTTCCGTCTCCGATCCTAAAACGACGCAGTTTCCTCCGGCCACATCACCACAAGACACTCCGCGCTTGGGAGCCACGACTACCAAGAAATTTATCCCCCCTGGATTTCGCGGTCCGACCGGTGAACCCCATATCATCGGACCCTCTGGCCCTCCGCCGAACTACTGACTTCACAACTCCAGGTGAAGCGGGTAGAATGGAGGCAACGAAAAAGCACCATTGCGTCCGTTCCTCGCGGGATTAGTACAGTGGTAGTACGCTACCTTGCCAAGGTAAAGACGCCGGTTCGATTCCGGTATCCCGCTCAAAAATTGTGCATAATTTTTGAGCGAGGCTCGTCTCGTTCCAGCAAAGCTGGGCGGGCGGCCCGCTCTATAAGCATAATAAGGGAATTTTTGACTAAGCCGCGGAGAACCTTTAGGATAAAAAGGCTTCTTTATGGTCTCCGTAACTAATACCGCGCTATTCCGTTTCCTATGTTAGATGGCGAAGAAAATTTAATCCGAAGCGCCGTCAAGGGTAGGCCCTCGGCTTTCGGCTCTCTCTATGACCATTACCAGCCGAAAATCTATCGGTTTGTCTTGATTAAAGTTGGCCGGCGTGAGGAGGCCGAGGACCTTACCCATCAGGTCTTTCTGCAAGCGTGGCAGAACATCCGAAACTACCAAGACCTGGGGTTTCCGTTTTCGAGCTGGCTCTATCAGATCGCCCGGAATCAGATCGTCGATCACTATCGGACGAAAAAAACCGAGGCCGACATAGAAGATGTGATTGAAGAGCTGGTTGTCCCGGCAGCGGCACAATTTATCGCCGAGAGAAATTTAGAACTCGAACACGTCCGGCGGGCAATACAGAAACTGAAACCCGAACATCAAGACGTGATCGTGTTGCGATTCGTCGAAGATCTTTCAATTAAAGAAGTTGCCGCCGCGCTGCAAAAAACCGAAGGAGCCATTAAGCTTGTTCAACACCGAGCGCTGAAAGAACTAAAATTATTGCTGCAATAAAAAGATCCCATGGAGAAATTAATAGAAACACTGCAAAAATTAAAAGTCATCGAGCCCGAGAAAGAGTACACTCTCCGTTCTCGCGGCTTGATTGTGGGTACCGGCTTTGAGCGCCGACCCAGAACTACATGGGAGGTGTTTTCCCAAACCCTGCAGTTTGGAGCGTCTCTCGCTCTCACGGGCCTTTTAATATTCCTCATTCTAGGGGGGTTCTCGTCGTGGGGAGTTTTCTCGCCGCTTAGACTTTCAAGCCTCGATCCGTCGAGCCTTCGCGTGGAAGCCCAAGCTATTGATATTCAGATACAGCTTACGAATTTGAACTACGCCGAGCCCGCCATAAAGACCAGCGAATCGACGCAGAGCGCGCAGAGAATCGCCCCACAAAAAGGGAAACCAAACGAAAAGGAGCAATCTTCCGAAAAAGTTTCGTCCAGTTCCCCCTCGGAACCAATAAGCATCGATGATGCTCTCTTGAAACTTTCCGAGTAAAAACCAATGATCGCAAAACGCATCGGTGTCGGCCTCTTCCTGGGGGCCGTTCTCTTCTCTCCGTATTTCACCTTCGCCAGCGCTCCACCGAACTGTGATTTTAGAGGCCAGCTCGATACCTTAAGGGCAGTCCGCGACAATTCTCTCGATTATCTTCAAGAAGTGAAGACGGAGCTTGTGTCAAGGAAAAGTCTCCTTGCAAACATCGCGAACTGCTCCATCGAAGAAGCGCTAAGCTTAAAATCGAGATTGCAATCGTTGCCTCTAAAAGAAGAAAGGTTAAAAATTGTGCAGGATCAACTTGCCGGCGAAATTGACCGGGTTGTATCATATTATGAAAATCAGAAATTAAAAATTCAAGATTTGGGATTTCGGGGCACGCAGGATTTTTCAAGAAGCCTCAAGGACTGGAGAGCCGCAAACTATTCCCCGCTCACGGACAGAGTCGGAACATTTATTCTGTGGAATGACAACCAGAAGCTTTTTCAAACAACCCAAAACAGACTCGCTCAAATTGGCCAAACGGTACGGATATTCAAGCTTGTAGACAACGAAGAAATCCAGGATTTATTTCAGGCGGCCCAAAACAACTTTCGAGAAGCCCAGGAGGCAAATCAAAAGGTGCGCGAAAGTTTCGAACGAACCGGATCGTTCGAAAATTCGCTTACGCTGATGAAGTCCTCGCTTGAATCCCTCGCAAAAACGTATCAAATGTTTTTTGATCTGAGCGAACTGGTCAGAAAGATTCTTCCCTACTAAGCCGATCCGCGCCGCTCCAAAAAATAATATCCCGCTGTAAGCGGGATATTATTTTCATGAAAAGGACAAAAAGAGATCTCTTTTTCCTTTCTTATAAAACGGCTTCTTTCAATACTTTGCCAGCGCGGAATTTCGGTTTCGTCGAAGCTTTAATTTGTATCTTTTCTCCGGTCTTTGGATTCCGGCCTTCTCGGGCTGCCCGTTTCACCACCCGGAATGTGCCGAATCCCGTGATCGCGACATCCTCGCCGCGAGCCATCGTCTTCGTAATCGTGTCGATAACCGCTTCAACCACCTTATGGGCGGCAACCTTTGTTTCCATCCCGGCGGCTTTCATGACGGCTTCGATTAATCCATCTTTAGTCATAATTCAAGTATACGTGTTGCAATTCGACCTTTGCTGATTGAAATTATTATAGCAAAACCAAGGAAAAGCGCCACCCCCGTCTCTATATATCAAGACCAAGCGCCTCAAAAATAGGCTTGAAATTATTATATTGAGGGCTCTCCGATAAATCAACCTTGCTCATGACCTCTCTCAGGTACTTTCGCGCTAAATCATTTTTGCCGACCAGAAAATACGCAACGCCGAGCTTTACTTTTGTTTCGAGATCATCCGGGCCCATGCCGAGACTTGTCTTATACAGTTCAATCGCTTCATTAAGATATCCCGCGTCGGCAAAATAATTCCCCACAACGCGAGGCTCATAAAAATTCCTCCATCCCCGTCCAAGTCGGATTGCCTTCTTAATTTCCGTGTATCCAAGATCGGGTTTCCCGCTCGCAAACGCGATAAGACCGTAATAAAAGTGGGCGTCAGGGACTTTGGGATTGAGATCGAGGGTCTTTCTCAAGATTTCGAGCGCGGCTCCGTAATCGCCGCGCAACGACTTGGTCTTCGCAAGAGAGAAGTAAACCTCTTGGCGGTTCGGAGTTAACCCCAGAGCTATTTCGGCTTCCCGCTCCGCGGCGGTCAATAGTTTCTCGGGGTCAAGGCTTGAAACCTGGTTGTAGAGATCAACGATCGCATAACGGTTATAGGCGTCAATCGGATGTTCGAGAACCACTTCTTCCATCGCCCTCACCGCGTCCCATGCAGCTTCATCCGTAACAACGCCCGGATTATAAAAATATGCCTCGGCGACTGCGGTCGCATAATCACGCTTGAAGTTTGATCGATACGAACTCTTGAGCCGCACTCCTTCCTTGAAACTTTTGATCGCGAGGGCAGGCTTGCTACGCGCAAAATTCGTGAATCCCCAAAATTGGTAATATGAAGCTTCTATACTGAGAATGTTCACGGCATATATCGGGATAAGCGATGCAAAAGCAATCGCGACAGCAATTTTTGTTTTCATCCGGGGCGATTCTTGGAATTGAGACTCTGGCTTCCTTTCGTCTTTCCCGGCGCCATTTTCTTCGCTTGCGCGGTACGCGCCGTCAATATACCCGACAAGGAGCGATGCCATAAGAAGCGGGCCGATGGTCTCAAATACAAATAGGCTTCTTACAAAATAACCCGTTACCACTCCGATAGCGATTGACCCGAACAGGCGATCAGTAAGACGACTCGCCTGGAGAATGAAAACGCCGAGGAGCGCAAGGTAGGCAATGCCCAAGGGCGCTCCCCCCGCCACAAAGTATTCAAGAAGCGCATTGTGCGGCTTATCGAACCGCGTCTCCTGGTAACTCACCTCAAGCGCCCGGGGATCATAATACTTGTTAAACACGACATTAAAGTTATCCCATCCCCAACCGGAAAGAGGTTTTTCGAGAAAACCGCTCCACCCGGCCCGGAGCGCAATAAGCCGAGGGAGAAGATTTTGGTTTTCAATCGAAATATCCTGGAATCGACTCAGCCCTGGGATACCGGACCACAACGGATGTATCCGCGTAGTCCAAAATAGCGTCCCCCCGAGGAAGACGGCGCCGAGAAGCAAAACGTACGGTTTGCGCCCGGCAAAAAAACCAGGGGTAATGTGCGGAGGCCGAAATGCAAAAAGAAACAACAACGTCATCCCGGCCGCAAGAAGACCAAGGATATCACCTCGCGTCTGGGTAATAAAAATAGCTGTTACGTTTCCCAACAAAACAAGCGCAAGAAAAACGTTCTCCCCCCTGTTTCGAGGTAACGATCGCGGAGCAGGCGTCTCGCGGCTCTTGAGTAAAAAATAAAGCGCCACAAAAACGTGAAACAAAAGATACCCCGCCAGAAATGTCGGGTTGCCGAAGGTGCTCCCCGGGCGATCTCCGGCTACGGTCTCATGGAGCAAAAAGTGCCGATCCTTGAGTTGAATAAAAGCGGCGAGAACAATAACAAGCGATGTCGAAAGAGAAGCGTACCAGAGACGCTTCCAGGGTATCTCGCTTCCGAGGGAAGACGCGACAAGGGCGAGGGCGCCCATGTGTAAGAGTGCAACAACCCCAAAAGCCCGTTCCTGCGTTGACCAGAAACTGCGCCACGAGTCCACCCCGGTCGCGGCGGTAAGCACCAAGAGGAAAAGAAATATGCCGCCGGCAATAAGGAGCGGGGTTCTCTTCGGGCGATACCGTGTATCGAGGACAGCAATCCCGAGCCAAACAAAAAAAATGGCTTCGGCGACGCTCTGGAAAAACGCTGTTTTGGGCAATGTGTACGGATACACGCTCTGGCGCAAATAAAAAAGCGGCGTTCCGATAACAACAATAAAGATAAGTACGATAAGCGTTTTGCGGAAATAGAGAATGTATTGTGTAGGCATACAATTTTGATGATCTGTGTCGGTAGCCAGTTCTGATTTTGTACGAAAACACGCTATGTCCGATCCCAGCGGGCTCGGACCGCTCGCTCTCGACCTCGCTCGCTAAGAGAGTCTTTAGGGAAAGACTCTCTTAGCACCATGCCCGCTCGGCCTCCGAGACGGTTTTCTTTACAAAATCAAAACTGGTTCCGTTAGCACGTTCATTCTATCTAATACGAAAAGAAACACAAAGCCCCCGCCTAAGGCGGAGGGCTTTGCGTTTTCCGGTTCATCCCGCCATAGGCGGGAAACCGGGATCAAATCAGCAAGACCAACACTAGGTTCCCTGCGAGAAGGACACCGAGTTTATGGAGATCGGAACAACGACTTTCGACGCGAGGCCGATTGTTGATGCGGCCGACGAGTCGAGCCCGTCGGTGAAGCTGATATCGGTCCGAGCATTGATTGTTGCAGTCAATGTCTGAGAGATACTCGCGATCGCCGCGGCCGTCTTCGTTGAATCGACTCTCAATGTCCACGTTCGGGACGTGCTCTTGGTCACGATCTGACCAGCCGTGGTCGAACCCAGATTGAATGTCTTCGTACAGGTGTTCGAACCGTTACACGCGGCTGACGTCGCGTTTGCAGTTCCTAGCGTGTTACCACTCTCATCAAGAAGGGTTACCCCGTCCAGGAAAGAGGCAATCGAAGGAGCTGTTCCGCTAAAGGTGACGATGACGCTGTTAATCGCCACGTCGCCTGCGGAATCCGCCGCAAACGTCAAGCTTGCAAGGTTGTCAGACGGAGCCTTTGCGCGGCTTGCCGACTGACCCAAGACGGCAGCCGTAAATGACACCTTGCTGCGCAAGATGGTCATCGTGGCGCCAGTTGCGGACGACAAGGTCACCGAGGAGCTCGCGTTTGAGGTTTTACCCTTCGCATCTACCGTCTCGATAACCGTATCGTTTTCCGAGTCGGTGGATGTCGCAATCTTGAAGACGTGCGTCGTGTTATCCGTCGCGCCGCTTGAAGAGTACGAGGCAACACCGGCCTTCAGGACGAGTAAGACCGAACTGCCTTGAGGCACTACCACCGGATTCGCGAAGCTAAACTTGTAGTAATAGCCGGAACCAGGGTTGGAACTCGAAGCGGCGGTATTCGCCGAACCTGCCGTTGCAAGAGGCGTCGACAAGTCCGTTGACTTGTAGAGCGTCATGCCCTGAAACGCAGACTTGACCGTTGAGGTCCCTGCAACCTGCTGGAAGATATTCAAGTTATCAAGCTTGATGTCTTCGATGTTCGTGGTCTCTGTGAACCGGAAGTATGCCAAGGAATTACCCGAGGAATTCATAACAACCTGGTCCGCGGCAGCCAAACTGGTGTCGGCAGTTACCGTCATGCTCGCCTGACCGGCGACCAAGATGTCCTGTCCCGCCGTTGACGAACAGCTGATTGCGGTGAAGGACGACGCGCCGCTTGCCGCACAACCGCTCACGGTTGTGATGGCGGCCTTCGTCCCCGCAGTCGCCGAACTCAAGACGTCGGCATAGACATCCACGATTGTTGTCTGTCCAGCCGGAACCGTAAAGGCGCTTCCGGAGAAGGAGTAGGTGGCACTGTTGGTTATTACTCCTTGGCTCGTGCCAAATTGAGCTCCGTTCACTTTAACCCAGAGGTTCTGGACCTGCGCTCCAGCGGCACTCATCAGGACGTTCAAGCTCGACACCGATACGCCTTCAGCCGATGCGGCCGAGAAGGCATATGAGCCGATTCGCTGTCCGACGGAGTTTCCCGTCATCGTTTGCGTACCCACCGCGCTGTTCTTTGTAAGCGTGAGTGAGTTTGAAGCCAGGGTCAGTGTGCTTCCCGTCGCGCCGCTGCTGTTCGCAGTCTGGCTCGAGGTCAAGCCCTGCAAGTTGCTGCCCGTGCTTGCAATCAAAGACGCAACGAGCGATGTGAACGAGGCGGTCGACTGAACGTCCGCCTTTAAGGACAAGACGCGAGTCGTATTCGCGGGAATAATGTAATTCACGTTCGAAGACGACGTACCAAAACAATCAGCGTAAACGCCGGTTGAAGAGGCATATGCCGCAGCTCCGTTATCCGCACACGTGTTGGATGTCGGAGGCGTGTTGATCGTCGTTCCGAGTTGTCCGCCGGCATCATCCACTAAAGAAATATTCTTGAAGTGGGTGGACACGGATGTCGTCGTGCTCTGGCCGGTGAGCGTGATCTTGAAGTCAAGAAACTTTATCTTGATCGCTTCGCCCGCGGCATAGACCGTGAACTTCGCGAGCGTTACGCCGGACTGTCCCTTGGCAAGGCTCCCCGTCGGGGTGTTCGTTGCCTGGGAAACCGTGATTTGACCCTGCGAGATTGATACCTGCGTGCCGGTGTTTGATCCCGCAGACACCGGAACGTTGTACTGGGAATCAACCGCGAGGATATCGTACGAATTCAGAATTTCGAACTGGAAGTTATAGCTGGGGCTTCCCATCACGTCCGCAAATATCTGAATGTTGTTCGAGCCGGTGTTCAGGTTCCCCGGGTTCGCCGAGGTGTCGAAGTACGCCGAGCCGTCGGCGGGAACCGTGGCCATGGTTTGGCCGATCTGCGTTCCGTTCACCTTCAGCATAACGTTCCTCAAATCCGACCTGTTCGCCGAACCGACAACCTTGAAGTTGACGCCTTTGAGCCATACCTTGCTGTTTGAAACGCTAAAGTTCCAAGCGCCGACAAGGCTCCCCTGCGTGCCCGCAGTTACGGTGGTCGCAATCGAGGACGACGTAACGGTAATCTTAGCGATCGACGGATTTGTAACCGTCGTCACCGTAAAGATATTGCCGTTCATCGGAAGACTGCCTGCCGCCGTTACCGCGTTTCCGCTGTTGTCAGCCGCGGTTACAGACTGAAGCGCAAACGATACCGTGTTCCCTGCCGAAAGGCCGGTTGCCGGATCGATTGCGAGACTGAATGTTCGCGTCTGACCGGCGCCAATGCTCAAGCCAATGCCTGGGAAATCAAGGACGCCTTGGTTCAGCGAAGAATATTGCGCAACCACCTTGCCGCCTTCAACTAGGTACGCGGAAGAAATCGAAGAATCGGAGAGAACTCCGAGTTTCTTAAATTTCAAGCCATTTACCATGACCGGGGCGGAATTGCCCGCGGTAAGCGTGAATGCCAATACGTCTACTCGAGCCGCAGCTGAATCGCTCGAGGAGATTAAAGATCCTGCCACAGGGTTGCTGGCAGCCGCTGCTACCCACAATCCCGAAGCTGGAGCCGGGACGGTTCCACCGCCGGGAGGCACCGTGCCGCCGACTACTGGACCGCCCATCGCCGCGAAGGCCGCTCGGGTTTTAGGACCGAAGTAGCCCGCCGTTGGAGAAATTCCGGAAGCGCTCTGCCATGCAGCGAGTGCCGCTTTTGTCGCCGGACCGAAATAGCCGGTCGGCGCGGACACAGCCGTCAAATACCCCTTGCTAATCAAAACTTGCTGGAGGGCGCTCACATCACCGCCACGGCTTCCCACGGTGAGGTCGCGGGTATAGC
>Ga0265292_1003123_pt1 | contig 10492 bp, 9 predicted proteins | sample Munlanlewell296A_FD_189080 | JGI IMG/M metagenome (GOLD analysis project Ga0265292, IMG submission 189080) | Leachate microbial communities from a municipal landfill in Southern Ontario, Canada - Leachate well 296A | ecosystem: Engineered > Solid waste > Landfill > Unclassified | place: Canada... | reverse complement strand
TGGTCAAGTGAAGGGCCGCAGTCCGTTCGCCATACGGCCCGCCCACCCGACTTCGTCCCCAATCGCGGCACTCCAGCACGCGTTCGTCAGCGTGCCGCCGAAGCGTTCGACGCGGCCTTTCTGGTGGACAAGCACAGCGGTCGCGCCATTCGCGTGACGGAATCCCTCCTGAGCATGCACAGTCTGTGCCCGCCCGAAGCGGCCGCGGCCGAGCTTCCCATGAGGACTCAGGGATGGTGTGTGTACCCGGCTCGGCAAGTGACCCTCAGCGTGGTCAACGGTTTGTTTCCGGTGTGGGGTGATCCTCGAGGACGGCGACCGCGCGTGTGCCCACGCTCTCGCCGAACAGGTCTTGAACTCGAGAAGATCATAATCCAGGGCCAGGATCTGCTCCAGCCTCTGCAGGACACCAGTATGAGCGCTTCCGTGATCAGCCTCAACGAGATGCAGGCACGGGTGTAGGGATGGTGCATCTTGGGGCGAGCGTGCCGGGGAGGTTGGTTGTCGGCCCTTGCGATCGATCCACACACGCCGGCCAGCATTCCTAATCTCCGCCTTCCATCCCATTCCCTGCGGTCCCTGGTTCTGGCATTCTGCGCTTATCGGAATCTGTTTGGGGCACCAAGATTGACCCGGAGAGGGGTCTTGAGGCGCCACCGCGGACCTCACGGCTACGAGCCTTTGGCTGACGCGATAGTTGTCAAGAGAGCCAATCCGTAAGGTCCAGGGTAGGGGTTCCGACCGAGTCAGTTCACATCCGTGAGGTCGAGGGCCGTTCGCCCTCGGAGACCCCTTGAGCGAAGCGAAAGGGGCGGCGGGCGCCGGCTCGAACGGGGTTCGAGCCCCCCGCGCCCACACTCCCAGATCCCGTTCAATGCCAGGCCTCCCGTGCGCGGGGGGCCGGTTCGTTTCCAACGGAGTGCCCCTGTAGCGAAGCGCAGGAGGCAGCGCCCACCAGATCGACACCCCTGTCCTCATGGTTAGCCCGCAGAGGGAACCGTGAGGACGATTTTCTTAGCGAGGATTTCGCCCGCGCCGACCGCGGACCTTACGGGTAGAGGCCGTGGGTTCCGCTCTCGCCGAACCTGATGAGACCCCTAGAGTGAGCGTCTGCCTCTGTCCTTATGGGTAGCTCGCCGTTTCAACGCTGAGCTCCACGATCGGAGGCCCGGTCTTGTACGTCAGACTCTGCCATCCCGAATTGTCAAGCGGGGGATTGGTGCCGGCCTTCGTCAATGCTGGAGATTCGCCCTTGGTCTTCGCGTGTTCTGGTAGCCAAAGGTCCGCAAGACCCCAGGACGCGGGTTCAAGTCCCGCCGTCGCCTCCTGGATGTAGACGAAACCCGGCTCCAAGGCGCCGCCTTGCCATATCGTGCGACTGCCGATCCTTGGCAGGAGGCGCATGCACCGACGGAGCGGTTATCGCAACACCCGAACCGACACCCGACGGGAACGGGTGGTCGACAGTAGTCTGAGATCCCCCTTCCGCTTGCCGCCTGCTCCGAATGGCGAAGCCCCCCAGCCCACGCGGCCTCGGATAAACCGGGGACCCGAACTGGGCGAATCTTGTCGGTCTCCTCCCGCGGATGCCAATCACGACTCCCATCAATGAATGGCCGACTCTTGCCTTTCGGATTAAGATGAGCCAAGATGGTCAATATGACGGGCACTTCACGGCGCGCACCCTTGAGGCCAGGGCCCACGAATGCGTGGCCGATCCCTGAAGGTTTCGTCAACCGGCAAGACGTGGAGGCCGCCGAAGGAGGGGAACCATGATTGGACCTAGCGCTCTTCTGCGCCAGCGGGTGGACCGCCTCCGCTGGATTCTCCCGCTTGGCCTCGCGCTCGCTTCCTCCCTCTACCAGTTGGGACCTGCAACCTGGGTCCATGATCGGGTATCCCATGCATCCCATTACGGGGTCGAAATCATCTTCTACGGCCTGGTCGGACCGATCGCCGTCTTCTGGGCCGTAGGGCGTGTGCGCGGCTGGCTGGAGGACCGAGAGCGCCTCGAGCGGCAGGCACGCGCAAGCGAACGCAGGCTGGCGGCGATCTCGGCGGCGTCCGCCGACGCCATCCTCAGCGTCGATCCCCACGGGATGATCGAGTCGTGGAACCGGGGAGCCGAACTCATCCTCGGATACGGAGGAGAGGCGGCCAAAGGAAAACCGCTCGTCGACCTGCTCAGCGGGCCTGAGTCTGCAAGCGTCGAGGTTCAGTGGCTCCTCGGGCAAGTAGTCGAAGCAGGGTTCGTGCGCGGGCATGAGACCTCCTGCCGGGACGCTTCCGGACGGGAGGTCTTGGTCGACCTTACGGCCACGCAACTGGCGGACGAGCATGGGAAGCCGCTCGGAATCTCGATCATTCTGCGCGATATCAGCGAGCGGAAGCGGCGCGAACTGGAGATCCGCCGGTTGAACACAAGCCTGAACACGGAAGTGACCGCGCGGACTGCCGAACTCGCCGCCAAAGTCGACGAGTTGGCGCACGCCAACGCGGGACTCGAGAAGCTAGACCGCATGCGGACCGAATTCGTGTCACTCGTCTCGCACCAGCTGCGTGCGCCGCTGACAAACATGCTGGGCGCGCTTTCGCGCATCGAGGCGAGCTGCAACACTCGGAACGACACCTGCACGCGCATGATGGGAGTGTTCGCTCAGCAGGTCGGACGGCTCGATCGGCTCGTGCGCGATGTCCTCAACGCCGCCCGAATCGAAGCGGGCGATCTCCATCTCCAGACCGAGCCGTTCTCCGTCCTGCCCGTCGTGCGCCAGGTGGTCCAGCAAGTCCAGGCCGGCGCCGCCGACCGGGCATTTCACTTGCCGACAAAGCCGGGCTTGCCCATGGCACTCGCCGACCGCGATCGGGTGGTGGAGGTCCTCGCCAATCTCCTGGACAACGCCATGAAGTATTCGCCGCCCGGACAGCCCGTCGCCCTGGATGTCCGCGCCGACGACAAGGAGGTCATCCTTTCGGTGCGCGATTGGGGTCCGGGCCTGCCGCCCGACGATCTGCAACGCGTCTTCTATAAGTTCTACCGGGCCGATAACGGCGACGCGCAGGCCGCGTATGGCTATGGCCTGGGTCTGTACGTCTGTCAGCGCCTCGTGGCGGCGATGGGCGGGCGCGTCTGGGCGGAGAACGCCGAGGATGGTGGCGCCGTGTTCTCCTTCAGCCTGCCCGTGGCCGCATGACGATCCCCGGCCGCACCATCCTGCTCGTCGACGACGACGCCACATTGTTGGATCTCCTCGGGGAGCATCTGGAAGTATCTGGGTATGCCGTCGTGACCGCCCAGGACGGGCCGGCGGGTTTGAGCATGGCGACGGAGGCGTCGCCGGATCTGGTGGTCCTGGATGTCATGATGCCCGGGATGGCCGGTTGGGACGTGTGCGAGCGCCTGCGAGCTAGATCCCAGGTCCCCATCATTCTGCTGACCGCCAAAGGCGAGGAGGTCGACAAGCTTCGTGGCTTTCGTCTCGGGGTCGATGATTTCGTGACGAAACCCTTCTCCTTCGCCGAGCTCACGGCGCGAATCGGGGCCGTCCTGGCGCGCGGCACGGTCAGGACAGTCAGCCATTCCCTGCAGTCCGGGGACCTCCGGATCGATTTCGACCATCGCCGGGTCACCCTCGGAGGCAGCGTCGTGGATCTGACCCCGACGGAGTACAAGCTTCTGGAAGCCCTGGCCCGTCACCCCCATCGGACCCTGCCGGTGGAGGCGCTGCTCGAGCAAGTCTGGGGTTCCCCCTACGCCGGCGAACTCGAGCACGTCAAGCATTACATTTGGACTCTGCGGAAGAAAATCGAAGCCGACCCCGGGGATCCCAGGCACCTTCTGACGGAACGGGGGTTCGGCTACCGCTTCGAGTAGCCCTCCCCGGCCGTTCGACCCCGACCCTCTCCCAACCTCGGCTAGACCCAATCTACACCTTCGGCCTGTACCGTCGGAGGTGGTGTTCTTATGACGGAGGCCCGCTTCCGCGTCCGCGTGCCGGACCTCTCCTTTTACCAGGAGACGGTCGCCTGCCAGTCGGCCTGCCCGGTCCGAACGGACGGCCGCGCCTATGTCACAGCCATCGCACGAGGGGAGTACGAGCGCGCCTACCTGATCGCGCGCGAGACGAACCCCTTCGCCTCGACCTGCGGTTGGGTGTGCGGAGCGCCATGTGAGGCCGCGTGCCGGCGCGGCAAGATCGACGCGCCCATCGCCATCCGCGCCCTGAAGCGATTCGTCAACGATCGCTACGGGGTCTACCTCGGCGAGGCCGGCGAGGCGCGCCAACCCCCCGCCTGGCCCGGTTATGCCGGCCCAACGAACGCATTCGACCTGGGAAACACAACCTTCCCCACCAGCCGGAGCGGCCTGGTCGGAGCACGCCAGCGAAGTCCACGCACCGGAAAACGCATTGCCATCGTCGGTTCGGGCCCGGCCGGCATCTCGTGCGCCCATGACCTGGCTCTGCAGGGGCACGACGTCACCATCTTCGAGGCCGCGCCTGAGGCCGGTGGCATGCTTCGCCTGGGCGTCCCCGTGTACCGTCTACCACGAGAGATCATCGACCTCGAAATCCAGGCGATCTTGGCCCTGGGGCCCCAGCTCAGGCTGGGGCAAGCCCTCGGCCGCGACTTCCACCTGGCTGATCTCCGCTCGGACTTCGATGCCGTGTTCCTCGCGATCGGGACCTACCAGAGCCGCAGCCTTCACATCGAAGGGGAACAGTCGGATGGCGTGCTGCGCGCCATCGATTTCCTGATCAACGTCAATCTGCACGGCTACAACCTGGACCTGGGACGGCACATCCTCGTTGTGGGGGGTGGGAACGTGGCCATGGACGTCGCCCGCACCGCCGCCCGCCTCGGCCAGCCCACACAGTCGGGCGGCGATCTCGAGGTTGCCCTTGACGTAGCCCGCGCAGCCCGACGCCTGGGGACAACCCAGGAGGTCGACTGCCTTGTGATCGAGGATCGAACAGAAATGCTCGCCGATCCCCTGGAGGTGGCCGAGGCCGAGGCCGAGGGGATCCGCATTCACAACCACTTCGCGCCGAAGCGCATCGTGAGACATGGCCGGGCCCACGGCGTGGAAACGCTCGACGTTGCGCGCGCGTTCGACGAGCATGGACGCTTCAACCCACAGCTCATCCCGGGGACAGAGCGCGTGTGGCCTTGCGACAGTGTGATCGTATCCATCGGTCAGACAGGGGCTTTGGAGTGGATTCAGCCTGAGGACGGCGTCCGTGCCACGCCACGCGGGACCGTGGAGGTCGATTCGGTGACGCTGGCCACCTCCGCACCCGGAGTCTTCGCCGGGGGGGATATTGCCTTCGGACCAAGGCTGATCATCAACGCCGTTGCCGATGGACAGACGGCCGCCCGCGGAATTCACGCCTACCTGCAGGGCGCACAGCCGCGGCTCGTTCGGCGCGGGTTCTTCACCCCCATTCCGCGGCACTCGTATTCGACGCAGGGTCCGATGCGCGGCTTCTTGCGCCTCGGCCGCCAGCCTCCGCCGAACCTTCCCATCGAGCGGCGCGTCGGGGTGGCACATGTCGATCTGGGCTATGACGAGGCGACGGCCCGCGAGCAAGGCGCACGCTGCCTGGTCTGCTCGCTGAACCCCATCTTCGATGGGGACCTGTGCATTCTGTGCAACGGCTGTGTGGATGTGTGTCCTACGGACTGCCTCAAGCTGGTGCCCGTGGGCGACATCGCGGGCGATGAGACCGTGGTGACCATTGTCAGACAGCATGGGGCGCGCACGGCGATGCTCCTGGATCCCGTGCGTTGTATCCGCTGCGGGTTGTGTGCGGCACGATGCCCGACGGAAGCCGTCCGCATGGAGTCGCTCCGGTTCACGGAAGAGCTGTCGTTCGCGAGGCGCGGCGGCGACGCGTGATCCCTGCGGGGAGGAGGACTGCTGACCGAAACCCTGTCATCGACGTCTCACCCGCTCTCGCTGATGCCATCCGAGGCGAATCAACCGATCCACATCGATCGCTTTGCCAGGCGCGCCGGCGGACTTGCTGATCCCGCCCTGGCCCCACGAGGAGGAGAATGCATGTTTACCTGGAGATCACTCACCTGGGTATTGAGGCCGGTCCTGCTGCTTGGCCTGGGCTTGTTCCTTGTCGCCTGTGCTCAGGCGGCGACTCCCGTCGCGCCGACAGCGCCGCCCACCGAGGCCGCCCTGCCCGAGGCGACCTCACCGCCTGAGCCGGCCGGCGACCCGGTCCGAGGCGGTCTGCTGTACGACGCGTGGTGGGAAGCCATCGGGGTGGAAGTGCCCGAAGGCGATCAGCCCCTGTGGGCGACTCAGACTTCGAACACGCGCTCCGGCGCCGACACCTGGCGCTGCAAGGAGTGCCACGGCTGGGACTACAAGGGCGCCGACGGCGTCTACGGAACCGGATCTCACTTCACGGGGTTCCCCGGCATCCTCGGGGTGCGGGATCTCCCCACCGTCGAAGTCGTGGCGATTCTCCAGGGAAGCACGAATCCCGATCACGATTTTTCCGCCGTGATGGATGCCCAGGCGCTGACAGACCTCGGCCTGTTCATCACCCAGACGCTGATCGATGACGTGGTCCTGGTCAACGCCGACGGGTCTTCCCGAGGCGAGGCGAGTGCAGGCGAGGACCGCTACGGAGAAGTCTGCACCTACTGCCACGGCCCGGACGGCAACGCCATCAACTTCGCCAGCTTGGAGGAACCGGAGTTCCTCGGCCATGTCGCGGCGGACAACCCGTGGGAGTTTGTGCACAAGGTGCGCTTCGGTCAGCCGGGCTGGCCCATGCCGTCCGGGATCAGCAACGAATGGACCGAAGAGGACTTTGCCAACGTGCTCGCCTATGCCCAGACTTTCCCCACCACCACGGCTGTCTCCGGGGGCGGCCCGCTGTACGACATGTGGTGGGAGGCCATCGGCGCCGAGGCGCCCGAGGGGGATCAGCCTCTGTGGGCGACGCAAACAACCAACACGCGCTCCGGTGGAGATACCTGGCGGTGCAAGGAGTGCCACGGCTGGGACTACAAGGGGCCCCAGGGCGCATACGGATCCGGATCGCATTTCACCGGCTTCCCCGGGGTCTTGGCCGCGGCCGGTCTCTCCCCCGAGGAGCTCACAGGGTGGTTGATGGGCGGCCAGAACCCGGATCACGACTTCTCTCCCTATCTCAATGAGACCCAGGTGGCGGCCTTGGTCGCCTTCCTGCGGGAAGAGACCTCCGACAGCGCGCCGTACATCAACCCAGACGGCACGGCAATCGGGGATCCGGCTCGCGGCAAGGTGAAGTTCGAGCGGACATGCGCCGCGTGCCATGGCCTCGACGGGAAGGAGATCAACTTCGGATCCGCCGAGGAGCCGGAGTACGTTGGAACAGTCGCCGTCGACAACCCGTGGGAGTTCATCCACAAGGACGCCTTTGGTCACCCTGGCGTGCCGATGCCAGCCGGGCAGGCGCTGGGCTACACGCTCGAGGATCTGGCCAACCTGCTGGCGTACGCCCAGACGCTGCCGACGAAATAGCATCGGGTCGCGTCGAACTTACCGGATCGGCCTGCACCCCTCCCTTCCCAGGCCTGGGTCATTGACCTAGGCCTGGGAGCGAGGGGACGGAGGAAACGGATGAAGCGCGTCGCTTGGGCGGAATGGCTTTTCGGATCGCGGGTCTGGCGATCCTTCTTCCGCCACGGTTGGCCGGACAATCCGCTCGACCGCTCGCTGGCAATGACCAGCAACGTCTTCCTTCACCTCCATCCGGTCAAGGTAAGCCGGAGAAGCCTGCGCTGGTCCTACTCGTTTGGGCTTGGCATCATGGCCGCCATGCTTTTCGGCGTCCTTGTGTTTACCGGCGTGCTGCTGATGTTCTACTACATCCCTTCCGTCGAGCGTGCTTACCCGACGATGAAGCAGCTCCAGCTCTCCGTCCCGTTAGGACAATTCACGCGCAACATGCACCGCTGGTCGGCGCACGCCATGGTGCTCATCGTCATCCTACACATGGCGCGCGTGTTTTACACCGGGGCCTACAAGCCGCCAAGGGAGTTCAACTGGTTGGTCGGCGTGGGACTGCTCTTGCTGACGCTCGGGGCGAGCTTCACCGGATATCTGCTCCCGTGGGACCAGCTGGCGTACTGGGCGATCACGGTGGGGACGAATATCGCCGGCTATGCACCGCTGGTGGGGGAGGCGGCGCGCCAGGTGCTCCTGGGGGGCAGCGAAGTCGGGCAGCATGCCCTCATCCGCTTCTACACACTCCACGTGGTGCTCCTCCCCTTGGTCATCGCTCTGCTGGCTTCCCTTCACGTCTGGCGCGTGCGCAAGGACGGCGGGCTCGCAGCCAGCGAGGTGCGCGAGGACAACTGAATGGAACCCTCCGTGACCGACGAGATCTTCCCCCAAGGGACCAACAAGACCTATGCCCTGGTGGAACTCATGCCTGGCGAAGGCCCGATGGTCGGCAAGGGACCGGAAGACACCGTCTTCGCTTTCCCCGTTGTCCTCCTTTGGGAGCTGCTGCTTCTGCTCGGGTCAACCCTGGCGATCTTCCTTTTCTCTCTCGTCAAGCAGGCGCCTCTGGAGGAGATCGCCAATCCCATGGTCACCACCGATCCGGCGAAAGCTCCGTGGTACTTCGTCGGACTGCAGGAACTCCTGGAACACATGCACCCGCTCCTGGCGGGCGTCCTGATCCCCGCCGCGCTCGTCCTGTTCCTCGTACTCCTCCCCTACCTCGACACGGCCACGCAGGGGGCGGGCGTGTGGTTCTCCGGCTCGAGGGGAAGGAGGGTCGCCGGATGGACGGCGGTCTACACGGTCGGGAGCATGGCCGGGTACATCCTGCTCGACAACGCCTTCAGCCTGCGGGAGCTTCTGCGCGGCAGCGCGCCACAATGGGTGGCGCAAGGACTGCTTCCGGCCCTGATCCTGGCCGTCCTGGTGGCGCTTCCCGTGGTTGTTGTTCGGATGACGGGGGGTGACCGGCACGAGGTCTTCCTCGCCCTGTTCACCGTCATGTTGACCGCCGCCGTTGTCTTCACACTGGTCGGTTTCCTGTTCCGGGGACCGGGATTCAAATTGTTTGCACCTGGACAGATGCCCGGTGGTTACAACCCCTGGGATGGGCTCTGAGATCCGTCCTTCCAGGAGACTGCGGACGGGTCTGATCCGGCGCAAGGGCCTTCCTCGCCGGCGGAATGCGCCCGACGCACATTGGACCGAATGAGGTCAGGGATGTCGATGACAGCAAAGACAACATCTGGGCAGGCGGCCAACCGCCGACAATTCCTGGCGTGGGCATGGGGAGCTTCTCTGCTGGGTCTGTTCGGGCAGGCGGGCGTCGCCCTGCTCCAGTTCTTTCGCCCCCGCCTCGAGGCTGGAGCATTCGGGGCCGACGTGGTCGCAGGGACCATCGAGGAGTTCGAGACAGGCCGAGTGAGTTTCATCCTGCGCGGGCGCGTCTACGTTTCTCGGCTCGAAGACGGGGGATTCCTGGCCTTGTGGCAGCGCTGCACGCACCTGGGCTGCACCGTCCCGTGGCGTGAGGACGAGGGTCTCTTCCATTGCCCATGTCACAGCTCGCTCTTCAACCGCAGAGGTGAAGTCATCGGCGGTCCGGCCCCGCGGCCCCTCGACCTGTTCCCTCTGCGCGCGGAGGAAGGGCAGCTGGTCGTCGATACGAGGCAGCCAATCGTCCGCGATCGGTTCGATCCGTCGCAGGTCTTCCACCCCAGCTGAGAGGTGACCTGGTGCGACCGACAGAGGACTACACGCGCTTCGTCGTCGCCGGAGTGGTGCTGACCATCGCCATCGGCGCGGTTTTCCAGGGCTATCTCCTCGGCGAGCCGGCGCGGATCACACAGGTCGAGGCGGCGGATCTCGAACGCGCCAGAACGTCTGGTGCCGCCCTCTACCAGGCAAACTGCGCTGCGTGCCATGGCGAGCAAGGGCAAGGCCAGGTGGGCCCGGCCCTCAACTCGAAAGAACTCCTGCGCACGACCCCCGACGAGGTCCTGTTGGGTCTGATCAGGACCGGCATTCCGGGCAGCGTCATGCCAGCCTGGGGCCAGGTCTTCGGCGGTCCGCTGACGGACGAGGAGGCGTCTCAGGTCGTGGCTTTCATCCGTGCATGGGAGCCCACGGCGCCCGAGATCGTACCGGTGGCGGTCGAGCCCGATCCCGTGCGAGGAGCGACGATCTTCGCCGAGACCTGTTCCATCTGCCACGGGGAAGACGGCGTCGGGACTGAGCGCGCTCCGCGCTTGAATGATCCGGCGACGCTTAGGGATTTCGACGACACCTGGTACCGGAATACGATCTCTCACGGCCGACCGGCACAGGGTATGCCGACCTGGGGGACGGTCCTCTCCCCGGCTCAGATCGACGATGTCGTCGCCCTGGTCGCCGCCTGGCGCGAAGGCGTCGAGGTCATGCCCCAGATCTCGTTGAAGCGGCATCTGCGCAGCGCACTGTTCGCCGTGCAGCAGTTCG
>Ga0265292_1003122_pt1 | contig 10492 bp, 7 predicted proteins | sample Munlanlewell296A_FD_189080 | JGI IMG/M metagenome (GOLD analysis project Ga0265292, IMG submission 189080) | Leachate microbial communities from a municipal landfill in Southern Ontario, Canada - Leachate well 296A | ecosystem: Engineered > Solid waste > Landfill > Unclassified | place: Canada... | reverse complement strand
TTAATACTAATGGAACCCAATATGTTAAACGGGTTACTCTACCATTATCACCTCGCAGGTCTCGGTTGCACAGTGGTATGACATCATTGGAGAGCAAACCGTTGCCATCCTGGACCGCATTGTTCATGATGCTCATCGTATTGAATTACAAGGAGAATCATTGCGGAAAAAGTTATCTGGCAAACAAGGTGAACTTATTGAACTGGATTAACAAAAAAGTTATCTTTGAACAACAGCTAAAAAGTGGCTTAAATGAGCGATTTGAAGGATAACAGAATGGGGTGGTCAACAACTTCGGCGAGAAGTGGTCAACTTCAATTGGCGGAGGGTGGTCAATTTAAGCGGCTTTTCCACCCTGTCAACCGATTTTGCCCAGATGGGGCGCAACATGGCTGAGATGATCCTTGCCGGAAAGAAGGGAAAAATGGACAATCCCTTTTTGTTAATATTACGTAAATCATTTTAAACAACGATTAACAACTTAAAAGCTAATTTTATGAGAAAAAAAATTGCAAAGCAGGCGCTTTTCATCTGTATAATTACAGCAGTGTTAATAGCATGTACAAGCAAAACAACGCCAAGCATAACAGGTACCCTTGTACAAAACACATCGTTTCTTAAAGTGGCACCCGTATTTATTCCGCTTACGCCCGGTGCAGTTACTCCCGAAGGTTGGATCCGTGACTGGGCTGAAGATGCTGCCAAAGGCATTACCGGTCATTTGGATGAATATTCTCCAACATTCGAAAAAGCCTGGAAAGGATATGGCTTCGAAGCTATGGGGGCAACACCAAATGGTGGTGGTTGGCCTTTGGAACAATGCAGTTACTGGTTAGATGGTGCCATCAGGCTGGGTTACATCCTCCACGATTCCGCTTTAATAAAAAAGGTATCAACCAGGCTCGACACCGTAGTGAATGGAGTTTTGCGTGGTGGCGAAACATTTATTTACTGGCTTCCTAAAAAGGCCTTGATCGACAGCACCCAGGGCTGGGTGGAATTTAACAGTTGGGCACATTCGCACATGGGTCGCGCCCTGGTAGCCTACTATCAGGCATCGGGCAAAGAAAAGGTATTGCAGGCCTTAACAAAAGTTTACCGGAATTATTCCCTCCCCAACTTATTGGATCATTTCGAGGCAGTTTCGGGTTCAGTAAATATCGATCCCATGATGGACACCTACCTCCTTACAGGCGATACAGCTATTCGTCACAATATCAAGGCTTTTGGCAACAAAAAGGAATATCAGACACTCTCGGCCAACTGGAATGCCAGTAAACTGCATCCGGGACATAACGTTATTTTTTACGAGAACATTCGGGTTCCGGCCATGCTCTATTTGTTTACAGGTAATAAGCAGGACCTCAGTGCCACAACCAAGGCACTGGATTGGGCTGAAAGTCTTAATTTGCTGCCTGTAGGACTCACATCGGGCGAAGAATACCATGCTGGCATTGGCGCTACACGTAATGTTGAAACCTGCGATGTGGCCGCTGCTATAAATACCTTTAACCGTCTTCTGCAAATTACCGGAGAAGATAAGTACTCTGACAAAATCGAGAAAGTATTCTTCAATGCTGCGCCGGCACCTGTTTCGCGCGACTTCTCCACGATGTGCTATTATCAGAGCATGAACCGGTTTAGTAATCAACTTCCCGGCGAAGAACCTATCTGCCCGGGCAAGGATGCATATAAATTTACCCGATTAGGGCACCCTGTGTTATGCTGTGTGGCCAACAATTGCCGGGTTCTTCCCAACTATATTATGAATATGTGGATGGCTACCCGCGACCACGGACTGGCAGCCACATTATATGGCCCATGCAAGGTAACCGCTGAAGTTGCAGGTAATGCTACAACCGAAATTACCAGCAAAACCGATTACCCTTTCGGGGAAACAATACAAATGACAGTTAATCCCTCACAAACAGCCGAGTTTCCTATTTATCTGCGCATCCCCGAGTGGTGTGCCAATCCGGCTGTTAAAATTAACGAAGAAGCCTTGAAAATAGAAAAAGAAACAGGTGGCTTTGTTAAAATTGCCCGAAAATGGAACAGAAACGATAAAATTGAATTGGCGCTGCCAATGTCTGTTAAGGTGGTTCAAGGAAATGAGACCCCGTACCCGCAGATTTCGTATTTCGACCGCTATCACAAGATGGCCAAGGAAACGACCATACACAACCCTTATGCTTGTGTTTACTATGGCCCGTTGCTGTTTTCGCTTCCTATCCCCGATGTGGATCCTAACCATGAAGCTCCGGGAGCAAAGTTCAATTATGCATTGAATGTTAAACCCGAAAATGCTTCGCAACTTATTACTATTGAACGGAAGGGAATGCCCGAACACTGGAACTGGTCACTCGACGCTCCTTTAAAACTCACGGCAAATGCAATGGAGTTTGACTGGAAACCTACTGAAAATAAAGTACTACCAGAAAAGCCCATAGAAAACGGCATTCCGGTTAAAATCCAGTTGGTACCTTACGGAACAACGAAATTCCGGGTTACCATGTTCCCTGTAACAGAGGCTTCGTACCAAAAGTAACAATCAACTATGTTTATGATGAAAATTTTAAACATCCTATTGCTCATGCTGTTCGTTGTAGTTACATCTACAGCACAGCAGCCTCACCGTAACACCATCAATTTAAACGGAATCTGGCAATTTGATCAGACGGTCAATGCATTCCATCCGGCGAAATTCAGCCGCACAATTCCGGTTCCGGGTCTTGTTCACCTGGCAGAACCCAAAATTGAGGATTACGACAAGTTTTTTAAACGTGTCGATAAAGTTGAAGCCAAAGAACAGCACAATCTTTACAATATTGATTACACACCGCGCTACAGTTGGTATCGGAAGACGGTTTTCATTCCCAAAAATTTGGAAGGCAAAGAGGGGATGCTTACCATCAAAAAAAGCCAGTATGTGACTCAGGTGTATGTGAACGGTATTGACTTGGGAACGTCAATGGCCTGCTACACTCCGGTTGAATTTCCGTTAACTAGTGCTATAAAGTTTGGTGCCGAAAACGAAATCCTGATTAAAGTTGGTGACCGTGTTTGGCTACCCAGTGAAGCTGCCGGTGGAACCGATAAAGAGAAAGAGCACTATCTCCCCGGAATTTGGGACGATGTGCTGGTTTCGTTCACCGGAAAAGTGCGGGTTAACCGGTTGTTGGTTTTGCCATCAGTTTCGAGTAAAAAAGTTACTGTGAAGGCGCAGATCAGGAATTTAAGTCCGGCGCAGATTTTTTACGGCGATGCCATGATTGATTCGGTTACACTTGATATTTCGATTGCTGAAAAACTGACCGGGAAAGTGGTTGCCAGCAAGAGTGGTCGGTTCGCTGCCAAACGCGACAATATATCAGAAGCAATGCTCGAAATTCCAATTCAGGAATTTACAAACTGGTCGCCCGAAAAACCGTTCCTTTATCTGGCTAAGGCAACTCTGAAAACTGACAAAGGCGTTTCCGACGAGTTGAGTAAACAGTTTGGAATGCGTGACTTCACCCGAAAAGGGAAGTTCTTTTATCTCAATGGCGAAAAAATCATTTTGAGAGGGACTAATGTTACCCTTCAGCGCTTCTTCGAAGATCCCGACTGTGGTAATCTGGTTTGGGACAGGGAATGGGTGAAAAAATTGCTGATTGATTACCCTAAACAGCTCAACTGGAACATGATGCGTATTTGTGTGGGTATTGCTCCTGATTTTTGGTACGACCTTGCCGATGAATACGGCTTGATGTTTCAGAATGAATGGCTTTACTGGCAGAATCACGGCTGGGACGATCAGATTCGTAAGGAATATACCGACTGGGTATGGACAGACGGAAACCACCCGAGCATTGCCATTTGGGATGCCATCAACGAAAACTGGGACGATTACATTGGTAACACGCTGATTCCCGAATTGAAAAAGCTCGATCCCACGCGCGTTTGGGATGCCGGTTACATGACTGGCAATCACATGGTTCTGGATGAAATGGATGAACCCCACCCCTATCAGGGGCGTATCAGCAATCAACAGCCCGGGTCAAACAAAAACTTCTATCCGCTTGGCAACCTTGATTTTAAACCCGGCATTCTTCGAAATATTCAGGAATCAAGCTCGGCTCAACTGGTGAACGAGTATGGCTGGATTTGGCTGTGGCGCAACGGAATGCCCAGTAAATTAACAGTTGATGTATATGATTATTATCTGGGAAAGAACTCTGCCCCCGAACAAAACCGGGAATTGCAGGCTTATTGGATGCAGTTGGAAACCGAGTGGCTTCGAAGCGAACCTTCCATTGCCGGAGTACTGGCGTTTTGTTATCTGGCGAATAATTACGGATACACAGGCGACTGGTTCTCGGGCAATATCAAAAACCTGAATCCAACCCCTACCCTTGATTGGTTTCAGCATGCATTTGCACCTGCGGCTACGTTTATCAATCTGACCGACGAGCGGTACACCAAATATACTGAACCTCACCAACCAGGTTCATCGTTACTCTTTAATTTGGTTGGAGTTAACAATCTTGCATCTCCCCTTTCAGGAACTGTAAAACTGAAGTTAATTGATCAGACTGGGAAATACGTTGCAGAACAAACGCTACCGGTAAAATTGCAATCGTTTTTACGTACCGACATCCCGGTTTCATTGACTTTGCCTACCCAAACAGGTGGTTATGTGCTGGTTGCTGAATTTACTCCTGAAAACGGATCACCTGTAATCAGCAGACGGTTTCTGAAAATCGGTCAGGCTGCAAACTATTCGTATTTCAATTTAAATCCGAAAACCAAATGAACCACTTGAAAATACTGAAATCGCCTGTTGAAATGGGTTTGAACGATTTTAGTCTGAAAGGCGTACCTGTTATTAACCAGCAACGGGTTTTAAAAGATATTGAAATCATTAAGTTATACTCAATGAATTCGAATTTGCAGGTTTAGGCCGGGTCAATGATCTGAAAATTCTCAGTTAGTAAAGACCTCAACTCAGCCTTGTGCTGATCTATGTTATCCAGAAATCGAAGGATAACAGCCCGGAACACGGCAAATTTCTCATGCCTTTGCTCGTGTATTTAACACCATAGACAGCCAAAACATAAGCACAGATTTCTTTGGCATCAAGGTAGACCTTCTCCGACAAATGCGAATCAAGTTCTGCTATCTGATCGTCAGTAAGTTTCGCAGTACCCCCTTTGTAATTGTCTTTCAGAAGGGCATGTAAGCCATTCTTCTTATAAGATTGAACCACCTCCAGATCGTGCTTTCATCCAACAGAAGAACCTCCGCAATCTCTTTCTGGGAGTATCCGCTGTTAAGCATCAAAATGGCTTTGATTCGATCACGCTTCTCAACGGATGCCGTTTTGTGCATCCCTTTGTATGCTTCAACCTGACCGTTTGTTAGAAATCCAGACATGTCGGCAAAGTAAAGTAACCTGGAAGACAAAGCTGTCCATGAATCAGACAATTTATCAGAATCGGTGGTTGATGATCCCTTCAAATCAGTTCAGTATCGGTATAACACCCCATAAGTGGCATAATTGGCAGTGGCTTTCGCGTCATTAACACTTGCTCTTTCATAACCAAAGACATAGTAAAAAGGAGAGGTTTCTGATCCGCTTGAGGATATATTAACAGAAGGCAAATATGCAAGGTTTTCAGCCATCCAGATCTGATTCCCAATCTTTACCCAATGATATTTTGTTCCGTCCCTTGAATCGGAAAAACTTCCAGGCAAAGAATCGGTCGTTGAAAAACTAATCTCGTTGCCATATACAGTACCAGAACTATTTGTAGCATAAGTCCTGACGTAATAGGTTGTATCAGGAACGATTTCAATATCCTGTGTAAATTTACCTGGCCCAAATTCATTCTGGCTGAAATTGTCATTGACAGTGGGATTAGCAGTCAACGCCCAACAAAAACCTCTGGTTGTAACAGCCGTGCGCCCTTCGTCAATGACATTAACATTAAGAGTTACGTGTGTCGCATCTGCAATACTGGCCGGGAGCGTCTCGACCTCTGGCAGAGAACCTTTCTCACAGGAAGAGAGTAAGAATAAAGCCAAGATAATTGTAACCGGTAACTTTTTCATGTCTTTTTAAATTCGATTGGTACTAATTATCTTTAAGTCTAACTGTGCGGGTCGCCTGAACAAGTGTCATGAACAGGGATACTAAAGGTAGGACGCTATATCGGATCTACCAAATCTGTACACCTATGTCATTACAACCATCGCTACACAAAAGTCGATGCAGTTATACTTAAACGTTGTTCGCAAAATGCGACCAAAAGTATTCGTAAAATTCTCGTGAGGTATAGAGCTATAAAAGATTCGGCAAAAAAGCGTCTTGAAAAATGCAGTCCAGCGTTTGTTTCCAAGGAGGGAATTGCGGGAGAGAATAGCTTACCTGACCCCTGACTTGTTTGCAAATGGTGTGCAAATGAAAAAGCCACTTACTCGAAAATTCTTGTAAGTGGCTGATTTAGAAGTGGAGACGACAGGACAGTTCTCGAACCATCTGGAGGAGGATCTGAAAAAGCTTCTGCTTCTAACGAAAGGCTTGCCTTAATGAAAACACGATCTGTGATGAATTATAGAGTACCTTTACACTGTAAACTAACAAAGAACATGTTTGAAATTGACTCCCGGTTCAAATGGTACTTTATCTGCAGATGATTTAAAAGATGAAGTATTTGAGACCGACCCTTCTGACCTGTAAACAATCTCCTATGAAGCATTTCATTTCACTGTTCCTGGCGGCATTATTTCTGTTTTGGGGTTGTACAAACCTTACCAGTAAAAAGAGTGATAAACGGGTAAAAATCATCTTTGATACCGATCTTGGTCCCGATTATGATGATGTTGGAGCGCTTGCATTTCTGCATGCAATGGCCGACAGCGGGAAAGCAGAGATTCTTGCAACAGTCTCATCCAATAAACACGAATTGGTGGCACCATCCATTGAGGTTATAAATACCTATTTCGGCCGTGCAGGGTTAGCCATCGGTGCGCCGAAAAGGGAGGGCGTAAATCTTGGATCCTCACAACATTGGGCTGATTCAATTGTTGCAAAGTATCCTCATACAATAAAATCAACCAATGAAGTTGCTGATGCTGTTGATGTTTACAGAAAAACACTTATTAACCAACCCGATAAAAGTGTAACAATTGTTACAGTCGGATTTTTAACTAATCTGAACAATCTGCTTAAGTCACAACCCGATAATATCTCACTTCTTACCGGGAAAGAGCTGGTTATAAGAAAGATTAAAAGGCTCGTCTCGATGGCAGGTAGGTTTCCTGAAGGCAGGGAGTTCAATGTTTATATGGACTCTACAGCATCAGAATATGTTTATAAAAACTGGCCCGGTGAGATAATCTTTACAGGGTTCGAAATAGGTTGGGATATCCGCACCGGACTGAAATTGATAAAATCTGATATAAAAAACAGTCCTGTGAAAGATGTGTTTAGCATCAGTATTCCTCTTTCAGCAGAAGATAAAGACGGGAGAATGAGCTGGGATGAGACCTCAATACTTATCGGGGTTTACGGGACCGAAGGTTTCTTCGACTTTGTCAGAGGTAAGATCATTGTGAATCCGGATGGAAGCAACAGATGGGAAAACAACCCGGAGGGGAAACATTTTTATGTGAAACAAAAAATGCCGGTAACTCAAATGAGTACATTTATTGAGGACAGGATGATGCATGTACCGATTTAAAAACTTAAAATACATAATGATGATAAAAACTAATTTGCTGATTTCTCTTTCAGCTCTTATTCTGTTTGTTTTTTCCTGTAAAAACTCATCAGATGATTTCAGAACTATCAAACCTGAAGTTTTAAAAGATAAAATTGCCGGTGGCTGGGCCGGTAAAATGATAGGTGTTACCTATGGTGCTCCAACCGAATTCAAGGCTCAGAACCGGATTTTTGAGGATTCAATCAAATGGACACCTAATAATAGTAAAGAAAGTATGTGGCAGGATGATATCTATGTACAACTAACTTTCTTAATGACAATGGATAAGTATGGCATTGAAGCTCCTGTAAAAAAATACCAGGAGATGTTCGCAAAATCCGGATATCAGTTATGGCACGCTAATATGCAGGCAAGAAAGAATTATTACGATAGTATTTTTGCTCCGGCTTCGGGAAGCCCCGAGTATAATATGCATGCCGATGATATTGATTTTCAGATAGAAGCCGATTACATTGGATTTATGTGCCCGGGTATGCCACAGACTGCTTCTGAAATGGCAGATAAGATTGGCCATATTATGAACTACGGAGATGGAGTTTATGGAGGCATTTTTGTTGCAACTCTTTACTCCGAAGCTTATTTTGAGTCGGATATTCAAAAAATTATTGAAAAGGCTTTCAGATCAATACCTGCAGAAAGTGATTACTCCAGGATTGTCCGGGATGTCATAAAGCTGCACAAGCAAAATCCATCCGACTGGCAGGCCTCATGGAAAGAGCTTGATGAAAAATGGGGAGATGTTGATATTTGTGGAGCTGGTTCCACTTTTAATATCGATGCAAAACTGAATGGTGCATATATTGTAATGGGTTTGTTGTATGGTGATGGTGACCCATTAAAAACTCTTGAAATCACTACCCGCTGCGGACAGGATTCCGATTGCAATCCTTCAAATGCAATGGCAGTTCTTGGCGTAATAAAAGGTTTTAGCGGCCTGCCTGAAGAGATGCAGGAAGGAGTAAAAGAAGTTGGTGATTCCATTTTTATCAATACTACCTACTCATTTAATTCGGCTGTTAACAGCACAAAAAAGTACGCACTTGATCTGATTGTCAGAAATGGAGGAAAGGTAAGTGATAAGAAGATTATGGTCAAAACCCAGATACCTGTTGCATCAGTGCTTGAGGTATCTTATCCAGATGTTGTTTTTGATAAGTCCATGTCAGTTTTTGATGAGAAGGGATGGGCATTTACAGGGAAATGGAAACCCTTTGAAGTTTCTTCAGGAAGTGGTAACCAGTTGAGAAAACAGTCGATTTATGCTGAGAATGCAGGCGATGAACTGGTAATTGATTTCTCAGGAACAGGAATTTCCCTAGAAGGAAACTGGTATAAAGATGGAGGAAAAGCCGACATTTATATTGACGGTAATTTACACCGTAGAATAGATACCTATTACTATTTTGCATATCAACAACATACTACAAGTATCTGGCATGTTATGAATCTGCAACCCGGAGATCATAAGATCAGACTGGTTGTAAAAGGAGAAAAGCGACCCGAATCAGAAGGAACCAGAGTATATATCACACAAGCATTTATATACAAGACTGCTCCAAAGAAAAGTGATACCTATAAATTCTCTTTCGAAAAATAACCAAACGATGTTTATACCACAAAGTTATTCACTGGCCATAATCCTCTGTATTGTAACAATGCTCTGTTGGGGATCGTGGGGCAACACTCAAAAACTGGCAGGTAAATCCTGGCGTTTTGAATTGTTCTATTGGGATTATGTAATTGGCATTCTCCTGTTTTCACTTTTACTTGGTTTCACCCTTGGGAGCAATGGTGAAAATGGCCGGGGATTTATTGATGACATTGGTCAGGCAGAACCGGGGAATATATTGAATGCTATTCTGGGAGGCATAATCTTTAATGCTTCCAACATCTTACTGGTTGCTGCAATGGCAATTGCAGGTATGGCTGTGGCTTTTCCTGTAGGTGTTGGAATTGCATTGGCTCTGGGGGTTATTATTAATTATGTTTTTGCACCACAGGGCAACGCGATATGGCTTTTTGGCGGAGTTTCCCTGATAGTCGCTGCTATAATTATTGATGCAATTGCCTATAAAAAACATAGTGCATCATTTCAGAAAGTCTCAAGCAAAGGAATACTCTTATCAATATCTGCCGGAGTTTTGATGTCGCTGTTTTATCGCTTTGTGGCCAGTTCGATGGTTACCAGTTTTGAAGTACCTGAAGCAGGAAAATTAACTCCCTACACTGCAATTTTCTTTTTTGCATCAGGCGTATTGATAAGCAATTTCCTTTTTAACTATTTAATTATGAAGAGACCCTTTGTTGGAGAACCCCTTTCGTTTAAAGATTATGCAAAAGGAAGTTTTGGGGTTCATCTTACCGGCGTCCTTGGAGGTGTGATCTGGAACATAGGTATGTCGATGAGTATTATTGCATCGGGGAAAGCCGGATTTGCAATCTCCTATGGATTGGGACAAGGCGCCACACTTATTGCAGCATTATGGGGTGTTTTTATCTGGAAAGAGTTTAAGGGAGCTTCGAAATCTGTTAATACTCTGGTTTTCTTCATGTTCCTCGCATACCTGGCTGGATTGGCTTTATTGGTATATGCAGGGGCCTAGTGTCATGACAAGTTAATCATGAAACGTAATATTTAGATAGTTTTTTATTGGCTTTATATTTTGTGAAGCTCCAAAATAGTTTCCTTTTTTCAGTGTTGTTTTGACTACACCAAGCACCGACTT
>Ga0265292_1003121_pt1 | contig 10496 bp, 5 predicted proteins | sample Munlanlewell296A_FD_189080 | JGI IMG/M metagenome (GOLD analysis project Ga0265292, IMG submission 189080) | Leachate microbial communities from a municipal landfill in Southern Ontario, Canada - Leachate well 296A | ecosystem: Engineered > Solid waste > Landfill > Unclassified | place: Canada... | reverse complement strand
CTCCTCCTCGGTCATGAGACTGCGCGTTGACTTTGCCTCGCCTAAGGCGGCCCGGTTGAACTCGCGGCGGAGCTGGTGCCTCGCCACTACCGCCTCCCGTTCCGTCTCCTCTTCTCCGCGATTGCCCAATATCTGGACCACCTCGCCCTGCATCGGCTGATCGCCTTCGGGGTATTTCAGTATGTGCACGATCACGTTCTGACCGTCGCGGGCGCCCGACAGCTTGTCCGGCGCAACGATTATGCGGTGATGCACGCGGCGATCGTCGGCAACGACCTGGAACAAGCGGCCATGCCGCTCGAGTCGGCCCATGAGCTTCTGCACCCTGTGTTCCACGACCTTGACGATTCGTCCTTCCCGCTTGCCGCGGCTCTCGGCCACGACCCGGGCCTCCACGAGATCGGTATGCAGGGCATCTCCAATGAACTTGGCAGGGACGAAGAGGTCTGTGCCGCCATCCATCGGCACTACGAACCCGTAGCCATCGCGATGAAGCCTGAGCTCGCCCGCGACCGCCGAGTCCGCGCGCTCCTTGAGACGGCCCTCTTCCCCGACGAGCGCTCGCTCCCGTTTACCTGGCCGCCTGCCCCTGCGACCATGTTTTTTGCCGTGAAATGTCGGTGATTTTCCCTTTCCTTGCTGTCTCATGAGGCAAAGATATGACGTACTCCCAAAAATAACAAGAAATCATCGGCGATAATGAGGAAACGCCGGAAAAATAGAAATAAGAGGAAGTTTGATCTTGCTTTCTTGCTAACTTGGTGGAATCAGACGCATTCGCGTGCATCTGCTGATTGCTTTCTCGCTGGATCTTGGTATAAGCGAAGCGACGGCATTCTTCGGGGGAAGAGAGATGATCAGAGCGAAGCCTGCAAAAAAATCCAAGAAGGTTTCCGCTGCAGCAAAGCGGAATTCCGCCAAGAAAAAGCCGTTGGCCAAGAAGATAAAACCGACAAAGAAGAAGACAAAGAAGTCTTCCGCGGCCCCTGCAAAAAAGCGCAAGACCGCAGCGGAGAAGCCCATGAAGCGACCGATGGCAGCTCCGAAAAAAGCCAGGGCAGCGCGCCCTGCGGCGAAAAAGACCGTGTCAATCAAATCGGCAAAGGCAAAGACGCGGGCCGCGAGACCCGGACGCGCATATTCGGCCGGCAGGCCCGCTGACACCGAAGTCTTTGAACGCATCGTAAGTCACGTCGTGCCGGAAGGAACTGAGATAGCCGCGGGCGAGGCGACCAAGTTCGACATCGGCGTCCAGCATAACGGCACAGCGATGGCAGCCCAAGAGATCCCATATGAGTACGGCAAGGATCGCGCGGTACTGCTTGTCGTGGACCCGCGCTTTGTTTTTACTTACTGGGAGGTACGCCAGGAAGCGCTGAACGATGCGCGCCGGCAGTTAGGCGGTGATGCAAAACTCACGCTGCGCTTCTACGACATCACAGACACCGGAGTTCCCGAGCAATCGCATCGCTGGGACGTTGAGGTATTTGACAGGCTCGGCAACTGGTATTTGCGGCTCTCTCATCCGGATCAGCTGCTCTGCCTGGACATCGGCGTAAAGAACCAGGCGGGGCATTTCATTTGCATCGCGCGCTCCAACATAATGAGGCTCCCGCCGCAGTCGCTGGCAAAGCCGGGGCCGATCAAGTGGATGGTGGTCTCGCCGGCAGGTGACAAGCTTATATCAGACATCGAAGAGTACACAGACGCGGACATGGCTCTGCTCAAGAAAATACTCGGGCCCTATTTCTACGACCTCCTGATGCGCGGCCGGATGGCATCCATAGCCGGCTCGAGCGTCGAGGCCGTGTTCTACGATGTCTCTCTGCTGCGCGGGGGAGGGATCGGCGAATCTCCATCCGGCAGCTCCCTGTGGTCCGGGACGCGCGCTTGAAGCGCAACCATGGCCGCACAAATTCAGCTTCGAGGACAACTGTGACGAAAGGCTATCTTTCATTCGTACTGCACGCGCATCTCCCGTATGTTCGGCACCCCGAGCATGAGGAATTCCTCGAGGAGCAGTGGTTCTTCGAGGGTATGACGGAGACGTACATCCCGCTGCTCGACATGTGCGAGGGACTGGTGGGCGACGGCATCGACTTCCGTTTCACGATGTCTCTCACTCCTCCGCTCATGTCCATGATGACGGACGGGCTCCTGCAGGAACGCTACCTGAAGCACCTGTGGAAGATGATCGATCTCTCCAATAAGGAGCTCCACCGTACGCAGCACGATCCCGCGTTCCGGCCGGCGGTGGAGATGTACCATCACCGGCTTCATCGCGCCCGCTGGCTCTTCGAGGAGAGATGGGGCCGCAACCTGGTCGCGGGTTTCCGCCACTTTCAGCAACTGGGCAAGATCGAGGTGATGACCTGCGGGGCGACGCACGGATTTCTGCCTCTGCTTCGCATATCGCCCGAGGCGATCCGCGCGCAGATCCGCGTGGCGTGCGAACTGCACGAGAAGCACATGGGCACGAAGCCGCGCGGGATCTGGCTCCCTGAATGCGGTTTCTTTCCGGGACTCGACGAAGTGCTCTGGGACAACGGAATCCGCTTCTTCATCGCTGATTCGCACGCGATCCTGCACGCGGATTCGCGGCCGAAGTACGGAGTCTATACGCCGCTCTACTGCCCGTCTGGCACAGCCGCGTTCGGCCGCGACTACGAGTCGTCGAAACAGGTTTGGAGCGCAAAGGAAGGCTACCCTGGCGACTTTCGGTACAGGGACTTCTATCGCGACGTGGGCTTTGATCTGGATTTCGAATACGTGCGTCCGTATATCCACCGCGACGGCATACGCATCATGACCGGTTTCAAGTACTACCGCATCACGGGTGCAACCGATCACAAGATGCCGTACAGCCCGCATGAAGCACGCGAGACGGCGGCCTCTCACGCCGGAAACTTCCTCTTCAACCGTCAGCGCCAGGTGGAGTTCTTGAATGACGTGATGGGCAAGCCGCCAATCCTCGTGGCCCCATACGATGCGGAGCTCTTCGGCCACTGGTGGTTCGAGGGGATCGACTGGCTCAACTTCGTAATACGCAAGACCGCATGCGACCAGAAGGAAGTGAAGCTCATAACGCCGTGGGAGTACCTCTGCTGGCATCCGAAGAACCAGGTCGGCCAGCCGTCGGAATCCAGCTGGGGTAACAAGGGCTATGCGGAGGTCTGGTGCAACGGGACGAACGACTGGATCTATCGTCATCTCCATGAAGCCGCTTTCCGAATGAGCGAGCTGGCCCGCGCCCACGCCACGCCGGACGACAACCTCAGGCGCGCGCTAAATCAGATGGCCCGCGAGCTCCTGCTCGCGCAGTCCTCCGACTGGGCCTTCATCATGAACAGCGGCACCATGGTGGAATACGCGGTCAAGCGCACGAAGGACCACATATGGCGATTCACGAAGCTGTATGAGGACATAAAGAATTTCCAACTCGACATGAATTTCGTGGGAGAACTCGAGTGGAAGGACAATATATTCCCTGATATCGATTACCGAGTTTACGCCTAAGACCCTATGCCACAGGAAGGACTCTTCCCTACGGACCCAGAAACCGGCTCTATCGTCGGAGGGAAGTACCGTCTGCAAAACAAGCTCTCCGAGGGCGGAGGCGGGGTTGTCTGGAGCGCTTCGGACCAGGACGGGCGCGAGATCGCGCTCAAATTCCTGAAGTGGTCCCCGTCAAAGTCGAAGCACGAACTCGCCGAACGATTTAAGAACGAATTTGCAATCCTGAAATCGCTCTTTCACCCCAACATCGCGCAGATCTACGACTTCGGCGTGGACGCACAGACCGGGCTCTATTTCTTCACGAGCGAGCTCATCACCGCCGGCGACTTTCGCACGATGATAAATGCGCCGGTGTCCGCGCTGGAGGACCTGCTCCTTCAGTCGCTGCGCGCGCTGGAATATCTGCGCAGCCACAGGCTTTTGCATCTGGACATCAAGCCGCACAATCTGCTCCTGCGCCAGGCCGGCGAAAAGCCGGAGGTTGCGCTCATCGACTTCGGCCTTGCGACCTTCCGGCCGCCGGACCGACCGGGCGGTACGCCGAACTACATGGCGCCCGAGCTCATAGCGATGAGGCTCGGCGATGGCGGCGTGAGCTTCCCGCCCCCGGACCATCGCACCGACCTCTATTCGCTCGGCGTGACATTCTATCACTGTCTCACCGGCGTACAGCCATTCCACATTGCCGATTCCTTCGGCCGTCTGGATCAGATGGCCACGCTCAAGAAGCACCTGGACTTCGAGCCGCCGCCTCCCTCGACACACAGGCCTGAGATACCCCCGTATCTCGATCGCATAATAATGAAGCTCATGGCCAGACTGCCGGACGATCGCTATCCATCGGCGATCGTGGCGGCGCAGGCGCTGCAGTACAGCTCGTCGCGCAAGCACGACCCCGAGTCGCTCAAGACTCTCCTCGCGTACCTGCCCAAGGAGGGGAAACTCATCGGCCGCCGTCGCGAGCGCGAGGCTATAGAGCAGACGCTGCGCGATATTTCAGCCCTTGTACCGCATGCGCCGCCCGCAGTCTGCATTTCGGGCACCAGGGGCGTTGGACGCACACGGCTGCTCATGGCCGCCAAGCCGCTTGCGCAGCAGCTGGAGATGGAGGTTACGCTCATCAGGGAGGGAGATCCGCTCACGGCCGAAGCTATTGAAAAGATCCTGGAGGAAGACGGCGTGCGCGGCGTGCATTCGCACCTGCTCATCATCGACGATTTGGAGCGCTGTCTCACTGACGACTGCGGCGCCTGCGACCCGGCCGCGCGCCACGCGCTGGGGGCTCTGGTAAGGAGGATGCGCATCCAGCAGAGGCTCGCCGATGCGCCGAAACCCCACGTGGCGTTCATCTTCACGCTGAACTCGGAAAAAGCGGACCCAACCCGCGCACTGCAGGAGCTCAACATCGATCAATCCGTCTGCCGATCGCTCGAGCTTAGAAACTTCACGCCGGCCGAGGTGTCGGAGTACCTGACCGCGGTGCTGGGCGAAGAGGCAGATGCCTCGGTCGTTGATCAGCTCGCTCGCTGCACTGACGGCAACCCGCGCTTCATCACCGAGCACCTGGAGCAGATGATCTCCGAGGGCCGACTCTTTTCCCTGGCCGGTCGCCCCGATGCCGCTACGCTCAAGGCGATAGGCGTCGATTTTGCCAAGGCGCCTCCGTCCCAGTCGTTTGCCGAGGCGGTGATGGACAAGCTCGGCTCACTCTCCCCGGAGGCGCAGAGGCTTACGCTTATGCTCGCGTGCTTTGGAAGGCCAGCGAATGCGGAGGAGCTGCGGGCCGCATCAGGCAGCGAAGGGGTCGACAAGGACCTTCTAAAGCTTGTGGGCGCAAGGCTCGTGCGAAGATCAAGGCGCGACGGCCGTTTCTCATTTGCAAACGCCCTCTCGGCGCGCGTCATCAGGGAGCGCGCCTCGCCGGAGCTGCGCGCCGCCGGCCACGATGCCATCGCGGTGTATCTCAAGGGCAGGCGCAATACTAAAAAGGAGGAACTCGATCTTCACCTGGCATACGGCAGCCATGCGCGCTCAAAGCTGCCGGCGCTGACGCGCCTCGCAGATGGCGCCATCGCAGCAAACGACGGGTTTGGCGCTGCGCAACATATCGAGGCGATGCTGAAGCTCATCCCGAAATCAGACTGGCTGCATCGCGCGGACGCGATAGCCAAGCTCGGCCGCGCATATGAGCGCGCATACAGCGAGCGCGAGGCGAAGGAGGCATACCAGCGGCTAAAAAGGCTGGCCGCGCCACAGGCGCTTCGCCGCGAATTCCGCGCCAGGGCCGAGGAACACATGGGGCTCATCGCCATGCGCCGACGCGACCTGCGCGAGGCGAGGCGCCGTTTCCGCGACGCAATTGAAGAGATAGGCGATGCCAAAGGCATGGCGTCGTGGCGCGTTCGCATAGAGAACCGGCTCGCAAGCGTGGATCTTCGAGACGGCCATATCGAGGAGGCGCTCGAACGATTCCAGCGAAGCGCCGCTGTCGCGGAAAAAAAGCTGTCCGATGCGGAGCGAAAAACAATAACAGACAACGAGCTCGGGGATGCCCTCCTGCGCGCAGGGCGGGTCGAAGAGGCTATCGCGATCCTCACGAAGGAACTCGCAGCGACACAGCGCACCGGCAATGCCGAGCGTACCGCGAGCCGCCATTATCTGCTTGGAAACGCGCTTCGGCATGACTCGATAAAGCGCTATGACGATGCGCTCGAACATTACACAGAGGGGCTCGCGATAGCGCGCAGGCACAGGCTTATCGAGATGCAGGTCAGGCTGCAGAACGGCATTGGAAATCTAAAACTCATGACGGGCAAGCCCAAGCAGGCCATGGAGCACTACCGCGAGGCGCTAAAGCTGGCGCAGCAGATCGAGGGCGAGACCACGAGCGTGGAGCTTATGATCGGAATGGGGCTCGCATCTCAGAAGATGGGGGATCACGACCGCACGATCGAGTACTTTGAGGCCGCGCTCGACTTCTCGCGCGCGCCCAAGGGGGCGTCGGCGGGACTCATCCGTCGCTATCATCCCACGATCTACGTTTCGCTGGCCGACGCATATTTCCACAAGCGCGACTTCACTCGCGCGGAGGAGTACTTGAAGAAAGCGCGGGCGCTCGACCACCGCGAGCAGCTCTCGCCCGACATCCGCTATAGCCTCTACGGGACCTATGTCGAACTTTACCTCGAGCAAGGGGACAGGGAATCTGCGGAGAAGTTCATGCCAACCATCGAGGCGATCGCCAAGTCCTTCCCGCCCGCAAAGGACCACTATTCGAAGCTTGTCATCAAGATGATGCATTGAAGATCATAACGTGTTAATTTTTTTCCCATGACATCAGCCTCGGACAGAAAAAAACTCCTTTGCTCTTCTCGCCGTCTCGTGATGAAAGTCGGCACCGCAACGCTTACGGCCGGCGCTCACGCGCTGAGCCGCAAACGAATCTCGACCTTGGCAAGGGAGATCGCCAACGCCCGCCTTGCCGGCAAGGAAATCGTCCTCGTTTCATCCGGTGCGATCGTGGGAGGCATGGAGCATCTGGGGCTTAAGGAAAAACCGCGCAACATCCCTGAAAAACAGGCGGCAGCCGCCGTCGGCCAGAATCACCTGATGGATCTTTACACTGCGGCATTCAAGAGACATGGGGTCAAGGTAGGCCAGATCCTTCTCACCCACGCCGATATGTCGGATCGCGGTCGTTTTCTGAATGCCCGGGCCACCCTTCTCACGCTGCTCAGGCATAAGATTGTTCCCATCGTCAACGAGAACGACACGGTCTCGGTCGAGGAAATCAAGTTCGGCGATAACGACGCACTGGCCGCAGCCACTGCCCATCTCGTCGGCGCGGACATGCTCATCATCCTTACCGATACTGACGGGATATTCGACAAAGATCCGCGCAATGACAAGACTGCGCGCCCGATACCTATTCTCACGGAGGTGGACAAAAAGAGCATCTCCATGATGGCAAAAACTCGCGGACCGCTCGGCACCGGAGGCGTCCTTACAAAGCTCAAGGCCGCGCACAATGCAGCGCGCTTTGGAGTTCCGACCGTGATCGCCAACGGAAGCGCGCCCTCAGTCCTTGCACGGATACTGTCCGGCGAGGAAATCGGGACGCTCTGTCTTCCAAGTACGGAGCGGCTCAGCAGCCGCAAGTCGTGGATCGCGTATCACCTTAGGCCGCTTGGTTCCGTGATCGTCGACGGAGGCGCCTTGGCTGCCGTGAAGGAGAAGGGAAAGAGCCTGCTTCCGTCGGGGATCATCGGCGTAGAGGGAAACTTCAAGGCAGGCGATCCTGTGAGGCTCATGGATTCGCATCGAGAGGTATTTGCGCACGGCCTTGCCGGATACACCTCGGATGAGCTGAAAAAGATAAAGGGTGCAAAGAGTTCTGAGATCGCAGAGCTGTTGGGTTACAAATCCCAGGACGAGGCGATTCACAGGGACAACCTGGTCATCATCTGATCGGAGAAATCTGATGAAGCAAGAATTACTCGCAATTGCGCAGGCAGCCAAGCAGGCCGGCGGCGTGCTGGCGCGACTCGATACCAGCGTCAAAAACAAAATACTCCTGGACGCAGCGGACTCCTTGAGACGCTCAATCCCGCAGATCCTGGAGTCAAACAAGAAGGACATAGATGAAGCAATATCGCACGGGCTTTCCGCGGCGCTCATCGAACGGCTTCGCCTTGATAAAAAGCGCATCGAGGAAATGGGGAATGGGCTCAGTGCAGTTGCCGGCCTGCCTGACCCGGTCGGGGAGATCGGCCAGGTGTGGCAGAGGCCGAACGGGCTTCGCGTCGGCCGCATGCGCATACCGCTGGGCGTAATCGCTATCATCTACGAGTCGCGGCCGGATGTCACCGCTGATGCAGCGGGGCTTTGCCTCAAGTCCGGAAACGTCTGCATCCTTCGCGGCGGCAAAGAGGCGCGGAATTCAAACCTCGCTATCGCAGGCATCTTCGGGAAAGTGCTGCGGCAGAACGGGCTGCCCGAAGCCGCCGTCTCCATCATACCGTACACCGAACACGAGGCTATAGGCGAGTTGCTCAAGCTGGACGAGCATATCGATTTAGTGATCCCGCGCGGCGGAGAAGGGCTCATTCGCTACGTGGTGGAAAATTCGCATATCCCTGTGATCAAGCATTACAAAGGCGTATGCCACATCTACGTCGCGCCCAGCGCGGATCTTGGCATCGCAGAGAAAATCTGCATCAACGCAAAGGTACAGCGGCCCGGCGTATGCAATGCGATGGAGACGCTGCTGGTCGACAGGGAGATTGCCACAAAATTTCTGCCGATCATCTCCGAAAGCATGACCTCCGCCGGCGTGGAAATAAGAGGTTGCGCTGAGACGCAGCGCGTCCTTCCAAAGGTCAAACCTGCGACCGAGGAAGACTGGTCCGCGGAGTATCTCGATCTGATCCTGTCCGTAAGGATAGTAGACGGATTGTCTGAGGCAATCGCCCATATCGATAAATACGGCTCTTCGCATACTGAAGCGATCATCACCCGCGATTATAACGAGGCGAGGGAGTTCATCAACCAGGTGCGAAGCTCCCTGGTGCTGGTAAACGCCTCCACGCGCTTCAACGACGGCGGTCAGCTTGGGCTCGGCGCGGAGATAGGCATCAGCACTACAAGGCTGCACGCATTCGGCCCGATGGGCCTGCGCGAACTCACGGTAGAGAAATTTTTTGCGCTCGGAACCGGGCAGACCAGGGAGTAAGAAAGCAGGGCACCTCTAAAAACCCCAATTTCGTCATTGTCATTCCCGAGTGTTTTAATCGGGAATCCAACCTACCTGCTGGCAGGCAAGTGATTACATGGGATTCCTGCCTGCCGGCAGGCAGGCCCGCTAACAACATGCGGGAATGACGGGCTTATCGGCTGATTTACGATTTGAACTGGATAGCGTCGCCCTTTGCATCCGCTACGATCTTCTGCCCGTCCTTGAATTTCCCTTCCAGCAGCGCGCTTGAAAGCGGATCGGCCACGTACTTCTGGATCGCGCGCTTGAGCGGCCTGGCGCCATAGACCGGGTCCCAGCCATGCTTCGCGATGAGCGCCTTTGCTGCGTCGGTTAGCTCAATCGAGAGACCGCGCTGTGCGAGCAGCTTCTCGAGCCGGGTAAGCTGTATGTCCACGATCGCGGCGATATTCTCCTGTTTGAGCGGGTGGAAGATCACCAGATCGTCGATGCGATTGATGAACTCGGGCCTGAAATGCTCCTTCATCGCGGCGAGCACTCGCTCTGAGACCTTCTCCTCGTCGTCCGCCACTGCCCCTTTGGCGGACAAGCCCGCGACGTCCGCCAGATACTGGCTGCCGATGTTCGATGTCATGATGAGCACGGTGTTACTGAAGTTCACGGTCCTGCCCTGCCCGTCCGTGAGACGGCCGTCGTCGAGTATCTGCAGGAGCACGTTGAAGACATCCGGGTGCGCCTTTTCTATTTCGTCGAAGAGCACTACCGAGTAAGGCCTGCGCCGCACGGCCTCGGTGAGATAACCGCCCTCCTCGTAGCCAACATATCCCGGCGGCGCGCCGATGAGGCGTGATACCGAGTGTTTCTCCATGAACTCGCTCATGTCGATGCGCACCATCGCGCGTTCGTCGTCGAACAGGAACTCCGCGAGCGCACGCGCGGTCTCGGTCTTGCCCACTCCTGTTGGCCCCATAAATATAAACGAGCCGATCGGCCTGTTCGGGTCCTGCAGCCCCGCGCGCGATCGCCGCACCGCAGCCGACACCTTCTCCAGCGCCTCGTCCTGCCCCACCACGCGCTGGCTCAGAAGCTCCTCCATGCGCAGGAGCTTGTCCACCTCGCCCTCCAGCATCTTAGATACCGGTACGCCGGTCCACTTGGACACGATCTGCGCCACGTCGTCCTCGGTGACCTCCTCGGTGAGCATCTTCTGGTCCTTCTGCAGCTCCGCCAGCGCAGCCCGCTTCGCCTCGATCTCCTTTGCCAGCTG
>Ga0265292_1003120_pt1 | contig 10500 bp, 11 predicted proteins | sample Munlanlewell296A_FD_189080 | JGI IMG/M metagenome (GOLD analysis project Ga0265292, IMG submission 189080) | Leachate microbial communities from a municipal landfill in Southern Ontario, Canada - Leachate well 296A | ecosystem: Engineered > Solid waste > Landfill > Unclassified | place: Canada... | reverse complement strand
TCCTTTCAATAATTACCACCGATTTCACTTCCTGAGGTATAACGTTTTTCCACTCCGGGTATATACCATCAATAACCTTGCTGGACAGTATTGTGTTACCTATTTCAAAAGTAACAGATAGCGGTTCACAAATTTGTGGGTCTTCTGGTTCGCTTATACCGGATTGACTATCTTCCTCTGAATTCGGCACGGTTTTTGTTGAACCCCCGATCTTCAACACTTTTACTTTCTCAAGCTTGGCTATGGCTTGCAGTGTTTTTATTGTTTTTGCAGGTACGATTATTCCCGAATCGTTAAACCCAGGAAACAATTCTGGGTTAGCGGTTTTGAATACATGCAACCGTTTCCCATCTGTAGAGAGAACCGCATCTTTTTGTATACATACACTATTGAGTATTGACCTCGATTCGTCACTCGATACTGCCGGTAAACATCCCGCTGTTTTTTCTAGGAAATCTTCACCAAGCATATACTGAGCTTCATCTTTGGATATCATCGGAAATTCTTCACTATCGTTCGGGATTATGCTTACACTACCCGTACTGTTTTGTATCTCAATGCTGTTTTCATACCGTACGATTACTTTACCGTTAGACTTAACTTTTTCTATGGCCTTAAAAGGTAACAGAAACGTACCCTCGCCTTCGGTTTTACATTCTATTGTAGTTATCAAGCACATCTCTAAATCCGTGCATGAGAAAAAAATCTTACCGGGTAACACTTCAACTTTTATTTGTGACAACACCGGCAATCCTGATTTTGAACTTATTACCTTCTTGCATAACTTTGTCACCTTTACTACATCTTCTGAATTAATTTCAAATTTCATAATACTATCCGTCCTTTCATTTTTTTAATAATTTATCCCTTAACCGATACTTCCTTAACCGCATATCCCCATTTTGCTGCCAACTGCTGTGCTTGCAAAAGTTCCTCCTGTTTCTGTTGGCTGCACAGCTTTTCATAAAGTACAGTTTTGTACTTGTTCATTACTTCACACATTGCGTTGTTTAAGTCCGAGTAATCGCCGTTAAGCCAATAACTACCCCCATACTCAATACTGACACAGCCCAAGTCCACATCAAACTGTTTTACGAATTTGACCGTATCCTCGGGACTTTCGAAGTACGTCGAGTAAAACCCGTGCCTATCGTAATGCGCGATAAACGAACAATGCAGGTGCAGGTGTTGGTAAAGTTTATCGGTAAACTTGCTAAACGGCAGTGGCAGTGTATTCCCGTATTTGTCGGTATACGTTTTGTCGTAAGAGTTTGTTATCTCCTCCCAAAACTTGTCCCAATCTTTCAACACCTTACTTTTCTCGTCTGCTGACATAAACTCTACGTCTTTGAAAACGTAGTCCTTTCCATTATTCTTCATACTCAATACCCTCCTCGCTTAATAAAATACTTGCACAATGCAGATCGTTCATCTGACTCTTGGTTTAGCACCCACTCATAAACCTGCGACTGATATTTCAACTCTTGCGAACTCCAATACACGTTACGACAGTATTCCGTAATCACGCGCAACTGTTTTATATCCCTACTTTTAAAACACTGATCTACGCTTACCCCGTTAACGTGTTTTCTCATGTCCTCCACCAACGATTTCAATTTGTATTTCAAGTACACCTCTTCAGCTTGAGTGTTGTTTGCAAGTATCTTTGGTACGATAAGCCTTGTCACATCTTCCAAAGGCGGCATCGGGGTAATTGCATGAATGTCACCTCTGACATGCTTCTTCAGTGCTTCATACTTAAGCTCATCAGTAAGCATGTTGTAATGTTCCAACTTTAGGTTCGCAATGTTTACACAAGGCCAGGAGACTTTCAGCCACGATTTTATTATCTCGACGTATTGGTTATCATCCAACAGATTCACATACGGGGTTTTAAGGATCTTGATCTTAACCTCATCTGTCGCACCTAACCAAGCATTCACTACTTTTAGAAACCGCTCCTTTTTCAGTCTCAATAAATCAAAGTAGCTAAAACTTTGCGTATGATTTTCTTTTATCGCTACCAGCAACGGATCAACTCTAGGCTCTAAACTTCTCTTACAGTTCTTACGCCGTAAATGAAACACCTGGTTCATCCCATCTTCGGAAATCATACTCTGCCAACTTTTGAGTGTGCGGTATTCCAGTCCAACAAGGTATGGAAGCAGGTGTTTTTCCAATCTCGCCGGGATTTTGTAGAGTTCCCATTTGCTAATTCCGGGCAACTCAAATTTATCATCACCCTTTATACGCCGCAGAATTTCAGCGGACACTTCTTTTCTTGGTAATTGGCTGAACAATGTACCTACTGGCATTTCCCTCAAGAACTTATCAGGGATTCTGTACTTCTGTTTGTTCTCCGCAATGTTTAGAACTATCCGGTATTCCTTGGGTTCAAGATCCATTACCTTCATAAGCCCTAACCGGATTGCTTCTTGTGTGCAGTTACTGTTTACTAATGCTTTCTCATAAAACTTATTCAGCATAACGCTAACTCCTTTCATTTCTTAGATTATTTTTTCAATACCCACTTTAAAGCCGCCGTAGGCATCCAAGCGCAGCGCAGGATGCCAGGCGGCTCAATTATGCGTGTTATCTCTAACCTTTCCCCGACGAAACATCAGAGGCACGGCAATGATCCCGCCGCTAAAGTCTGGGTATTGACGTGTTTTATTACAATTTCTTTATTGCTTCATTAAATCACCGTCCTTTCTTTTTACCTTACCTGGACAGGGACACTTATAAAATGCTTACTTCTGAAGCCATGACAACGATTACGAAGGAATCGTTACTCTGGCTTTTGCATTAAAAACATGGGTAACATACATCCTCACCCTGACGATAACATCAGAGCTGCAAATACGGTTTTGCATTTAAGTCTAAGCATGTTAAAGGTATCTGAACTGTCCAGGTATGGTTTTCGTTAAATACTTTGTTTTGTTACGATTGCTTGTTTGAGTTTTTGCGCATAAATTGGGTTTACTGAAGCTATATAGCTTATATAGCCGTTAACCTTATGAACATCACCTACACCCCGGGTTACATAGTTGTGCACCATTGCGCGTACCCTGCGGCGGATTTTGCGTGAGATTGTAGGTTTGCCGGAATTTAACATTAATCCCGTTACCTCTAACTCGCGGTTAGGTTTGTGTACCCGTGTTTTATCCGAGTTTAGCCTGTACCCATAGTCTTTTATGATCCGTTCAACCAACGATATAACTTTCGCGACTCCTGAAGTTGAACCATCAAGTTTTTTACACGAAAATGTTAAATCGTCGGCGTACCTTGAATACCTCCACCCAGTACTCTGCGATAATGACTTCAGTTTGCGGTCGAGTTTAATCAACGCGTAGTTGAGCAGCAGCGGCGATGTCGGCGCGCCCTGAGGAAGTTTACTGTTTAGGCAGCACAGTTTTATTATCTGTTTCGCGCCGTACGATGTGAACCATTCAGTCAACGACTTTTTGAGGATACCCTTTGTTGTGTTAGAGAACGCGTCTTTGAGGTCCAGGTTGATAACAACAACAGCATTCGCGTGTACTGCGGCGTTTGTCAGAGTATTGCGGTTTGGCAAAAACCCATGCGCGGGATTTGTTGACGTATACGGATAACAAGGGGTGAGGATGTGGTTGAGTATTATACGCTGTATTGTTCTCAGTTCAGTATCCGGAGCTTCAATCACACGCCTGCCGCCGTTTTTCTTTTTGATGCAAAACCTTTTGTAATGTTGTTCAATGGTTGTTGCGTATTGTTTTGCGCAGCGCGCGATTTCGGGCACGTTTACAAACAACTGCTGGTGAGTTAAATTACATATATGACGTTTCAATACCGTACGGATATTATTCAACACGTGTTTGCATTCAGGGTTTGATAATATTTTCAACGCGAGTTTTGAGTCCCCATCAATGGTTTTATTATCCGCCATCCGGTATATTGTTGTTATATCTTCAATTGTGCATTTCCCATATCCAAACTCCCGCGATAAATCGTCGAATCCGCAGTTGTTCGTTTCGCCGCAAGTGTTTGCCAAAAACCGCGCAAGTTTAAATACCGGCAGCCAAAGAATGCGTTCGTCTTTGAATTTACTAAACGCGTTAGCTTTCGCTACATTAACGGTATCCTGTTTAACCCACATGGCTGTTGAGCCTCCTTTCCGGAAACTTTATTGTTTCTGCCAGAGCATACGGGGTTAACATTTTCAATAAGGTGTTGCAGTGATTTACTTGCGATAGATTGTATTCGCGGGTACGCTCAAGCCGGGCTCTCTTAAATTTCGTCTCAAACGTTTCTTTCGCGCGTTTTACATGGTCATAGAACTGCAACGGCCCGGACTTTATCGTTGCGATCTCCGCCGGGATTTCGCATACCTGCCCGTTGGCTGAATACCTCAAGAATCCCTGATGCTTCGAAGTTGTCGGCGAATACCTTTCGTCTGTAAGAAATATGAGGTTGTCAGGAAGAGAGTTATCTCCCGGCAATGGGCCAAGGATGTCTTGATACATATCCCTCAGCTTCCACGACCAGATCGCTATTGGCGTAGAGTACGAGTTTAACATCCCGTCTTCACACGACATATTACCGTGATAACTTTCCGTCTGTTTGTTCCCGTGACTGTTAACAAATGTTTTTGCGACTTCTCTGTTTGAGCATTTCATAAATTACTGTCCTCCTGTTTTAAGTATTGATTTGTGTCCCCAAGGGGGATTGTTATGGTTTTCTGTGAGTACCCATAACACCGGGTAAGTCTGCGGCGGGGTATCCGGAAAATCGCCGTAGCCGTCTGTGAAATAGATCAGTAGCGCCGGTGCGGGTTTTGATTTCTTTAATTCTTCGAATACAGGAACAAAACTTGTACCCCCGCCGCCTTTGAACCGCAGCTTAGTGCAGAACTCGTTGATGTTGCGGGTTTTGACTTTTTCGTTTACTGCGCAGTCACAGCTGAGTACCGTTATCTCGTCAGTTAATCCGTGGAGTTTGGAAATCTCGGCGGTAAACGCTGTTAGTTCGGGTTCTGAAATACTGCCGGAAGTATCTATCGCAATTGCTATATCCCCGGCTTTCTCGCTGCGCAAGCCCGGGATTATGTAGCTCTCGGACAAAGGATGACGAAAGTTCGGAGCGTCCCAGCGGTAATCATCATCGGATAACACTTGGCTAACTAAGCGGTGTAAGATGCGCTCCCAAGGTACTTGCGCGTTTCTGAGCTTGCCTATCTGGCGTTCGATACCGGCAGTAAGGCATCCTTTGGCTTTGGCGAGTTCGCCGCCTACAAGTATGCGTTCTATCGCTTGCTGCAATTTTTCTTTCTTTTCTTGCGCTACATGATGGTCAATGAATCCATTTTTTAGTACTGGCAGCTCTTTCCCACAATTGGGACATTTACCTGCGGCTAATGCGGAACTTGGGATTTTTGTACCACAAGAATCGCAGGTGGCTTCCACAGTTTCTGAGTGTATCGAAATGTTTAAAGTTGTAAGGTTTGTACCTTCCTTTTGCAGCATTTCGTACACTTGTTCTGTTGTTTTGCCATGATACATGTCCGAGTATAAAATCCCTTTTGGCAGTTCGTGATTTTTCAACCCCAGGATTTGTTTGGTTTCGCTGTTGACCGTATACTCGGCTGCCAGCATCCATAGCTGTCGATTCTTACTACTTGAACGTTTTGTACCGAAACTGCCCGGGTGCAGAAATATGCAGTGCGTTATTTCGTGTACCACAGCAAATAATAGGTCGGGTTGGTCCCATTCCATAACTGTTTTTGGGTCGTAATACAGGGTTTCCATATCTGTAGCAAACGTGCCTAACCCGGGGTTTTCTGTTAGCTTCCAACTAAATGCGAAGAAACTGTAAAACGGATACTTGTTGGTAAGCACTGCTAAAACATTGCATAACTTATTTCTTGCTTTTATGTCCATACATTTATCCTTCCAATAAAACCTCTGCCAAATTTTTGAACATCTTGTCCGACCCTTTGATATTTTGCAGGTATGACAACTTTTGTACGTTGCGGTTACCTTCGTTGTCGTAGTCTATGAACTGGTGGCAAAATAACACTTTGTAGTCGGAACTAAGCGCGTTAAAGAACCGGATTATGTTGTTACCGTGTTGAATGACTGACTGTTCGTTTAGTTTCGCGCAGTATGTGCCTATGCTTAGCACTATTGCTAACACTTGGCTGCGGTCTTGAGAGTCAAACTTAGGCAGTATGCCTTCAACTATCACTTGTTTTGGGTCGATACATCTAAGATATTTCAACCATTCCAAGAAGAACTTGGTCGCTACTTCCCCGATTGTACCTATACCTATTGACCGGATAACATTTTCGTCGTTGATATTTTTGATAATATCCGCGAACGCGTGTAAACTGCGCGGCGTGGGCCATGCGCGGACGCCTTCCTTGGGTTGTTGCGCGAAAAATTCGGGATTGGATAACACGAATCCCACTACGCGCTCGTCTACGTTGTTAGGCCGTGCAAACCGGTAAACCCATTCTTCGTATGATGCGTTCAGCGTAAAATGGCACATTCTGTTCAACAACGGGCTGGGGATGGGTTGAGTAAACGCATTGTCTTCTTCACGATTGCCTGTGGCGATGAAGTACACGTCTTTACTGATATGCATCGGCCCGATACGATGATCCAAAACTAACTGCATCAATGGAACTTGTTGGTACGGCTTTGCATGGGGCAAATCTTCAATTGCTACGACTGCGGGGCCTTTTTGCGGAATAAACCCGGTACGGTATAACGTGATTTCTTTTTTTACATGATCCGGCACAGCTACAGCGTAATCAAAGGGTTGGAGTAACGGCGCGTCTAAACAACAGTACTCGCAGCCGAGTTTTGCAGCTACTGTCCGCGCAAGCGCGCTTTTGCCTATGCCCGGTTGTCCCCAGATAAACGGTACTCTACCGGATTTTGTTACGTGGATCACTAAATCTACTAACTCGTAAAACGTGTTGCCGTGGTTGTAAACTGTTTCTTGTTCTGACATGGTAATAACCCTCCTTAATTTTGGTTTGTTAATATGGTGGACAACAAATTGTCAACTAAGACTGCATCCGGCTGGCCGGATTTGTAGGTAATCTCGTCTTCAAAGACAATAAATCCTTTCTCCTTGTGGTAAGGAACGATTATCATCTGGTTTTCATCTGCTGATTTGCTAACGATACACAGGGCTTCTTTACGCTGCGGATGTTCCGAGGGCGCAAAAGTTGTAACTGACTTGTCTTTGGTGGTATTATCCGGTTTAACATAGTACGAATCGAACACCGCAATAATGATTCGGGCTCCCAAAAGCCGCAACATTTCTTGCGCTATGGCAAACTTCGCGCGCTTATCCGACGTATCGTCAATTGTGATTGGCAAACAAGTGAACTTGTTGTCCGCTAAAATACCACATAATAACGGCGTGAGTCCTCCTTTGTCATATAACACTCTTTTTGCAATTTCCTTAAACTGTTTAACATTTTCTTCCATTGTAATTTCCATTTTGGTTTTACCTCCTTTTTGGTAAACTAGAATTTGTAGCGAGAGAGCAGCCGGGACGGCGAAATCCTTAAACCACTCCCTCGCATTTTTTTTTGTTTCCAGAATTGTGAGAATCTTGTAGCTATAGTTATGACTAAAGAAATCGCGGGGCTTTGCCCTGTTTCAATAAGATACCGTCGGAATAAGGTTGAAAAAGGGTGAGCCTTCTCTTATTTCGCGGTACAAACAAAAAAACTCCGAGGCCTGTGTTGCACAGAGCTTATCTCGGAGTTTATAGCATTAAGACATTCAGTGTACGGGACACTGATGATAGTCTTAAATTATGGTTTTGTTATGTGAAAGTGGTAAATATTATAGTGGTTTGGTCTTTATATATTTTGTGGTTGTGGAGTGTATGGTTCGTAGTACTACGTTTTGAGACGGATGTCGCTGAGATTTACATCCTGAACGTATTCTTTCATTTTGTCATCAAACTGTTCCGGTGTTAAGACACGTACACTTGTAATGTTTAGCCTGTCAAACAGTTGATTCACCGCTGAGATATTACTCAAACACTCGATAGGAAGCACAATGCTTTTCTGTTCGACACATTTAAAGTCTGTTTGTAGGATATAATTTCCGGCGGCTAATACTATTAAAATAAGATGTGTTATTATAAGGATGCCAATAAGTATTTTGATCATCAGACTATCTTTCATGACAACTATTATTGTCAGAACTTTATAAATCTTTCCTTAAGAAGTGATCAAATACCCGGCTCTGCGTTCTATGTTCTCCAGAAGGGGTTGATAGTCGGTGTGTTTGCGTAGAAAACGTTTCCCTTCTGGAGTGTGTTGAATTTTAGAAAAGAGTTCTTTTAACTGAAAAATGAGGCCTGTCAGTCTCGACTTTTCAATAAATGCGGATTCATAACTGTCTACAGCAAATACGTTTGTAAATAAAAACCGGTGTTCACTATAACACAACTTTCCCCAGGCGTGTTGTGTTCTTATGTTTTCCATGCAGGTTTCGATTCTACCGATGAGAGCGTCTAACAAACTTTCGAAGTCTTTGTTTCTTGATACCATCTTGAAAAGATTAGGAAAGTACAGTATATAAATTCTACTTTTTATTGACGTTTATTCATATGCCAGATTTGAGCTAAAAGTTAACACAGTACTGGTATAGCTTTTTTATGTCCACCGTAGTACTTATTCCTAACAATACCTACCTGTTGCTACCGTCTTGTTTGGTAAACAAGTATTACATATATTATTAAATGACGTCAAATACTTAAGAAATAGTAAATATTTGATTTGGCATAATATTTGTTATTTGGGTTTAAGCTTTTAATATTACCGATTTTACTTCGTTATATACTTGTTCAACATTAACGTTTTCTAAACAATATTGTTGACTGCATTTACTTAAAACTTCACAAGCACAAGGATTACAACCAACATTTGTCTTTACAATTCTAACGTTTCTTCCTTTGGGTTGCCATACGTTACTATTTGAAGGCCCAAATATTGCGATTGTTGGTACACCCAATGAAGCAGCCAAATGACTTACTCCGTCGTCATTTCCCAAATAAACACAGCATTGTTTAAGTATAAAAGCTAATTCTGTTATTGTAAAATATGGATAAGTTAAATATATTGGGAATTTACAATAATTTTTAAGAGTTGTTGATACATTGGAATCACACGGGCCATTAATAATCAATATTTTGTGATTTGGTAACTCATTGTGCAAACGGTTACAAATTTGTGAATATCGAATCTGATGCCAACACTTCTTGGGATCACTGCTTCCCGGGTGAATTGCCACTATTTTTTCATTTTGTAATTTATTACTCGACATGAACCTATTGATGTTATCACTAACAAATTTATTAGTCACAATTTCGAAATCACAGAGATTTACAATAAAATCATTTACTCCTATATTTAATGGAAAATATTTCTTTAAAGCAATGTATTGCTGATCTATTCGATGAACTTCTTTGGAATATCCATTATTCGTGTCAGAAACAGAAAGGGAAACCACTTGCTTAACACCCAATGTTTTTAAATTATTAATAAAAATGCTACTATCTTTGATCAAATAACAAATTACCAATTCAACATTATCAAATATTTCAGCCAAATATTCCCGAAAAGTAGCAGTTAAATATTTATCGGACACAAGTGGAGAAATCCATGATTTATTATACTCGCGAACGTTGTTAATTAAACTATAAGACTTCCCGGAGATACTTACTTTTAGATCTGATAAAAAATTAGAATAGCGCAATTTACTCCACACTTCAATATGATAATCTGGATATGAAGTTCTAAGAAATTTAAGGACAGGTACAGTTATTAATAAATCTCCTAAACCTAGATTTTGAAATATTAATATCTTTTTGTCTATTAGCATACTTATTATACTATTGAAGCGTCTTTATACAATTAGTATTCTAGGTATTTATCGTCATGATATAAAAAATGATTATTTCACACAACGGAAACCAAATGAGTTTGATTGGCTATCAGGTGATCCATACCCCCGGCCTGGTACCCGGCAATCGATGGCATAATTTCCCCAAGACCCGCCACGAGTACTTCTATATGTCCCTGACGTAGATGGCCCTTGTGGGTTACTTGCTGGTGAGCTGCTGTAATAATTATCGTCATACCAATCGTTACACCATTCCCATACATTTCCTATAATATCGTAACATCCGTAAGGACTTTTACCGTTTTCATAATTGCCTACTGGCGCGGTTTTTAAATAGAAGTCATTTTCTTTTGAATTACAATAATAATCGTATTTCCATATATTTCCCCATGGATACATCCGCGCGTCAGTACCTCTTGCTGCTTTCTCCCATTCCGCTTCCGTCGGCAACCGTTTTCCTGCCCATTTCGCATACGCATACGCTTCATACCAGCTTACCCCTACGACCGGTAAGCTTGGACCGTTGTAGAAAGTAGCATAGTATCCGAAATCATTGTCATTCCAATAATATGGTTGTGTAACATTGTTA
>Ga0265292_1003119_pt1 | contig 10501 bp, 8 predicted proteins | sample Munlanlewell296A_FD_189080 | JGI IMG/M metagenome (GOLD analysis project Ga0265292, IMG submission 189080) | Leachate microbial communities from a municipal landfill in Southern Ontario, Canada - Leachate well 296A | ecosystem: Engineered > Solid waste > Landfill > Unclassified | place: Canada... | reverse complement strand
GGAGTTTCCATTTATCATCATTTCGCCCCTCTGCCCCCTGCATTTAAGATGGTCGACCGATGACTGGTTTGAGAACTTTTATAATGAAATAACCGATAAGTACCGGATCGATACAACCCGCGTTTATCTAACAGGGCTTAGTTTAGGCGGAAATGGAACGTGGTTTATAGCTGCAAAATATCCTGAGAAATTCGCAGCTATAGCACCCATAAGTGGCTTCACCAGCGAAACAGATTATATCGATAAGAATATTAACAAGTTGATTGATATTCCGATATGGGCCTTTCACGGGAAAATCGATGATGTTGTTCCGTTTGAAGAAACGGAAAGAATGGTAAAAAAGCTGTCCGGGAAAAACAAGAACCTGAAATTTACGGTTGAACCTGCTGTAGGGCATGGGATTGCCTGGATGGTGTATCCAGGTCAGGAATTATATGATTGGTTTCTGACAAAGCGGCGATAATAGTGATCCAATGTAATTTAACGAAAAACTTCGGTAGTTTTTTCGTACTTTAACCAACTAAATATAGATGAGAATTATAAGATGCCTAATCAAAATCCGGAACAAATTGCAAGAGATAATATAGACAAGCAATTGAAGGCCTGTGGCTGGATTATTCAGAGCATTAAACAGGTAAACCTGAATGCAGGTATTGGTGTTGCTGTTAAGGAATACCTGACTGATGTTGGTCCGGCCGACTATGTTCTTTTTGTTGATGGCAAACCTCGTGGAGTAATTGAAGCAAAACGTGAAGACGAAGGACATAGAATGACTGTTCACGAAAATCAGGCTGAAGATTATGCCCGTGCAAAACTCAAACATCTGAAAAACGAACCATTACCTTTTGTTTTCCTTAGCACAGGCGAAATAACAAGATTTACCGACTTCACTGACCCTAAACCGAGAGCAAGGGAAGTTTTCAGCTTTCTCCGGCCTGAAACGTTGAGAGATTGGCTGCAAAAAGACAAATCACTTCGAAAAAGATTACACGATTTACCCGCACTGCAAACTCGGGGTTTAAGAGATTGTCAGATCACTGCAATCAATAAATTAGAAACTTCCTTTAAAGAAAACCGGCCAAGAGCCTTGATACAAATGGCTACCGGCTCGGGAAAAACCTTTACCGCCATTACATCCATCTATCGTTTGTTGAAATACGCCAAGGCGAAACGAATTCTGTTTCTGGTTGATACTAAGAACCTGGGAGAACAAGCAGAACAGGAATTTATGGCGTTCGTGCCAAACGACGACAATCGCAAATTTACCGAATTGTATAGCGTACAGCGTTTAAAATCAAGCTACATATCAACCGACAGCCAGGTTTGTATCAGCACGATTCAGCGATTGTATTCTATTTTAAAAGGAACCGAATTAGACGAAAAAGCGGAAGAAGAAAACCCGAACGAACGGAAATACCAACCTAATGAAATTCCACCGATAGAATACGACCCGAAAATGCCGGTTGAGTTTTTCGACTTTATCGTTATTGACGAATGTCACCGGAGTATTTACAACTTATGGAAACAGGTGCTGGAATATTACGATGCATTTGAAATTGGCTTAACTGCAACGCCCGACAAGCGAACCATTGGCTATTTCGACCAAAATCTGGTAAGTGAATATTCGCACGAAATGGCAGTGGCCGATGGCGTGAATGTGGGTTATGACGTTTTTATTATCGATACCAAAGTAACTCAGCAAGGTGCAACACTCTGGAAAGGAGCATACATAGAGCATCGGGAACGACTGAGCCGAAAAAAACGAATGGAATTACAGGATGAAGATGAACAATATTCATCTCTTCAATTGGACAAGGACGTCGTGAACCCCAATCAGATCAGAACCATCATTCGAACATTTAAAGACCACTTACCTGGCATCTTCAAGGAACGATTTGATAAAAACGGAAACTTTGAAGTACCTAAGACCTTGATATTTGCAAAGACTGACAGCCATGCCAACGACATTATTGATATTGTGAGACAAGAATTTGCCGAGGAAAATAAATTCTGTAAAAAAATTACTTATACCAGCGACGACCCCAAAAGCATTTTATCACAGTTTCGCAACAGTTATCACCCACGTATTGCCGTCACGGTGGATATGATTGCCACCGGTACGGATGTAAAACCTTTGGAGTGCCTGCTTTTCATGAGGGATGTGAAAAGTAAAAACTACTTCGAACAAATGAAAGGCAGAGGCACGAGAACCATTGCTTTGGATGATTTGAAGAAGGTTACACCTACTGCTCAATTTACCAAAGACCACTTTGTCATTATTGACGCCATTGGGGTTACAAAAAGTTTGAAAACCGACAGCCGACCATTGGAGAAAAAGCCCGGAGTACCGTTAAAAGATTTGTTACAAGCCATTTCCGTGGGTGCAAGAGATGAAGAGTTGTTTACGTCTGTAGCCAATCGGCTAACCCGGCTGGACAAACAAATTACCCCAAAAGAAAAAAAACAATTTGCTGAAATGGCAAACGGAAAAAGCGTTTCTCAGGTAGTTAAAGATCTGTTGAATGCCTTTAATCCTGATGTTCTGGAAGAATTAGAAGATAAAGTCAGGAATCGGAATATTGGTGCACCAACTGCTTATATCGAGTTAGTCATTAAAACAGAAACCGAAAAATTTCAGAACGAATCAGCCCGGGTGTTTACCGGAGAGATGAACGATTTTATTGAAAATGTCCGTAAGGTACACGAGCAACGCATTGACATAACAAACCCCGATAAATTAATGAAGGTCGGTTGGGACAAAGACAATAAAGTCAAGTCCAACGAACTGGTAACTGATTTCACCGCCTGGATGCAGCAACACAAAGATGAATTGATGGCATTGCAGATTTTTTACAACCAGCCTTACCGCCGTCGCGAACTCACCTACACCATGATCAAAGAAGTGTTGGAAAAATTACAAAACGATAAACCAAAACTTGCACCCATGCATGTATGGCGGGCTTACGAAGCATTGGAGCAATGCAGCGGTTCACCACGAAACGAACTCACAGCTATTATATCGCTAATCCGTAAAGTAAGCGGATTGGATAAAACCCTCACCTCTTATGATAAAACGGTGGACAAAAATTTTCAGGATTGGGTATTTAAAAAACAAGCCGGTGTAACCAAGTTTAACGAAGCGCAAATGCAATGGCTTCGGATGATAAGAGAGTATGTGGCTAACAGTTTCCATATCGACAAAGAGGATTTTGATTTAAACCCATTCAATGCACATGGCGGTTTAGGGAAAATGTGGCAACTTTTTGGGGAGCAGACGGATGAAATCATTAACGAATTAAATGAGGCATTGGCGGTTTAGTATGGAAAAATTCAATTCACATATCTTAGTTGAACCTGATGGAGATTTCACTCCACAAGTACGAGCATGGTCTTTGGAGAAATACAAACTAGTTGGAAGTTATTGTGACATATTTACTACCAGTATGAAAGATCGATGGAATCAGCTTGTCTATATCGATTTATTTGCTGGTGCAGGTAATGCAACCATAATTGAAACCGGGAAAACATATTTGTCCTCGGCTTTGATCGCAATGTCGATCCCTAATCCCTTTACAAAATATATACTTTGCGAAGAAGATATTGTAAGGTTTGAAACCTTAAAAAACAGAGTCGAAAGGAATTTTTCTCATTTGGATGTAACTCTTATCAATGGTAATAGTAATAAGATTGTCGATCAGGTTTTTAAATCAATCCCTCCTTTTAATAGAGGGAATACATTATTACCGTTTTGCTTTGTTGACCCATATTCATTAAATCTTCATTTTCGTACAATTGAGGCTTTAGGAAGTAGGATCTTGATGGATTTTTTAATTCTTCAGGCTTTACATATGGATGGAAACAGAAACCTTGCAAAATACCTAAAAGATGAAAATGATAAAATTGCTAATTATCTTGGGAATGAAAATTGGAGAACCGATTTTAACCAAAGTTGTAAGGATTATTCTGCCAATTTTGTAAAATTTTTAGCAGATCAGTATCTTAATAAAATGCAGTCAATTGGCTATGTTCCTGAAAAGAATATGCATCAAATTAGATCAAATGAAAAAAATCTTCCATTGTATTATTTAGCGTTTTATTCAAAACATCCAAAAGGTATTGAATTATACAGGAAAGTTGAAAAATATTCTAACCAACAACTTAAATTGGAGATTTAATATGGCCACCACAAAAATAGAATGGACAGAAAGCACCTGGAATCCAATTACGGGTTGCACTAAAATTTCAACAGGTTGCAAATTTTGCTATGCCGAAGTAATGGCTCGCCGATTGAAAGCCATGGGACAGGAAAAATATAAGAATGGCTTTGAACTCACCTTGCATCCTGAAGTATTAAAGGAACCATATATCTGGAAAAAAGGGAAGATGATTTTTGTAAACTCAATGAGTGACCTGTTTCACAAAGAGATACCGATTGAATATATTCAACGAATCTTTAACGTAATTAAAGAAAATCCACAACATGTATTTCAGATCTTAACCAAGCGTGCTGAAATATTGAGGTACTACGATAGCGAAGGATGGCTGGAATGGCCCCATAATCTATGGATGGGAGTCACCGTCGAAAACAATACTGTAACTGATCGCATTGAGAATTTAAGAAAAACTGGTGCAAGAGTTAAGTTCTTATCCTGCGAACCTCTTTTAAGTTCCTTGCCGGATATGAATTTGCGAGGCATCGACTGGGTAATAGTGGGTGGTGAAAGCGGTAGGACCCCGCGTCCAATGAAAGAAGAATGGGTAATTGGTATAAAAGAACAATGCCAAAAAGCTAATGTTGCTTTCTATTTCAAACAATGGGGCGGAACAAATAAAAAGAAAGCCGGGAAAATCCTTGAAGGGAAAGTGTATAATGCAATGCCGGCAATTATTGAAAGTTTATAAATTATGGCATTAGGAAGAAAACCAATAGAAATTGTAAATGAAGGGAAACACCAGCTTCTAGGTAAAGCAGAACACTGGAAAAGAATTTATTTAAAAGAAATTGCGAAAGTTCAAAATGGATTTGCGTTTAGCTCTTCATATTTTGTAAAGGCAGGTGGATTGCCATTAATTAGAATTCGTGATATTGATAGAGCATCAACTGTTGACAGATACAGCGGAGAATATTCGGATAATTTTATCGTAAGAAAAGGCGATATACTTATTGGAATGGATGGTGATTTTAAAGCAACAATATGGAAGGGTGAAAATGCTTTATTAAACCAACGAGTTTGCAGGATTACTCCAAATTCTAAGGACTATGACCCAAAGTTTCTATTTCTGTGTTTACAGCCGTACTTAAACGCAATTAATGCAGAAACTTCTTCTGTAACAGTAAAACATTTATCCTCAAAGACTATTGAAGAAATTCCACTGCCCCTCCCCCCACTCCCTGAACAACAAGCCATCGTATCCAAAATAGAAGAACTACTAAGCGATTTAGAAAACGGAAAACAACAACTGAAAACCGCACAACAGCAATTAAAAATTTACATGCAAAGTTTGTTGAAATGGGCTTTTGAAGGAAAATTGACAAACAAAAATGTAGAAGATGGTGAATTGCCGAAGGGGTGGAAGTGGGTGAGGTTGGGTGAAGTAATTGAAAACCCAAAATATGGTACTTCAAAAAAATGTGATTATGGAATAATTGGAATTGGAGTAATACGTATTCCGAATATTGCGGCAGGAGTTGTTGATAGCACCGATTTAAAATTTGCAATATTCGATAAGAACGAAACTGAAACTTACAATCTCAAAGAGGGTGATATAATAACTATTCGTTCTAATGGCAGTATTGATTTGGTCGGGAAATGTGCCTTAATAAATAAAAAAGACGAAACCTATTTATATGCAGGTTATCTTATCAGATTAAGACCAAAGCAGAATGCTATTTTACCGAAATACTTATTACACGTGCTCTCTTCAGTTTCATTGAGAATTCAAATTGAATGTAAAGCCAAGTCTACCAGTGGAGTAAACAATATTAATTCTGAAGAACTGAAAAGTTTGATTATTCCAATGTGTAGTCTTTCTGAACAACAACTCATCCTTGATGAATTAGAAAGCAAACTCACCGTTTGCGATAAAATAGAAGAAACAATCAGCCACAGTTTGCAGCAAGCCGAAACGCTGAGGCAAAGCATTTTAAAGATGGCATTTGAAGGAAAATTAGTAACTATTTTTGAAAATCAAAACCACATGAGTTAGATGGCAAAGAAGAAATTAAAAATAATGGTTTCCTCAACTGTTTATGGTGCCGAAAGTGAATTAGATTCCCTCTACGGTATCTTGACAGGCTTTGGATATGAGGTAATTATGTCTAAAGAAGGTACATTGTATGTTCCTGCATTAGTTTCTAATGAAGAAGCCTGCTTACAAGCCGTTGAAGATTGTGATTTATTTCTGGGTATAATATTCCCCAGGTATGGTTCAGGCATAACTCACAAAGAAATAAAAAAAGCGATTGAGCTCCACAAACCGCGTTGGTTTATTGCTCATCACTATGTAACATTTGCCAGAGAAATACTTAAACAATATATGTATAGAGGTTCAAGAAAGAACAGGCAATTTACTTATAAAAAGACCTCTGTAATGGATAGCCATAAGGTAATTGAAATGTATAATGATGCTATTCAGAATAACCTTGCTATTGGTGAACGAAAAGCAAATTGGGCACAACCATTCTTTAAAACAGCAGAAGTACAGCCATTTATCGAAACACAGTTTAAAAACATCAAGAAACGAAAAGCCGAAATTGCTTTATTAAAAAATTCAGTACAATGAACGACGAACAACTTTTAAAAAACCTTATTAAACAAGGTGAAAGCGAACAGCTTGAATTTAAGGAAGTGGTTCGCAAAGAAGATATTGCAAAATCACTTTGTGCATTTTTGAATGCCGATGGGGGCATAGTGCTTATTGGTGTTCAAAATGATGGGAAAGTAATAGGTGTAAAAGATTCCGATAAACATGAAACGGAACTTAAAAATTATCTGTTTAAATCGATCATTCCCGAAGCTCCAATAACGGTATCTACTGAAACTATCGATGATAAAAACGTAATACTTGCAAAAGTTTGGAATGGTTCAAAACCGCCTTATGTGTTTGATGGCACCATATACTTTAGAAAAGGAAGCCAAACAGCCAAAGCAACACCTGATGATATATCTAAACTCATAGTAGAACGCCAGAAAACCGAATTGCATTGGGAACGCCAAGCCGCTTTAGGTTTAGAATTAGAAGATTTAGACATAAAGCTGATTCAGAAAACCATACAAGAATCACAAAAAAACTCCAGAGGGAGCTCTAAAGGGAATAAGGTATTGGAATTTTTAACCCATTATGGGCTTTATCAAAACGGAGCCTTTACAAACGCATGTGTGGTTTTGTTTGCTAAAAATCCGGCTCGTTTTATACCTCAGGTCAGGGTAAGGCTTACAGAATACCCCGAAGGTAAAACAGATAAAAATCTTTTAAGAGATGAAATATTTGAAGGCAATCTTTTTGATACAAGAGATAAACTGGAACGATACATTAATGGACTCGGCGTAAAGAGTATTTTTGATAAAAACCAATGGAAAAGAGTTGATTTTAAATATCCGGTTAAGGGATTACAAGAGGGTGTCATCAACGCTTTAATGCATAGGGACTACTCCAGACCATCGAGCGGGGTTTCTATTAGTGTGTTCCCTGATAGCTTTGTAATTTCCAATAGCGGTCATTTACCTGATGGATTAAAAGTGAATGAATTAAAAAAGACCCATCGTTCTCATCCTGTAAATCCGGACATTGCTCATATTGTTTTTTTAAGAGGGCTTATTGATAAACTTGGCCGTGGTACCCTTATGATAATCGAAGAATGCCGGGAAGCAGGATTAAAAAATCCAGTATGGAAAGATGCTATAGATGGTGTTACTCTTACTTATTATGGGCCCAAAACACTTTCTGTTAAAAAGGATAATACGAAAAATGATGGCGTAAATGATGGTGTAAGTGATGGTGTAATTAATGGTGTAAATACAATTCTAAATGATGGTGTAAGTGATGGTGTAATTAATGGTGTAAGTGATAGTGTAAGAATAGAAATCATAGGCACAGTTAGTCTTATAAAAGATAATCCCGGTATTAATACGAATTCTATTGCTGCATCAGTAAACAAATCAAAACCAACCCTTGAAAGGTATTTGCGGATTGCAAAAGAAGCAGGTATAATTGAATTTCAAGGATCGCCTAAAACAGGTGGGTATTATTTAACAGAAAAAATGAAAACAAAATTAAAATGAGCAACGAATCAAGAAATACTTCAAGTATAGTAAGCAAAGTCTGGTCTTTCTGTAATCCTCTTCGCGATGTAGGCGTAGGTTACGGAGATTATTTAGAGCAACTTACCTATTTGCTGTTTTTAAAAATGGCTGATGAATACAGCAAGCCTCCTCACAACCGGATACTAAACATTCCGATAGCATTCAACTGGGAAAGCCTTATTGCCTTAAAAGGGGCAGAGTTAGAACTGCATTATGCTACTTTACTTCGGGAGTTAAGCACGCAAAAAGGAATATTGGGGCAGATATTTACCAAGAGCCAGAATAAAATTCAGGACCCTGCCATGCTGGCTAAAATCATTGATATGATTGATAGCGAACAATGGCTGGTAATGGGTGCAGATGTGAAAGGTGATATTTATGAAAAGCTGCTTGAGCAAAATGCCCAGGACGTAAAGAGCGGTGCAGGTCAATATTTCACCCCACGCCCGTTGATTAGAGCAATGGTTGAGTGTATTCAACCACAACCCATGAAAACCATCGCCGATCCTGCTTGCGGAACGGGAGGTTTCTTTTTGGCGTCATATGACTTCTTAGTGTCTAATAATAAATTAGATAAGGACCAAAACAAGTTTTTAAAACTCAATACCTTTTTCGGAAACGAAATTGTGGCAGGAACACGGCGATTGGCTTTGATGAATATGTTTTTGCACAATATTGGTGACATCGACAGCGATAATTTTATTTCTCCTGCCGACGCGTTGATTGCAACCTCACCAACTACTTACGATTATATCCTGGCTAATCCACCATTCGGTAAAAAGAGCAGTCAGACATTTACCAACGACGACGGCGAACAAGAGAAAGACGATTTAACTTACAACCGTCAGGACTTTTGGGCAACCACCAGCAATAAGCAATTAAATTTTGTTCAGCACATACGAACAATGTTAAAAACAACAGGTTTGGCAGCAGTTGTAGTCCCAGACAATGTGTTGTTTGAAGGCGGTGCCGGTGAAACAGTTCGAAAAAAATTATTGGAAACAACCAACCTGCATACCATCCTACGATTGCCGACAGGAATTTTTTATGCTCAGGGAGTAAAAGCAAATGTTATTTTCTTCGACAATGAACCCGCAAGTAAAGACCCTTGGACGACGGAAATTTGGGTATATGATTACCGGACCAACATTCATCACACATTAAAGAAAAATCCGCTGAAACTCGATGATTTGAAGGAATTCATCAAATGTTACAATGCTGAAAACCGAAACAAGCGCAAAGAAACCTTTAACGCTGAAACCAATCCCGAAGGACGTTGGAGAAAGTTCAGCTATGAGGAAATCATAAACCGTGACAAAACAAGTTTAGACATCACCTGGCTGAAAGACAAATCATTGGCAGACCTTGACAATCTGCCCGACCCGGATGTTATCGCAGAAGACATTATTGAAAACCTGGAAGCAGGACTGGAAAGTTTTAGAGAAATCATGATCAGATTAAATACAAAATAGCCACAGTGCAGAACAGAGCAATTTCCAATGGTGATGGCGGCAGAAAATTAAAACAACATGAGTAAAGATTTAACCAATTCGGGTATTGCCCGGCAGAATATACTCAACAACCGTTATGCTCTACAGGAGATTCAAACGGCAGTGGGCATCAGTGGAATTTTGTTTGAAAGCGAGTTCAGGTTTACAAAAAAGCAATTGGCCGAGTTTTTCGAGATTACCGAGCGCACTATAGTGACAAGTGACTCAAGAACGTGAAACGTGATGCGTGACGCGTGACGGGACAACGCTGTCATATCTACTTCAGGTAATCCCTTACTGCTTGCTGAATTCCCTTTTTAACACGTTCCCAAGTCTGTTTTTTAAAACTCACAGGTTCCTCGCTTTCCTCGGCATCAACAAAATAAGTAATGGCATGGGGAATACTGATTGCCAGCATTTGGGTGGGATATTTTTGCTTATGCCAATCCATAATTAGTTCAAGCGAATAATGTTGCAGCAATTCAAACAGATCCCAGAAATCCTTTTTCTTTGCCCTGCCGAGAATTGCCTGAATTTTCATGGCTGCAATATCCGCGCTGCTGTAAAATCTGATTTCATCAATAATCTCTATTGGTTTTATCAATAGATGGGGAAAGTGGACAAAATCAACCTTTACATTATCAATAAAACAAAAAATGCCAAACTGTGTATGTTGCTGCTTGTAAACAAATTTAGCATGGAATGCTG
>Ga0265292_1003118_pt1 | contig 10504 bp, 16 predicted proteins | sample Munlanlewell296A_FD_189080 | JGI IMG/M metagenome (GOLD analysis project Ga0265292, IMG submission 189080) | Leachate microbial communities from a municipal landfill in Southern Ontario, Canada - Leachate well 296A | ecosystem: Engineered > Solid waste > Landfill > Unclassified | place: Canada... | reverse complement strand
TTATTTCGAGGAGTCGAGTATCTCGACTCTTCCTAATATTCAAACAGAAGAATTAAATTTAATGGGGAACGGCGATTCCTCCCAAAACTTAAAAGTTTGGGTATCCTCGCCGCAGATGTAATGAAAACAAAAATATTTGCAGTGTTTGCTTTAATGCTATTAATGTTCTCTCTTATGGGGACTACAGTTTTAGCTAAAGAAAATACTGTTGGTTCAAAAGCATTAGAAGTTTCCAATGATAAAAGTCAGACTTCAACAAGTGTCTTTTGGGATAAAGTAAGATTAGCTTTTACTTCTAACAATGAGAAGAAAGCCGAGATTAATCTAAAGATTGCTGATAAAAGAGCTGAAAAAGCAGGACAACTTTTAGAGGAAGATATGCCTGAAGAAGCTCAAAAATATGTTGAAAAGCATGACAAAGCAATTAATGATAGTGAAGAAAATTTTGATAAAGTAGCGATAGATGGAGATAATGAATCTGTGCTAAGTGCTTTGAGAGCAACAGTTAAGATGCAATACTTGCTTGACTTGCATAAAGAAAAATTCGTTACTGTTCATTCTGGAATATTGGAAAGACAATCTGAAAGAATGGATGAGGATAAATTGAATCATTTAGAAAGTACATTTTCAAAAATTGAGAATAAGTCGAGTGAAGCTGAAGCTAGAATAGCTCAAAAACAAGAAAATCTCATAGCAAGATATAAAGTTCTTACAGGAGCTAGTGATGAAGAAGTTCAAAGCATTCTTGATGGGTTTAGAGCTGAATTTGAAGATACTGCTCAGCAAAGACATGACAGAATTCAGGAAAAAGAAACCTCTATTAAGAATAATAAAGACAAAATAGATCATAGATTTAAATCTAACAAAAGTTTAGGAAATAAATCTGAATAAAACTAATCTGAATAAATTTTTTTAATTTTTAGATGGACATTAAGTCCATCTTATTTTTAATTTTATTTTAAAAGACAGATTTAAAATATTTGGATTTCTTGAATTTATATGCGAAATAGGAAATATAAGATTTTACTTGAAGCCTTAATTCTTGTGTTTACTGAGAATATATAATAAAATTGTATAGGATAGCGGGAAATATAAACACGTCAATTTTTCAATAAACAAAATATATATAAACTATAGTTATTCTATAGAATCATGGTAACATCAATTCAACTGAATGAAAACGTAAAAAATGCACTTGACAGGATGAAATCAAATAAGGAAACTTACGAGGAAATTATTTTAAACCTAATGAAGATTGCTGAGAAGTGCAAAAGAGAACAAGAACAATTGCTTATAGAGGGATGTAAAGAGATGTATGATGATATGTTAAAAATATCCAAGGAGTGGGAGGGTACTTTAATGGATGGTTTGGATAAAAATGAAAAATGGAGCGGATTATAAGAGGAGAAATTGTAGTTGCAAACCTAGAACCTGTTGAAGGTTCAGAACAAGGAGGCATCAGACCTGTTTTAATTATTCAAAATGATACCCTTAACAAGCATGCTCCAACAACAATAATCGCCCCGATAACCTCCAAAAGTTATACAAAAGAATATCCTACAAATGTAATAGTAAAAAAAGAAGAATCTATCTTAAAATTAGATTCAACAATTCTGCTAAATCAAATAAGAACGATAGATAAAAGAAGAATAATAAAGAAGTTGGGTGTTCTAGATAATTTTACAATGAATAAAGTAGATAGGGCATTGAAGATTAGTCTTGGTCTGGATTGATTTGAATCTCTTTCAAATCACAGAAATCCATTTATATCTCCTAGTTTATTCTAATCCATGCGAAAAAAGAGTTTGGAGTTTCTTTTATTGTTAATTCTAATAGCAGTTTTCATAGCTATGAATTATACTTCTCTTGATAGTTTTATAATAAAAAACCTTTCAAATGAGGAAACAATTATGGTTGAAAGAGTTATTGACGGCGATACAGTCGTTGATACAGATGGAGTGCATTACCGCCTCTTGGGAATAAATACCCCTGAAAGAGGAGAATATCTTTATGCAGAGGCTAAAAAATTCATGGAAGAAAATGTGCTGAATGTAAGTTTAACTGCTGAGAAAAAAGGAAAAGACTTGTATGACAGGGAACTTGCTTATTTATACAACGGAGAAAAAAACATAAATGTGGAAGTGGCAAGAGAAGGCTATGCAAATACTTATTTTCCCGAAGGAAAAGATTCACATTATATAGAATTTGCTTATGCATGGGAAGAATGCATCCAGAACAAAATAAATCTATGTGAAAAATCTTTGAATAAATGTGCTTCATGCATAGAACTTAGAGAATGGGATTTTGATAATCAAAAAGTTGTTTTTTATAACAAATGCAATTTTGATTGTTCTTTTAATAAATGGACAATAAAAGACGAGGGAAGGAAGAAATTTGTTTTTGGAAATTTTACTCTTAAAAATCTTGAGAGTGTTAATATAATTGTTGGAGAAGAAACAAATACAAAAGATAGATTGTATTGGAAGAATCAAACTTATGTTTGGACTTATACAGGAGATAGTTTGTTCTTGAGAGATTCAGAGGGGAAATTGGTTTTATGGGAGACCAAAGGATATTAAAAATAGAAATATTCAAAGTACAAAAACATATTTCTTATTTGATCTTTAATAGTGTCCTTTCCTCTCATAATTTTTATAATCTTCTTCAACTTCTAATATAATCTGAAGTATTTTTAATTGACCACCAGAAACATTTGTGTAAAAACCTCTTGCACCGCGTGTTAATTTAATTATAAAAAGATTTGTTACACTATATTTACGTTCATAATAATTGTAAATGGGGAGACTTTTTGAAACTGGCAATCCGGTTCTCTTTTCTTTCAAAAACTCAATTGCTTTTAATATGAGAGAATAAAGTTTTTCATTAGTCTTATTTCCATTATGCAATTCTGCTTCAATATCTGTTTTAGCCTTAAACAATTCTGGAGATAATTGAACTATAAATTCCTTTTCCATTAAACACTAATTGCCCCCTGGATTAATTCATTTAACTTTTTGCTATTTGGAAATATCCAGACAATTTTATCTTTATCAAACATAATCTTATTTGATATTTCCAAATAATCTAATATTAATTTAAATGTTTGATATTGCATTTTTTTTGGGAGAGCATTCCATAATTCCATTCTTGTGGGATATTTCTTCATTTCTTGAATTATTTTTTCAACCATCAAAATTGAATCTAATTGAGGATAATGTAATATATTTTCCATTGTATAAATTTATACAATAGAGTTTTTAAATCTTTTGGAATATAGAAAGTAATAAAAAATAGAAAATGAGGAATATTGAAAAAATAAGTTATCCAAGTAAAATCATAAGTTGCAATTATAAATCTAAAGTTATATTGGTAAAATCTTGTATTGTAATTATAATATTATATTCTATAAGCAATGTATTGAAATTAACTGTGTTTCTTTGTGGACAGATGGGATAAATATAATTAATCATTCAAATTATATTAAGAAAGTTGAGTTATCTATCACAGTTTATTTTATAATAACATTGTCTGGATTAAATTATAACAATATTAAGGTGGGGTTTTGTGATAATTATCTCTCTGAGGGTGGGTGGGAATGATTATTTCATTTCCTTGCATTCTTCTGGAGGAATTATTAATAATTCCCCATAATCGTTGTCCAAAATCAATTTGTTAACAAATAGTTTGGTTCCCACATTATTGACATAAACATATCTCAAGAGTCGGCCATATTTATCCTCGTCGGTTATGGAAGATTTCAGTATTATCTCTTTATACATTATAAGATGTTCAAGATAATCTTTTGCTTCTTGATAACCTTCTTTGCCTCTTTCCGGAGTGTCCACGCATAAAAGTCTTACTTTTACTATTTCTCCAATATTTTCATCGTAATATTCAAAAGTATCTCCATCTATGATTCTTGTTACAGTATTATTTTCTGGTTGAGATGTTGAATCATATGGCTTTGGAATTGAAAAAAAGAAAGCGACTATAAGAATAACAAATGCACACCCTATAATTATGTATATTATCTTCTCTTTTTTATCATCAATATATATCTCTTCTTTTTCATTTATCACCTTTCCCTCTTTTTCCATTATTATATGAAAGAATTAATTGCTATAAATCTTTTGATTTATGAATTTTCCTGTTCATATTAAAGGCAAAATAACATCTCTTTTTAATTTGCTATATTGAAAAAATATCTTTTTTATAACAATTATCTTTTTAAAGGATTGTCATTAAGGAGTTAATATGATTTGTATGAAGAATAAAACAATTTTAGCCGTATTAATTCTCTTTGGAATATTCATATTGGGATTTGTTAATGCAAGTGTGTGTGATAATCTTGTTGCAGTGAGATATTCTTATGGAAATTCTTATGGAACAGGAATTGCATTAGGATATGGAAATGGAACTTGGATTGCTGGAAATCCTGCAAATTTAAATGAAAGTAATAATTATACAATAAAATATTATATTGATAATAGTTCTATTAGTCCTCTTGGAAATATTAGTGTAATTGTAAGGTTAGATAATCTGGTTATAGCTAATTATACTAAAAATGCAAACAAAGAGCATTACCCCACAAATTTATTTCTTAATACAGAAAGTTTATGCGGAACACACACCGCCTATCTTGAAGTTGTAAAAGAAGGGGAATGTAATTTATCCGATAATTCTGCATCAAGACAAATTTATGTTAATTGTGTTGCAGAACCTCCAACGAATAATACAAATCAAACCGAACCAGAAAGACAAATAGTAAATGTTTCTCATAAAAATAGTTTTGTACAATTTTGTAATCCAAACTGGCAATGTTCTGGGTGGGGTGAATGTTCAAATGGGATTGTAATTAGGAAATGTGTTGATAACAATCATTGCGATATGGAATATAACAAACCATATGAGAAGGGTGGTTGTGATGAGAGCATATTATCAAATGTTTATGCTTATAATAGTAACACAAATTATATATGGATTATAATAGCAGGAATAATTCTTTTTATAATTCTTTTTATAGTTTTTCTTATAATTCTTTTTAATATGCTTAAATAATATAAAGGGTAATCTTAATTAGAATTAATCTAATCTGAGGGATTTAATGAAAGGATGTGAAAAAATATACTCTTATTCTTTAAAATATAAATTATTAAAATAAAGGATAAATCTTATATGGGCACAGATAGAAATGTTTATAAATATGTGCCCATATGAGGTATAATGGTATATCATGAAATAAGAATAATTAATGGAAGAAAAATGAATTATATTATTAGCAATCAGAGAGATAAAGAGAAATGGAAAAAAACAAGCAAGTTTATTGGAAACGGGGATTTGCAAAAAAACGAGATAAATAAACTTAAAAAAGAATTTGAAATTGAATTAAAAGTAAACAAAAAGTATGAATATGTTAAAAAAGAGCAAGTTTTAGAAATAGAACAATTAAGAGAGAAATATAATAAAGGGATAAAAAAGCTTTCTGAAGAAGAGTTTGTAAAATTCGAAAAGTCTTTTTTTACAGAATTAACTTACAATAGCAATGCAATTGAAGGAAATTCCCTTTCTTTGGAAGAAACTTCTATCATTGTGAATGAAAATCTCTCACCTGAAGGAAAAACATTAAGAGAGATATATGAGGCAAAAAATCATATTAAAGCGCTTGAATTTATTAAAAATTACAAAGGAGAAGTTAATGAATTGTTTATATTAAAAATTCATTTAATAATACTAAAAGATATTTCTGAAAGATTTGCGGGGAGATACAGAGAAAATCCAGTTAGAGTTCTTGGAAGTGATTTTAAATTTCCTTCTCCAGATAAAATACCTCAATTAATAAGAAATCTCCTTTATTGGTATGATAAAAACAAAAAGAGTATGCATCCTCTTGAACTTGCTGTAATTTTCTCAATGAAGTTTGTTTCAATTCATCCTTTTGTAGATGGAAATGGGAAAGTTTCAAGATTACTCATGAATTTTATACTGCAAAAAAAGAAATACCCTTGGATAAATATATACAATAAGCAAAGACAAAAATATCTTAGTGCAGTAAGGAAAGCTAATGAAGAAAATTATGAACTAATTTTAAATTTCTTAATTGAGATTATAAAAGAAAACATGATTGATTTTGGATTCTTGAATAAATGAATTATAATTTAATATGGGCACAGATAGAGATATGTGCAAATATGTGCCCACATGGAGAATAAATTATCAATAAGTTTGTGCATAAATTTTTTAGAAAGAGCAAAAAAGAAAATAATATATACTTGAAAGAATATCATTTTATATGCTTGAAGACATATCTGAGAACAAGATTCAATTTGACTTTACTCCAGAAGAAAGAGAACTTGAACGCGAGCTTGCCAACAAAGCTCGAAGAGAAATAAATAAAAGAAATATTCCAGAAATGGAAAAAATGGAAATGAAAGATATGTTGTTTAATTCTCTTCTTACATATGAAAATGGATATAGAATCTATCAAAAAAGGACTGCAATAAAAAATTCCTCCCTGTTAAATTAAACTTAATATTTTACTGTTAGAATAATTCTACCAAAAAAGGTATAACTTTAAAAATAAATAGTATTTTATTCTACAATGAAAAGGGGTAAAAAATTTTGGGGAAAACTTGCAAGCATAGATTTAATCGGATGCAATGACAATATAACCAAAACCCAGGATATTCGGCGTTTCTGCAATGAACTTTGTAAAAATATTGATATGAAGAGATACGGACCTATTCATATTAAAAGATTTGGTGCTGGAAAATTAGAGGGATATTCTTTTATACAATTTATTGAAACCTCTTCTATAACTGCTCACTTCGAAGAACAACAAAATCCTAAGAAAGCATTTATTGACATATTTAGTTGCAAAGATTTTGATGAAAAAAAAGCTGGAGAGTTCTGCAAATCTTTTTTTGGTGCTGACAAAGCAAAGATAAAAATTCTAATAAGAGAATAATTTTCTATATAGAGGAAGTATAATTGTCTTAGTAAAATCACATATTGTAAGTATAGTGTTATATTTTATCATTAACTCAAACTAAAACCTTGCTGTTACAGATAATTAAAATAATTTAGCTTCTCAAAAACTTTATAAATGAGGATGAACCTCTCTTATTGTAGACTAGGTTGGCGGGTCAGCCCTCCGCTGCTTGCAAACGGGCTTCATGGCAAACTACGAGTGAGGCGTGATAAGTGCGTTAAAGAATCTTTGTTCCGACGTTGACGCTTTGTCCGTTTTGATTTCGTGGATGCAAAATGGGTCAGGCCTTGATCGGAGCAGCCCTAAACACCTATTGGAATGCTTAGCGGGTCGCAGAGCCGAGAAAGAATGAAGGCTAATTCTTTAGCTATCTTTGAGCAAATCACTCGGTCTACACTGAATTATATTTAAATTAATTTTAAGGAAAATTATTATTTTATTATTCCTTTTAAATAAGGCATTTTCAATTCAATAAATTCTATAATCTCTCTTTTATATTGAGTGTTTAAAGAAATAGCCTTATAATTTGGCTTTTTGTGCAAAATTATCCAACCCAATTTAACAAGCTCTTTTATTATCTCTTTTAAATTTTGAAATCTTTTAAAATGTTCTGTTCTGTCATATTTTTCTCCCCAATTTCCTTTACTTCTTGCTAACACCAACATAAGTTGAGCCTTTTCTAAATCTGAAGCCATAAAATATATTATTTTGCTACATATTTAAATGTTGCTATCTTTGACACTTAATATAATATAATGGAAACATTTATAAGTTATAATATATCAAATATATTATGAAAATAAAAGAAAACAAATCTTTTTTCCTTATGCAATTCGGGGATACTCCTCAACTCAGAGTTCTTGATTTCCTAATTGGATTTCATTTCTTTGATTATCCCCTGACTGAAATAGCAAAAAATAGCAATGTAAGTTATAATTCCTTAAAATCTTTTTTTGATGATTTCATAAAATCTGGGATTGTTATTAAAACCAGAAAAATTGGGAAATCTGATTATTACAAACTCAATATTGAAAATAATTTTATTAAGAATTTGATTAAACTTGATTGGATGCTTGTTAAGTCAAATGTTTTAGGAGAAGAAACAAAAAATATATTGAAAATTAGTTCGCCTGTTAAAATTTAAATTAATAATTTTATATTCTTTCTAATTTATACCCATCTTTTCTTTAAAAGAAAAGATTATTAAATTGCTTAACACTTCTTTAGTGTTATGGGTGAAAAAGAGATGATTGTAAATCCTTACAATGTTGAAGGTAAAATAAACTATGAAAGACTTGTTAAAGAATTTGGATTGGAAAGAATTGACGATAAAATTCTTAAAAAAATAAAAAAACATGTTGGAGAAATTCATCCTATGTTAAGAAGAGGAATTATGTTTGCACATAGGGACTTGAACTGGATTCTTGACGAATATGAAAAAGGGAACAAGTTTTTCTTATATACTGGATGCGGACCTTCTGGACCAATACATATAGGACATTTGCAAATATGGTATTTTACAAAATGGTTGCAGGATAAATTTGATTGTGAATTGTACTTTCAGTTTACAGATGATGAAAAGTTTCTGTACAAAAATTTAAGTTATGAAGAAATACAAAAATGGACTGAAGAAAATATGCTTGATGTTATTGCTGTGGGGTTTAATCCGAAAAAAACACATTTTATTGTTGATACTAAACATGCAGGCATAATGTATCCTGAAGCAATCAAAATAGCAAAAAAAATAACTTTCTCTACAATAAAAGCTAGCTTTGGTTTTACAGATAGCAATAATATTGGAAGTATTTTTTATACTTCAATGCAAGCGGTTCCTGCTATTCTTCCTTCTGTTCTAAAAGGAAAAAATATTCCTTGCTTAATTCCATTAGGAGTGGATCAAGACCCTCATTTTAGAATAGCAAGAGATGTTTTTCCTAAATTGGGATTTTACAAACCTGCTATAATGCATAAAGTAATGTTTCCATCTTTAACTGGGATAAATAATGTTATGAGCAGTTCAAAAGGGTCTGTTATAATAACTGCAAATGATTCGCCTTCAGAAGTTAAAAATAAAATAAACAAATATGCTTTTTCTGGAGGAAGAGATACAGTTGAAGAGCATAGAAAATTAGGTGGAAATCCAGAGATTGATGTATCTTTCCAATATTTAAAACATTTTTTTGAAGAAGATGACGAAAAGCTCAAAGAAATTGAAAAGAATTACAAATCTGGAAAAATGCTGACTGGTGAATTAAAGAAATATACAATTAAAAAAATTAATGAATTTTTGGCAAAACATCAAGAAAGGAGAAAGCATGCAAAGAACCTTATTTCACAATATATGTTGAAGGTATAAATATGAAAAATAAAAGCTACATGGAAAAAAGAAACAAAAAAGGACAGTTCTATCTCGTTGCAACAATAATCATAGTTGGAATTGTAATAGGACTTGCAGTAATATTTAATTATTCTACTAAAACAAATTCATATGAAGTGGAAGAAATTGCAAAAGAGCTTAATATAGAAAGTCAAAAGGTTATGGATTATGATATTGCTCAGTCTACAAATAAATTAGAAAACTTCGCGGGAAATTACTCTTCTTATGTTGGTGAAGATAAAGACATTTATTTTATAATTGTTGGTGAAGTGGGAAATGGAGAAGCTTACAAATTTACTGATGGGGAAAAGGTTGATTTTAGTGAGGATTTGAATGTAACAGGAGAAGAAATACAATTTGGGCTTAATGAAACTTATACCTTTGCACGCGAAAAAGGGAAAAATTTTTATTTCATAATAATATATGAAAAAGGGGGAGAAAGATATGTATACACCGGTTAAATCAAAAAAAGCAGTGAGCGTTATAATAGGATATGTTCTTCTTGTCTCATTTGGAATTGTTATAGGAGTTATTGTTTATCAATGGATGAAAACATATGTTCCTCAAGATGATTTAAATTGTCCAGATGGAGTTTCAATGTTTATAGAAAGTTATGATTGCTCTCCAAATAGTCTTAATATCACTTTTAAGAATAATGGGAAATTTGACATAGGAGGATATTTTATTTATGCAACAAATTCTTCAGAACAAACGTTGGCAACTATAGATTTATCTGCAAGAAATATGAATGCGGGTTCTCGTTTTGGAAATACATCTGTAATATTAATTGGAATAGTAGATCCTTCTACTCTAAATGATTTCGGAGCTAATGATGAAGAGACAGATAAATATAATACCACAGGACTGGGAACTATATATTCGATTGAAGTGCTTCCAATAAGATGGCAAACTGAAAAAAATAGAGTTATATTGGTAAGCTGTAAGGACGCAAAGGTAAAGGAAACTATTGAATGTTAATCAAAGAATTTAAAAATAAGAAAAGGCATATACTAAAATGAATAACCCCGCCCTAAAGGGCGAGGTATCAAGGATAAAAACAAAATGTTAAAACTAACAAACCCAAGGTTGAGAAGAAGCAATGTAATGCTGAACAGCTTCGGTAGTTGTATTTCCGACGC
>Ga0265292_1003117_pt1 | contig 10505 bp, 4 predicted proteins | sample Munlanlewell296A_FD_189080 | JGI IMG/M metagenome (GOLD analysis project Ga0265292, IMG submission 189080) | Leachate microbial communities from a municipal landfill in Southern Ontario, Canada - Leachate well 296A | ecosystem: Engineered > Solid waste > Landfill > Unclassified | place: Canada... | reverse complement strand
GTGCAGAACGTACAGCAAAAAACGGTATCCGGTATAAAACCATAAAAGGTGTTGATGGCAAAACTATCACTAACCGTATTGAGTATGACGATGCTGTAAAAATAGCAAAACGTACCGGCCGTGCGCTAAAAACTGTACTATAAAACGTTTCACGACTATACATACCAGTCATATTTGCAGTGGCATTGCAAATATGGTTATGAAGTTGATATAGTTATTGAAACAATAAAGGGGTGTATGCCCGTAGAAATAAAGTTTACAAAATCTCCGAATATAAGAATGGCTGCAGTTATTGAAAAAGGGTTCTCAGAGTATAAACTTTTCAGCCAGGAGGGGTATATAGTGTGTATGGTTAATGAAGATATCAGGATGTCAAAAAATGTTGTGGCGTGTAATATACAATCATTCTTGGGTAAGTTGAGAAGTGTTATTTAAAAAACCAGTTTAACTCTTCCCTTGACTTCAATCAGCTATTTTACTATTAATATAATAATATGGTTAATACAAAGATAAGTACATTGTTTAAAAGTTTAATCTTATGTAGTGTTATTGTTGTTGGAATAGCAACTAAGCAGTGTGATTCCAGTGCGTTGTCTTCTCCATGTAGTATAATCGAAATTACAAATCTTAAAATCGGGCAAAGTTATAGTTTGAAAGAACTGCTTGGGTTTCCGTTTAATGCCTATTATGGTGGTAAGGAATTAACTACAGTTTTATTTGTACCAGAGAAACCGGTTGAAAATAATAGTCTAGGGTATGAACCTATACCTGACATGAATTGGGTAGAATTTGAGAAAACTGAATTTCAGCCAAACCCGGGAGAAAATATTGAGTCAGATATTATCGTTAGGATACCTAATGATGAAGCTATCCTCGGTAAAAAATATTTTTTCTATGTTTATATCAGAGAACAAGCCCCAAAGGAAATGAAAGCAGGTGCTATCATACTTGCAGCGCTTGAATGTTCTGTTAATTTTTCTATTGCTAATAAACCGCCTACGGCTGAGGAAATAAGGAAATTAAAACAAGCAAAGTTTGGAGGCGGCCTTTCTTTAACGATATCACCGCGGAGATTGTTTCTCGAAGGCGTTAAAGTTGGGGAAAAATATGATGTAAAAAAAGAACTTGGTGATATTATCAAAATACTTAATTCTACTAATAACGACGCCGTAATTGAATTTGATATAAAGACTGTTGCAAATAGTAAGTTATTGCTTCCATTAGATTATGAGGATTTACCTGATGAAAAATATGTTTCAATTCCTAAAAAACTAAAAGTAAAAAAGAATGCGATTGTTGAGATGCCCTTAAAGATTAATCTGCCAAAAAAAGAGGAGTTATTTAATAAAAAATATTACTTCATCATTACTGCACATGTGACGAGTAAAGTCATAGATACAAAATCTAACATCGCTATATTCATCGATACTGAAAATAAAGATGAAAAAAAGTAGTTATATATTCCAAATCATAACAGCTTGTTTGTTCCTCAATATTATGTGTGTTTCGACAGAAGCATCACAATGGTGGGTGGAAACAAGTAGTGCGGATTTTAATGACGGGTACCTCTATCGTTCTACCTATAATGCAACTTTTACGGATTTACAGATTGCTGATATGGCTGAATGGCTGGATACAAACTGGGCACGCCGTATTGTCGTAAGAATAGATAATTCAAGTAGTTATGCGGATCTTACCGATTATCAGATAACAATAACTACGGATACGTATAATCTTATTAGAAGTTCATATACCCGTTCCGATCTTGGGGATATACGTGTGACGGATAGTGATGGAATGACACTACTGCCCTACTGGATTGTCCCTGCGACTAAGAATACAACCTCGACAATCATTTGGACCAAAGTACCATTGATTTCCCATCAATCAGTTAAAGATATCTATATTTATATTAGCAATCCAAGTACAACGACCGCGGAAAACCGTGACGGTGTATTTGACCTCTATGAAGACTGGGAGTCCGGGTCAATAGATATTACCAAATGGTCAATCGGGGGTAATCGCCCGTTCAGGATTGCTTCCACAGGTATTCCGGAGGATAGAATTTATGAAGGGAATTATGCTGTGTGTAATTCCACTCTTGCAAACAGTGAGAATTCTACTTTAACAATTGCAAAAACTATATCTATGGAAGGTAAAATTACGTTTTACTGGGCTGCATACTGCCAGGGGTCTGGGACCGATCACTTATATTTTTATTTAGATGGGGTGCAGCAAAAAAGGATTCCAACTTTTGGGAATCAACTTCATAACTATGCACAAGAAGAGTATCAGATTTCTTCGGGTGAACATTCTTTCAAATGGGAGTTTAGTAAGGATATAAGTATAACATACCCGCCAGATCGCGGGTGGGTGGACTTAATAATTATACGTAAGTATAAGTCAAATGATCCTCCTATCACCTGCGGGATTTTGGAAGAAAAAAAGCCGTACTATACCCGTGGTGAGTATTGGTCTAATGTATTGGACACCCAGGGGGATAATACTATTATTGAGTATACTTCCTGGACACTCACAGGGCTTAGTACCAACGTTAAGGCGTACTTCCGAACTTCAAACAGTTCGTTCAGCGTTATCTCCGAACTCCCGACTTATATTGAAGTGACTAATTTTTCGAATCCTACTCAAATAAGTAATGGGAGATATCTGCAGTATAAGATAGTATTACTTGGTGATGGCGTGAATACACCATATTTTGAGGAAATGTCAATAAAGTATAACTCACCGCCGTTGAAGCCGTCTAAGTTCCACGGTGTTGCTGTATCAACTTATACTATTGACTGGTCATGGCTGGATAATAGCCCTTCCGAGACCGGGTACCGCGTGTATTCTGCATCCAAGACGTTTTCTAGTTCAGGGTATCTCCTCGCTGCGGATACCGCAGGGGTTATCTCCGAACTCGGGGTGAATACCACATTTTGGGTGGAGACGCCGCTTAAGGCGAATACATCATACGGGAGGTATTCAGTTGCGTATAATTCTGTTGGCGGGAATGCCAGTGCTAATAATAACGGGCAGATTGCGCCTGTATATAAATACACCTCAGCTGTGAATGCTAATGTTGCAAGGGAAAAGTTTTTTGAGGACCAGCCCATGGGGTATCATTACCAGTCGTACTCCACAGGTTCATGGACTAATGACAGTGAATTTTATTTTACGAGTAATGTGAGTTCCGGTACGGATGGCGTGCAGTATTACCGTTATGACTGGTCTACAGGGACCACGCATTCCTGGGTGGATACAGAAAGTTTGTGGACCGTGAAGTCGTCATCAAAACAGCATGATATCACAGGGGATTGGATTTTTAAGAAGCCGGAAATTTTGCTTCCTCCGCCGTTAAACAGTGATAACTGGTATTTTCATGTGCGGAGTTATAACGGTGATAATGAATCTGCGGGTGCGCAAACACTTGGCCCGTATTACTTTAACGGCTGCCCGTCGGGAATCACTGACCTTTATGCTGAACCTAGTAAGTTAAAAGAGGGTGAGATCGTTCTCACATGGACCGCGCCGTATGCTGATGCTACATTCAATAATATATCTAACGGCAAATTCCTTGTCCGTCACTCAAATTTTCTTATCAATACTGACGCTAAGTTTGATGCTGCGTATGTTATTAATAAGGATACTACCGTTACACAGGGGGTGGGGCAAAGAATTTTGGTCACCAGCCTTGTCCCGGGGACTACCTACTGGTTTAATGTAAAAGCACAGGATTCCACAGCAAATAAGGGTGAGTTATCAAACATCTTCGTTGGATGTCCCGCAGCGAAGGTTGCGAAACTTGTCTTTATCTCGCCGGCTCAGACGATTTACGTAGGCTTCCGCAGTGAGCCTTTTATTATTCAGTGCCAGGATAAGGATGGTAATCCTTTGCAGATTGAACAGGAGATTAATATATACTTCCAGTCCACCTCTGGGAAAGGTGAGTTCTCAACCACAGGTGAGGACGGGAGCTATGGCGCGCCGTATTTTACTATCCGTAAAGGTGAGTACGAAGGTAGGTTTTATTATCGTGACCTTAACTCCGGGGCTCCTACAATTACGGTATCAGAAACATCATCCCGGGGATGGTCTTCAGGGAGTCAGGGGATTACTATCATCCCGGGTGCGGCAACTACGTTCTCCATTACCCACGATGCAAAAGGTACTATCTGGACCCCGGAAAGTATGGTTATCAAAGCCGTAGATAATTATGGTAATATCTCCGCACAATACCGCGGGAAGGTTAGTATCATCTCCTCCGACCCGTCGAACGTAGTTGTTATTCCCAGTTCATATACTATAGGCGCGGGGGATAATGGGCAGTTTAGCGCACAGATTAATAATTTCACTGTTGCTAAACAGATAACTTATACCGCAGAAGAACTTACGGATGAAACGTATAACAAACTGTATTTTGACGGGCTGGAGACCGGTTGGCTTGTCGGGACTAAGGGTACTATCAAAAAAACTGCGAATGCCGGGGCTGACTGGTTCAGCCAGATATACGGTACTGCTGCGGTTAATGGATTGGAGTCAATATATTTTGTAAACTCCAGTACAGGGTGGGCAGTAGGGTCTAACGGCAGTGCGTATAAAACTACCGACGGGGGGTTGAGCTGGAACCCGAAATCTACCGGTGTGTTGAGTACTATGCATTCCGTACATTTTGCTGATATCAATACCGGGTGGGCAGTGGGGAACGGGGTTATCCTCAAAAGTATGGATAGCGGGAATACGTGGGTACTGCAGTTATCCACGTCGCTCGTGCTTAATGCAATACACATGTTTTCTGCTACCGACGGGATTGCATTGGGTGACGGCGGGGCGGTAGTGAAAACTTTTAACGGAGGTACTGCGTGGTCGCAGGTTACCGTTCCGACAGTAAATAATCTGCAGTATGCTGTATTCCTTGATACAAGTACCGGGTGGGCAGTGGGGACTAACGGGACGATTGTGCGTACTTTAGATTCCGGTACGTCGTGGGTGGTACAGAATAGTACAACCACAGAAAATGTTTTTGGGATGGCGTATATAGATTCAAATAATTTGTGGGCGGTAGGGGATAATTCTACGTTACTGCGGACTATCAACGGGGGTACAACCTGGACAAAGGTTAACTATAGTTTCGGTGCTAACCTTAAGAGCATATTTTTTGTTAGCCAGAATATCGGCTGGATTGCAGGGGCTAACGGGACAATCTACAAGACTACCGACGGGGGAACTTCATGGGTGAAGTATTATATGCGCGGGACGTCAGCCGTGATGAACTGGAATGGTTTAGTCTGTACCCCGAGGGATGATATATTCACCGCACCACCCGAGGTGGTTCAAAGCCGGGAAGGTCAGGCGGTCGGTATGTTCGGGTTGTCTACACGTGAAGAGGGAACGTCGTCGGCTATTACAAAACTTACTATCACGCGGACTGGTACCGGTAGTGATTCTGATATTTCTGTCGTAAGATTATTTAAGGACCAGGGGAATCTTAGGTTTGACCCGCCTTCCGATGGGCAGAAGGCATCCGGGGTGTTCAGCAGCGGGACTGTGACGTTTAATTTGATTGAAACTATTACTAATACCACAAATTATTATTTTGTCGCGTTTGATGTTCTTGACCTCGCGGTACTGGATAAAACTTTGGGGTTCTCAATCAACTACGACGGGATCACTGTGAGCAGCGGTATACTTCCCGCAAGGAATAATCTTCCATACAATAGCGCAACACCGTATATCGCGCCAAGTTCGTGTACCGTTAGGGTTATCGTAAACAACCTCACCTCCAATACTACGGCGTATCAGGGATACCGCGATATATTGATGTGGACACTTGATATGAATACCGACCGCGCAAGGTCGCCCTTCACCGCTCTTAAACTCAGGCAAAATGGGAAAGTGATACCTCCGCGTAATGCGGAGAATGGTGAAATTATTCGCGTATACGCTGATACCGACCCCGACGGGAAGTTGAATACCATATACGATACTATGATAGGTTCCGGGGTGTTTAGTACAAGCGATCTTGAAACTATAGTGCATCTATCAACACAAACTATCACGCAGGTACAGTCATTTTTCTTTGTGACAGTAAGTTTTCCTGCGGAATATAACTGCGATAAGTTCGGGAATGCAACTTTTAAAATGCTGCTCCAGGTTAGTACCGCATACCTTTTCCTTAGCCCCGAAGGGAATAACGGTATTCTTCCAATGGGTTCTGCGTATGACAGCACTAACGGGTGGTTTCTTTCACAGGAAGTTGTGGTGTATCCCGAGTATGACCTCGTGACACTGATCCCTGACCCTCCGGCAGGGGGACGGGCTATCTATCAGGGAGCGACCGAAAAGTTTATGTCCTTCGCTGTTGAGGTGGATAGTAATGTTGCGTATTTTGAAGGTATAGGGGTTAATCTCGGGGGTGATGATTTATATACTGCCAGGCAGTCGTCTACTGACGCGAATTACGTGTTTATCTACATCGACTCCGGGACATTGCCCGGTGTACTGCTTAGTTCCGCATCGTTCAACCAGGGGCTGGCATGGCTTGAGTTTTCGGATACTTCAAAGGTTCAAAGATTAGAAGCGGGTACACGAAAACGGTATAACCTCTATGTCCTGCTGGATAAACTTGCATCCGTTGGGAATACTATTCAGTTGAGGATCGAAAATTCTGCGCGTATTGTCGTGCGCCAGCCGGATGAGGTTTCCTCTGCGAACCTACCCGCAGGGTCGCCTGTACACGTTATTGCGGATTATCCGGATATCGTAAGGATTACTGCTGAGAATCTGCCGTTCAACCGTGACCGTTTATATTCTGATAATTCAGCGCTTGCCTGGGTGTACGAAAATGAGGGTGCGCTTGTCGGGGATATTACCGTCGGGAAGCTTAATATGTCCGCGTATTCCAGTGCAAAAGTTTCGGCACTAACATTCACGCATAAACACCGTGAGGTGGCAAATGTTAAGGGTTCCGATATTATTGATGCTGTAAAAGTTTATGCTGATACCGATAATAACGGCTTGTTCAATACCGATGATGTATTGTTGAGTACCGGAGCGTTTACGTATTCTGATATTGAAAAAACCCAGGCGACGGTTACACTCTCTCCCGTACAAGTGGTGCAGTATAATAGTACCCACACGTATTTCGTGGTGTACGACGTTGCCCGGAGTACGCCGAGTATCGGGAAAATTCTTAACTTTGATGACCGTGATTATGTTGCGCTTACCGTCGTGAACCCAGACCTCGGGTCGGTACTTGCTCCCTTCAAGGCGGTGGCATTATATATTAAAGACCCGAAGGAACCTACCTGCAAGAATCCGGGCTCGGAGAATGCGTTGCCTGTTATCAAGAATATCGGGACTGTGTATTATACCAACCAACCGTCAATGCTGAAGTTCGCGTGGGAACTTCTTCTCCCTGAAGCCGGGACTGTGACGTATAACTACGCTGTTGGTACCTCCACAGGGGATACAGCAGTGCAGCAGTGGACATTAACGATTGACCGTAGTGCGTTTATCACCGGGGTAAACCTTCTTCATGACAGTACTTACTACTTCAGGCTCAAGGCTATGAATGCAATAAACGGGCAGTCGTATACCAGTAGTGAGGCATGGTTTGTTTTTCATGTGGACCTCACAGCGCCGGTGATGCCGTCCGCTGCGCCCTACATCCCTTCAGGGACAGGGGGGACGAGTTTCTGGCTGAACTGGTATCCCGCGGTTGATTATGAATCTAATGTATCTACCTATACACTTGAACGGCAGGTTAATACCTCGCCTTTATGGGAAACTGTATCCGAATCTATCTCCGGATCGTTGACTGCGTATCATATTGATAACCTTACAAACGGGTATTTTTATAGGTTCCGCGTAAAATCAAGGAACGGTGCCGGGACGGTATCTTCCTATTCCTTATCCTCTGCGTGGTATACTCCGCTTAGCCCAGGGGAGGTTATTAAGGAAATATCTTCCTATCCTAACCCTGTAGACATTAGAGATACTAATGTTACTATTACATATATATTAAACGCAGACATGCAGGCAGTCCTGAAAATTTATGACGTTTTTGGTGAACTAGTGAAAACGTTTAGTTTCAACCTCGGAGAAAACGGGGGTGCAAACGGGCCGAATAGTGTTACCTGGGATGGGAGAAATGAACTTGGAAACAAGGTCTCAACCGGGATGTACTTCCTATATATTGATGTAAAAACCCCGGCTGGGTCTACAGAACATAAAACCTGGAAAATCGGAATAATGCACTAAAAACAGTGCTACTACCTGTTGTGAAAGACTTCACATTCCGGGATTATCAGAGTATTTGATTGTGAGTACCTAAAGAGTGTTTATCGACGAGAAAAAAGGGCAACTCTAAAGTTGTAGTTTAGATTTTAAAGTTTAAAGAAATTATTATTTTTTTTTTGCTTGACAATCATCAGGGATTTGTCTAATAATATTACTGGGAAGATAAAAGTGTTGAGTTGTACTTGAAGGTTGAGTTAAAAGGATATTCATTAAGGTATACATAGAAATGGAAGAAGGGAAAGAGGAGGAAAAGAAAATGGAAAGTATTTTGAGGAAGTCTACACACAAACACAAAAGGAAAGGAGGTGACAATTTTATGAAAAAAGTATTAGGGTTATTGCTAGGCCTAGCTGTAATCGTTGCATTTGCGGGTACTTCAGGTGTATTCGCTGCAGATCCGGATACGGATTCTGCGTACATCGTGGTAAAATGCGTTGCTGTTGTATCAGTTGACATAGTTGGTGCTGCAGCGGCATTTAGTGGCACAACTGAAGGTGCGCCCCAGGTTGATTTAGGAGAAGTTTCCCCTGGTGAAGTAGTTCATTCAAGTGCAGCAGTTTCTGTTATTAATGACAGCCAAGGTGCAATCACTAAATGGAAGGTGAAAGTAGGAGCAGTGTATGCATCAGCAGATGGTATTAATGACTGGGCAGCGGATAGTGGTATCCATGCTTGGACAACAGATGGAGCAGCTGCGGGTTCAAATAAATTTCTTGTAAAAAGTATATTTACCGCAGCAAGAAATACTGAGTTTGCTCTTGATTTCGGAGCAGGAGATATCGTAACAACATCAGATCAGACTTATATGGAAACTACTGGTGTTTTTGGTCCGCAACTTAGTAGTGCGTATGGTACTGCTGTTGATGATGGAGATCCTTCATCAAATTGGGTAAATCCAAAGTATACAGTTGGAACCACCGAGTCAGGTTTAAGTAATCATACTCGTAGTCTGTGGTTAGAGTTTACGGCACCATTAGCTATTTCAAATGCAAGTTACAGAGCTATTACTGTTAGTGTGACAGCGACACAGAGCTAGTAAACAATACCTGTCCGGAGCGGGGAGGATTTCCTTTCCCGCTCCCGGCAGGAAGTAGTCGGGACCCAACGGTTGGCCCGAAACGCAAAAAAGCGAGACAACCGCTGTGTTCCGGTGAAAGCCAGTGAATACAGATAATATAGAATAAGTAAGTCGAACTCTAAACAAAACCCCCGTAGAGAGGAAGACTACCGTGCCTACAATTAAGTTTGGCACAATCACACGCAATAGCGTAAGCTATGCGTTATATAGTTTTTATGTAAATAGTATATATACTATAGTTTCTTTATTCTCCAAATTTGTCTCCTTTTTTTCTTTTTATAATAATAACAATACAAGTATCGCGGATGCCACAATAGGTGGGCACGGTAGTCAAACAGCTCTCTACGGGGGTATAGAGTTCGTTCGTACCGGCTCACCTATTGTGGCTTTTGTGATCTCCAGCTTAACTTCAAAAAATATTTCAGAAACGGAACCAGTAATGAGCGGGCACGGTAGTCAAATAACAACTCTCTACGGGGGTATAGAGTTCGTGAACGACAATATCGGCTCGCTCATCACCGGTTCTGTTATTTCAAAAGAAAATTCGGAAGGTACATTAGGCGGGCACGGTAGTCAAATAACAACTCTCTACGGGGGTATAGAGTTCGTGAACAACTACATCGGCTCGCCTAATGTATCTTTTGAAAATAATAAGGGCAGGCACGGTAGTCAAAATCTCTCTACGGGGGTAAAGAGCATCGAGATGAACTGTCTGCCCAACTATAACAATGGATTTACATATACAGCAGCGGTAATAGAAGAAACGGAACCAGTAATGAGCGGGCACGGTAGTCAAATAACAACTCTCTACGGGGGTATAGAGTTCGTGAACGACAATATCGGCTCGCTCATCACCGGTTCTGTTAGTAGTGATGGGCAGGAAACGGTAAATAATAAGGGCAGGCACGGTAGTCAAAATCTCTCTACGGGGGTAAAGAGCATCGAGATGAACTGTCTGCCCAACTATAACAATGGATTTATATATACAGCAGCGGTAACAGAAGAAACGGAACCAGTAATGAGCGGGCACGGTAGTCAAATAACAACTCTCTACGGGGGTATAGAGTTCGTGAACGACAATATCGGCTCGCTCATCACCGGTTCTGTTAGTAGTGATGGGCAGGAA
>Ga0265292_1003116_pt1 | contig 10506 bp, 6 predicted proteins | sample Munlanlewell296A_FD_189080 | JGI IMG/M metagenome (GOLD analysis project Ga0265292, IMG submission 189080) | Leachate microbial communities from a municipal landfill in Southern Ontario, Canada - Leachate well 296A | ecosystem: Engineered > Solid waste > Landfill > Unclassified | place: Canada... | reverse complement strand
ACCTCTCTAATGAAGGCCACGAACGTTTGATTGAGTTTTTGGGTCTTAAAGAGTAATTACGAATTATAAGTTCTTGATGTTGATTTCTTGTAAAACTTTCTTTCTTAATCTGCCGCTTTAGATTTGTAAATTCAATCCGTATCTTTTCCTCAAACTTATTCACTAATTCAAAGCTAATGAAAGAATAATCAGTGGACTTGTATGCTGAAAGAATATTTACAAAATTTGCAGCGTTCAATTAACAAAGGCGATGCTACCGAGCCGAGTCTTTATAAACATCTTGAAAAACTTCTCAAAGATTTTGCCCAAGAAGCCAAGCTCAAAAATATTGATGTTACTGTTCTGCCAAAGCAGACCGATGCAGGCAACCCGGATTTTAGAATTTGGGATGGAAAGAATCACGTAACAGGTTACATCGAAGCGAAAGATCCATCAGTTAGAAATCTTGATCATATCGAAGATACTGACCAACTCAAAAGATATATTACAACATTCCCTAATGTTATTCTCACCAACTTTTACGAGTTCCGTCTTTACCGCGATGGAGAACTGATTGCTCAAACACAAATCGGAAGACCGACAATAGCGAGACAATTAAAAACGGTCCCGCCGGTTGAAAATGAAAAACAATTTTTAGACTTAATGAACAAATTTTTTTCCTTTTCACTCCCTCACGTTAAAGACGCAAAAAAATTAGCGCTTGAACTCGCAAAAAGAACACGCTTTTTGAGAGACGAAGTTGTTGCGATAGAGTTGGAAGAAGAACAAAAGTGGAATTCCTCTGTAAGGAGTCCTTCGGACATCTCTTCGGGAAAAGGGAAGAAAGCAATCCTTGGTTTCTATGAAGCATTTAAAAAATATTTGATCGCCTCACTTACGGAAAAACAATTTGCCGACCTGTATTCTCAAACACTTACATACGGATTGTTTGCAGCAAGAACCCGCGCCAATGATGAATTTAACCGCGAACTTGCATTCACATTTATTCCAAACACTATTGGAATATTAAAAGATGTTTTTCGCTTCATCTCTTTGGGCGATCCGCCAAAATCTTTACAGATAATAATTGAAGATATAACCGAAGTATTGAAAGTAACAGACGTAAAAAAAATATTGCACGATTATTACACCGACGGAAAAGGGAAAGACCCCATTATTCATTTTTACGAAACGTTTCTTACAGCATACGATCCTTCAATTAGAGAGAAACGCGGAGTTTATTATACGCCGGAACCGGTTGTTGGCTACATTGTCCGCTCAATTAACCAAATTCTTAAAACCCATTTTGATCTTTATGATGGTTTGGCAAATGAGAATGTTACTCTGCTGGATCCCGCGGGTGGAACATTAACTTTTCCGGCAGAGGCAATTAAAATTGCGGTTGAAGAATATAGTTCCAATTACGGCGAAGGCGGCGTGGATATTCAATTATTAAGGGGGCAAATCCTTCAAAACTTTTATGCATTTGAATTGATGATGGCGCCTTATGCTATCGGGCATTTAAAGATGGGCTTTCTGTTTGAAGAACTCGGCTATCCGTTAAAAGATGATGAAAGATTTAAACTCTACCTCACAAATACACTTGAGACCGAAGACCTTGAACAAATTAGCATACCCGGACTAAGTTCTCTAAGTGAAGAAAGCCATCTTGCCGCCGAGGTTAAAAAGAATCAGCCGGTGCTTGTAATTGTAGGCAACCCGCCTTACAGCGGAATATCTTCCAACATAAACGACTGGACTGAAAAATTACTTAAAGAAGATCTTGACGGCGCACAGAGTTATTATAAAGTTGATGACGAACCTCTTGGCGAAAGGAAACTTTGGCTGCAAGATGATTACGTAAAATTTCTACGCTTCGCTCAATGGAAAATTCATAAAGCCGGGTTTGGAATAGTTGGAATGATTACAAATCACAGCTATCTGGATAACCCTACATTCCGTGGAATGCGCCAAAGTTTGATGAATACTTTCGATGAGATTTATATTCTCGATCTTCACGGCAACAGCTTAAAAAAGGAAACTACACCCGACCTGCCTGCGCCGCGTTCAGGGTTATTTTGGGTTTATGTTCTGAAATGCAAGGATGAAAGCTTTTATATTGGGCAGACAGATAATATAAGGCGTAGATTTGATGAGCACTTAAAAGGCGAAGTTTCATGGACAAAACCACGGCTACCGATTGAAATAATACACTTAGAAGAGCTTAGTAGCAGAGAAGAATCTGTTAAAAGGGAACAGAATTTAAAGACTGGTTATGGTAGAAAATGGCTAAAAAGAGAGTATGAAGCAGGACGACTTATTGCGCGGCAGGCAGGCGGGGGCAAGGACGAAAATGTATTTGATATACGGCAGGGTGTGGCTATTGCATTGTTTATTAAGAAGAAGATCAAATTGAGAAAAGAGATTTATGCGAATGACGATGAAATATTAAAAGACATTTTTGAATTAAAAACGCCCGCAAAAGTTTTTCATTCGGAACTGTTTGGTTTAAGGGAAGAAAAATATAGTTGGTTGAGCAAACATAAACTGAATGCAAAACTTTATAATAGATTAAAACCCGGCTCGCCCTGGTACTTCTTCATTCCACGCGATACAGATAAAATTGAAGGTTACCTTGAGTGGGATAAGATAAATGAAATCTTCCCGGTGAACGTAACCGGAGTTGTAACAGCACGGGATAATCTTGCTATTGATTTCGAAAGAAAGGCGTTAGAGAATAAGATAATGATGTTTCGGAACAAAGCTCTCGATGATAAAACGATAATGGAAACTTTTGGCATTGGCGATAATTATGATTGGAAGATTTCCGAACAGCGTGATCTTTTTAGAAAAGTTGATGACTGGAGAGATTATTTCAAAGAAATTCTTTACAGACCTTTTGATGTTAGACAAATTTATTATCAAGAGAATATTGTTTTTCGAAGAAGAACTGAAGTTATGGAACATATGTTTCAAGAAAACATTGCTCTTATCTGTCCGCGTCAATTTAAAGAAGAATCTGGCGCGTTCGTTACACAACACATTATTGGACATAAAACCGTTAGTGCCTACGATATAAATTATATATTTCCCTTATATCTTTATCCCAAATTAATAGGACCGAAGAAAAAAGCTTTTACGCAGTTAATGATGTTTGAACCCGAAATTCCATACAACCGTTTCAAACAACCGAATATCTCGGAAGAAATATTTGCAAAGTTGAAAAAAGCATACCGCAAAGAACCCAAACCGGAAGACTTATTCTATTATGTGTATGGAATATTCTACAGCAATAAATACAGAGAGAAATACGCCGAGTTTTTGAAGATAGATTTTCCGCGCGTTCCGTTTACGAAAGACTATAAACTATTTTTACAGATTGCCCAACTTGGCGAGGAGCTTGCCGAACTTCATTTAATGAAAAGTAAAATATTAGATAAGACAGCCATCGGCTATCAAGGCAAAGGTGATAATAGAATTGACTTTGTGAAATACAACGAAGAGGAAAACAGAATTTATATTAACGCAGAAAAATATTTCAGCGGTATTACTCCGGAGCTCTGGAATTATCAGATAGGCGGTTATCAAGTTTTAGGTAAGTTCTTAAAAGACCGGAAAGGCAGAACGCTGGACGATCCAAAGTTTTACGGAAAAATAGTAACGGCAATTTCTCAAACAATTCTGCTGCAAAAAGAGATTGATAAGATTTATGGTAAGGTGGAAAAGAGTTTGATATAGTTGATCACTGCAGCAAAGCAAGTTACTTGGCGATATATAGAGCTTTGATGATGAGTTTGGGTTTGAGTTAAAGCCGGGACGATGGGGGATGGAGCGAGTGGGCGTAAAATGAGGATGTATCAAGAGTTTAAACTTACCAACGCTTCTTTTATTAAATCTTCGATAGAAACATTCGGAGACTTATCAGTAATAGCGCGCACCATCCGTTCTGCAACCTTTTGATTATAACCAAGATTAACTAATGCAGCAATTGCATCGCCGCGAACGGTTGACACACCGAATGCTACACCATCACCGCCTTCTGCAACCGATTCAACTTTATCGCGTAGTTCAATCACCATACGTTCGGCGGTTTTTCTGCCTATGCCGGGTATTGAGATGAGCCGTGATACGTTTCCGCTTTTGAGCGCATCTTTCAGATCTTCAATTTGAATTCCGGATAGAATACTTTGTGCGGATTTCGGTCCTATGCCGCTCACACTAATGAGTAATTCAAACATCTCTTTTTCTGCAATTGTGTAAAAGCCGAATAAGTCCAACGCCGCTTCGCGAACACTTAAATATGTGAAAAGAGAAACTTCTTCTTTATCAGCAATCTTTTCAAACGTACTGATTGAAATATTTACGATATAACCAACGCCGTTAACATCTATCAAAAGTTTTGTTGGTTTCTTCGAAATTATTTTTCCGTGCAGATAACCGATCATTTTGAAACAAGTATTTAGTAGTTAGTATTTAGCTATTAGAAGATACAATTTGTTAATCAATAACTCTATCCGGATTTTCTTTAATAAACTCTTTCCAGTTTCGGCTCTTTTTAGAAAACGAATTAGTTTTGAACGCATGGCAAATTGCTGCCGCAAGTGCATCGCTCTCGTCATATTTGATTTTTGTTTTTCGAATGGCAAGAAGTTTTTTAATCATATACTGCACTTGATCTTTTGATGACGCGCCGTTTCCCACAACAGATTTTTTTATTTCGCGAGGTGAATACTCTTTTATCGCTAAATCGTTATGTATTGCAACCAGCATGGAAACGCCGCGCGCATAACCGATCTTTAATGCAGATTGAACATTCTTTCCATAAAATGCAGTCTCAAGCGCAAACTCATCCGGCTTAAATTGTTTTATTAGCTTATTGAGTTCGTTATAAATTATTTCAAGACGCGGGGGCATCTCTTTTGTCGTGGGAATTTTAATAACTCCGGCGGAAACATATTTCAGTTCGTTGTTATCAAAATCAATTATTCCGTAACCCGTAAAAATGGTTCCGGGGTCAACACCTAATATTCTCATTCTAAACCCTGAACATAGTGAAGGGTCTCAATTATTGTGCTTAGAGATTCCTCATCAAACTCGCAGCCGCTCGTTTGTTCGGAATGACCTACGGTCATTCTATAAAATCTGCGTTAGTAAAAACGTTTTGCACATCATCGCACTCTTCGATTGATTCGATGAGTTTCATCAACTTTTCCGCATCCTCTCCTTTAACAGGAGTATTGTTTTTCGCGATCCACTGCAAAGATGCGTTTTCAATAGTCAGCTTAAGTCCTAGTAATTTTTTCCTAACCGTTTCAAAATTTTCGAGAGTGGTTATCACCTCAAAAAAATCTTCTTCCGTGCTGAGATCATCCGCGCCGGCATCAAGAATAATTTCCATCATTTCGTCTTCGCTCTTCCCATAGCGCTTAACTGTAATCACACCTTTGCGTTCGAACATCCACGCAACCGAACCCGTCTCTCCCATATTACCTAATCCCCGGCTAAAGATATGGCGAATCTCCGCAACAGTTCTATTCTTATTATCGGTCGCAACCTCAACAAGAATTGCAGCCCCGCCGTGTCCGTATCCCTCGTACATCAATTCAGAAATTTGAGAACCTTCAAGTTCCCCTGTTGCTTTCTTAATTGCACGTTCAATATTATCTGCAGGCATGTTTGCCGATTTAGCATTATCAATTGCAAGGCGTAATCTTGGATTACCGTCCGGATCTCCGCCGGCCTGCCGGGCTGCGATTGTAATTTCTCTGATTAATCTTGTGAAAATTTTTCCGCGCTTGGCATCAAGAGCGCCTTTCTTTCTTTTTATCGTAGCCCATTTGGAGTGACCGGACATAAAACTTCTCCTCTATGATTTTACGTTTGAACCAACCATATTTGTTTGGTTCTCTTTTACATGAATATCTTTTAAGCGAATTTGAGGATAACTCTTTCCATCTTTCTGAATAGTTTCGATCGTATATACAATATCAATCAAATTTTTTCCTTTATCAATCTGAGATGCGAACGCACCAAGATTGAATCCTATTGCATCAAAGACTTTATCATTTCCGTTCTGCCGTAAACTTGTAACAATATGATTGACGCCTACGATTCTTGGAGGATAAACCAGGCTTACATTTTCACTCATAAATACGGGACGCATATTGCCCGGACCATAGGGTGCGAACTGTTCGAGCACACGCAAAAATTTTGGAGAAATATCAGAGAATGTAATTTTTGTATCTATATGAACTTCGTGAAGTTTATTTTCATCGGTCATATTTTTACGAAGAACAGAATTAAATCTTTCCTTAAACTCTTCAAGATTTTCAAGTTCAATTGCGAGACCCGCTGCAGCTTCGTGTCCCCCAAACTGTAGTAATAAATCTTCACAGCTTTGAAGAGCTTCGTAAATATTAAATCCGTGAATACTGCGTGCGGAACCTTTTGCAACTCCGTCGATTGTTGTTAACATCACCGCGGGGCGATGAAACTTTTCAACTAAGCGTGAAGCTACAATTCCGATAACACCCGGATGCCAATCAGCGTAGTGCAGAACAATTCCAAGATCGGAATCCATATCTATTCCCGAATCAACAAGCTGCATTGCATGAGAAAAAGTCATTTCATCAATCTTTCTCCGTTCGATGTTTTCATCTTCAAGAACCTGAGCAAGTTCTATTGCTCTCTGCGGATCGTCCGTTGTGAATAGATCTACTGCACGGTTTGCATCGCCAAGTCTTCCAACTGCATTAATTCTTGGCGCAATTGTAAAAACAATCTGTCCGGCATTAAGATTTCCCGGTTCCATTCGTGCGCTTTTTAAGAGTGCAACTATTCCTGGTCGCGGATTTGTGTTGATAAGATCGATTCCTTCTTTTACAAGGACTCTATTTTCATCAACAAGAGGAACAATATCCGCCGCACCGGCAAGCGCAACAAGATCAAGATACTTTAGAGCCAATTCTTTTTTCCCTATTCGATCACCCACAGCGCTCGCAAGTTTAAATGCAACCCCGGCACCCGAAAGATGTTTGAAAGGATAATTGCACCCCGGTTTGATCGGATCCAGTAACGCATATGCATTTGGAATTTTTTCTTTCGGCTGATGATGATCGCAGACGACTGTTTCGATCCCGAGAGAATTTGCATGATCAATTTCATCAACGGCAGTTATTCCGCAATCAACGGTAATGATAAGATTTATTCCGCGCTCTTTTAGAATATCGATGCTTGAAATTGAAACTCCGTAACCTTCGGTAAGACGGTTGGGAATATAAGTTTCAACATTGGCTCCGAGTTCTTTCAAGAAAAGATACATTAGAGCGGCAGAACATGTACCGTCAACATCGTAATCGCCGTAAACGCAAATTTTTTCATTGTGCGTCAGTGCGTAAATTACGCGTTGTGTTGCTTCATGCATTCCATTCATTAAAAACGGATCGTGCAGCGTTTCTAATGACGGGCGGAAATAATTTTTTGCTTCGCAGAAATTTGTAATACCGCGTTGTATTAAAAGAATGGCAAGGATGTTTGAGATGTTTAAGCTATCTGCCAGAGTAAGAATAGATTTCTCGTCCGGCGCTTCTTTTAAGTTCCAGCTTTTGTTTTGCATGGCACCTTCCAAAGAAGAGCACCAGATGGTTCATGTCTATAAGCCGAATTTTGTTCCCGGCAAAAGCCGGGTGGCAGTTATTTATCTCGCCGCGGCATTACTGCCGCGATCTAGCGGTCTACCCGAAAGTGTTCAAGGCGAACAACCTTGTCTGAGGGAGAACCCTACAGAAATCCTTCTGCTTGACCTTGCACCAAGTGGGGTTTGCCCTGCCGCCGATGTTACCATCGACGCGGTAGGCTCTTACCCTGCCTTTTCACCCTTACCCTTCAACTAACTCGGGGCGGTATGTTTTCTGCGGCACTTTCCGTGTCCCCATAAAATGAGGACCCCGGGAATTACCCGGCACTTTGTTCTGCGGAGTTCGGACTTTCCTCTATTCAAGGAGAAACTCCTTAAATGGCAACTGCCCAACATGAACCATCTACTGTTCTTCTACTTCTTATTATTATTTAACAATTAATTTCAACTGGGGTAAATATAACAAAAAAGGGGTGTGAGTGCATCAGCAAAAATTTGGTTGGCAGTTTCACCTAAAGAGTGTTAGCATAAGAACAGCATTGAAGGAATTGTTGATCTTATAAATCGTTATTCTATTCTCAATTCCGAAAAACTAATTGCTCATCAAATTAGTTATAAAACGTAAATTTTTAGAAGAAGAGTTTAACATTACAATTTTTACAATAGCAGTTAACGGCACCGCAAGAAACATCCCCACTATTCCCCAAAGATATCCCCATATCAATAATGAAAGAAGAATTACTATAGGATTTAATCCAAGCCTGTCGCCAAAAATCTTTGGTTCTATGATATTACCAATAATATTTTGAACAACAATTATTACCGCAGTAACCAATAAGGCGTAACCAAAAGATTCATACTGAACAAGCGCCATCAAAGCGGGAAGAGTAACAGCAATCACCGATCCCACATTTGGAATGAAGTTAAGAAGAGCCGCAAGCGCCGCCCAAATAATAAAGAACTCAATTTGAAAGAGCCATAATATGAAACCGACAATCACTCCCACTGATAAACTTATCAGCAGTTTTGTAACAACGTATTTTTGAACCTGTTCGGTAATATCTTTAATTGTTTTTTGTAATTTTATTTCACGCTGAATGGTCATCGTTTCAAGGTCTGTATCCTGAACGATGTTTGGGTCTAAATGCTCATTTTTCTTTTCTTTCATTATTTTTTTTAGTGATGACTTTACCTCTTTTTCAACAAAGCGCCATCTTATAGCGGCAAAAATTTTATCGTGCCCGGTATTGATAAATATAAAAAAGAAAAAAACCAGTAGTATGGCAACAACCACTGTCAACGTTGATGAAAAGACTCCGCTTGCCAAAACGCCGATATCAATAGATTGAAGAATTTTAGAAATGTTGAAATGAGTCAACACTCGATTTTTAATGCCAGAAGAAACCGCCGACGTACTGATAATGTGATTAAGTTTAATTTCATACATTGGGAATTGAACGCTGAGCGCAACAATTCTATCAATTATTACTTTTGAAATTCCGTAGAATAGAGATGTGATCAATAATAAATCGATGAATATTATTACCGGCATCGGAATTCTTTTTGATTTGAAAAATTCATTCAACGGTTCGAAAAAGAAAAAGAGAAGGTAAGCTATCACTAATGGAATGAAAATATACTGAAGCTCTTTCAAGACAAAACAGATAAAAAATAAACCAATAAAAGAAACAAAAAATTTTACAACAGGATCGCCAAATGCTTTTTTCATAAACTAAACTTAATTTTATTCTACGGATAATTTACTAAAAATGAATTTATATAACCCGTATTTTTTGGTTAAATTCACAAGCGAGTAAAATCTTTTAATGGAGAAATTCTTTTGACGAACTACATTCTTACGGCTAAAAACTATATAATAATTATCTTCTTTTCACTTATTACTCTCTCGCTTCTTGCAAACTGCGAAAGCAGCAACAATCCCGATGAGTTGAATAATAAATTGTTGCTTTCTCACACTGCATGGAGCGTCAACTCAACTATTTACGAAGTTAACATTCGTCAATACACTCCCGAAGGAACATTCAAAGCTTTTGCGCCAAGTTTACCAAAGTTGAAAGAGATGGGAATTGGAATTCTCTGGTTCATGCCTATAAACTCAATTGGTGTATTAAATAGAAAAGGAGCGCTGGGAAGTTACTACTCTGTTATGGATTATACTTCAATCAATCCGGAATTTGGAACAATAGAAGATTTTAAAGCTGTAGTTAAAGAGGCACACAACCTGGGAATGCATGTTATTATAGATTGGGTAGCCAATCATACATCGTGCGATAATGTCTGGACCAAATCTCATCCCGAATATTATAAGAAAGATACTGCCGGTAAATTTGTTTCACCTTTTGATTGGACCGATGTTATTTCTTTAGATTACAGCAACAAAGAATTGTGGAATTCAATGCGTGATGCGATGAAATTTTGGATTGAACAGTGCGACATAGATGGTTTCCGGTGCGATGTTGCCGCAATGGTTCCTCTTGAATTTTGGAAGTGGGTCCGCCCGCAGCTTGATGCCGTTAAACCAATGTTTATGTTAGCAGAAGCAAGCGAACCGGAACTTCATCAAGCATTCGATATGACTTACAATTGGCAGCTAAAAGATTTATTTGTTGATTGCGCTAAAGGAATTAAAAACGCAGACGATTTCTACAAATATTTTGATAAGGAAAAGAAAGACTATCCCGCGGATGGTTATAGAATGGTCTTTACATCAAATCACGATGAGAACTCGTGGAATGGAACAGACAAGGAAAGATTCGGTAACGCAGCCGAGATTTTTGCAGTCATTACCGGCGTTGTACCCGGAATGCCGCTTGTTTATAATGGTCAAGAAGCCGGTTTAGACAAACGGTTGCTGTTTTTCGATAAAGATT
>Ga0265292_1003115_pt1 | contig 10510 bp, 9 predicted proteins | sample Munlanlewell296A_FD_189080 | JGI IMG/M metagenome (GOLD analysis project Ga0265292, IMG submission 189080) | Leachate microbial communities from a municipal landfill in Southern Ontario, Canada - Leachate well 296A | ecosystem: Engineered > Solid waste > Landfill > Unclassified | place: Canada... | reverse complement strand
CAACGGCTACGTCTCCGAGGCCACCGCGGACAACTTCTTCATCGTCCGCAACTCGACCGTGACGACGCCTTGGTCGAGCACGAACCTTCCCGGGGTGACGCGGGAGACGGTCCTCGAGCTGGCCCCCCAGATCGGCCTCAAGTCGGAGGAGCGTCTCTTCACCCTGTACGACGTCTGGGCGTCCGAGGAAGCTTTCATCACGGGGACCGCGGCGGAAATCGGCCCCGTGGTCGAGGTGGACGGGCGACAGATCGGAGACGGCAAGCCCGGTCCGACGACCAGGAAGATCATGAAGGCCTTCCGGGACCTCGTGACGAGCACGGGCACGCCGATCTAACCGCTGGCGAACGTGCACAAAGCGTATATTCGACCCGCGTATCGCACGGCTCGGTCCCCATGAAGTTCCTCGAGTACAAGGCGAAGTCGATCTTCGCCCGCTACGGGATCCCGGTCCCCCACGGCGTGGTCGTTGCGCGCCCGGAGGAGATCCGTGACCCGCCGCTCCCCTGCATGGTGAAGGCCCAGGTCCTCATCGGCGGCCGGGGCAAGGCCGGCGGCATCAAACCCGCGGAGACGATGGACGAGGCCCGCGAGGTATCGCGGCAGGTCCTCGGGATGGACATCGAGGGCTACAAGGTCAAGCAGGTGTACCTCGAGGAGCGCCTGGACATCGAGCGGGAGCTGTACCTGGGCTTCACGATCGACCGCTCCGCGCGGGAGCCACTGCTCATGGCGAGTGCGAGCGGCGGCATGGAGATCGAGTCCCTGTCCCACGAGCAGATCTTCATGGAACACGTGCCCGCCCTCGTGGGCCTGCAGCCCTACGTGCTGCGCATGCTGGAGAAGTTCCTCGGCCTCCAAGGGCATGTGGCCGAGCAGGTCACGGACATCACGAAGAAGGCCTACGACCTCTTCCGCAAGGAGGACGCGGAGCTCGTCGAGATCAACCCCCTCGTGATCACCAGAGCGGGCAAGGTCGTCGCCGGCGACGCGAAGCTCGTCGTGGATGACAACGCCGAGTACCGTCATCTGGAATACGCGAAGCTGGACCAGGACCGCACGCCCCTCGAGGAGGAGGCCCACGAGAAGGGCATCACCTTCATCCAGCTCGATGGCGACATCGGCGTGATCGCGAACGGCGCGGGGCTGACCATGTCCACGCTCGACGTGCTGAACCTCAAAGGAGGGAAGGGCGGTACCTTCCTGGACCTCGGCGGGACCGACGACCCGGACAAGGTGGCCCAGGCCTTCGAGATCCTCCTCAAGGCGAACCCGTCTGTGATCCTGCTCAACATCTTCGGCGGCATCACGAAGGCCGACACGGTCGCCCTGGGCGTGAAGAAGGCCCTTGAGGAGATGCACGCGGACGTGCCCGTGGTCGCGCGGATCAAGGGCGTGAACGAAGACCAGGCGAAGGAGATCTTCCGGGACATCGGGATGTATCCTGCGGAGACGATGGAGGAAGCCGCCGAGCTCGCGGTCAAGGTGAAGAAGGGAGGTGCCTGAGATGGCCGTCCTGCTGACGAAGAAGACCCGCCTCGTGGTCCAGGGGATCACGGGCCATCAGGGCCAGTTCCACACCCGCTCGATGCTGGACTTCGGCACGAAGGTCGTCGCCGGCGTCACGCCGGGCAAGGGCGGCACCAAGGTCGAGGGCGTGCACGTGTTCGACAGCGTGGACGAGGCCGTGGCGAGGAAGCGGGCGAACGCATCGATCATCTTCGTCCCCGCGCCCTTCGCGAAGGATGCGGTCATCGAGGCGATCGAGGGCGGCATCAAGCTCGTCGTCGTGATCACGGAGCGCATCCCCTTCCACGACACCCTGGAATTCGTGCCCTACGCACGCACGAAGGGGGTCACGGTGATTGGGCCGAACTGTCCCGGGATCATCACACCGGGCGAGTCGAAGGCGGGAATCATGCCCAACCATATCTTCAGGCCCGGGGACGTGGGCGTGATCAGCCGAAGTGGCACCCTGACCTACGAGATCGTAAACGTGATGACCCAGGCGGGCTTCGGCCAATCGACGTGCATCGGGATCGGCGGCGATCCCATCATCGGCACGAACACCGTGGAGGCCCTCGCCCTCTTCCAGAAGGACCGAAAGACGAGGAAAATCGTCGTGGTGGGCGAGATCGGAGGGACTGCGGAGGAAGAGGCCGCGGAATTCATCCACAAGCATGTGACCAAGCCCGTGGTGGCCTACGTGGCGGGCCGCACCGCTCCGCCGGGGAAGCGGATGGGCCATGCAGGCGCAATCATCCAGGCGGGCAAGGGCACCGCGGAGTCCAAGGTGAAGGCCTTCAACGATACAGGCGTGCCCGTCGCGGATTACCCCGTGGACATCGCGAAGCTCCTCGCCGCCGCATGAGGAATCGGCCTCCCCGGTCCGTCCTCGGTTGTCATTACAATCCTTTCGGAGCGTTCTTTGGCGTCCAAGCGGAACTCTCGGCCGATTTCCATGGCCGAGCAGGTGCCACCGAAGAAGAAGCTCAACCCCAAGCGCACGGCGATCTGGGAGAACTCTCCCGACGAGCGCCGAGCCGTGTTCACGGAGGCCCTCCTGCCCTACACCCGTGAGGAGGCGATCCTCGAGGCCCAGCGCTGCATCCAGTGCGGCAAGCCATGGTGCATGGAGGCCTGTCCGATCAACCAGGACGCGCGGGGCTACATCAAGCTCATGGCCGCGGGCGACTTCAACGGCGCGCGGGACCTCATCCTCCGGGACAACCCCTTCGCCTCCTGCCTCGGCGTGGTCTGTTATCACTACTGCGAGACACCCTGCCCGGTCGGGAAGAAGGGCGATCCCATCGCGGTCCGCCACCTCAAGCGCGCGGCCCTCGATTACGCGGATCCGGCGAAGCCCTACGCACCCGCGGTGCCCACGAACGGCATGAAGGTCGCCGTCATCGGCGGCGGCCCCGCCGGGCTCATGAACGCCTGGGTGCTCGGCCAACGCGGCTACGATGTGACCGTGTTCGAGTCCACGGACCGCCTCGGCGGCCTGATGACGGGCACGATCCCCGCCTACCGCCTCACGGACGAGATCTTCGAGACGGACATGGCCCGCTTCGCGAACCTCCCCGTCCACCTCCAGTTCCTGACCGAGTTCCCCAAGGACGTCGACCTGGAGCGGCTGGAGATGGAGTTCGACGCGGTCTTCCTCTCCATCGGCACGCACAAATCCAAGCGCCTCGGGATTCCGGGGGAGAATCTGGATGGGGTGTATCCCGCTCTGAAATTCCTCAAGGAGTCGAAGAGAGGCCAGCGGCGATCCGTCCGCCCGAAAGTGGTCGTGATCGGCGGCGGGGACGTGGCCATGGACTCCGCCCGAACGTGCCTGCGCCTCGGCGCAGAAGAGGTCACAATCCTCTACCGCCGCTCGCGGGAGGAGATGCCCGCCGCGGACGAAGAGATCCGAGAGGCCATGGAAGAGGGCGTGAGGTTTCAGTTCCTCGTGGCCCCGAAGCGGTTCCTCGGGCTGAGGCGCCTCGACGCCATCGAGCTACAGCAGATGATCCTCGGGCCGCCGGACGAGAGCGGGCGGCGCAAGCCCATTCCAGCGGACGCGGACCCCATCATGCTCCGCACGGTCGCAGCCCTCGTAGCCGTGAGCCAGGAGGCGGACCTGGAAGCCTTGCCCCTCGACCTGAACGTCCGGCTCGGCAAGGACGGTACCCTCGAGGCGGATCCGAAGACGGGCGCGACCGCCCGCCCGGGCGTATACGCGGGCGGCGGCGCGAGCGTCGTGCACGCGATGGCGGCGGGCAAGCGCGCGGCCCTCGCGATGGACGCGTACCTCATGGAGAAGAAGAGCAAGGCCGCATAATCGCGCGTGCGCGCGCGTTTACCGCACGTGCGCGAAAGGACAGATTCATCCTTCGCGACACAGCCGCAAACGATTAAATAGAGCCCGCCGCGTGCGACCGGGGTCGTGCGGCGACTCATCATCACAGAGAAGTTCAACGCAGCGGTGCGCATCGCCACAATCCTGAGCGATGGCAAGGCCAAGCGGACCTACCTGGAAGGTACCCCGGTCTTCGAATTCACGGCCGGCGGGGACCAGGTCCAGGTCGTCGGTCTCCGAGGGCACATCATCAACCTCGACTACCCGGAAGCCCTCAACAACTGGGCGGGCACCGACCTCAAGGAGCTCATCTGGGCGGAGCCCCAGAAGGTCGTGACCGCCGGCAAGATCGGCGCGGCCCTCAAGTCCCTGGCGGTCCACGCGGACGAGGTCGTCATCGCGACGGACTTCGACCGGGAAGGCGAACTCATCGGCGTCGAGGCCCTCGAGATCCTCCGGAAGATCAAGCCCGACGTGCCCGTGAAGCGAGCCCGCTTCTCCGCGCTGACGAAATGGGACATCGAGCGAGCCTTCAATGAACTGGCGGAGGTCGACTTCCTCCTGGCCCAGTCTGCGGAGTCGCGGCAGTCCATCGACCTGGCCTGGGGCGCGGTCCTCACCCGATTCCTCTCGATGGCCTCCAATCGGGTGGGCCGGGACTTCCTGTCCGTCGGACGCGTGCAAAGCCCCACCCTGGCCCTCATCGTGGACCGCGAGCGGGAGATCGATAACTTCGTCTCCCAGGACTACTGGACCCTCCATGCGAAGTTTTCCAAAGCCGTGGGCGGAAAGCCCGTGGAGTTCGAAGCGGACCATGAGCACGGTCCCTTCTGGGCGAATCGCGAGGCGGAGACCGCGCGGGCCCAGGCCGATGCCGCGTCCAAGGGCCTCGTGAAGGAGTACATCCAGAACGAGCGCGAGGAGCGCCCCCCGCCGCCCTTCAACACGACGATGTTCGTATCCGAGGCGAACCGCATCGGATTCGGGGCCGCGCAGGCGATGCGCATCGCCGAGGACCTCTACCAGGGCGGCTATCTCTCCTATCCGCGGACGGACAACACGGTCTATCCGTCGACGATCAACCTCCGTTCCGTCCTCGAGAAGCTCGCCGAATCTCCCTTCGGCGCGGATGCACGCGAGCTCGCGGCCCAGGAGAGGATCGTCCCGAGCCGCGGACGCACACAGGCCACGGATCACCCGCCCATCTACCCTGCAGCGGGCGCGACGCGAGAGAAGATCAAACGGGACGACCACTGGCGCATCTACGAGCTCGTCGTGCGCCGCTTCCTCGCCACGGTGGCCCCGAACGCGGTCGCCCTAACCGCGGACGCGAAGATCGACCTGGGCGGGCAGCTCTTCCAAGCCCAGGGCTACCGGATCAAGGAGATGGGCTGGCGGAAATACTATCCCTACTGGACCGTGCGGGAAGCCATCCTACCGCGCCTTGCTGTGGATGAAGCCCTCGACCGAATCGGACCCGTGGAGATGAAGGAGGACAAGACGAAGCCCCCCGCGCGGTTCAGCGAAGGTTCCCTCATCCAGGAGATGGAGCGGCTCAACCTGGGGACCAAGTCCACGCGTCACGAGATCATCAAGAAGCTGAACGACCGCAAGTTCATCGAGGGCAAGTATCCCAAGCCCACGACGAGTGGGCGCGCGGTGATCGAGGCCCTCGAGGACCACGCGAACCGCATCACCCAGCCAGAGATGACGGCCCACCTCGAGCAGGACATGGACGAAATCGCCCGCGGCGTGCGCAAGCCCGAGGACGTCGTCCGGGAGAGCCAGCAGATGCTCTCCGAGGTCCTGGAGACCCTGGAGAAGAACCGCCAGGCCATCGGCCAAGAGATCGAGGCGGCCCTTCGCGAGCAGAACTACATCGGCAAGTGCAACGTCTGCAAGGACGGCAACCTCGTGGTCATCCGGTCGCGCCGCGGCACGCGGTTCCTGGGCTGCGACCGCTACCCGGCGTGCAAGAACACGCACCCGCTGCCCCAGATGGGCATCCTCCAGAGCGCCGAGCAGAACTGCCCGGAGTGCGGCTCTCCGATGATCCAGCTCACGGATCGGGGACGGACGACCACGTTCTGCGTGGCCTCGGATTGCCCGACCGTGAAATCCAAGAACTTCATCGGCGGCTGCGACAAGTGCGGGACCGGCGAGCTGACGATTCGCCATGGGAACTACGGGAAGCGGTTCGTCGGATGCTCGACCTACCCCCAGTGCGACAACTCATACCCGCTGCCCCAGCGCGGGCTCATCGTGCCCACGGAGGACCGCTGCAACGCCTGCGGCCATCCCGTGATCAAGGTCATCATGCGAGGCCGTCCGCCGTGGGTCCTCTGCCTGAACATGCAGTGCCCCGCGAAGAACGGGAAGAAGAAGGCTGCGGCCAAGAAGGCCGAGGCAAAGCCCAAGAAACCGCGCAAGAAGACCGCCCGCAAGAAGAAAGCGGAACCCAAGGCCGTCGAGGCGGACATCGCCGCGGGCTAGGGTGTCCGCATGAACTCCTCGAACTCGTCGAGGGAGCGGGGCTGCAGTACGTAGTTCGACTTCTTCTCCTTCCCAATGGTCGACGTGGGTGTGGGCCCGTAGTGGTGGCCCGGGCAGACGATGAGGTCCTCGTCCATCTTGCGGACCTTGTTGAACAGGGAATCGTACATCTGCTCCACGCTGGACCCGGGCAGATCCACCCGCCCGCAATCCCCCACGAACAGGCAGTCGCCCGTGAAGACGCGGCCCGCGACGATGTAGCAGCTCGAGTCGGGCGAGTGCCCGGGGGTGTGGACCACCTTCACCTTCAGTTCCCCGAGGGGTACGATCTCCCCGTCCTCGAGCGTGATGTCCTTGCGGACCATGCTGAGGCGGTGGGCCGCCACCTTGGCACCCGTTTCGTCCGCGAGGCGCTCGTTGTCGAAGACGTGGTCCGTGTGGTGGTGCGTGTTGAAGATGACCTCGATCGAGTAGCCGTTGTTCGAGGCCACCTTCTGGAGGATGCGCGCGTCGAAGCTCGGGTCGACCACCGCGGCCTTCTTCGTCTTCGGGTCGCCGATGACGTAGCCGAAGTTTCGCATCTGGCCGATGAGGTGTTGCTCGAAGTACAGGTCCACGGCTCCTACACCTCGTCGCGGGGCATAAGCGTTCGTCGTCAGCGCGTCTTCACGACCGTGTAGCCGCGGTCCGACAGGGCCTTGGACACCGCGTCCCACGTGATCTTGTCGGGATCGAACTCCACATATCCCTTGTTGATCACGTAGTTGATGTTGAGTTCCGTGATCCCGGGGACCTTTCGCAGAGCCCTACCGACGTCAATCGCGCAACTCGCGCACTCGAGGCCCCGGATCGCGAACACGACGCGCTGGTTTGCCGCCATTCCGGGGACCCCACGACTCTCGCGGTTCATGGCATTTCGCCTCGGAATCAATCCTGAGAGCGAGGCCCATTCGACGAGTACGTACGTCAAACTTATGGCCCGGCCATCGCATGATGCCCGCAGGAGGAGGAGAGGACTTTGCGGAATGCCTCAGTATCGGGGCTCTCCCTCGTCGTTGTCGTCAGCCTGCTGTCCTTGATGGCACCGGCCGTGGCGGCGGCGAACGATTCGGGCGGCCCCATGATCGTGGACCTGAAAGCGCCTGCGACGCCCGAGCAGCTCGCCGCCCTCGAGGCTGCGGGTCTGAACGGTGTCCATGGGTACAAGCACCTCCCGCTGGCCGCGGGGAACCTGCCCCAGGGCCGCATCTCGAGCGTGCTCTCCCTGAACTTCGTCGTGGGCATCCGGGAGGACAGCGTGCGAACCCCGACGGCGCAGACGGTGACACCGGCCACGTCGCCGCTGGCCATCGCGAACACCTGGAACCTCGACTTCATCGATAAGGAGAAGACCGCCGCGACGGGCGAGGGCGTCTACGTGGCCCTCCTGGACGCGGGCCTCCTGCCCATGTGGCGGGACTTCCTGGACGAGAAACAGGTCCGCGTCGACCTAGGCCGCAGCTTCACGGGCCACAACGGCAACCCGGTGCCCGACCAGCTCGAGAATGACCGGAACGGCCACGGCACGGCCACGGCCGCGACAATCATCGGCTACAAGCTCCACGACAAGTCTGTGACCGGCGGCTTCCTGCCGGACTCCGCCACGGGAACGCCCGGCGATTACCTCATGCCCGGGGTCGCGCCGAAGGCGACGATCGTCCCGATCAAGGTCTGCGACAACGGGGTGTACTGCTGGGACAGCTCCATCTACAGCGCGTGGGACTACGTGATCGAGCTGAAGGAGGGCGTCCTGCAGGGCAAGCCCATCGTGATCAACATGAGTCTTGGAGGGTCGAGCCACTCCGACGCGGAGGAAGCGCTGATCCAGAGGCTCGTGGATCACGGGATTCTCATCGTCGCCAGCGCCGGCAATGACGGGCCGAACCCCATGGGCTGGCCTGGCGCGTACCCGATCGTCATCAGCGCGGGTGCGGGAGGCTGGCAGAAGCAGTGGAACGGAGACCAGACCTACCTGAACAACCAGTGGTGGATGGACGACGTGCCCGAAGGCGGCACGGGCGCCAACGAGTGGTTCATGGTCTGGTGGTCCGGCTACGAGTACCCGAACCGGGGCCAGGAACTCGACGTGGTCGCGCCCGGCCGGTTCATGCTCCTGCCCTACATCCCGGACGGCAAGGCGTACCCGCCCGCCGACCCCGCGCCGCCAGCGAACGTGCCGAACCCGTACTACTTCATCAGCGGGACGAGCTTCTCCGCGCCCACGACCACGGGCGTGGTGGCCCTCATGTTGTCCGTGAACGCGGGTCTGACCCAGGCCCAGGCGGAGAAGATCTTGCGGTCCACCGCGATGCCCATCCCAGCGGGCTGCTGGTTCGCGACATTCCCCTACACCCACGACAACTGCTGGGACACGAGCAAGTCCCTCGGTGGCCCCGGACACCAGACGGGCTGGGGCCTGGTCCAGGCAGATGGCGCCGTGCAGGCGGCGATGGACGGGACGGCCAAGGGCGGCAAGAACCACTGAGACGATTCATGGGCCCGCGTCGGCGGGTCCACCTTCCTCTTTTCTGCAATCTCAGCGGCAGAAGCGCTCCACGAATTCCTTCGTGGTCTCCGCGGCCTCGATCAGGGCCCGCGGTCCAATCCCCGGCACGCCGCAGGTCATGAAGACGGTGTCCGCGGTGGCTGTCGTGACCCGGGTACGATGGGCGTCCCGGTAGGGGTAGATGGCGGTCAGACCATCGTCGTCCTCGCAGACGACCTCGACGCCCTTGAGCACCGCGGCTTTCTCCATCCCGATCCCGAGGAACTCCTCGCCCTCCCGCGCGTGGCGCATCCGAAGGTCCCCGCGAAGGTGGGTCCCGTCGAAGGCCGCGATGGAGATTCGGGTCTTCATCGACGCCAGGTTGTACGCGTCCACGAGGGTGTTGATCCGCGGGAGATCCTTTCCCTGTAGGACCCGACGCAGAAGGGCCTCCGAGGCGGGGCGGATCTTCGTCGGGTCGATCCCGACGCGCCAATAGAAATCCCGGTAGCACCGCAGGAACGGTTCGTCCTTCAGCGTCTCGAGGACGAGATGCTCACGGAATTCGCGGACCAAGATGGGCACGAAGGCATCGAGCCGCTCGCTCCGCTCCGCCACGCGGAGGCCGTGGACCTCGACGAGGTGGGCATCCAGACCCGGGAACTTCTCCCGCAGATCCGCCTCGACGCTCAGACGCACGCAGGGGCATCGGGACCGGACGGAATAATGTTCGCGGCACGGCGTTACGTACCGGATGTGCCGTGCCAGTGCGGGGCATTAGACTTGCGTCGCGTGTCGTACAAGCAGGGGCAAATCTTCTCCTTCGGCCCGGACCTCAAGCCCGTCACCGCCATGGATCCCGGCGAGACGATAGAGGTCGTCTGCCAAGACTCCTGCGGGGAGCAGATCAATGCCGAGGCGGACCTCCTCACGAAGATCGACCTGGACCACGTGAACGGAGCCACGGGACCCATCGAGGTGTGCGGGGCGGATCCCGGGGACGCTCTGCGGGCGCGGATCCTGGACGTCCGGGTCGACAAGGAGGGCTACGTGGGCATCGAGCCCGAGCTCGGAGTCCTTGGGGACCGCGTCGCAGAAGCGAAGACGAAGATCATCCCCATCCGGGACGGCGTGGCCTCCTTCTCAAAGGACATTCGCATCCCCATCCGCCCGCACATCGGGACGATTGGCGTGGCGACCGTTGGGCCAAGTCTTTCGACCTTCTACCCGCACGACCACGGCGGGAACCTAGACACGAAGGAGATCACGAAGGGCAACGCGGTCTACCTGCCGGTCTCCCAGCCGGGGGCCATGCTCGCCCTCGGGGACATCCATGCGATCATGGCCGACGGCGAGCTCTGCGTGACGGGCATCGAGATCATGGGAACCGTGAAGCTGAAGGCGGACCTGATTCCGGGCCTCGGGCTGAGACGGCCCGCCGTCGAGACGCGGGACGCCTGGATGGCCCTCGGGAGCGCAGAAACCCTCGACGAAGCGGCGAAGATCGCGACGGCGGACGACGTGGACCTCCTGGCCCGCGGGCGGGGCATGCCTGGGAGGAGGCCTACATGCTCGCCTCCCTCGTGTGCGACCTGCGCATCAGCCAGGACGTGGACCCCTACCGCACGTGCAAGCTCGTGATCCCG
>Ga0265292_1003113_pt1 | contig 10516 bp, 8 predicted proteins | sample Munlanlewell296A_FD_189080 | JGI IMG/M metagenome (GOLD analysis project Ga0265292, IMG submission 189080) | Leachate microbial communities from a municipal landfill in Southern Ontario, Canada - Leachate well 296A | ecosystem: Engineered > Solid waste > Landfill > Unclassified | place: Canada... | reverse complement strand
GGTTATGAAAACTGTATTGATGGATAGCAGTAAACTAATGGAATACGGAATAAATGCGAGGAATATGGTGGAAGAAAAATTTGATTCAAAAAAGTTTATCAGTAGATTAAAAGATATTTATGCCTCTGTGTGAAATAGTACACTTTGACAAAAGAAGGGGGAATGTCATATTATTCCTATTTTGGTGTCACTGATTGTTTGTTAAAGAAAGAGATAGTAAAAACAAATGGTTAAACTTGAAGGATTGATTGCAGTAACGTATCGTTGTAATGCTAAGTGTTACATGTGTAACACCTGGAATTATCCGTCTAAGGTTGAGGATGAAATTCAGCCGTCACACCTGGAGTCACTGCCTGAGATGAAGTTCACCAATATTACCGGTGGTGAACCGTTTGTACGTCAGGATTTGGAAGATATAATAAAGGTTGTACAACCGAAAACTAAGCGTATCGTTATTAGTACTAACGGATATTTTACGGAACGGATTATCAAACTGGCGGAGAAGTATCCCTGGCTGGGGATACGTATCAGTATTGAAGGGTTGCCGAAAACTAATGACGAGCTACGCGGGATACGTGACGGTTTTGATCATGGAGTACGGACATTGATTGAACTTCAGCGGATGGGGCTTAAGGATATTGGGTTTGGTATTACTGTGTCAGATAAAAACGCTAAGGATTTGATACCGTTATACCATCTTGCGTGTGCGTTGGATATGGAATTTGCAACGGCGATTGTGCATAATAATTATTATTTTCATAAGATGGACAATGTTATCGAAGATAAGGGCTTAGTTGCCGGGGAGTTCAAAAAACTTATCCATGAGTTATTCAAGAGTAAAAAACCAAAGAGTTGGTTCCGCGCGTATTTTAACCACGGGATAGTGAACTATGTGTACGGTAACAAACGGTTATTGCCGTGTGAGATGGGAAGCGATGTTTTTTTTGTTGATCCATTTGGTGAAATACGGCCGTGTAATGCTATGGAAGAAAGTATGGGGAGCCTTAAGAAACAAAAGTTTGATGAGATTTGGCAGAGTGCTGCTGCGGTAAGTGTGCGCGCAAAAGTTCGGAAATGCGAAAAAAATTGTTGGATGGTAGGCAGTGCGGCACCGGCAATGAAAAAAAATGTTTTAATTCCTATAAAATGGATACTTGCAAATAAGTGGGCTTCTAAGTAGATGAAAATTGCGTTTATAGGGCAAAAAGGTATCCCGTCGTTATGGGGCGGGATTGAGGCGCATGTAGAAGAACTTGCTGTGCGGATGGTGAGTCTCGGGCATAGTGTTGATGTTTATACCCGTGCGTGGTATGTGAAAGATAAACACGATAACTATAAAGGTGTTAAGTTAGTTCATATCAATAGTGTAAACTCAAAAAATTTTGATGCTGCTACGTATGCAGTACAGGCAGCGGTAGCGGCATCATTCCAAAAGTATGATATCATACATTTTCATGCGTTAGGGCCCGCGTTTTTTTGTTGGATACCAAAAATGTTTGGGAAAAATATTGTTGTCACTGTTCATAGGTTGGATTGGCAGGCGGATAAATGGGGTATGCTTGCGCGTGCGTTTCTTCAAATGTCGGAATTCCCGGCAGTAATGTTTCCTGACCGGACGATTGTGGTATCAAAAACTATGAAAAAGTATTTTGAGGAAAAGTATGGGAAGATCGTTAATTATATACCTAATGGCGTGACACTGCCTGTGATATCATCCTCCGCGGGTGGATTGGAAAAGTATGGGGTTAAACATAAAAAGTATTTATTATGGATGGGGCGTATGACACCCGAAAAAAGGGTTGAGTGGGTGATCAAGGCATACAAGAAAAACCGTGGGTTGATGAAGGATAAAGGGTTAAAACTTGTCCTTGCCGGCGGGTCAAGTGCAACAGATGAGTATGTGAAAAGTTTACATGCACTTGCTGGGGATGATCCTGATATAGTATTCACCGGATATGTTACAGGTGAACTTAAGAATGAAGTGTTTAGCGGTGCTAAAATCTTTGTTATGCCGTCTAAACTTGAAGGATTGCCGATAGCGTTATTGGAAGCTATGAGTTACCAATTACCGTGTTTGGTGAGCGATATTGAACCGCATAAGGAGGTTATTACCGAAGATAGGTACGGTATGCTGCATAATATGAATGATTTTGATAATCTTGCAGAAAAAATGGGTGCTATATGCTCCTATGAAGATTCTGTCCTTAATGGCATGGGTAGCGCAGCAAGAGAAAAAGTTAAGTGTGAATACAATTGGGAAGCCGTGGTTGAGGATACTTTAAATACTTATCATCAGGTTGTAAAATAATATTTTTGACTTCATTTCTTATTATATATACCATTAATAGTTGATGGAAAAAAAGTTGTTTGCGGTATTTTCTTTTATTTATATATTTATTTGGCAGTACCTGTACAAACCGGTATTTGTTGATGCTACAGTTATACTGTTTATTGGTGTGACAATTTTTGTTTTATATAAACTGGTTCCCAAACCTGATAGCCTATCAATCCGTCCTTCGGCATTTCTGCTGGCTGTTTTGTTTACTACTTTAAAACTTGATGGATGGGTTGAGATTGCGGTACTTATTTTTTTATTGGCTGTACTCGCAGCGCTTATTCCCGGGATAAAAGCCAGGGAAGTGTTTAACTTGTTCGACTTATCTCTTTTAGTGTCAGTTGTCGCTATGGTAGGGTTTAGTTTGATCTTTGCTTTTTTGCTTAAAGAAAAAATATTGAACTGGGCAGGGTTGATTTTGCCTCTAGCAAGTTTTAGCGTTATATACTTCATTGTTTTACTGCTTAACATTAGGTTTGGATTAACTGAAGGCGGGTGGAAGTGTAGTGAGTGTGTAGTTGTGCTGGTAATTGTTGCTGTGGTGGCTGTTCGTATTATGGCATCGTTTGTGTTTACTAATGTTGGATTGACAAAAGAAAAAAATGGTGATTACGAGGCTGCAATCAGAGCTTATAAAGCTGCAGTTGTGTTCAACAAAGTGGCAATCACGCCGATATTGGGTTTAGAACGGTTATATGGCAAAACGTATAGATTTGATGAATTGATTCCATTGCTTATAGAATACTGCAGTGTATCACCGAATGCGGATAATAGAGTCATCGACTTATTGGTGGAAATCTGCCTGGAGCATAAGAAGTATCCGGAACTGTTAAAAATTGTTCCATATATCACTCCATCCTCGCCGGTGGTTATCATCAAAGAAATGATTAGCCTGGATACCGGATTATTTAATCAAAATACTATTGTTCAGGCTGTGAATCGGGTAAAGAACGGTAAACCAAGAGATTCTGCTGATATAATTTCATATGCACGGGTTAGTTACAAACTTGGGCAGTGGGTAGAAGCAATTAGGTATTATAAATTAGCTGATACTGAAAGATTTGAAGTGGATGACTGGATGAGATACGGTACGGCATATATTGAACTCGGGGATTATCAACAAGCATGGGGTGTGTTACAGAAAGGTCATAGGTACGACAAAAAAGATTTGGGTATTCTATGGCAGCTGGGATGTATTGCCAGTGTATCCGGAAACGCGAAAGATATTGATGGGATTATACAAAACCTGATGAGTAAAAGAGATGGTATGACAACCTTAGCCAGGAGTAAGGAGCAGCTTACGAGTAATGGTTTGGTGGATGGATACTCTGAAAAAATGCGGAAATACAACAAAAACTGGCAGTTTTTGCCCGAAAGTTCTTCCATCCAATGGTTAGGGCAGGGGCCGTTGATGTATTCTACGGGTAAAACTTTTGTTGATATAACCTTCCCTGAAGATATTGAATGGTTCGCAGTTGAGCTGCGCGGTAGTCCGGTTAATGATGTATGGCCGTTAGTGGAGATATATGTGAACAATGACAAGTACGCACGGTTTTATGTTACGTCTTCGGTTGGGAAGTATTATTTTGTTAACCAGCATTTCCCGAAAGGAAGGCATATTATCTCAATTAATTTCATTAATGACTACTATATTCCTGAGACTAAGGAGGACCGTAATGTGTTCCCTTACAGTATATTGTTAGGTTGGAAAGATTGAAATTATGAAACTAATTAGTGTACTGAATATTTTGTGTTTGCTAATCCTTGCGATGGTTCCGTTTGCGCTTAAACGCCGGATTGCAGGGATGTGGGTTACTACGAATGATGTATTAATCCTGTGCACATTTGCGGTATGGGTATTTTATAGGTTGCGTTATACAACAATCCGTGAGTTGGTATGCTCTATCAAAGAAAATATGGTTACAGCGCCGATAGTGTTGTTTATAGCGAGTTTATTTTTATCGGCAGTATCCGCAGGGAATGTTTCTCTGGTGATAAAGGAAACTGTGAAGTTTATTGAGATATTTGTCGTATATATACTCTTTCTTGATGTGTTATCCAATAAAAAAAATGGTTATACCACAGTATTCTGGGTGATAACTGCCGGTGCGTTATTCGCGGGGATTGCTGGGATTGCAAGTTATATTCTTACACCGGTAACTTTTGGGTTGCACCGTGCTGTGGGGACATATGACCAGCCGAATGCATTGGCGACCTATCTAAATATAACCATGCCGTTGACACTAGTATTTATGTGGGATAAAAAATGGATAGAAAAACTTGTAATTGCTGTATCGCTGGTAATACAGCTGGTAGCGATGGTATTGACATTATCCCGCGGAAGTTGGTTAGCTTTGGGGGTAGCGTTGTTCTTCGTTGGGTTGATAAAATATACGTGGAGGACTGTTGTGATTGCCGGGTTGCTTATAATTTTAGGATTAACCTTTTCACCTGATATTGTGATGGACCGGGTAAAGTCGTCGTTTAATAAGTTTGATTCCTCAATCCAGGCGAGGTTGTTGTATATGAACACCGCGTTCGTTATGGCAGCGGATAATCCGTTGACCGGTGTAGGGTCAGGGAATTTTCAGTACGTTTCTACCCGGTATAATAACGGTGCGGAATTTCCTGAGATGGTGCATAACATTATGCTGCAAATCTTCGCGGAGCAAGGGATTCCCGGGTTGATAGCGTATATATGGATGTACCTTGCAGTGTTGTATTTCTGGATCAGTAAATACGAGTGGATGAATGAAAATGAGTTGCAGGTTATTTGGCTTGGGGTGTTGGGGTGTATCATATCTGTATTTGTGAGTATACAGTTCGGTGACCCGTTTGTTCATGGTATCAAGGAGTTGTATATTTTTACGTTTGCGTTGCCTTTTATCATATACGCTAATGCGTTAAACAGTGAGAAAGAAAATAGATTGTGAAAATAGCATATTTTGTTCCTGACTACACAAAACCAGGCGGGATTGAACGTTATGTCCGCCAGCTTGCACGCGGGCTTGCGGAGAGAGCGGATATACATGTTTTTACAGGTGTAGTACCTGAAGATGAACCGTCAAAAATTGTGTTTCATAAAGTGCCGATGATGAGAAAGCCGTTTTTTATGCAGTTATTCACGTTTAGTCATAATGTGACAAACATGATTCTCCGGAGTGAACCTGAGTTTGATATTCTTCATAACCAGGGAGCGAATGCAAGAATACAGGATGTGATCACTGCGCATAGTTGCCACGCAGCATGGGTGGCGCATTCCCGGGGGATTGGTATTAAGGAACAAGTTAAGAAAACGCTTAATCCTTTGCATCATGTGTTACTGGCAAATGAAAAATATAATTATTATCCTGGGAGGTATAAAAAAATCATTGCAGTTTCGCAAAATGTTAAGGATGAACTTGTTAGATATCATAATCTACCTTCTGACGATATCACTGCATTGATCCCCGGGGTGGATATTTCAGAGTTTTCACCCGATAAGTGTAGTTCCATAAGGAATGAATGCCGGAAACGGTTTGGGCTCACACCGGAGGATAAGGTTGTTTTGTTGGTAGCAAATGAGTTCCGCAGGAAAGGTGTGGGGGAAGCTATCACTGCGTTATCACTGATTGGAGATTCTGCGCTTAAACTTTATGTAGTAGGTGAGGGTGATAACGGGTATTATAAACTGTTGGCTCGGAGATGCGGAGTGGATAAACAAGTGCGGTTTGTCAATCAAACAAATCGTATTGTTGAGTACTACAGCAGTGCAGACATTTTTGTTTTACCTACAAAATATGAACCTACCGGCTTGGTTGTACTCGAAGCTATGGCCTGCGGATTGCCTGTGATTATCAGCCGTGTGGCGGGAACGTCGTTTCTTGTCAAGAATGAGAATGGTTTAGTATTGGAAGATGCGTATGATAGCCATGAACTTGCCGCAAAAATTAAAGCACTTGTTTATAATAACGCTGTTCGTGAGTCTGCTCGAAGGTTATCACGGGAAAAAGTTGTGAAGTATGAATGGCAGAATATTGTTGAGGATACCTACAAAATATATGTTGAGGCGTATGAAATGAAGAAACGGAATAGCAGGTAAATTTATATGCCGGTACCGCAGTTGGTTGCGTTGAATACTTTTACGCGGTGGGCCGGCGAGCTTATCGTAAAACTTGTATGGTTCGTATTTTTTATACTTATCGCGCGGTTTCTCGGGGATGAACGGTTTGGGTATTTTACGTATGCCCTTGCGTTATCAAGTTTTTTTGTTACCTTCACAGACCTCGGGACTAATACGTTCGCTGTAAAAATTATTAGCCAGTCCGCGGAGAAGGCTAATAGCGTTATTTCCGATATTTTGAGTATAAAATTTGTTTTGAGCTTACTTGTACTTGCAGTGTTTGCAGTGGTGGCATGGCTGAACGTTCAGACACGTGAATATTACCTGTTTATTTTACTGATCTGTCTTGCATTGACGATATCCGCGTTTCTGGATGTATACAATTCATACTACCGCGGAATTTCTAAGATGTATTATGAAACCGGGTTAATGATTGTGTGGCGGTTGCTTTTGGCAGTGATCGGGACTGTAGCTCTTTATGTTTTGAACGCCGGGATGTACGGATTGGCGGTAGCGCTGGTCGCTGGGGCGGTTATCGCGTGTATTTTTGCTGTGGTGTTTACTGCATCAAAGCTGGGGTTAAGATTGATTAAGCCGGAGTTCAGGAACTGGTACGGGATTATTGTTTCCGCGTTTCCACTGGGTGTAATTATGATACTTGGCGCTGCGTATTTTAAGCTTAACGTGGTCTTGCTTGGATGGTTAAGGCATGCGACGGAAGTGGGGTGGTACGGTGCGGCGTTCAGGTTTGTTGAAGGGTTGATGTTTATGCCGTCAGTATTTATGGCGGCGGTGTTGCCGTTTATTATAAAATATTTTGCGGGTGAACAGGAAAAGTATAGCCGCGCGTTTACTAAATCATTATTATTTATGTTATCGGTTGCACTGCCGATGGCGGTTGGGATGTTCTTATTGTCAAAACAGATAATTTTGGTTTTTTATGGCGTAAAGTTTGTTAATGCACATATTGCGCTGCAGATTATGGCGGGGATACTGTTTGTTTTTTTTATGAATGAACTGGCGTTGTATTATTTAATATCGGCTAATAATGAAAAGTTGGTAGTCAGAAATATGCTTATCTGCGCGGGGGTGTATCTACCGTCATGTTTTGTGATGATAAGTTTGTGGGGTTATCTTGGAGCGGCAGCTGCGTTGCTGGGTGCTCAAATTGTGTTATTAATTATGAACTACGTATTGTTATCGAAAAATGTGAAGATTACTATAGATAAAAAGCAAATAACAGGGATTTTGTGGGCAATACTAATCATGTTTTTTGTGGTACGTTTATTGCAATTGAGCGGTGTGCATGTATTGATCAATGTCGGTATTTCTTCCATAGCGTATTTTGGCATGATATACTTTTTCAAAGTTTTTGAGAATGAGGTTAAGATGTTGACAGAATTATTATGGAAAAAGTTGGTGTGATTATATGAAAGTATTAATCATCTCAAAAGCGTCTGTAGTAGCGGCGTATCATAAGAAGTATGAAGAAATGGTTAATGCCGGGGTTGAGCTTACTTTGGTGATACCAAAAAAATGGGGTGGAGCCGTCCCTGAATCACTAAATAATCCGTTGTTTAAGATAATACCCTTACCCGTGTATTTCAGCGGGTATAATCACCTGCATTTTTACTGTGGGTTGCGTAAAGTGTTGGAGGAAGTTAAACCGGATATCGTGCATATCGACGAGGAGTCGTATAGTTTTGTTACGTATCACGTTATGGGGATTAAAAAAGAATCTGTGAAGGCAGTATTTTTTAACTGGCAAAATATTTATAAAAGGTATCCGTTTCCGTTTTCGTATTTTGAGCAGACAGTGTTTTCTAAAGCCGATGCTGCGATTGTAGGGAATTCTGATGCTGGTGGTATTCTTGTGAAAAAAGGGTGGAACAAAAAAACGTTCCTCATTCCGCAGTTCGGGGTTGACCCAGGCGTGTTTTTTAAGCGTTCAGATACTGAGATTGCTAAGCTACGCGAGCTGCGCGGGATTGGCGGTAAGACTGTAAATATTGCGTTTATCGGGCGTGTGGTTGAGGAAAAAGGGGTTAAAGTGTTGATCTCAGCATTTGCTGAAATTAAAAATAAAGTGGATGCTAGAATCGTTATCATAGGTACTGGCGGGTGGATGAGTGAATTACAGAAAATTGTCACACAGTGTGGGCTTGGAGAACGGGTTAAGTTACTCGGTAGTGTTGGTTCCACACAGATGCCGGAGTGTCTTAACTGTATTGATATACTGGTATTACCGTCATTGACAAAAAGTAATTGGAAAGAACAGTTCGGCAGGGTGTTGATCGAGGCTATGTCGAGTGAAGTTGCGGTGGTGGGGTCGGATTCCGGTGAGATACCTAATGTTATAGGTGCTGCAGGTGTTGTTGTAAAAGAAAATGATAGGTATGCGTTAGCAGAAATTTTATTTAAACTCATTGATGATAAGGATATGCGCTTGAGGTTAGGTAAGCTCGGGCGTGAACGGGTTATTAGTAAGTACACCCAAAAAATTGTTGCGATGGAAACCTTGAAGGTTTATAACGAGGTGCTGAACGGATGATTATCGGTGTGAACGCGTCGTTGCTTGATACCGCACCCGCAGGGATCGGGACGTATATATACGAAATGTTCAACGAGATTGATGGTATTGATGACGGGAATACGTATATACTATACGGCGGGTATGAACTAAAAAAGTTTTTTGTGAATCCTAAACGGTTGGTGATAAAGGCTGAGTATGCGTTGCCAAGGAATAGTGTTACGCGTATTATCTGGGAACAAACTGTTTTGCCGGTACTGTTGAAAAGAGATAAGGTGGATGTCCTGTTTTGTACTGACTTCTCGGTACCGTATTTTTGGGCTGGTAAGCTGGTAGTTACCATCTATGATCTTAGTATGATGGTATACCCTGAAGTGTTCACCAAAGGTAGTTTATTGTATAAACGCTGGATGGTGCCGTATGCTGTGAAAAAAGCGGATAGGATTGTTACGATCTCGCAGTCAACGGTAAAGGATATTGTTAAGTTTTATTATATACAACCGGATAAAATGGTAGTGGCGTATCCCGGGGCGCGGAACTGCGGGAAGAGCGGGGATACTGATAAACACGCGGTACTTGCAAAATACGGTATTACCGGTGATATTGTTTTGGGAGTTTCAAGTATTGAACCAAGAAAAAATTTTGTTAGTTTACTAAAAGCATACGCTGCGCTTCCAGAGGAATTGAAGCTTAGGTATAAACTTTTGATAGCAGGGCAGGAAGGGTGGTTGTACAACGGGGTGTATGAAGAATGCAGGAAGTTGAATCTTGATAACTATGTTGTGTTTACCGGATATTTAGAAAAAGCTGAACTTTATAACCTGTACTCCGCAGCAAGTGTATTTGTTTATCCGTCATTGTATGAAGGGTTTGGGATGCCCGTCGCGGAAGCTATGGCTAATGGCTGTCCCGTTATTGCTTCTAACACGTCATCTCTGCCGGAAGTTGTTGGTGATGCGGGGATTATGGTTGACCCGCTGGATGTTCAGCAGTTGACAATAGCTATGAGTAACGTGTTAAATAATAGTGTGTTACGCAGTGAGATGGTGAGAAAAGGGTATAGACAGGCGGAGAAGTTTAACTGGCATTCCGCAGCGGTGAGGGTTGTGGATAGTATTAATAAAATGAAAGGGAATATATGAATAAAATTGTTGTCATTCTTCCTACTTACAACGAAAAGGGTAATGTTGAGCCTATGACAACGCAGATACTGCAGCAGAATGATGGGATTGATGTTCTTATAATCGATGATAATTCGCCTGACGGGACGGGTGAGATTGCAAAAAAGTTGAGTGAGTCAAATCCAAGGGTTAAATTTATCTCGCGGCCGGGGAAGCTCGGGCTGGGAAGTGCGTATTACAAAGGGTTTAGGTATGGGTATGATAACGGGTATGACTACATTTTTTCGATTGATTCAGATTTTTCGCATGACCCTAAGTACTTGCCGGAGATGATAGCTGCTATGGATAACGGTGCGGATTTAACAGTGGGTTCACGGTATGTTCCCGGCGGGGGGACAAAAAACTGGCCGTTGCATCGCAGGTTATTG
>Ga0265292_1003112_pt1 | contig 10517 bp, 3 predicted proteins | sample Munlanlewell296A_FD_189080 | JGI IMG/M metagenome (GOLD analysis project Ga0265292, IMG submission 189080) | Leachate microbial communities from a municipal landfill in Southern Ontario, Canada - Leachate well 296A | ecosystem: Engineered > Solid waste > Landfill > Unclassified | place: Canada... | reverse complement strand
GGAAAACTTGAGGCCGCATTGGCGCCTGGTCTGACCACTGAGATCTACGACATGTTCAATGTGCCGTGGGGCGAGTGGTGGGATTACCGGACGGCCGTCTACGGCGACACCCCGCTCGGAGCTGACTGTTTCAGCTTTGACTCCATACCTGGTGGCGCAGGTTCGCCGAACCCGGCCGGAACGGGCGTGTGCGATGTGCCACCGACGGGGTATAGCGGCGAGACCTGGGACACGTATCCCTATAGCGACGTGTATCCATGGTATGGGAACCGGCAGAGCATCGCGATTTACGCGCCCTACCGCATGCGCATGACGGGCATCGACCAGCCGGGCTCGACGTTGGCCCAGCCCGTGATCCTGCCCGTGTTCAACTCGGCTGCTGATGCGGGCACGACCTTGTCGGTGAACTGGGATATGCAGTATCTCAACACGGCACGGGTCAATGAGCTGAACGGCGTGTGCGCGTCGATCTACCAGGACGGTTTCCTCATCGAGTCGTTCATCACCGCCACGATGGACCTGCAGGAGTCGAAGCGCCTGTTCGGTGTGGTCGCGACGACCGATGCCGAAGCCCAGTCGTGGTGGGATGCGAACGTGAACCCCGACTGCTTCCTGAAGGGCACCATTGAAACGAAGTGGCAGGACTTCATGATTGGGCAGGGAGGCGTGGCAGGGGCAATGGGGACCTACGACGTTTTCAACAGCTTCGAGTGGTACTACCAACCCTTCATGAGCGCTTTCTCCGCCGTCGTCGACCCGGCGACGCACCTGACGACCGTCAAGATCGACCACGTGGCGTGGGGCACGGAGGTCCTGCTCGCGCGGTGGTTCCACTGGGGTCCAAACAGCTACCTGCAGTACGCGGAGACGTACCCCCAGAACTACGCGGGCTGGTGGAAGTGGTACCTCGCCTGGTTCGAGGACCTCCACTTCAGCACGAACATCGGAAGCGCGGCCCAGAGCTTCACCCTGAGCACGGCCATGAACTACCAGCTCCAGGCCTACGCGAACCCAGGACCTGACAGAGTATACCACACGGGCACGGTCTCGTCCACGGACGACTTCGCGGAGTGGTTGTGGCAGCCCTTCCTGACAGACTACGCGTACGGCGGCACAGCCAGCGTGAAGCACACGGTTTCCGAGCTGGACCCGTACGCCACGTACACCTACAACCACGGGACGCCCTGCAGCGTCTTCTACGGAACGAACTTCCAGTACGAGTTCGTGCCCGCGGAATGGGATCTCGGGTCGGCCGACACGGTCACCGTACGCGCGCCACTCAGCCCCGTGGACTTTGTGGACGTGTACTCCCCGCTGACGTCGGATGCGTCGACGTGCGCCACGTTCAGCGCCTCGATGGGCTTCTACAAGAGCACGCCGGCCCTGCCTGCGGGCAGCTCGGCGACGGACTCGAACGGCGATAGCATCTTGGACACGGTCACCCTCGTGGGGCTGATCGACTGGGGCGCGCCCGCGCAGCCGCTCTGGGGCTACCCGGCCTTGGAGTTCACCGCGCAGGTCCCGCCGCCACCGGAGCTGCGGAAGGCCGATCTCATTGGAAGATCCGCATGGCCCGAGCGCCACCACTTCGTCCTCTCGAAGGACGCGGACGGTGTCCAATCTCTGTACGCCAAGGTCGGTAACCTCGGCAACATCGAGGTCAGCGCCGCCGTGATCTTCGAGATTCGGGACAGCACAGGCGCCCTCGTGGCCACGATTCACACCGCGACGGTGAAGATCGGCATCGCGCTGTCCGTCGTCATCGTGGATGGCTGGACGAGTCCGGTCCCCGGCAAGTATTCCGTCACGGCCGTGGTCCACTACGACGCGGACGGGGGCGGCACCCTCGACACGTTCGGCCTGAAGGTGAAATCCTTCAGCTTCGCGGTCGTGCCGTAGGCAGACATGGGAGGGCCTCGCCCTCCCCCTTTCCCTCTTTTCTTGCGGGCATCATTTTTCTCGTACTGTGCACCCGAAGGGCTTGGCCGGCGCATCGTGGAAGAACCGGACTTGCACCGGTTTCCATTTATCAGTTCGATGACTGTGCTCATTTTCGAGAGGAATATCGTTAGCACCGATGCCTCACGCTCGTCTATTTATACCGCCCTACCTATTGCCGAAAAACCCTGTGGGACGGACTTCCTCCCAAGGAAGGAGAGGGGTACTTTGGTTGCCGGCGAATCAACTCCGCCCCCTGCGGCTCCCCCGGAGGGGGCCCCCGGGCGAAAGAAGCTCTTGGTGCTTGTGGTTGTGGCCGTCTTGATCGTCGCTGGCCTGGGTGTGGTCGCCTACGTCCTGCTTTCCGGTGGCCAGCCGCCCGCAGAGGCGCAGCTTGCGCGCGTCGAGGTGACGTCGGCAGGCGGGACGACGATCAACCAGCGCGACGAGGTCACGATTTCCGCCGCCGCGTTCGATACGTACAACGTCACTCGGACGACGGAAGCGACCTTCAGCTGGAGCGTGAGTCCTGCGGCGAAGGTTCTCATCACCCCCGCGAGCGGGAATCGTCAGGTCACAATCACCGCAATCGAATCGGGAGCCGTCACCTTGACGGCCAGCGCGACCTGGAAGACCGTGACCAAGAGCGGGAGCCTGGGCCTCACGATCCGGGCTCTGCAGTTTGACATTGTCGCGTCGGCGAACACGCCTCGACGGGACGACACGGTGACCCTGAATGTGACCGTCCTGCTCCCGAACTCCACGACGTACACGGGATACCGGGGGACGGTCAACTTCACCGCGGATATCCCCGCTGCGGCCTCGTTGCCCGCGGACACGGGTTTCGCGGCCTCCGACATGGGCCGGAAAGGCTTCCCCGTGACCGTCCTCAGTGTGGGGGTGGTACGGATTACGGTGCGGGACACCGTCGCAAACATCTCCGGCTCGATTTCCCTCACGGTCATCCCGAAAGACGCGCCCACGGCCGCGTTCACCCTAAGCCGCACGAAGCTCCACGTAGATGTCGATGCGAGCGCATCCTCGGACCCGAACAACGACATCGCGACGTACGAGTGGACCTGGGGCGACAGCAGCCCCAATACGGGTCCATCTGCGAGTCGGCTCGCGGCCCACGATTACGCCACGGCAGGCGCGTATTCAATCACGCTGAAGGTCGTGGACGCGACGTCCCTCCAAGGCGCGACGACGAAGAAGGTGTCTGTGGCCATCTCAACGCTGGACTACGAATTCTATGACTTCTTCAACGTGCCGTACGGAGAATGGTGGGACTACCGCTCCGCGATCTACGGCGACCTGCCCATCCGCGCGGAATGCTTCAATGCGACCTCGATTGCGGACGGCGTCTGTACGCCCACGAACACAAGCCTGGCGGACTACTCGACGTATCCCTACACAAACTGGTATCCGCTGCCAGGGAACATCAAGTACGACAACCCCAACAACGTCCCCCTCATCTACGCCCCCTACAAGTTCCGAGCGAAGGGGGTCGATGTAGGCGGCTATAACCTTTCCGAGCCCGTCTTCTTGCCGGTACTCAACTATTCAGAGGCGGCGGGGACCCGCTTGGACTTCGACTGGCGCATGCAGTATATGGACGTGGCGACGATGGACTACCTGAGAGACGTCGCGCTCTGTCCCGGTGTCGAGAACGGGACCCAAGACGGCTTCAAGATCCGGTCCCAAATCACCCTGACGATGGACCTGCAGGAATCCCGGCGCATCTTCGGCGTTGTGGCGGCGGATGCCGCTGCCGCTTCGACCTGGTGGAACAGCAACATTGCCGCGGGCTGTCTCGCTCAAGGTCTCGTTGAGACGAAGTTCTCGAACTGGTTCATATCGATGGGCGGATCCGCGCCCGCCGTCGGGAAGTACGATATCTACAACAGCTTCGAGTGGTACTACCAACCCTTCTACACCAACATGACCGCGACCGTCGACCCGGACGGCACGACCCGTGTGTCGATCGACTACGCAGCCTGGGGCACAGAGGTCGTCCTCGCGCGGATGTTCTACTGGGGCAACACGTCCTACCAGAACAATTACCTGGACTCCACGAAGGCCAAGGGCTGGTGGGGCATGGAGCTCTCATGGTTCGAGAACTTTGCCTTCGCGGGGAGCCTGAAGGCGGCGGGCTTCGATTTCAATCTCTCCACGGTCCTGCAGTACCATTTCCAGTTGCTTTCCATGCCCGGCCCGAACGGCCTGTACGACGGCACGGACGACATTCCCTACTGGACTTGGGGTCCGATCCTTACGGACTACACGAACGACGCGAGCGCGAGGCACCTGCTCTCGGAGCTCGATCGCTATCCATACCCGGCTTACTCGTACAACCACTCGACGCCCGGCGGCATGTCGTACGGCCAGAACCTGGCTTACGATTATGGGCCGGTCCGGTGGGACCTGCAGGCCGGACAGACCTGGCACTTCCAGTTCCCGACGGGCAACGTGATCTTCTACGACCCGAACCTCACACCGGTTCCCGCGAACCCGACCAGCAACGATCACGTCCCCGTCTATGCGCAGCTCAAGTACCGCTCCACGAATCCACTCGGATACGGGGACTGGAACGTCTCGGCGATGACGTGGGACGTCTATGGCCCATCGACCACGGGCGGACCTGCCGGCTCTCCGGGCGCGGACGGAACCCCGGGAACCGCGGACGACCAGTACGCGCTCGAGTCGTGGGGTTCCCTCCTCCTCGTCACGGGGGTGTCCGTGGCGGTCACGTCGACATTGTCGGCCTCGGCTGCGGCATCCGGGTCTCCCTCGCTTGCTGAATCGCTGATCGTCTCGGTCTCGGCGGATTCGGGGATCTTCGTGGCCCAGGTCTCCGTCGAGCCGAACGCCCGACGTTCCCGAGACTAGACCCGCGCGGCCTCTCCAGCGCAGGACGATGCCGCTCTCGCGCGGCGATGAGCTTTCTTCCCTACGGGAACGCGCTCCGTTTCGGTAAGTTCAAATAAGATTCGAGCCATTTCAAGCGAAGGCAATTGCTTATGGCGGGCCCCGTCGTGGGCCACATGGGTGATGCGGGGAGGATTTTCCTTGGAGGAACCCGTCGAGGAGGCTAAGGTCGAAGAGCCCGAGGAGGAACCGCGGAAAGGCAAGAAGAGCAAGATCCTCGCACTGCTCGTCGTGGTCCTCATCCTCGGTGGTGGCGGCGTTTGGTGGTTGTTTTTCTCGAACAGCCCACCCGTCGCGAGCTTCAGGGCGGAGCCGGACGACCTGTTGTTGAGGGTCTACGCGGACACCACGACAGACCCGGACGGCAACATCGTCTCTTACATATGGAACTGGGGGGATTCGTCCCCCGCTTCTTCCGGATTACAGGCCCAGCACAACTACACGGACGAGGGCAACTACACAGTGGTCTTGACGGCGATCGACGCCCGCGACGCAAGGAACTCGTACTCCGAGAAGATTTGGATCCACTACGCTCCGAATCCCGTGTTCATTGCGAGGACGGAACGGATGACGGTTACCTTTGACGCCTCCCGGTCTTTTCCCTCCGCCCACACACGGAGCCCCATCATGTCGTACTCTTGGGACTTCGGGGACGGGGCCGCGGGGACGGGCGTGCAGGCGATCCACACCTATTCGACGCCGAACAAGTACCGGGTGTGGCTCAACGTCACCGACCAGACCGGACGGACGGGGAGCACCTCCCGTTTCGTCAGCCCGGCCAACACAACGGTGGACATCCTTGCGGACCAGTTCTTCGAGGCCGGTTGCCCGTATGGAGACTACTGGTTCTTGCGGAAGGCGAGCTACGGGGACGTGATCCTAAACAACAACGCGCCCTGCACAGACTTCTACCCATGGGTCCTCGTCACGGCCAAGGATCCGGTCACCGGGAAGACCCTCGGGGCCGTCAACCCATCCTACCTATACACCCTCTACAGGCTCGACGCGAAGGTCCGGAACCACCCAGGATACAACCTTTCGGAACCCGTGATCCTCCCCGTGTTCAACCGCTCCGTCGTACCCTTGCCGACGTCATACGTCCGGATGAACCTGACCTTCGACTATCTCGGCGATTCGCTCATCACCAACTTGGCGAACACCTCTTTCGCGGTCGATCCGGGTCTCGGCGACGGCTTCGGGTACCTGGTCCGCGGGAACATCACGATGGACCTGCAGATGTCCAAGCGGATCTTCGGCGTCCCGGCGTCGACCCCCGCGGAGGCCCAGGCGTGGTGGACGGCGAACACGCGCTATGCGTCCAGCTCAGGCCCCATCGAATCGAGGTTCGCAGCCTGGCTCGAGGCCATGGGCAAGGGGAAATACGAGATCTACAACGCCTTCGAGTGGTTCTTCGTCACGGACATCACGGACCTCAACGCGACCGTGGCCTCGGACGGCACGACGACGATCCGGGTCTTCTGGGACGGCTGGGGCTTCGAGGTCCTCCTGGCGCGCTGGTTCTACTGGGGCAACGCGAGCTACCGCGATGCCGTGTGCGTCCAAGGATCCGCGAATCCCGCCTGCCCCGCAACGCTGCCCTACGGCGCAATCCAGCCGCAGGGCTGGATGCCCATGGAAACCTGTTGGTGCGAGAGGGCGAAAATCAACGCGACGATCCGCTCGAGCCTCGACTTGGACTTCGAGGCCCTGAATGGCTACCATTTCGAAGCATGGGGAAACGGGGGCTCGGACGGCGTCCTCGGGACACCGGATGATGTCCCGGCCTGGGTCTTCACCCCGTACCTCATGGACTACGTGCCGCGCGAGGGCGGCGGAAGCAACGCATCGGCAGGATATCCGAACTCGGAAATACGCTGGTACGAGGGCAGGACGTCCATTCACGGCACCCCCGGGAGCTACGCGTACGGAGATCCCTACGAGTACCTTGTCGCTCAGGCCCGCTGGATTCTGAAGCCGGGTTCAACCCTCACGATCGTCCTGCCCCGCTCCCCGGTGCCGTGGTACGATCCGGTCCAATCCAAGTGGAACCCGCAGACTCTCCTGGGAGACTACGTGACCCGCTTGGCGAACATGAGCCTGCGGTTCGTGAAGGTCGACGACCAGGTCACGGCCCCCGGAGGATTCTACCTCTGGGATGCCCGGGGCAAGATCATGTCGATAGCGGGGCCGTGGGACTGGGGCACGACTCTCCCCTTGACGGGGAGCCCATGGATCGAGTTCGCGCCTGAGGCATGAGCCCTCCTCCAAAGGCCTATCGACGGAGTGAGGGCGGTCGCCCTCTTCCACGCGGCCGAGCTGAGGCTTTCAGAACTTGGCTTGCCGCCAATACTGGAAGTACCTCAGGGTGTCCCGGACGCCGACATCTCCCTGGTATTCGCACTTTTCCAGAATCGGTTTATAGTCCGGCGACCCCTTGTAGCCAATCGCAATATCCGAGTAGATTCGGTGATCCTCGGCCTGGTTGTACGTGTACTTCTTGCCGGCCAGCGAAGGGTCACGCGGATAAGGGTCCGGATAGTAGCCCTCATAGACGTACGTGGGGTCATCGTGCAGAATTTGGAAAGCCCATGCGTTCGGCGTCGCGTACAAGTTCCACGAGGAAATCGCGGCCTGAGACTCCGGGTCGGAGATGTAGTTAATGAATTCGTGGGCGAGCCAGAGCTTTTCGCACTCCCGATGAATGACGTTGTTGTCAATCCAGCGGGCGCCGCCCTGCTTCGGCACGAAGTAGTCCACGGGGTTGAAGGATTGGGAGTTTGGCTGGACGGCGTACATGATGTCCCCGGACCACGCGTGGTCCACGTTCATCACGCCGCTCACAAGCCAAGGCCCCTGCTGGGGCGTGTTGAATCCCCAAGAGGAGCCTCTGAAGGAATTGAGCCAGTTCAAGGAGGCTTGGAGTTTGTCCTCGGCCGTCTCATTGTTTGACCACTGGTACTCGCCGCTGAAAGGGCCCATCGCATACGTGTCCGGCCAGCTTCCGGCCGGACTCGTCGGCCCCGTGTTCTCTGGGATCGGCGTGGGGTCTGCCGTGACTACGTGATCCACGCCCAACGCGTCCGTGACCACCTGGCCTTTGAACTCGTCCTGTCGTTTCCAGCCTACGGCCTTGAGGGCCGCCGTGAAGACCTCGCGCATGTCGTCGAGCATCATCTTCTTTCTCCTCAGGTCGTAGGTCTTGCCCGTCTTTGGATTCGTGTAGGTCGGGAGTTCGAGGACCTCCCAGCCCATCCTTTCGACGTCCGCCGGGTCAAAGACATCTGTGCGGTATCCGATTCCCGTGGTGCCCCACTGGTACGGGACCGCCAGGAGACTGTTCTGCTCGTTCCAGGTGATTTGATCCGTCCCTCTCGGATTCCGATACTTCGTGCGATTCATTCGGTACGAATAGCCGGTCAAGTTCGGGTCGCGGAAGTCGACGTCTGCGGGGTTGTTGTAGCCGTCCGAGAAAACGGGGTAGTTTTGGATGTACTTATACTCGGGATGGGGAGGCGGCACGGGATTCGGGACCTTGCCGAACGTGTTCACATAGTTCGGGATCCAATCCTTGTTGAGATTGACGATGAGGCCGGCCTTCTCGAGGGTCTCAACGGTGTAATTCGTAGGGTACATCAAGTCGAACTTCCGACCCGTCTGCGAGACCCAGGTGAACAGCTCTTCATTCGAAGTATAGATGTTCGACTGCCATTTTATCTCTACGCCATCCACGCCCCATTTTTGGCTCATCCAAGGGGCAAATCTGTCCAAGACGATCCCGGGCCAATAGTCGTACCACTGGGCGACGTTCAGGATTCGTTGCTCAGGTGGACTGTCTTTGATGTCGTGGTCGAAGCCGAGTTCGCGGGGGCCCCAGACCTTGGCCTTCACAATCTCATAGTCCACGACGCCAACATCGATTTCCCATGGTTTGCGCCCGTAAGCAAGCCACTTCTGCCAGCCTGAAGGATACGCGAGCCCGGAGTATGCGCCGAAGGCCGCGAGTCCCCCGATGGCGGCGTACTTCAAGAAGGAACGCCGCGACACCCCGCGCGGGCCGCCCTGAACCGCCGTGAAGACCCCTCTCCCGCCCATGGCCACGAAGGTTGGCCGTGGCACCCAGCGTGAGTCGCGGCGTGCGATATAAGGATTCCCTCCGGTTGAACCGCCGCAAGATGCGTCCATAGTCCTTGCGGACGGCCGAAGCTGTGCGTCCAAATCCAAAGCGTTAAAATCCATTGCCACATACCTATCGTGGAGTTCGGGAGGAGTTCTCACGCGTCCTGAGGAGGAGGGGCGCTCGCAAGGATCTCGGAAATTGCGTCTGGGAGGTCTTGGCAAGTGGCTTGCCCGGGCGACACGGGGGTCGACTAACCTCCGGCTCTTTCTGAACCTTTTCCCGCCTACGTTCTGGATTGCGTTGTTCCTCATCATCCCGCTCATCTTCATCCTCGTCTACGGGTTTTCGTGGTACGACGACTCGTACATCCTGCATCCCTGGCCCTTCGATCCCACGAACTACCTCGACGCGGTCCGGATCGACCCAGGTGCGATTGTCGTCCCCCTCCTCTTGCGGACCTTTGGCTTCGCTCTCCTGACGACGACGGCATCCCTCGCCATCGGGTACTGCATGGCGTACTACATCGCCCGAATCGCGAAGGAGAAATGGCGCGGCCTCCTGATGGGGCTCGTTGTCATCCCCTTCTGGATCAGTTTTGTCGTGCGCATCTACGCTGTCTTCCCTTTCACGAACCCGAATTCCTTCATCCACGTGGGGCTCCGGGGTTACGGCCTCGGGTTCCTGAGCGATCTCATCGCCGGCTTCTTCAAACTGGGTGATCCTCAGATGGTCGTGTTCACCCTGATGTACGTCTGGATCCCCTTCATGATCCTGCCGCTCTTCGCATCCCTCTCGAAGCTCGATCCGATTCTCCTCGAGGCGGCCTATGACCTCGGAGCGAGCCGGTGGCGTGCCTTCCTCTACGTGACCCTCCCGCTGACCTATCCGGCGATGATCGTAGGATCGATCCTGATTTTCATCACGACCGTGGGGGCCTTCATCGAGATCGACATGGTCGGAGGGGGAGCGTGGCAGTTCATCGGCAACTACGTCTGGTCGCAGTACGGCTTCACGGGCGGTCTGCCCCAGGCATCGGCCTCCGCCTTGTTCATCATCCTCGTCACCGTGCTCCTGATCAGCTTCTACCGGAAATACGCGGAGATCGAAAGCGGACGGGAGACAGAGGTCCGGTCGCGGGTGCTTCAGCCGATGTGGAATCTGATCAAGAAGACTCTCCGCCTAGAGAAGGTTCCTGAGCCCGCGCCCGCCGAGACTACGATGCCCGATGGCGGAACGGCCCTGAAGGATTTCCGCTCGAGCCTCCGCACTCAACAAGGCCCGATCCGGAAGGCTGGCTGGGAGAGGATCCTCGACGTGATTGCGGAGAAGGGTGGCAAGTTCATTCTGGGTGGCGTCACGACACTCATGCTCCTCATGTTCTTCATCCCCCTGGTCATCGTCGCCATCTTCTCCTTCAACAACATCAACGACCTCAACACCTTTGGCGGCTTTTCCTTGGATTGGTGGTACAAGGGCACCGGCAAGCGAGATGCTCTTCTTCAGGACCCCGACGCCTTGAAGTCGATAGGGTGGA
>Ga0265292_1003110_pt1 | contig 10522 bp, 9 predicted proteins | sample Munlanlewell296A_FD_189080 | JGI IMG/M metagenome (GOLD analysis project Ga0265292, IMG submission 189080) | Leachate microbial communities from a municipal landfill in Southern Ontario, Canada - Leachate well 296A | ecosystem: Engineered > Solid waste > Landfill > Unclassified | place: Canada... | reverse complement strand
GCTCGGAAGGCTTCCCGGCCATCAGCGAGCGGCTGGCCGGGGTGGTGCGGCGGGCGCGCCTGGGGGCCGCCCGCGTCGAGCTGATCCCGGTGCGCGACTTGGTCCACATTGCCGCGGGCTGGATCCGTCAAGATCCGCGGGCGCTGCTTTGTAAACAACCGGGGTGCTCGCGCTGCCAGGCGGTGCGCGCCTCGGCGCGCATCAGCCTCTAGGTCATCGGTCGGGTCCCTGCCGCACGCCTCGCCCCCTTCTCTTCGTGCCGGTCAATCCCAGCCCTTCGCCATCACGCAGCGAAATCCGGCGCGCGCCGGATTTCGCTGCCTCAGCACAGCACGGGAGGGGATTCAGTCGGCGGCAGGTTCATCGGATGCCTTGCGCCGGAGACTGGGCACCCGTATCATTCGGCGAAGTGTTACCTGGAGGCTGAGGTGGACAAGCGGACGCTTGGAATCATTCTGACCATTGCGACGGTGTTGTTCTGCGGATGCCCCGGGTTGCTCGTTTGTCTGGCCGGAGCCTCGACGATCGCCTACGTGGATCAATCTCCGACGGCACCGGGCTCGATTGGACCGAGCAACTACCCCGCAGGCACGGGGTATGTCGGAATCTGCCTAGGGCTTGTGCTGCTCGCTATCCCGATCGTGATCGGCGTGTTGATGCTGCGCAAGCCGAAGACGACCATATCGGTGGACGTCGTCCCGCCAGCGTCTTGACCGCATTACACTCGACATGCCCGCAGTGGCCAGCTGCGCCGCCAACGAGTAAGCCATGGTATTCCAGTCTACGATGACGCTGCAGTATTTCAATCGAATCGGCGATCTCTAAGCAGAACGACGCTGGGCACCGCCCAGCCCCGTCGAAGGATGGCGAACGCCGTTCTTTGGAGCCGCAATGACCCCAGGAGGCATAGGAAATGTCCAGTCAGCCTGCCCCAGTTCTCCCGCCGCAGTCAGTGCAACCTCAGGGACGGACAAGCACACTAGCGACCGTGAGCCTGGTCATGGGAATCCTCACGTGGATCCTCCTTCCAATTGTTGGTGCGATTGTCGCGATTATCACTGGTCACATGGCGAAGACTGAGATTCGAAACTCGATGGGCGGCATTTCTGGCGACGGCCTTGCCACGGCGGGTTTGGTGCTGGGTTACATACAGCTGATCCTCGTCGTCGTCCCGGTGTGTGTGATTGTGGTTCTTGCCCTCCTGGGTCCCGCAGTGGGTAACGTCTTCTCGAACATCATCATAGGCATCTAACGGACCTCGTCATCCTGCTAGGTGCTTGGCACGCCTCTAGGCCGAATATCCAAGTAGCATGATGGCCGACGCGACTGGTCTAGGTAGGTTGTCCGCGGTATGGCCGGACTGCCCTGCGGTCCGGCGAGAATGACACGCGTCCTCATCCTGGGCGCCACGGGGTTCATCGGCGGCCACATCGGGCTGGCCGCCGTGCATCGCGGCTGGGCGGTGCGCGGGCTGCGGCGCGATCCCGGTGCCGCAGGACTCCTGGCTTCGGAACCTGCGGTGTGGTTCCCGGGGGCAGTCGAAGACCCGGCCGCTTTGGACGATGCGCTGCGCGGCGTGGACATCGTGTTCCACGCCGCCGCGTTCTACCCCCGCGACGGGCGACACGTCTCGCGCCAGGTGGGCGCTGCCGTCCGGCAGACACGAAGTGTGCTCGACGCCGTGCGCCGGGCTGGATCTCCGCCGCTCGTGTACACCTCCAGCCTGTCGACGATCGGGCGGCCGCCGGCGGGCGAGGAGCGCATGGCCGATGAGCGCGACGTGTATGTGCCCGGGGCGCTCCCACGCTCGGCCTACTACGAATGCAAGTACGCTATGGAAAGCGAGGTGCTGCGCGCGGCGGCCGCCGGCGCCTCGATCGTGGTCGTCAACCCAACGGTCGTCTTCGGGCCCGGGGACGCCAGGCCGACGACCGGCGCGCTGTTGCTCGCCCTGGCGCGCGGCTACGGGATCGTCAGTTTGCCGGGTTGGGTCAACATCGTCGACGTGCGCGACGTCGCCGAAGGACATCTGCGAGCGGCGGAGGTCGGCGTGCGCGGGGAGCGCTACCTGCTCGGCGGCGCCAACCTCAGAACCAGCGAGTTCATCCGTCAGGTGGCGCGCCTGGCGCAGGTCATGCCGCCCCGCGCCGAAATCCCGTTGGCGCTGCTGCGGGTGCTGGTGCGCATCGGGGAGCGCCTGCCGGGCGCCAGCGTCCTGGGGAATCACCTGGGCGCCTTCGAGTACTGGCAGCCGCTCGATTGCAGCCGCGCGCAGCGCGAGCTGGGAATGCAGGCGCGGCCGCCGGTCGCCACACTGCAAGATGCTCTGCGTTGGTACGCGGACCACGGTTCCCTGAAGCGCACGATGCCTGTGGTATGATGGCCGCGGCCGGAGGGCCCGCCCACCCATGGACGAGCAGGCGAAGATCACGATCATCGAAGGCCCCCCGCCTACCTTCGAGGCGGCGACCGAAGCCTGGCTCCTCGGCCTGACCGAAGGCCTGGTGTTATCCCATGTGGCCGTGTGCCGCGTGCGCACCGCCAACGGGCCGGAGCTGGTGGAGCGCTGTTATCGCGCCTGGCGTGATGGTCAGTCGATCGCCCTGGAGTACCGTGCCGAGGATGGTTCGGCGCGACAGGCGCCGATCGTGGCGGCGCGCTGGACCGAAGTCCCCGATGGGCACATGCTTCTGCTCTGGGTCCGGATGGAGGAGGGTGAAATCGAGGTCGATCTCGATCTTGGGACGGAGGACCTGGACGACGACCTGGAGGACGGGCCCGAGGGCGCCGACCTCGAAGACGGATAGGCCTCTCGCGCCGGGCGGAAACGCCCGGTGATGTTTTCCTGCACCGATCTCGGAGGTGAGCATGGCCGAGGAGTTGCCAGGACTTCGCACGCAACAAAGCGGCGCCGTCTTGCGGATCACGCTCGACCGTCCGCCGGCCAACGCTTTCGACGTATCAATGGCACGGGCGCTGCGCGCCGCCTTGCAGGGCGCGGCCGAAGATACGGCCGTGCGTTGTGTGTGGCTGACCGGGGCGGGACGTTTCTTCAGCGCAGGCCAGGACGTGGGCACGATCGCCGGCGCCCCGCCGGAGATGGTCCGGCAGGCCCTGCGCGAGATCTACAACCCGTGCATCCTCCTCTTGCGCTCGATGCCCAAGCCAGTCCTGGCCGCCGTGAACGGTCCGGCGGCCGGCATGGGCCTGGGGCTGGTGCTGGCGGCCGATCAGCGGCTGGCGGCGCGCAGCGCCCGATTCGTCTTCGGCTTCACCGCCCTGGGATTGACCGCAGACTGCGGCGTTTCGGCCCTGCTCCCAGCGTGGGTGGGCCCCGGCCGCGCCTTCCAGATGGCCTACCAGGAGGACCCCCTGACCGCGGACCAGGCGTTGAACTACGGCCTGGTAGCCGAAGTATGTGACGACGCCAGTCTGGAGGAGCAGGCGTCGGCATGGGCGGGACGCCTGGCCGCCGGCCCGACGCTCGCCCTAGCCCTGACCAAGCAAGCGCTGAACCAGGCGTCCTTCCCTGATCTCGAGCTGCGGCTGGAAGACGAGGCGTTTCGCCAGGCGACTGCCGCGGCGACCGCCGATGCGCGTGAGGGCGTGGGAGCCTTCCTGGAGAAACGCCGCGCCGTCTTCCGGGGGGCTTGAACCCGGGGCCGGAGAGGCGCATGATAGGGTATCAGCGCATCACGGCGCGCCTGAGGAGGTGGAGTATGCCGATCACCGAAGGCGTCGTGTACTGCGATGGGTGTGGGGTAGAGGTGGAAGGGGCTCCGGTGGTGAAGCAGGGATTGAGATACTGCTGCATCACGTGCGCCGAAGGCGGAGAGTGCGATTGCGGGGCGGAGGAAGAAGATCAGCGCTCCGCTTGCACGCCGGAGGCCGCCGTGGCCTGAGCGTGCCGCGGACTCGGTGGCGAAGAGAAATGTAAGGGCGGGGCGGCCTGTCGGCCGCCCCGCCCAGATCTCACCCTAGTCCGACGGCCGGCCGAGGCCGGCGCGCTCCAGCTCGACGATTGAATCGTCGAGTTTCTTGTACAGGGGCACGGGCGGCTGCAGGCGCTGCCCGGCCGCCAGCGAGCTCGGCTCCCAGCGGCCCGTGGCGCGCGCGCCGTCATAGGCAAGCACCTCGTGATCGCGCGTCGCTTCAGCCCGGGCGACGATCTTCAGCTCGCCGAAGAGCGGCTGCTCGTATCCCAGTAAGGCGTGCAGCTTCTCGCTGCTGAAAGGCAGGAACGGCGCCAGCAGCACCTTGAGCGAGTCGATCGCCCGCAGCGCGGTGTAGACCGTAGTGGCCGCGGCGGCCTTGTCCTGTTTGACGACGCTGAACCACGGGGCGCGGTCCAGGTAGCCGTTGACGGCACGCGCCAGCCCCATCGCCTCGGTGAGCGCGGCGCGCAGCCGCACCGCCTCCAGGTGTTCCCCGACGCTGGCGAAGCCGCCCTCGATCTGCTCGAGGAGCTGCCGATCGATCGGGCGCAGCTCGCCCGGATCGGGCACCCGCCCGTCCCAGTGCCGGTAGGCGAAGGACAGCACCCGGTTGGCGAGGTTGCCCCATGTGGCGACGAGCTCGTCGTTGTTGCGCCGCACGAAGTCCGCCCACGAGAAATCGCTGTCGTGCGACTCCGGCATCACCGCGGCCACGTAGTAGCGGATCGGGTCGGGGTCGTAGCGCGACAGGATGTCCGGCAGCCAGACGGCCCAGTTGCGGCTCTTGCTGAACTTCTGCCCCTCGACGTTCATGAACTCGTTGGCCGGGATGTCGTAGGGCAGGTTGAGGTGGTGCGACGGATCGTCGTCGTAGATCCGGTCGACGCCGAGCAGCTCGGCCTGCCAGATCACGGTATGGAACGGGATGTTGTCCTTGCCGATGAAGTTGTAGATGCGTGCCTGGGGTTCGTACCACCAGTCCTTCCAGGCCTGCGGTCGGCCGACGGCCTGTGCCCATTCGACCGAGGCGGTGAAGTAGCCCATCACGGCCTCGAACCACACGTACAGCCGCTTGTGCTCCCAGCCCTCCAGCGGCACGGGGATGCCCCACTCGATATCCCGGGTGACCGGGCGGCCCTTGAGGCCGGCGTCGACGTAGTTGCGGGTGAACTTGACGACGTTCGGCCGCCAGTGGCCGGCATGCGCCTCCAGATAAGGAAGCAGGCGATCGGTGAAGGCGCCCAGGTCGAAGAAGAAGTGCTCGGTGTCGCGCAGCACGGGCTGGCTGCCGTCGCCTTTGCTGCGCGGGTTGATCAGGTCGACGGCGTCGAGCAGGCTGCCGCAGCGGTCGCACTGGTCGCCGCGCGCCTCGGCATAGCCGCAGATCGGGCACGTGCCCTCGACGTAGCGGTCCGGCAGGAAGCGCTTCTCCGACTCTGAGTACAGCTGCCGCTGGGTCTGACGGAAGATGAACTCGCCGGCGTGGAGCTTGAGGAAGAAATCGCGGGCGATGCGGTGGTGGTTCTCGGTGTCGGTATGGGTGTAAAGGTCGTAGGAAATCCCGATCGCCTGCTGGGTTTCCAGAAACCGGCGATGGTAGTGCTCGAAGACCTGGCGCGGGGTTTGGCCGCGCTTGTCGGCCTCGACGGTAATCGGTGTGCCGTGCGAGTCCGAACCGGAGACCATCAGGACGCGGTTGCCCTTCAGCCGGTGGTAGCGAGCGAAGACGTCGGCCGGCAGGTAGGCGCCGGCCAGGTGGCCGACGTGCAGATCGCCGTTGGCGTACGGCCAGGCGACGGAAACGTGAATCGTGTCGGTCATCGTGGTCCTCGGTGGCCCGGGCACGTCGGCGCCTTTGGCGGGACGGCGAGCGCGGCGATTGTAGCATGCGGAGGGGCGTCGAATGGAAACGACGGATTCAATAGCTAAGTGCAACGGAGACGCCGAATAGTACCTCGTGAGGCGTACGGAAGCCGAGGCGTTTTCTAGGCCGATGGTTGAGTTCGGCGGCGATGGCGTCCAACTCATCTTGGCCGATATGGTTGAGATCTGTATCTCTGGGTAGGTAGCGCCGGATCAGGCCATTTGTGTTTTCAACGGTGCCTTTCTCCCAGGAGTGATAGGGGTGGCAGAAGTAGAAGGGGATAGACAGCGCCTGGGAGACCATGGCGTGATCGGCGTTCTCGCTGCCGTTGTCCGCCGTGACGCTGGAGTGGGGCAGCTCGGCAAGGCGGGCAACGAGCACCTGCCAGGTGTCCTGGGCCGTCTTGCTGCGGAGGCGGGTGACGACGGTGAAACGACTAAGCCGCTCGACCAGCACATTGAGGGCCTGCTCATGGCCGAAGAGCAGGGAATCGCTCTCCCAATGACCGATCTCCGTGCGCTCAGCAGCAGCCGGCGGCCGGGCGTCGATGAACAGGCGCTGGGCAATGGGGCGGACGTGGCTCCGGCGACCCTGACGCCGCGTGCGCTTCTTCTTGCCCCGGCGCAGGTACTGGTAGAGCTTCTCCTGACGCCCGAGTGGCGACTCGTAGACGAAGCGGTAGATGGTTTCATGGTTGACCACAGTTCTACCGTGTTCCACCCGCAGTCGGCCGGAGATCTGCTCCGGCGACAAGCCCCGCTCCAGAAGCCGAAGGACGTTCCGTTGCAGGCGTCGGTTCTGAAGACGGGCCCGTCGGCGGCAGCGCTGACGGCGGGCTTGGCAGCGCCGTTGCGCTACGTCGGGCAGGTAGCCAGCCGGAGTGGCATTGCGACGCAGCTCGCGGCTCACGGTCGCACGATCCCGCCCCAGGCGCCTGGCGATCTCCGCCTGAGGAAGCCCCTCCCCCTGCCACTGGTAGATCAACATCCGCTCGTCGGCCGAAAGGTGGACATAAGGTTCCATACAACGCTATTGTCCTCATAGCGTTGCACTTAGAGTTAGAACCCATGGCTCCGGAACGAGCAAGGGCGACCCGGCGGGTCGCCCTTGGTGGAGTCACGTAAGACTCTCGCGGGGTTAGGCGTCGCTCGCTGGGAGCGCCGCCTCGGCCTCGCCCTGCGGCTCGGACTCGTCCAGGCGCAGGGTGATCTCGCCATCGGCGGCGTCGACCAGCACCCGATCCCCGTTCTTGAACTCCCCCGAGAGCAGCGCGTCGGACAGACGGTCTTCGACCTTGCTCTGGATCACGCGCTTGAGCGGCCGGGCACCCATCTCCGGGTCGTAACCCAGATCGGCCAGCAGCTGGCGCGCCGCCGGGGAGGCCCGAAGCAGAATGGCGTGGTCGTGCAGGCGTCGGCCGACCTTGGCCAGCTCCAGATCGACGATCTCGGCGATCTGCTCCCTGGTCAGCGCGTGGAAGACGACGGTGGCATCGACCCGGTTGAGGAACTCGGGGCGAAAGACCTTGCGCAGCGCCTCGGTGAGAGTCTTGCGCATGTCGTCATAGGCCAGACGCTGGTCGGTGGCCTCGTCTCGCGGCACGGCGAACCCGAGCTGCGTGGACTTGCGGATCAGCTCGGCACCGACGTTCGAGGTCATGACGATGATGGCGTTGCGGAAGTCGACCTTGCGCCCGCGGGCGTCCGAGAGGTGTCCTTCTTCCATGATCTGCAGCAGCATGTTGTGCGCTTCCGGATGGGCCTTCTCGATCTCATCGAAGACCACGATCGAGTACGGCCGCCGCCGCAACGCCTCCGTCAGTTGTCCGGCATCCTCGTACCCCACATACCCCGGGGGCGCACCCACCAGCCGGCTGACGGAGTGGCGTTCCATGAACTCGGACATGTCAATCTGCACCAGCGCGTCCTCGGTGCCAAAGATGAATTCCGCCAGCGCCTTGGTGAGCTCGGTCTTCCCGACGCCCGTCGGCCCCAGGAAGACGAACGACCCGATCGGCCGCTTGGGGTCCTTGAGGCCCGCCCGGGCGCGGCGTACGGCCTTCGAGATCATCTCGATCGCCTCGTCCTGACCGATGATGCGCTCGTGCAGCGCCTTCTCCATCAGCAGCAGGCGGACGGATTCCTCCTGGGCAATCTGCGTCACCGGCACGCCGGTCCACATCGACACGACCTCGGCGATGTCTTCCGCCGTCACCCTTGGGCTATTCTCGCTCCGCTCCCAGCCGGCGCGCAGCTGGCTGAGCTTCTCCTCCTGCTCCGCCTCACGCGTCACCAGTTCCTGAGCGTCGTCGAAGCGTGCTTCCTCCACCGCCTGCGCGTGCGCACGGCGCGTGGCTTTCAGCTCGTCCAGCGCCAGGCGCAGCGTCTTGGCTGCCGGGCTCTTGTACATGCGCACCCGCGACGAGGTCTCGTCGATCAGATCGATGGCCTTGTCGGGCAGGAAGCGATCGCTGACGTAGCGCGACGAGAGCAACACTGCCGCTTCCAAGGCCTCGTCGGTGATCACCAGCTTATGGTGCTCCTCGTACGGCTTACGCACCCCATGCAGGATCTGGATCGCCTCCTCAACCGACGGCTCTTCGACCGTCACCGGCTGGAAGCGCCGCTCGAGGGCAGCATCGCTCTCAATGTGTTTGCGGTACTCGTCGAGGGTGGTAGCGCCAATCACCTGCAGCTCGCCCCGCGACAGAGCGGGCTTGAGGATATTGGCGGCGTCGACCGAGGAGCCGGCCGACCCGGCGCCCACGAGCATGTGGACCTCATCGATGAACAGGATGGCATGCGCCGTCTTCAGCTCGTCGATCACCCGCTTCAGCCGTTCCTCGAACTGGCCGCGGTACATCGTGCCCGCCACCAGCGACCCGACGTCCAGTTGCAGGACCCGCTTGCCGAGTAGTGGCTCCGGCGTATCGCCGGCGACGATTCGCTGCGCCAGGCCTTCGACGATCGCCGTCTTGCCGACCCCCGGTTCGCCGATCAGCGCCGGATTGTTCTTGGTCCGCCGGGCCAGGATCTGGATGACGCGCTCGATCTCCATCTGCCGGCCGATCACCGGGTCGAGCTTGTTCTCTTCGGCCAGGGCGGTGAGATCGGTCGCCAGCTGGTCGACCAGAGGCGTCTTGGCCTCCTTATCCTTCGGCCGCGAAGCGGTGACGCCCTGGGCCGCCTTCTGAGGCGGCTGCGCCGGGCTCTCCTGCAGCACGCGCCGCGTCTGTCGGCGAACCTGCTCCGGCGTGATCCCCAGCCGGCGCAGGACCTCGATCCCCACGCCCTCGCCCTGGCGCACCAGCCCGAGCAGCAAGTGCTCGGTGCCGATGTAGTGATGGCCCATGCGGCGGGCTTCCTCGATGGCGTACTGCAGCACCTGTTCCGTCCCGGGCGAGAGCTCGACGTGACCGCCGCCCTGCCGCCCAATCCCGGTCAACCGCTCAACCATCTCCTTGACGCGCGCGGTGTCCAGCCCAAGCTCGCGCATGACGCGCCCCGCCACGCCGCCTTCCTCGCGCATCAGGCCGAGAAGCAGGTGCTCCGTGCCGATGTAGTTGTGATGCATCCGCTCCGCTTCTTCGTGCGCCAGGCTCAACACCCGCCGGGCACGCTGCGTGAAGCGCTCCATCTTGTCGGCCACGTTGCAGCCCTCCTGTCCGGGCGGCTAATTCGCCCCGAACATGTCTCATTCTACCAAACAAAGGACGTCCCATACCGCCGGCTGCGTTAGCGTTGCGTTGGAAAACAAAAGGGCCGGGCCGACACGGCCCGGCCCCGGCGTTGACTAGGCCGCCGGATGGGTCTCTTCCTCCGGCTCGGGAGGCTTCTCCGGCTCGGGAGTGGTTTCCAGCTCGGGAGTGGGGTCCGGCTCGGAGAGGCTTTCCGCCTCAAGCGGGGCTTCCGCCTCCAGGTCGGCGTCGAAATCCTCCACTGCGTCGGGCGCCGGGCCGGGCTCGTCGTCGCTCAAGTCGCGCATCGCCGATTGCCAGTCCGTTTCGGCGTATTCGGCCGAGTCGACCCGCTTCAGGCTCAGCCCGATGCGCCGCCGCTGCTGGTCCAGCTTGATCACGCGCAGCGACACGGTCTGCCCCTCCTCGAGCACCTCGCGCGGGTGTTCCACGCGGCGGTCGGAGAGTTCCGAGATGTGGATCAGCCCTTCGATCTCGTAGGCTTCCATTCCCTTCAACGTGGCGAACGCGCCGAACTTGGTCAGCTTGGTAATCTGGCCTTCCACCAGCTGCCCCTCGCGGAACTGCTCGGCGATCTTCTGCCATGGATCGGGTTCGAGCTCGCGCATCGACAGGCTGATGCGTTTACGATCGGGATCCACCCCCAGCACCTTGACCTGCACTTCCTGCCCGACCTTGAGCAGGTCCTTCGGGTGGGCAATACGCCGCCAGGAGATCTCCGAGAGGTGCACCAGGCCGTCCGCCCCGCCGATGTCGACGAAGGCGCCAAAATCGGCCAGGCTGATGACGTGTCCGCTGCGGATCTCTCCCGCCTTGAGTTCGGTGATCAGGTGCTCCTTGAGCACCTTGCGCGCCTCGCGCGCCGCCGCCCGCTCCGAGAGGATCAGCCGGTTGCGCCGTCGATCGACCTCGATCACCTTGGACACGATCGGTTCCCCGACCATCTTGCCCCAGCGCTTGTCGGGCGTCTCGCCCTCGGCGCGCCGTCGCCGCGACAGGCTGACCTGCGAGGCGGGGATGAACCCG
>Ga0265292_1003109_pt1 | contig 10523 bp, 8 predicted proteins | sample Munlanlewell296A_FD_189080 | JGI IMG/M metagenome (GOLD analysis project Ga0265292, IMG submission 189080) | Leachate microbial communities from a municipal landfill in Southern Ontario, Canada - Leachate well 296A | ecosystem: Engineered > Solid waste > Landfill > Unclassified | place: Canada... | reverse complement strand
CCCGATCGCCTCTGCGGCATCGCCTTTCATCGAGCCGATGTCGATCCGGAAAAACGGCTCGGAAACCTCTCCCGCGACGAGATCAAGAGGATCGCCCTCGCTTTCACAGCCATGCCGCTCTCGCTTAAGGGCGTATGCGGGTTCGCCGTGGCGCACGCCACGGCCGGAGGCGTGCCTCTGGATGAGGTGAGATACCAGACCATGGAATCGCGCATCGCCAGGGGCCTTTACCTCGCCGGCGAGGTCCTGGACGTGGACGGCCAGACCGGCGGTTATAACTTCCAGTGGGCCTGGAGCACCGGTTTCCTTGCCGGGAGGGCGGCCGCCCTGTCGCTCAAAAGTATTTCTTGAATCCCTCTAAAAAATCGCGCAACATCTTTTACAGGTCGCCGATACAGGGGGTGCACTAGCTTCCCGGCCGATCCTGAGACCGGAGGACAAATGGTAGTTCCGATCAGGAAGAGTGACGATAAAGCCTTCACCCACTTTCTGGAGTGGGCGCTCGAAAAGCTCGGCATGTACACCCCGCCCAAACCAACTTATATCACCTTAGTAGATCCCTCTAATATCACGACCGGGCTCAGCTCGTATCTCAAGGATGCGTCCGGAAACGATTATGCATCCGTCATGGCGGGTCGCTTGTGTGACAACGAGCTGGCGCTTGTAAGAAAAGATGGGGCGGTAGATGTACTCTCAATAGAAGGAGATTCATTCCGGCTCTGCAGCCGGACGGACGAAGCGGCGGTCGGCGATGAAATTTCGGCCGCTGTCTCGTGCAGATACTTTACGCTGCCTACCGCCTATCTCGCCGAACTTTTGATGGCCGACGCCACCCCGGTCCCGCCCGAGAAGATTCAGGTCGCGGGCCGCAAGAATCTTGACCCCGCTTCCAACGATAAGGTGGCGCGGCTCTATTTCTCGCTCGCGCCCACTATGCGCGGCTCGCTGACCGGCATCGCTGCCGGCGCTGCTGCACCCGTGGATGCATGGCAACTCTCGTCGATGGGCATCGTCAACACATGCGACGTGCCGAACAGCGCGGAGTTTTACGAGAGCGCAGCCCGCGTGCTCACGGTAAAGATCTTCAGTGAGGGAATGCCGGTCATGAAGCAATGGGACGCAATGAGAGAGGGCACGCCATCTTCGTCGGATCTATTGAGCGCCGACGACATCGCAAAGACCGTTGGAATGATTTACGCGAGGCCCGATGAGGCAAAGGCCGCTGCCAAGTCCGATTCCACTCTCGAGCGGAGAATACAATATCTGGCGGATCTAGGTTATCTCAGGGAAGACCAGAAAAAATTTCTCTTCGGCCTATCTGGCGGCAGCACGCCGTATGTAGTGAACGGCGAAGAATTGCTGTGCTCCGCATCTCCCGCGCTCTAGGAGCTCGCAGAGAGCATCCTAAGCAGTGCCGGCATAGAAATCCCAATCACGTTAGTAAAACACCCGCGGACCTCCGCGATCAGGGACGAGCCCTTTCCCTGGATAGCGTAGGCGCCGGCGCGGCCGCGCCACTCGCCTGTGCGGATATACCAGTCCACCGCGTGAGTGGTGAGATGGGAGAATACGACCTCGGTGCGCGTGACCTCGAGCTTGAGCCCGGCGGAGAGAAGATCCCGCACCGCGATAGCGCTGGCCACCTCGTGAGCCCGGCCGGATAGCGTCCTCAGGATCTCGCGCGCATGAGTCTCGTCGCGCGGCTTGCCGATTATCCGGCCCTCGATTCCGATCGCCGTATCGACCGCCACTATCACAGCGCCAAGCGACGGGGGCACAGCGGCCTCGGCCTTTGCGCGCGCCAGCCTCTCAACGTATGCGCCGACTTCCTCGCCCGGATTCGCGGATTCGTCGATATCGACGACCTGCGTGGTGAATTCGAAACCGGCATCTGCCACCAGCGCCCGCCTCGCCTCTGAAGCGGTCGCAAGCACCAGCTCGCGTTTGAACTCTATGATCGGCATATGTGAACTGAATATCCTTTCCTTTACTCCCATTCAATATTTAATTATGGTCATCGCATGCTCAAGACAAACGTAAAGCAGCTGGTGAAGATCGCGATCGAGGGCAAGGTCGCGCCCGCGCTGGCCTATCCGAACACGGTGGGCCACGATGGCTCCGTGCACAACGTGCCGGCGCTAGGAGGAATAACCTACAACGTGCTCGTGGGAGACCCGGCCTTCGGCTGGGAGGCGGATCACGTTGAGCCCGGGGTATCGAGCATACTCAACCACGAGAAGCGCAACGACAGGCCGAACCTCGCCTATAATTTTCTCGCCTGCGCCGGCAACGAAGCCATCGTCCTCACCGGAAATGCGAAGGGTTCCAGGGGCCGGGTTGTCGGACATCACGGCGGCGCGGAGCACGTGATGCTCGACTTCGCGCCGGCGGTGCTCGAGAAGCTCTCTGTCGACGATCGTTTCCAGATCCGCGCGTTCGGCCAGGGACTCAGACTCATCGAGCACCCGGGCGTGATCGTGCAATCGATCGACCCGGAGGTCATTTCCAGGATTGGCCTTGTAGAAAAAGGAGGCCGCATAGAGGTGCCGGTGGCCGGCATCATCCCCGGCGCGCTCATGGGTTCGGGTCTCGGAAGCAACCACGCGCGATCGGGCGATTACGACATGATGTCATCCGACAGAAAGGCGCTCGAGCGCAACGGCCTCACGGATCTTCGGCTCGGCGATATCGTTGCCATCAAGGACCATGACGCAAGCTTTGGGTGGCGCTATCTGGAAGGCGCAATGGTCATCGGCATCGTAATCCACGGCGATTCGCATCTTTCAGGACACGGTCCGGGGATCGCCACAATAATGACAAGCCCCTCGGGCATGATCGTTCCTGCGATCTCCAGAAGCGCCAACATCGGCCGCTGCCTCAGCATAGGAAGGTTCAGGAAAAAGACGAAATCCCGGAATAGATCGCGCTAATGCAGGGTATTGTTTGAGTCCTCGATAGAGCCGCTGACTCGGCTTTCCGCCAGGAGTTTTTCGATCACGGCCTGGAGTTCGGAATGCTCCACCATCTTCTCCAGAAACGCGTCGGCCCCCACCTCCTCCACGCTCTTGAGCCCGCTGACACGGCGCGCGGCCGTGAGGATGAGGATAGGTATATTTTTGTGCTGAGCGTCGCCGCGGATATGGCGGCAGAAATCCAGGCCATCCATGTGCGGCATCATAAGGTCCAGGAGGATGATGTCGTACTCGCCGCTGCTCAACCTGTCCAGCCCTTCAAGTCCGTCGTGCGCGGTCGATACGGCATATCCCTTGAACGCAAGCCACGCGCTCATTATATCCAGAAAATCCTGCTCGTCGTCGATCAACAGTACGCGTTTTGCCACTCCCCCTCCGCAGCATTTCGCATGGAAACTTTGTATTTCCTATATCACCATGCCCATTCTCTGGCAAGGACGCACGAACGCGAAGGCCCGCCCTGTGCAAACCCAAGCGAGTCGAAGGGTTGACTGGGGTGATCCCCTTGGATAGTGTTCGACACCGCAGCGTCGCAACAATCGGGAGGTGGTTCATGTCCCTCTATGCCAAACGCGCCGGAAGGATTGATACTGAAAATGCATTCAAGATCGGCCCCTATATTGCGGAGGTGGAGCGCTCGGGCCATCGCGTAATCAAATGCAACATCGGCGAACCGGACTTCGCGCTCCCGAAACACATCCGCGAAGAGGTGAAGCGTCAGATCGACAACGACCTCACGCACTATTGCGATCCGCAGGGAATCCTCCCGCTTCGCGAGGCGATCGCTAAGGACGTCGGCGAAAGACGACGCATCAAGATAACGCCGGATCGCGTCGTCGTCTTTCCGGGCGCCAAGCCGCCGATCGGCCTGTGCCAGCAGACGTACTGCGACCCGGGCGATGAGGTAATCTACCCTTCACCCGGCTTCCCTATCTACGAGTCCTTCACGTCCTACGTCGGCGCGATCCCGGTACCGCTCCACCTGCGCGAGGAAGAAGATTTCAGCTTCACGGGCAAGGAGCTGGAACCGCTGATCAGCGCGCGCACAAAGCTCATCTTCATCAACTTCCCGTCGAACCCGACCGGGGGAGTGGCGACTGAAGACCAGCTCCGCGAGATCGCGGAGGTAATCAAGCGCAAGGCGTCCGCCGATATACGCGTCTATTCGGACGAGGTATACGAGAACATCCTCTTCGACGGCAGCAGGCACCACTCCATCGCCTCTATTCCAGGCATGGCCGAACGCACGATCATCGTCTCCGGGGTGTCCAAGACCTATTCCTGGACAGGCGGGCGCGTCGGCTGGGCGATCTTCCCTACCGTCGAAGAGGCGGCCATATTCAAGAATCTCAACATCAACTACTTCTCATGCGTTCCCGCGTATAACCAGATGGGCGCCAAGGTAGCGATCGAATCCGAGCAGAGTCTGCCTGAGATAAGCCGGATGAACGCCGCGTTCCAGGAGAGGCGCGACGTAGTGGTCAAGGGGCTCAATGCCATACCGGGCATCACCTGCCAGAAGCCGAAGGGAGCGTTCTACGTCTTCCCGAATGTCGGCGGCGCATGCAGGGAGATCGGCGCTGTCAGCGCATACGAGGCGCTGCCGGCGGAGGTTAAGAAGAGGACAAGCCCGTCCACCCTCTTCCAGCTCTTCCTGCTCTTCCGCTATCAGGTAGCCACGATGGACCGCAAGTCGTTCGGCAGGATCGGCACGGAAGGAATGCATTTCCTGCGCATCTCCATTGCCACCGGGATCGACGACCTGCGCGAGGGGCTTGCGCGCATCGCAAAGGCAGTCGAAGACAAGGATGGGTTTGCAGCATTCATACGCGAAGGCAAAAGGCTTTATTAATATCCCCCTCCTTTGTAGAGGGTGTTTTCCAAACACATTCCCTCCCTTTGTAAGGGAGGGTTAGGGAGGGTAGATCGTTGATTCGTACTGGATCTACCCCACCCTTTCCCTCCCCTTACAAAAGGGGAGGGGCTTGATGAACAGGAGTTTACCATGTCATTTAATTTTGGCCCGCGCCGCGGGATCTACATCGACATAGCCGATGAAACGATGGTGACAAAGCCGCCCCTCTCCGACGAAGAGCTGGCTGCGTTCGAGACGCTCGACATGATCTACAGATCCCTCTGCGCGGTCATGTACAACTACGTCCCCACGTCGGGCCACCCCGGCGGATCGATATCCTCAGGCCGCTTTGTGGCGGGGCTGCTCTACGATACCCTGGACTACGACCTCTCGAATCCCGATAGGATGGATGCCGACATCATCTCATACGGCGCGGGGCACAAGGCGCTCGGCCTCTATTCCATGTGGGCCCTGCGCACCGAAGTGGCGAAGGCCGCAGTACCCGCGCTCCTGCCGCACGACATCAAGCATCAGCTGCGGCTCGAAGACCTCCTCGGCTTCCGCAGAAACCCCGTGACAAGGACGCCCCTCTTTTCGAAGTTCAACTCGAAGCCTCTCGACGGGCACCCCACGCCCTCCACCCCTTTTATCCGCCTCTCGACGGGCGCGTCCGGCGTGGGCTTAGCAGCGTCGCTGGGGCTGGCGCTCGGCGCCGCCGACTACTACGGCAAGGCCGCGCCGCGCGTGCATATCGTGGAGGGCGAGGGAGGCATGACGCCAGGCCGGGTCTCGGAGGCGCTCGCCGCTGCGGGCACGTCGTCGCTCGGCAACGCAATTCTGCACGTCGACTGGAATCAGGCCTCGATAGACTCCAACCGCGTCTGCCGCGACGGCGAAACGCCCGGAGAATACGTGCAGTGGAATCCCATGGAGTTTTGCTATCTTCACGACTGGAACGTGATCTACGTGCCGAACGGCATGGACTTCCAGCAGATCATAACCGCGCAGAGGCGGGCGGCGGGAATGGAGAACGGCCAGCCCACAGCCATAGTCTATCGCACGATCAAGGGATGGAAGTACGGAATAGAGGGAAGGGCATCGCACGGCGCGGGCCACAAGCTCTGCTCATCCGGGTTCTACGATGCGCTCAAGCCGCTCATCCAGAAGTTCGGCGGGTCGCTTCCCAGGTGCGAGTCGGGCGACATCCGCTGCCAGAAGGGGGAGGACGATCAGGCGATCATGGAGCAGTGCTTCTGGGAAGCGCTCTCCGTCGTGCGCAATTCTGTGGAGAAGAGCAGCGACGCCACAAGGGTGCTGGGTTCAAGAATTGCAGCGGCAAAGGATCGGCTGGAGAGGCTCGATCGCAAGCCGCGAAACAGCGCCCCTCGCGTCGAGTCCGTGTACGAACTCTCATCCAAAGGGATGAGGAATACCCCCGAGGAACTCAGGCTCAAGCCCGGCTCGTCCACTACGCTGCGCAACGAGCTGGGGCGCGCCCTCAATTATCTCAACAGGGGTTCGGGGGGTGCGATCCTCGCGGCAGCGGCGGATCTCTTGAGCTCCACGAATACCAACGTAGTCGGCGCCGGTTTTCCGGAAGGCTTCTACAACGCGAATACAAATCCTGAATCCAGACTCCTCTCCATAGGCGGCATCTGCGAGGACGCGATATCGGGCGTGCTCGGCGGGCTGTCGAGCTTCGGCCGCCACATCGGAGTCGGCTCCTCTTACGGCGCCTTCATAGCGCCGCTCGGCCACATCGCGGCGAGGCTCCACGCGATCGGCAACCAGGCGCGCGAGCAGGCGACAAAGGAACCGTACAGGCCGTTCATCATGATCTGCGCCCACGCGGGTCTCAAGACGGGAGAGGACGGCCCTACGCACGCGGATCCGCAGGCGCTGCAGCTGCTGCAGGAAAACTTTCCGCTCGGCACGGCTATCACGCTGACGCCGTGGGACCCGCAGGAGGTCTGGCCGCTGCTCGCGACCGCGCTCGCGCGGAGACCAGCGATAATTGCGCCTTTTGTCACGAGGCCAAACGAAACCGTGTTCGACCGCGATGCACAAAAACTCGCGCCGGCGCAGCAGTCCTCGCAGGGGTTATATCTGCTGAGGGGCGCCGCGAACAAGGGCGACGGAACGATCGTGCTGCAGGAGAGCGGCGTCACCTATGCGTTCATGAATCAGGCGTTGCCCTTGCTCTTGAAGCAAGGCATCGACCTCAATATCTACTACGTCTCGAGCGCCGAGCTCTTTGACCTGCTCCCGCGCTCCGAGCAGGAGCGGATCTTCCCGGAGTCGCGCGCGAGGGAGGCGATGGGTATTACGGGGTTCACTTTGCCCACGATGTTCCGCTGGGTGCCAGGCGCTTTTGGAAGATCGATGACCCTGCATCCGTTCCAGCACGGCCACTACCTCGGCAGCGGACAGGCGGACATGGTACTCGAAGAGGCGGGGCTTGACGGCGAGAGCCAGTTCAAGGCCGTGATGAAGTATGTGAAGGGGGCCAGATGAAGAACCAATCACGCATACTAGCAATTATCCTCGTCGCGGCGATCATGGGCGGTTTTCTGCACTCCTGCGGCAGCGACGGTCCCGAGCCCGCGGTCAACTCGCTCACAGCGGTGAATCCGGCCAACGGCGCTACGGGCATCCCGGTTACTCAGGCGATCACCGTGACGTTCAGCAAGGATATCGATCAGACAACGGTCATCCCCGCCAACATCACGCTCACGCGCGCGAACGGTACCGCAAACGTCGAGGGCGCAATCATTTATGACGCGACATCGAGGACCGTGACCTTCACGCCCACACTCCCGATGCAGGCCGGGGCGCTCTACACCTTCACGGTTACGACAAGCGTGATGACGAAGGCCGCGGCCTCAAACTTCGTCTCGACCTTTACTACTCAGCAGGCTCCCTTTCTATATATAACTTCGACGGATCCGTCCTCCGCTCCCATCAATATATGGAGCATGAATCCAGACGGATCGAGCCAGACGCAGCTGACTGCCTACACGGACGAGGCGACGGGAACGGCCAGCGGCGTTGCGGCCTGGTCGCCGGATTTCTCAAGAATTGCATTTATCGTCACCGCGGGCACGAGCCCGAATGAGATCAGCGATCTCTACGTGATGAACGCGGACGGCACTGGAATAACAAATCTCACGGATGGCGCGCCGAATTACGAGGTCATGTCCCTCAAGTGGGCGTCCGATGGCTCCCGGATCTTCTTCCTCTTCCGGGCGGGCGGCTCGGACGTGTTTGACATCGGATCGATCGGGCCGGACAAGACCGGTTTCGCCAATCTGACGAATGTGGCGAGCATGGGGGCCGATGTCTCGGTAGTTCCTCCCGGCCTTGAAATCTCAAGGGATGGAACGAAGCTCGCATATGCGGCGGGCAATCTGGGCGATCTCACTATCCTGCCTATTGATATATATGTCATGAACATCGACGGGACGAGCAATACAAAGATCACTGCTGCCGCGCCAGGAAGCGTTGCCTGGTACCCGACCTTTTCTCCAGACGGTAAGAAAATCTGCTATGGCTCAGGCGCTGGTGCAGCCGGCATCGGCCTGTCTGCCGTGAACGTGGACGGCAGCGGGCAGCAGACGATCGTTCCGGAGGAAGCGGGTCGCATCATCATCCCGTGGGCCTATTCGCCGGATGGCACACAGCTGATCACGATGTTTCTCTTCGATGTAGGCGGCGACACCGTCCCGGATGTGTATCTGGTCAGCGCCGATGGCGCCACGCTTACGCGCCTGACGAACTCATCGGGCACGAATCAGGGATGGGCTGGGCCATGGGCATGGTCTCCCGACGGCACAAAGGTAGCGTATATCTACGACGATATGGACAATGGGCCGGTGAATTTGTACGTGGCGAATCGCGATGGAAGCGGTGTCAGGGACATCACCGGCTTTACCGGCGGTACCCTGGTCTTTGCGCATCCCTTGTTTATGGAATTGGGGTTGAACGTCGCGCAGTGGTTTGACGACGGGACGCAGATGGCCTTCACGCAGATGGTCAATACCGGGACGCCGACCGTCACCTCAGCTAACGTCGCGCTGGCGAAGACCGATGGCTCCGCAGTCACGCCGCTCACGAACATGACCGCGCCTCAGATAGCGGTATTTGTCGCGTGGCGGTGATCCGGGGCTTCGATTGCCGCAAATTCGCGTTTGTAGATCCGAAGCGAGGCCAGAAATACCGCCAGCAGCACCGGGCCGGCGATCACGCCGATCGCGCCAAAGAGCCTCACCCCTCCGAGCAGGGCGATGAACAACAGAATCGGATGCACGCGCACGCGGCTTCCCATGAGCATGGGCCTTAGCACGTTGTCCACGCTGGAGACGATCGCGATGCCGTAGATGAAGAAGGCGGTCGCCGCCTCCCATCGCCCCATTGCCGCAAGCACCGCGGTTGCCCCAAGGTATCCCAGCGCAGCGCCTACTATCGGTATAAAGGCCGCGAGTATCGCGATCACCCCCCACATCAGGGCGTTAGTGAATCCGGCGATCCAGATGCCCAGCCCGATGAGCAGGCCCTGCGCGAGGGCTGTGCCTATCATGCCGAGCAGGAGTGCTGAGATCATCGTGCGGATATCGCGCGATATCTCCCGCTGGTAGGAGGCCGACATCGGCAGGCTCTGGATGAGCCACGCGAAGAGATTCGCGCCCTCGGCAAAGAATACAACGAGGAAGATCGCCAGGATCACCACGTCGAACGCAAAGCCTGCGGTCTTGGCGAGCACGTGGGGCGAGAACTGGTAGAGGAATGCGCCGGCCTCCCTTACTCCGGTGAGGATCGCGTTGCGCAGATCCACTGTCATGTCGGATCCACCCGGCAGCATGGCCATCCACCTGTCGATCGTCTGGCCGGCCGACTGTATGATCGGATCGAACTGACCGGACTGGATCTCTGCGGCCAGGCCCGTGACGAAACCCACCAGCTTTGTCACGAGCAGTATGATCACCAGCGAGAGGGGCAGCAGCACTATGGCGAAACAGATGACTGCGGTGACCACCGCCGTCAGGTAATTGTGCTGCCTGAAGATTCGCAAGATCAGCAGATAGAGCGGATAGAAGAGCACGGCGATCACAAAGGCGAGGAACGCGCCCTTCATGAGCGGAGCGGCCATGTAGAGAAACGCGGCCACGAGGGCCATGAAGAATATGATGAACGCAGTGCGCGCCGTCTTCGGAGTCATCTCTACCTCCCCCAGTGCTTAACTCTGATATTTAATACCAGCTAAGGCTATTCTCTGCAATTGCCTTCCGAAAAACACGCGAAGACCCGCGGCAGGCATCCTCTCTTTCGTCGCCCATCGCCACTGCAAGAGCGGGGTCCCCAGCCCATCATCTCGCAAGCCGACACCGAGTCTAAGTCAGCTTATAAGGCTAACGGCGAATCACCTGCCACCGCGGTCCCCATTGCTCGAAGCTGGGCTGGGGACCCCGCTCGTCATGCGCCATGATAGAACCCGCGTAGAGGCGCGCAGCAAGCGGGGTTTCCACGTTTATTGCGATGCTACGGGAAGCGATACTGGCACGGAGCGAGCGGTGACCTGCGGCAGGCTTCGAGCAATGGGGACCGCATCGGCGGGAAATCCACCGTTAGAATGACCGAAAGCGGTCGGCCTCGGGCGGGGGTTGTGATACCCCCGCCCGGATACGCAGTCGCCATGGTGG
>Ga0265292_1003108_pt1 | contig 10532 bp, 8 predicted proteins | sample Munlanlewell296A_FD_189080 | JGI IMG/M metagenome (GOLD analysis project Ga0265292, IMG submission 189080) | Leachate microbial communities from a municipal landfill in Southern Ontario, Canada - Leachate well 296A | ecosystem: Engineered > Solid waste > Landfill > Unclassified | place: Canada... | reverse complement strand
GATTCTCGCGCTTACGCAAGAATCGGTCATCCTCGGAGGCCTCCTCGGCGGAATACTTTTCACGTCTGGCTTTACGGCCGCCCCGGCAGTTGTCGTGCTCGGAAAACTTGCTCAGTCCTACTCGGTCTTTCCTGTTGCGTTCCTCGGCGCCATTGGAGCGGTCGTCGGCGATCTCCTTATTTTCCGCTTTCTGCGAGACGGCATATCGGAAGATTTCGCTAACCTCATGCAACAAGCACCAAGAACCCGTTTCGCTCATGTTTTCCGCTTGCGGCTCTTCCGTTGGTTCGCGGCATTCCTCGGAGCGCTCGTCGTCGCTTCCCCGCTCCCCGATGAAATAGGTCTCTTTATGATGGGGATCTCGAAACTCAAGCTCTCCCGCTTTATACCGCTTTCCTTTGTCTTGAATTTTCTGGGAGTCGTTGCAATCGGGCTTATCGCTCGGTCGCTTCTCTAGGCAGGACCACCGTACTTAAAAAAGCTGGCGCTGAACTCATAATAGTACGCGCCCCTAAAAAGCTTTACCGCTTCTTCCTATTCGCTCTCCCCGGCTTGTTTTTCTTGCGAGTGCTCGATAATCTTCACGAACTCTCCGCAGTGGTGACGCCTGTTGATGTTCGGAAGTCGGTCTTCCTTGAAATAAACATTGCATCGCTCACAATAATAGTGGGTCTCCATCGCTTGCATAGCACAATTGTCTCAATGCCAACTATTATAGCACATCGAAAAAATTTAAGGTGTGGAAAAATAAACGTTATGAATATTGCGCATCCCTCGCCTTTCACGGTTACGGAAGTATTGGTATAATAGAGTCTTCTCTAAAAAGCATATGGAAAAACTTTTTAAAATTATTAGACACAACATAAGCAAGCGGACGACAATTGTCGTTATCCTTCTTCTTGGCGGCGCGTTGCTGTATCTCTACATAAGGGGAGGGGGCAGCGGCCTGAACTCACCGTTTATCGCCGTAGAGCGAGGGACTATCGTGCAGGAAGTCACGGTTACCGGGACAACAAAGCCCGCGGAAAACGTTGACTTGGCTTTTGAGAAAAGCGGGAAAGTGATCAGGGTGTATGCCGCCGTAGGAGATACAGTTCTTCCGCGCCAGACGCTTGTCCTCCTCGACCAAGGAGAGCTTGGAGCTCAACTTCTTGAGGCGGAGGCAATTGTGCAATCCGAAGAAGCAAAACTCGCAGAACTCAAACGCGGTACCCGGAAAGAAGATCTTCAGGTCAAGGGAACAGAACTCGAAAAAGGACGCCAAGATCTCGCAAATGACTATGACAGCGTACCAAATGTATTGAGCGATACGTACGCGAAATCAGACGATGCGGTCCGGAAACAAACCGATGAACTTTTCTCGAACGACGAAGACGCAAACCCCCAGCTGACGTTCACAACCACCAATTCCCAAACCGAAACAAACGTAGAATACCAACGAGCAATTCTAAGCAGCGAACTTAGAAAATGGAGGGATGAGCTTCTCCGGCTTGGCGGGACATCGTCGGATCAAATGCTCGACCAAGCTCTTATAAACGGGAAAACCAGACTTGCGCTCGTACGAACGTTTTTAGAAACGATAATGGATACCATTGTTACGGCGACGACGCTCACGCAGTCAACTGCAAGTACATATAAAACAAATATTAATACCGGACTTACGAACGTGAACCTCGCGATCTCAAACGTCAATACGCAAACGCAAACGATCGCTTCCCAAAGAATCGCCGTTAAAAAAATTGAGGACGAACTAGCGCTTAAACTCGCCGGCTCAACGCCGGAAGAAATACTATCCCAAGAAGCCAAGGTCCGGCAGGCGGAGGCAAAAGCACAAAACGTCCGAGCGCAGCTTGAAAAAACAATCCTCCGGTCGCCAATTGAGGGAACGATAACGAAACAAGATGCGAAACCGGGAGAAATAATCACGCCGAATACTATTGTTGTATCCGTTATATCCGGTGGTAAATTCAAAATTGAAACCAACGTCCCCGAAGCGGATATCGCAAAGATTAAAGTCGGCAACAACGCCAAAATGACGCTTGACGCCTTTGGGAATAATGTAGTTTTTGAGGGGGTCGTTGTTTCAATTGACCCGGGAGAAACCATGCTTGAGGGTGTTGCCACCTACAAAACAACACTGCAATTCATCCACGAGGATGAGCGTATCAAAACAGGGATGACGGCGAATATTGATATTCTGACGCAAAAGAAAGAAAACGTTCTCGTAATACCCCAGCGAGTCGTGGCTTCGCGAAACGGCCGCGACGTAGTGAAAGTAGTTCAACCCGACGGGACTATAGCGGAAAAAGAGGTACAGACAGGACTGCGCGGCTCCGACGGCAATATTGAAATCATAAGCGGACTAGAAGAGGGTGATAAACTCGCCGGCTTATAAGCGCTATGGCTCTCATTGATGTTACGGGTCTGGAAAAAACCTATTTGATTGATGATGTCGCGACTCCAGCTTTGAATGGAGTCTCTTTCGCAATAGAGAAGGGAGAATTCGTCGCCATTATGGGCCCCTCGGGGTCGGGCAAGTCAACGCTTTTGCACATTCTAGGGTTTCTGGATAAACATACCGCCGGAGAATATCGCTTTGACGGGAAGAAAATCGACGATTACTCCGAAGAAGATCTCGCGCGGGTGAGAAACAGAAAAATGGGCTTTGTCTTCCAATCGTTTAACCTCCTCTCACGGACCAGCGTCTATGAAAACGTGAAACTGCCACTGCTTTACTCGGACCTCAAAGAATCGTTGTGGCACGAAAGGGTCCTCGAAGCAATCGAGTCGGTGAAATTGTCTCACCGGGTGAATCATTTCTCTTCACAGCTCTCCGGCGGCGAGAAACAACGAGTTGCTATTGCCCGCGCCCTCATTAATAAGCCCGAGGTCATTTTCGCGGATGAACCTACGGGAAACCTTGATTCGAAATCCGGGCAAACAATTATGGAAATCCTCCAGGATCTAAACGAGAAATACGGTCACACGATTATCTTGATTACCCACGAGACATACACCGCGGAGCATGCTCGGCGTATTGTTCATATCCTTGACGGGAAAATCAGTAGCGACAAGAAAGTCGAGCGGCGCGCGCAAGCGGATCATTTTATAAAGTAGAACATATGACGTTACGACACAGTTTTCAAACTGCCCTCACGGGCCTCCGAACGCACAAGTCCCGCTCCGCGCTTACCATTTTGGGCATCGTGATAGGCATCACGGCGATCATACTCGTTATGTCTCTGGGAGAAGGGGCGCAAAAGCTCATCCTCGGACAGATCCAAAGCATCGGCGCGAAAACCATAGCCGTACTCCCGGGCCGGCAACCCAAAGGGCCGACCGACATCATCGCCACCTTTACCGACTCTCTAAGGCAAAAAGATCTGGTAGCGCTCGAGCGAAAGAGCAATGCCCCCTATCTCGATAAGCTGATGCCCATCGTGTTCGGGAGCCAAAACGCCGCCTACGGCGGCGAAACCTATCGGCCAAACATCTTCGGAGTGACCGGTCTCTTCGCCCTCATCTACGACGTTTATCCCGAAGAGGGCAGGAATATAACCGAGGATGACGTAAGAAGTTATGCCGATGTGGTCATTATCGGCTCAAAGGTCAAAGATGAACTCTTTGGCAACCAAAACGCGCTTGGGGAGAAGATCAAAATAAAAGGGCGCAATTTCAAGGTAGTCGGGATCCTCCCCGAGAAGGGCCAGCTTTCATTCCTGAACTTCGACGAAATTGCCGTTATCCCCTACACCACCGCGCAACAATACATTTTCGGGATCAAATACTATCACCGCCTTGTCGCCCAAGCGGATACCGAAGACCATGTGCCTGCGACCGTGAAGGACATACAAAGAACGCTTCGCATATCCCACAATATTACCGATCCGGACAAAGACGATTTTTCCGTGCAGACGCAAGCCCAGGCAATGGAAACCGTGGGCACAATCTTGAATGTCCTTACAATGTTCCTCGCTTCCGTTGCGGCAATTTCTCTCCTTGTCGGAGGGGTAGGAATTATGAACATCATGCTTGTCTCGGTAACCGAGCGGACTCAAGAAATTGGTCTCCGGAAAGCAATCGGGGCGACCCCGAAAGATATCCTCACGCAGTTCCTCCTCGAGGCCATTATCCTTACTGTCGTCGGAGGGATTATCGGCATCGCGCTCGGAACCTCTCTCTCGCTCACCATTTCGCTCATCCTCTCGAAAGTACTGCTCTTGAGCTGGTCTTTCTCCTTCCCATTTGGAGCCGCAGCATTAGGGGTTGGCGTTGCCGCCGCAGTAGGATTGGTTTTCGGGCTTTATCCTGCCCGACAAGCAGCCCTGAAAAACCCGATCGAGGCATTGCAGTACGAGTAGATTGAAGGTGACCTATTTCTTATTTCTAATTTTATAGAAAAAAACTTTTATCCGAAAAACTAGTGATTGTAGCAACAGACGGAAAACATAACGATACTTTTGCAGGCGCGAGAAAAAGTTCATAAGAATTCCGTTTTATAACACTGCTCGCAATACACAATCTCGGGTTTTTCCGGCAAGTACGTAGTTTCGAACTCGTTCGGGCATGGGTCTGATCCATGGAAGTGAGGATCTGTGTTGATATAGATCCCATCTCCTGACTTTTTCCCACCGCACATACATTTTCTCTGCCACAGATGAAATCCATTTCTCCATTGCAGCCGTTGCACGTTCCTGCAATTCGGACAGAAGCGTGGCAAGGCGATGTTCATCTCCCGATAAAAGTTCAATTCCTCGCGAGTGATTCGGAAAGCCGTCAGGCACTGTTCATTGCAGGTCCCGGCATGCATACAACCTATAGTTTCTTGAAGAATTGAATCAGTAACGTTGCGGATGTGATCAGGTAGGTCTTCCGGCTTCACCGTAATCTGATATGAACGCTCATGAGGATCCCGCCATCCCCACCCCTCTTTAAGCACTTCTTCTTTGGTTTTCGGATACCAACGGAATGCCCATGTCTCGTTATAGGCGTATGCCGAAAGTTCTGTTGGGAAAAATTCGCCGAACTTATACTCGCGTCCTTTCCAATCCACATAGGGCATGTCATTCATGTGCTGCCGTATCTTCGCCGAGATCTTCTTATACTCTTCAGCGGTGTACTGTTTATTTAGGATGCAGTACTGTTTATTTTTAAGCCCGATGCACCCGAAAAGATTCGAAGAGTTCCGTGCCCAATCGGAATAGAGGGTATCTCGAGAACCGCCTCCTCCTACTGAAAGAAAAACTCGTTGTGCTCGTGTAACTCCAAAGGTCTCATATAACAGTTCGGATGTGTCACCCGCGGCGCTGATATCATAGCTATCTTTGAGGTTAAGGCCTCCAAAGTAGAGGTACTTGCAATTCTGTACGCCATCGAGAGCCGAGAAACACGTAAGACAATCTTTCGTGTCTCGGATAATGTCACCTGTTACGTTCTGGCTGTTCAAGACATGCGCATACCGATGGGGAACCGAGAGATATAAGGAACGAAATTTCTCTTTTGCTTCTTCTGAACGTGCGTAGCTCCCCAAATCCCAATATATTATCCGTTTCATATATTCATCCTTTGAAAGTTTCTCATTGAAAATACAGTACTTTTGCTTTCGAAGGTTGACGCATCCAAAACAGTCAGAACAGCCAACGCAATCGAAAAGAAAAGATGAGTTCAAACACTCGTCGGCAAAATACCCGAAACAAACTTTATAAAGACGGTTGGAATGCAGCGATTCGTAGGCGTGATCCGAATTGTCGGTCACATAACAATCGTAGCTATCTCGCGAAAGAAGCAACGCGTAGCAGTATTGCGAATCTTCGGAAAAATAACTAAAAAAAACGAAATAGCAGTTTTTGCAACTCTCGCAGGCATGGGAGAAATCACTATTTACAAGGTTATCGCCGGTAAGCGCTGGCCTGGGAACAGCCTCCATAAGTTTTCTGTACTGTGCAAAAAATGGCTGGCTGAAGTCGTAATCTCGGCCATAGTCTAAGAGATCCCATTTGTCGGATCTCCAGCAGTCACGGCAGTAAACAACAAAAGGACCATCTGGCGAGTGGATGCTAACCACTGATTTCCTACAAAGCTTGCACGTATCACGGTATAACGAACGTTCTTCTCGCCACGCCATACGTCGCACGTTACGACATTCCGGACACCACGTCGGCGGCGGGACATTGATCTTTTTGTAGAAGTTAAAGTCCTCCGGCTCAATCGTGAACTGGTTTTTGCAGTTCTGGCAGGTTCTCACCTCAGATTTCATATCATTATCTTATCAAAAAAACCGCCCTCTTGGCGATTTTTGTCAGCTCCGTCTAGTTAAGGACGTTCAAATCTGCTTAGTGGCTTAATTTCCTATCATCTGCAAAAAATTCATAGTAAGACAAGAGTCCGGGAGTGGCTGCGATAATCCAAACAAATAATTCTTCAATTGGAAATTTGTAGCCGAATACGCTCACGAAGCCGAGAAAGCTTGTGCTGGGGAATATCCACTGTCCATTCCGCAGGGCAACGACTTCGAACAGCAATAACAAAATGGCAAAATACAGTCCCACCACAACGAATCTTCGCAAGAAAGTAGGAAAATTGTATAAGAACAAGCCCAGGGGAATAATCGCGAATATCGTACCCGCTACCAAATAAAAATACGGGATATGGAGCCAACCTTGTTTCAGGTAGAAAAGTGCGATGATGAAAGTGATCAGGACGGCAAAAGGATATATGAGATAGCGGATGGAGGGAGCTATTGTATCTCCTTCACGGCCTCTGTCGAAAAAATGTTCATAAAATAAGATGGCGAGGAATACCCACAATAATGCGAAGATGTAATTCTCGATGGTGACTACTCCAAGAAATTTGAAGGAGAAGATGGTACTAGTGATTAACCAAGCGCCATTCACGGCCGCCAGAGGATCTAGCACGACATAAAATATAGTTCCGAGAAGCAACCCAAAAATCAGACTCTTCCTCAAAATTCCACTATTGCGCACGGCGATGTAGAGTGATGGTAGCCCGAAAAATAGTAACGTAGAGATTAAAAAGTTAGTTTTGAAAACGATCGTCAGGATTGCAGCAAAGATGGGAAATATAATCATCACCACGACATCAATCCTTTTTGATTTCATGCTTTTATTATAACCGGAACCGTGTTCGTGGGGCAGGGGTTTCTTCCTAGCTCTTTACCAGCATCACTCCAAAAACTATCAAAGCAAAAAGTATCATCTTGCGGATTGTCGAATCTTTCTCGACATTTTCCTTGAATACTCCTGGGAGCCGGTTTTTTAGGACCTTTGCATAGAGTAGTAGGAAGAACGGTGCGAGCATCGTGACACCCTTTACCATGCTTACGGGCGCAATGACAATGGCGTAGCTTTCGGCCGCAAAGCCCAAGAATGTGAACGCTTCTTCGGCGGCAAATACCGGGAGCATCTTTCTGAAGAGCCCAGCATTCGCAACGATGTCAGTCCGCGTCGTGTGCGGTATCAAAAAGAACATTGCGAGGAGGAGTGAAACGATCATTTCTCCACCGAGCGCTGCGCTGAAATTGACGCCGTGTTCAAAGAGATACTTGAGCAACACTCCTTCAAATGCCATGACGAAGGCAGCGAGTGTCATATATCCCGCTGCCTTACTCAAGAGGAATCGTGCGTGCTCACGGCGCACGCTCAAGGCCATAACGCCCGCGATGATGAGGGCAATTCCAACGTATTGCGTAGACGCCAAGACCTCCCCAACTATGAAAAATGCCAGTATGGGGATGAATATTCTGCCAAGACCGAAAAACGCGACCACTACGGACGTGTCATCATTCTGGAGGGCACGATAATACGGGTACAAATAGCCGACATTAATAAAACCGAGGAGGAGAAAGATTGGGATTACTTCCGTCGTAGGAATGGTGGGTCGCTGGAGGACGAAAAGCAGTGCGATAAAGGCGAGATTGAAAAGCGAGGTATAGAAAACGAGCGTGAATGGATTTCTGAATTTCCGGTTCGCCAGGAACGTATCAAAAATATTGGAACCACCGTAAAAAGCGGGCGCCAAGAGAGCAAACAGCAGCCACATAAAGTAATATTATCTCTTTATCTTCTGCGAGAAAAGACGTAAAATAGGCTTATGGCGACCACTCTTCTTGTTATTATTTTCCTTGCCTTGGTGGTTGGGTTTGGATTAATTCTCCATTTTTTAAGGAAAAAAGATGCTCCGGACCAATCGCTCGTTCTCCTCCAGAACCAGCTAAACGAACTGAATCGCACCCTAGATACCAAGCTCGGCGAATCAGCGAGAATCCTCCGGGAACAATTCGGAGAAAGCTCGAAAATCATCAAGGAAATAACGCAGGAGTTAGTGCGGGTCGGCGAGGGCCAAAAACAAGTATTGAACATTACGGATCAGTTGCGCAACCTTCAAGATATATTGAAAAACCCGAAACAACGCGGCGTGCTTGGAGAATATTATCTCGAAACCGTTTTAAAAAACGTCCTTCCGCCCGGGAGTTATCAGATGCAATACCCGTTCAAAAACGGGGAGATTGTCGATGCGGTGATTTTCTATCAGGAAAAAATTATCCCAATCGACTCGAAATTCAGCTTAGAAAATTATAACCGGATCCTTGAGGCGAAAAGCGACGACGAACGAAAACGACTCGAGGACGCGCTCCGAAACGATCTTAAGAACCGGATTGATGAAACAGCAAAATATATCAGACCAAACGAAGGAACTATCGAGTTTGCTTTTATGTTCATCCCGTCGGAAGCGCTCTATTATGATCTCCTCATTAATAAGGTTGGCTCGGTGAACGCCCGGGATCTCGTTGAATATGCCGCTGCCGACAGGAGGGTATTTATTGTTTCTCCAACCTCGTTTCTTGCATACCTTCAGACCGTCATCCAGGGATTAAAACAGGTGGAGATCAACAAGTCCGCAGAACAAATACGGAAAAACATCGGGGAATTGAGCCGACATCTTGTAAGCTACGAAAGTTTTATGCAAAAACTTGGCACGCACCTTGGCACGTCAGTCGGCATGTACAACAAGGCCTATAAAGAATTCAAAAAGGTTGATAAGGATATTTTGAGAATTACGGGCGAAGCAATGAATATCGAGCCGGTTGCGCTCGAAGGCCCTTCCTCGGACGAAGACGAGTAGTTTGTAGAAAAAAGATTATTTCCGTTTCTTCCTTAGGAACGTGGGGATATCCCAAATATCGCTGTCCTTTTTCTTCCCCTCCCCGCGTTCGGCATGGTGTTCTTCGGAGCGTTCGGTGTCTTTTAGTTTTCCCGAAGCATCCATCTGGGACGATACCGGCGGAACATCTTTCTTTTCCTTTTTGAGCGGTACGGTTTCTGGTTTTTGCCTTACTCCTCCGCTAACGCCGAGTCCCGTTTTAAAATCAGCGAAGAAGTCCGATCTCGCATCGCCCATGTGCCCACCGAAGAGAGATCCGCCGGGCGAGGTGCCATTGAATCCGGTTGCGATCAAGGTTACTTTTATCTGATTCGGCTTGATCTGCTTATCGTGATATGCGCCGAAGATAATGCGAGCCCCAGGATCTGCCATCTGCGCGACAATTTTTGCTGCCTCGTTGATTTCAGACATACGAAGATCTTTCCCTCCCGAGATACCAAGAAGCACTCCTTTCGCTCCTTCTGCGCTCGTTTCTAGAAGCGGCGAATTGAGCGCGAGATTCACGGCATTCACGGCCCGCTCCGGGCCGCTTGCGAGCCCGATGCTCACAATAGCGCTCCCCGCATCCTGAACAATGCTTCTCACATCCGCAAAATCGACGTTAATGATTCCCGGTATGGCAATAAGCTCGACAATGCCCTTGAGCGCATTCCGGAGTATGTCGTCTATCGCCTCGAATGCCTTGAGGATCGGCGTATCTTTGCTGATCACCGCGAAGATCCTGTCGTTCGGAATTACAATCAGGGCATCAACTTTATCCTTCAGTTTCACCAATGCCTCTTGAGCAATCCGCTCTCTCTGGCTTCCTTCAAAGCCAAACGGCTTGGTCACCACGGCCACCGTAAGCGCTCCGGCCTGCTTTGCCGCTTCTGCGACAATCGGAGTTGCCCCGCCGCCCGTGCCCCCGCCAAGTCCAGCGGCAAGAAACACGAGATCTGCTCCCCGCAATGCTTCCGCGATTTCAGACCTATTCTCTTCCGCGGCTTGTCGCCCCAGATCGGGGTTCATGCCGGTTCCCAGTCCACGGGTAAGATTCCTCCCGATATAAATTTTCTGACGAATATTGACCTGGTCGAGGTCCTGATGGTCGGTATTAATCGCGATAAAATCAACTCCCCGGACGAAGTTCCTGCTGATTCGTGAAATCACCTTATTGCCTCCCCCGCCGATCCCGACAACTTTAACACTTGGAAGTAACGATTGAGCTCCTTCTTTCTTGGGCCGTTTTGCTTGTTTAGATCTTCTCATATTAAAACGATAAAAATAAAATTGTCTATTTACGTTTCCTGCTATGGAAGGAAGTAGCGAATGATGTTTTTAATTTTAAAACCGGTGAGCGGCCCCTTCGACCA
>Ga0265292_1003107_pt1 | contig 10535 bp, 12 predicted proteins | sample Munlanlewell296A_FD_189080 | JGI IMG/M metagenome (GOLD analysis project Ga0265292, IMG submission 189080) | Leachate microbial communities from a municipal landfill in Southern Ontario, Canada - Leachate well 296A | ecosystem: Engineered > Solid waste > Landfill > Unclassified | place: Canada... | reverse complement strand
TCACTTACAATATTTGTCGGTGTACACAGCTGAAAATTTTGGTTGCCATGGGATAGCTATGTCCGGACGTGAAAGACGAATTTTTGTAAGTATCAGATAATTAAGTAACTAAAAAATAGGGGGGGGGGTAAAATTAGGTTTTTAGAAAACCGGGTGGTATATTTATACTGAAAACGGCATCGAAAAAAATAGTTTTTAGAGGTGCCCATTAGAAACATGCCTATGAAACATCTGCCAAACCTACTCATTGTTGATGACACCAAGGAAAATCTGTTATTCCTTGAGGCCGTCATCAAGAAAATCAAAGTTAACCTGATCCAGGCTCTTTCCGGCTCAGAGGCCCTGGAGAAAACCCGGGGTATTGAACTTGCGCTGGCAATCATTGACGTGCAGATGCCCGGAATGAACGGCTACGAACTGGCAGTGAAAATGAATGAAGAAAGATCGGGCAACAAAGTACCGGTTATCTTTCTGACCGCCAACTATAGCAATGAAATAGAAGCGTTCAAAGGATATAGTTTCGGGGCAGTCGATTACCTGTTTAAACCATTTAATAGTCATATTCTGCTGTGTAAAATCAATGTATTTCTTGACCTTTTCAATCAGAAACAGGCAATTATCAGAAATGTAGTGCTACTGAAAAAAAATACCGATGAATTGAACATGATCAATGATGCCCTTATAAAGAGTGAAGAGAAATACCGCGACCTGATCGAACAAGCCAATGACGGTATCTGTATTATTCAGAACGGAATCATTAAATATCTCAACCGGCGTTTAGCAAATATGTGGAGCAGCACCGTTGAAGAAATTATTGACACTCCTTTTTCTGACTATATAGATCCCGGCTATCAACGTGAATTGGCTGATCGCTATAAACAGCGCATTGCAGGCAGGGATATCCGGGCATACGAGATAACACTCATACGTAAGGATGGTAGCAAGTTATATGTTGAGGTAAATGGCACTCTAATTAATTACAAAGGAAAGCCGGCTGACATGATAATAGCCCGCGACATCACCGAGCGCAAGCAGGCAGAGCGGGAGCTGCGGGAGAGCGAGGAGAAGTACCGGAATCTGGTGGAAAACATCAGCGATGTCATCTATGAAATCAACAGCCAGGGAGTGATTGTCTATGTCAGTCCGATTGTTAAGGATGTCCTGGGATACGACCCGGCTGATGTTATCGGGAAAAACGTTATGGAGTTAGTACATCTAGATGATCGGAGTCGTCTGATAGAACGGTTTTCTGAGCTTCGTGAAGGTATAGAAAACCCATTGGAGTATAGATTCATCGACAAATCCGGCGGCATCAGATGGGTGCGGACGAAAACAAGGCCAATCATGGAAAATGGCTCATTTTCCGGCGCGCGCGGAACACTTATAGATGTCACCGAACGCAAACAAACAGAACAGGCTCTGAAAGAAAGCGAGGAGAAGTATCACTTGCTTATCGAAAACTATGGTGAAGGATTGGGCGTTGTCGATTTGGATGAGTGCTTTGTTTTCGCAAATCCGGCAGCCGAGCGGATTTTTGGTGTGCCGCCCGGAAGTTTGAAAGGGCGCAATTATAAAGACTTTGTGTCCGCTGAACAGATTGCCATGATATTGCAGGAAACGAAAAAGCGGTCAATGGGGAGGGAGTCTACATATGAAATAGATTTCATCACTGCAAATGGCGAACGGCGTTGCTCATTGGTAACGGCAACACCGCAGTTTAACGACGAGGGAATAGTAATCGGAACATATGGCATTTTCAGGGACATCACCGAACGTAAACAGGCGGAAGAAACCCTTCGGAGAAAAGATGAACATTACAAAGCAATAATTGAAAATATCTTTAAGTTTATTCCTGAAGGGGTTCTCGTGTTTACAGAATCAATGAGTCTCCTAAGGCAGAACAAGGCGTTCGGTGATATTATCCGAAAGTACGCGCCAGTGCTGGGATATACAGAAGAGGAACTTGCTCAAAAGATAATTGAGCAGTTGAGCAGCGAAATTCCGAGCGGAGAAAAAACTGAGATACGTATTTCAAGGAAGGTAACTGCTCAGCAGGAAAGAATAACGAACAAGGATTAACGATTTAAGATTTTAGAAGAAACTAAACACGAATAAAAAATAATGATATGAATAAACACGACCTTGAAGAACGATTAATAAATTTTGCTGTATTGATTATAGAAATAGTTGAAAAGATGCCCGATACAAAAGCAGCAAACCATTTAGCAGGACAACTATTGCGTTCAGGAACATCTCCTGCATTAAATTATGGCGAGGCGCAAAGCGGGGAATCGCGCAGAGATTTTATCCATAAAATTAAAGTCGTGTTAAAAGAATTAAGGGAAAGTAATATTTGTTTGAAAATTATTTATCGTGCAAAACTATATAAGGCGGAAGATAAAATAATCTTTGCTTTAAGTGAAAGCAATGAATTGATATCTATTTTCGTAAAAAGCGTTGAAACTGCACAGAAGAATAATCAAAAGCAACAAGCGCAAAAATCATTCACCCCGTAGAATAAACCCTGTTTTCTGTGGAACAATAATAAAAAGAAATATTCAACGGGGTAAATCAAAAATCGTTAATCCTTGTTCTTAAATCATTTTTAAAATATGCTGAGTAGTAACCCAGGAAGTCCCAATGAAAAAAAATCATCTCCTTTGCATGGTTCAGCAATAGCAAAAATAACATTATCAAAAATTCTTAAAATGTCAATGAATCAATACATAAGCTTCGTAGAAAGAAAAATTAATGGCTTCGAAAATTACAAAGAAAAACGAGTTTCTTTTTTTGCTAAGGTTATTCCAGCAAATGAAAACATAAGTTTTCCCGAAAAACCCGGTTATATATTCAAGATTGAAGTAGCGGATGAAAGATTGATAAAGCAATATCCCTTAAACGGACAGAATAAAGAAGTTGTAGTAAAAATGATTAATACGAGAAATAAACTCTCAGAACATATAGTCCGCGGAATTATTGAATTTCAGAAAAAGTTCTGGGAGGCAGGGGATGTATCGTATATCAAACCTCTGACGTTGAAGGAATTCATTTTACTTTATCCGCATCCTAATCTTGATGAATCAAGACTTTCAAGGCTTGGTTCCGTTTTGTTACTTCAGATGCAAAGCAGAAAAACTATCATCTTGAAAAATCTTTTTATTTCAAAAAGAAGATTTTATGCTAATGTTATTAAGAATTTTATTGATGAATCCGACAAAGCGCTAACCGATAATGATATTCAAACTATTCTGAAAAAGCAATATGACATCCACATTTCAGTGCGAACAATCTGTGAATGCCGAAAACTACTTTCCATACCCAACTTCAGAGAACGAAGTGATTGCTACTATCCAAATGGGATTTCATTCAGCAATCCCATTGCATTAATTTCAAAAACCATTAATCGAATCCCGGCTGAACAGGGAGTTTATGAACTGTGTCTTTCAACGAAGATACCTTACCCGAAATGCAGCAGTCGTGTTATTTACATAGGTTCTTCTGAGAATCTACGCCGGCGCATTGCAAATTATAACGGAAAAGTGTTAAAGAATAAACGTATAATGGGATTCATTTGCAATGATAATGTGAGCATACGTTATCACGTTACTGCCGACTATATTAAATTAGAAAAAAAGCTGTTGGAAAATTTCAAAAAGCATTATGGTCGACTACCTGAAGGAAACAAAATCGGAGCGAAATTATGAAAGATGATATTATTCAAAGTGATGAGCTTATTCTTCAGTTTGATGTAGCAAGAATATTTTTTGAAGAAGAAGAAGAAGAAGAAGAAGAAGCCTGCTTCGTTGTGTCTTTATCTGATATCACCGAACGCAAGCAGGCAGAGCAGGCCATAAAGGTAAGCGAAGAAAAATACAAAACCCTGTTAAATGCATCACCCGATGGTATTTTATTAACTAACCTGAAAGGAATCATTACCGAGGTTTCTGAAATCGGGCTTGAATTATTTGGCGCCGATACCAGAGATGACCTGGTGGGCAAAAATTTTTTCCATTTCGTTCCATCAAATGAAAAAATTACGACAGGAGAAATAATTGAAAAGACAATGAATGAAGGGCTAGTACAAAATATTGAATTAAAAATCAGAAAGAAAAACCAATCAATATTTGCTGGTGAAATCAGCTCTACTTTAATACAGGACCCGGATGGGGCTCCCTTATCATTCATGATCATCATCCGTGATATTACCCAACGTAAGAAAATAGAGACAAAGCAGATCCATGCCGACCGTATGGCCAATCTTGGAGAAATGGCCTCAGGCATTGCACATGAAATTAACCAGCCGTTGAATACCATGTCACTTGTTATGGATAATATTTTGTATGAGGCTGGCAAAGACGAGAATATCGAAAAAGACTATCTTAAGAAAAAATCGGATAAGATTTTTGAAAATATCACCCGGATCAGAAACATCATCGATCACGTGAGGGCTTTTTCAAGAAGCCATGACGATTACATATTGACAGGCTTTGACATCAACTCAAGCATCAATAATGCCGTGTCGATGATTTCGGAACAATACAAACATCTGGCAATCAGCCTGAATCTGCAATTAGAAGAAAATCTGCCTTTCATCATTGGCAATACCTTTAAATTTGAGCAGGTTATCCTTAATCTTTTGTCAAATGCTAAAGATGCGCTGCTCGAAAAGAAAAGCAAACAATCAGCGTCCTTTGATATGTTCATCGGGATCAGATCATGTCAAGAGAACCAGCGTGTTATTATTGAAATGACAGATAATGGTTCGGGTATCAGCAAGGAAGATATTGAGCATATCATGCTTCCTTTTTATACAACCAAGGATGCAGGGAAGGGTACCGGGCTTGGTTTGTCAATTTCGTATCAGATAATAAAAGAAATGAATGGCACAATAGAAATAGCGAGCGTCATCTCTTATGGAACAATATTTAAAATAATTTTAGAGATTCAAAATAAAGAGTGAGCATGACAAAACAAGACAAAATTGAAATCCTGATCCTCGATGATGAAAAACAATTTACTGAAGAATTGTATGAATTTTTTCAAAAATCAGGCTTTGAGACATTTGAGGCAAATACAGAGAGGGAAGCGCGAAAGATATTAACCAGTCATGAAATTGATCTTTTGATCCTTGATATCAGGTTGCCCGGCGTCAATGGCCTGGATATTCTGAAAGAGGTGAAGGTACAGTTTCCGGCCATGGAGGTCATTGTCGTTTCGGCTCACGGGGATATGGATACGGTGATCAAAGCCATGCGGCTCGGAGCGTTCGATTATCTGCGTAAACCTTTCAGGCATATCGACATTCAGATCGCGATCGAGCGTACCCAAAAATACCTTCAGATGCAACGAAGGCTGAAGCAGATGGAAGAAAAGAACTCATTGATCTCAAAAACCCTCGAAGAAAAAATCGACCGGCAGTTTATAGGCGTCAGCCCTCAGATTCTTGAGGTATTCGAATCGGCTGTCACGGCCGCAAAATATCCAGAGGCCAATGTTCTGATAACCGGCGAAAGCGGAACCGGAAAAGAGAACATTGCCAGAATCATACACTATTCGAGCGTAAGGAAAGACCATATTTTTTGTGCCGTTAACAGCAGCGCCATTACGGAAACGCTTTTAGAAAGCGAATTTTTTGGCCATAAAAAGGGATCGTTTACCGGCGCCATCAACGATAAGATGGGTTTCTTTGAAGTGTGTAACCAGGGAACCTTGTTCCTGGATGAAATTGCCGACATGCCATTTAATCTGCAGGCGAAGATTCTGCGCGCCACTGAAGAAAAGGTGATCACCAGGGTGGGAGATACAAACCCGATTCACACCGACTTCCGGATCATTTCTGCCACAAACCATGATATTGATAAAAGTGTGGAGAAAAAAAAATTCAGGCTCGACCTGCTTCACCGGCTCAACACCCTGCATATACATATTCCCGCGCTCAGGGAGAGGCCCGAAGATATCAAACCCCTGCTGATCCATTTCGTTGATGTCTATGCAACGAGTTTTAATAAACCGAACCTCCATGTCTCCAGGGAGGTTTTTAATGCGCTACTGAAATATGATTTCCCGGGAAATGTCAGGGAGTTGAAAAATATGGCCGAAAGGGCCATCATCCTTTGCAAAGGCAGTTCACTCGGAATATCTGACTTTCCGGTTAAACCCCAAAAATCAGAGATAACTGTGCCAAAGGACGATATGGTCGATCTGAAAATGAATGAGATTAAATTGGTTCGAAAAGCGCTGCAAAGCTGCAAATACAATCAGAAGGCAGCGGCCGATATGCTGGGAATAACCCGCGATGCCCTCATCCGGAAAATGAAAAAGTACGATATTACCGTTAGCAGAGGCGAAGAGTAATAGCCCATTTCCGCACACGTGTGCGATTTTTTCAATGGCATCTCTTTCCCTTTCCATAATCATTCCTGCAGAACCCCTTTCTTTAAAAATATATGCTTTTTTTTGTACCTCAAACAGAGGTTTTTAGCAAAGCTTGTCAGCCTTTTCTTTATCTCCTGGTACTTTCTGGTACGCCCTTTGGTTTAATTCCTGCAAAGAGGTAAACCGTCCCTCATAAAAAGTACGGTATTTATTAACAAATTATAGGAGATTTAAAAAATGGCAGTAGAAAAAACCATCGGGTCATCCAGCCTCGTAGAGGTAATCGACCGTATCCTCGACAAAGGTATCGTTGTGGATGCATGGGTAAGAGTTTCATTGGTAGGTATCGAACTTCTTGCAATTGAAGCAAGGATAGTAGTAGCCTCAGTTGAAACTTACCTGAAGTATGCCGAAGCAATCGGATTAACTGCTAAAGCCGCATAAGGCATTTTGCAGTTGAGCAGTTATTCTTGCTAAAGCATCCTTCCAGGATTTATACCTGAAAGCATGATTACCAGGAATTTCTCTCTTTTCCACTTGAATTTCTCTACCCGATTAACCCATCAACCAATATGAGTGCTCAGCCTGAAATAAATATAGATGGTTTTTTTGACAACATCATAACATTCTACGAAACCCGGATTCAAAAAATCCAAACTGCTTTCCAATCATCAGAAAACATTACGGAATCATCCCACTCCCTGTTCGATTATGTCCATAATTCCTTAAACGATCTTAAAAAGGAAAGGGACATTTTGAATTCCAGACTTTGCGAAACCCTGGCAAAAAATGGTTCCCTGCGTAAAAAGGATTACAATACGATGATGTCAGGTATTCTCGGCGCCCTCGACGAAAAGGAAAGAGAAGCCGAATGTCAATTTTTAAACTTTATTGAAGCCCAGAAAGAGACTGCCCAATCGCTTAAGAATAGCTTGTTGGGCATCAAAGATATTACCGCACAAGACGCCAACGAAAAAATTACCATCATCAAAGAGCAACTTTCTCAGATTTCAAAGCTGCAGGAAATGAGAAAGGAAACGGCAATGAAGACATTTATGGATTTTCAGCAAATGCATAACAAAATGATGGAATGCCTTGAAAACCTGCTTGAAAAAGGCGATCACATTCTGATACAGGATATTAAAAAGGTTAAAGATCAAATAATTAAAGTAATCAACTAACACAGGTAACCAATATCATTAAACAATAGGAGATAAAAAAATGGGATTAGCATCAGAAATGAAAAATTTGAGTGAAGAGATACTTGCTTCATTCAAACAACGGATTACGGAAAATGAAGAACTTGTAGTTGAAGTGCAAAAAACCCTCGACAGATTCCGGAAGGATCATCAGGATATGGCAGCAGCCTTAAGATCAGGACTTGCCAAGGGCGAAAAAACCCGGTTGCAGGAAGCTGATATTCTTATGAAAAAAATAACCAAAGAGCATAAGAATATGGCAGCAGCCTTAAGAGCAGGCCTTGACAAGGACGAAAAAACCAGGATGAAGGAATTTGTTGCCCTTATGAAAAGCATAAACGAGAAGATTTCAGAGATTTTCACCTACACCGATGATTTGCTTGCAAAGAGCGAAGAAGAAAGGCTTAAGGAATTTGTTGCCCTTATGAAAAGCATAAACGAGGAAATTTCGGGGATTTTTACATACACCCATGATTTGCTCGAAAAAAGCGAAGTAGAAAGGCTTAACGAATTTGCTATCCTTATCAAAAGCATCAGCGAAGAGGTTTTGAGGATTTTCTCCTACACCCACGATATGCTTGCAAAAGGTGAAGTAGAAAGGCTTAAGGAATTCAATGTAGTCATGAAAGGGATACATAATGATGTAAAAAACCTCAAAAAAGCCGTTGCCGAATTGCTGGGCGATTTTGCACAAGACAGAGAAGGGGCATCGGCCGCGTGGAAAAAGATGTCGGACATCCTTGCCCAATTACGGAAAACAGCCGTTACGCCGCCTAAGCAGGTAGTAAAGAAAGAAGTGAAACCAACCCCGGTTGCAGCAGTAAAAGAAATCCCGGTTGCAGCAGTAAAAGAAATCCCGGTTGAAGCAATAAAGGAAATCCCGGTTGAAGTTCAGCCAAAAGTGGAGCCCAAACCAGTAGTTCCGATAACATTGGAAGAAAAGGTACTGAATTATATCAACAAGCATCCTAAAGGGGTGAAAATCTCGGAAATGGAAGTACCGCTGGGTGAAACACGGATGAAGCTTGGATTTGTGGCTAAAAATTTATTGGATGAAGGGAAAGTGCAAAAAGTTGAAAATGTTTACTTCCCCTTAAAATAGCATCATGGCAAAAACAATCAGATGTGTATATTGCAGTGGAACGGGAAAGGATCCTTACGATTTACTCTCTGCCATATCGGGCTGTCAGGTTTGCGAAGGCACAGGACAGGTTGAAGTTGAGGAGCCGGCAATATCTTGTGTTTTTTGTTCGGGTACAGGCAAAAACCCGCTTGGCGCCAGAGTCCCGTGCATCGTATGCCGGGGAAAAGGAAGCAATTACTGTGAGAGCGATACAATTTGTGACCGATGCAATGGAACGGGAAAATGGGACGATGGCTTACCCTGTACCCATTGCAAGGGCATAGGCATTTGTACATAAGAAAAGGGTAAGGCTAAAATGGACAATGCTGTAAATAATATCAGGAAGGGTTTGCTGAAAAGGTTGGAAGCAATGACTAAGCATAACGCCCGCAAGGAAAAATTCGTGAAAGCAAGGGAAAGGATAATACAGGATATTGAAGAGGCGAGGAACATTTGGAAAAAGACTATGGAACAATTGCCCAAACAGGAGTTTTAAGTCAAATAAAGGAGAAAATTATGCGAAATCTAATAATGAACAATGAAACGAACATCGTCCTGGAACCCCGGCGTATGGCCAATTTTGTTGAAACCGATTACATTAAAGACATTACCAGCCGCGGTCTTACTTACATCAAAGCAGGATTCCCGGTGCATTTCAGAGGCCCGTCGGGAACCGGAAAAACAACGGTGGCCATGCATCTGGCAAGTAAAATCGGAAGGCCGGTGGTCATCATTCATGGCGATGCAGAGTATAAAACCTCCGATCTCGTTGGCAGTGAATCGGGTTATAGATTTAGAAAATTAGACGACAGGTTTATCCATTCTGTTCATAAACTTGAGGAGGACATGGAAAAGAAATGGGTGAACAATCGCTTAACCATTGCTGTTAAAAATGGTTTTACACTTATTTATGACGAATTTACCCGCTCGCGCGCCGAGGCTAATAACATCCTTCTACCCATCCTTCAGGAAAGAATGATGAGCACTTCAGCAGGAAAAGAAGAGGATTATTATATGAAAGTTCATCCGGAATTTCGTGCCATCTTTACCTCAAATCCTGAAGAGTATGCCGGGGTCAACAGAACCCAGGATGCCCTGCGCGACAGGATGGTAACCATGGACCTGGATCATTTCGACTATGAAACCGAGTTGCAGATTACCAGGGCAAAATCGGACCTTTCATTGGAAGATGCTGAAAAAATTGTGAAGATTGTAAGGGGTTTGCGCGAATCGGGGAAAACTGAATTTGATCCGACTATTCGTGGTTCCATCATGATTGCAAAAACTCTGGCAACTTTAAATTCAACACCTTCTAAAAATAACGAGATGTTTAGATTAATCTGCCAGGATATTCTCACTTCCGAAACCAGCCGGGTTGGCTCAAAAACCAACCAGGAAAAAGTAAGAATAATTGTTAATGAACTGATCGATCAAAATTGCTGATAGCTGAAAACAATCGTTTAATCACTCAATAAATAAGTATATTATGCCCATTTCAAGTGCAATAAAAGGGATTGAGAGCATAAAAACAATACATACTACAAAACAATCAGTTATTCCCAATACGGAGGGGTCTGATTTTTTAAAATTGTATATGCTTGAAAAAGAAAGAACTCGCTTGCGAAGCGAAGAAATGTTGATTTCACTCAGACTTAAGACCATTCAAATGAGGCTGAACGAAATTCAAGACTTTTATAATGAAAAATCCATACTGCTCCAAAATCATGATATGGCAGAAAGCTGTCAAACAACCAGCGATGAGGAGAAAACGGATTTTAAAACCATGTCGATAGACTACTAAAAAACAATGTGCTATGACACAACCTACCCATTCAATT
>Ga0265292_1003106_pt1 | contig 10536 bp, 5 predicted proteins | sample Munlanlewell296A_FD_189080 | JGI IMG/M metagenome (GOLD analysis project Ga0265292, IMG submission 189080) | Leachate microbial communities from a municipal landfill in Southern Ontario, Canada - Leachate well 296A | ecosystem: Engineered > Solid waste > Landfill > Unclassified | place: Canada... | reverse complement strand
TATACCTATTAGAACATGCTGGCACTCCCGAAACTACACCTACACCAGCACCAGCACCATAAGACACCATAAAACACCACAAATCAAACATCCACCACAAGTACGACACCACAAACCAAAACAGTAAGTACATAAAAGGCTAGGGGATATGACTATAAAAACGACAAAGCGAATTACTAGTGGCTACACAATAGTGGAACTTTTGATAGTAATCGCAATTATTGGTATTTTGGCGGCGATTGGTATAGTAGCGTTTACTAGTGTTCAATCACAATCCAGAAATAGTCAAAGATTAGCAAAAATAAATGTTGTATCCGAAGCCTTAGAAAAGTATTACGATCAAAATGGTAAATATCCAAATTGTTCTGATTTAACATCATCAGATATCAATTCAGTCACAAATATCTTAAAAGGTCTAGATCCAGATGCTTTAATTACCCCAAGTGGTACAGAAGGGTCAAACTCTTTTATTGCTGATACTACACCTACTTCTGATAAATTTGCATGTATTGGTGGAGATTCTGAATACACACTTCAATACAAAGATGAAGCTACTGGTCAGCCTATATCAATAACCAGTCGAAGAAAAAATGTTGCGTCGTCATATAATTTAACAATAACCATCAATCCAATTGGCGGTGGTACTGTCACCGGCGCCGGTACATGGCCAAGAGATACATCGCAAGCTATTACTGCTACAGCCAATCCATATTACACATTTAGTGGTTGGACTGGTCTTAATGCTGCTGAATGCACTACTTTGTCGGTAATTATTAATGCAAATAAATCTTGTATAGCCAACTTTACCGTTACATCTATATCTGCACCATCAGCACCAGTTGTAACAGCAAATACTGTTGGCACAGACACTACCTGGTCATGGCCAGCAGTCTCATGTCCTGGCAATACAGCCAGATACCAGTATCGTTATACTATTAGTCCATCAGGTTATGATTCTGGTTGGACTGGTCCTCAATCTAGTAACTCAGTGCCTTTTAATACTGCAACTACCAATCAGACCTACACAGTAGCAGTACAGGCTCAGTGTTATAACGTTGTTGCAACAAGTGCTTGGGGTGCATCGGGATCGGATAGTTATTTTAGATCTGCAATTACCTATACACTGACTTACACTGCTGGTGCAAATGGATCAATAACTGGAGCTTCACCACAAACAGTTGGTTCAGGTGGTTCAGGTACGGCAGTCACAGCAGTTCCTGCGACGTACTATTCATTTGTTAACTGGAGTGATGCTATAACATCTAACCCTAGAACAGACACTAACGTAACAGCTAATAAATCTGTTACAGCAAATTTTATAGCAACACCTATTTCTGCTCCTGCAACACCAACTGTTTCGGTTTCTACCCCTAGTACTATTTCAACTTGGTCATGGAATGCAGCTTCTTGTGGGTCAAATACAGCTAGATACCAATACCGTTATACTATTTCACCATCAGGTTTTGATTCTGGTTGGACAGCAACCTCATCAACATCAGTACCATTTACAACTACGACTCAAGGACAAACCTATACCGTACAAGTGCAATCTCAGTGTTATAATGCTGCTACTACTAGTGCGTGGAGTGGTATAGGTTCAGCCAGCTACTTAAGGCCATACACATATACTTTGACTCTTGCCGTTAGTCCCGCCGGTAGTGGTAACGTATCTCAAAGTGGGACAAGTCCATATACAGCCGGCTCTACACCAACAATTAATGCATCGGCAAATGCGTATTACACATTTGCTAGCTGGACTGGCACTAATTGTACTGGTACACAAAGTCATGCAGTTCCTGCAATGTCAGCTAATATGGCATGTACAGCCAATTTTACACCTACACCTATTTCTGCTCCGTCAGTACCATGGGTTTCGGTATCAACACCTAGCTCTGTTTCTACCTGGAGTTGGGGTGGGGCATCATGCCCAGGCAATTCAATTATGTACACATACGACTATGTTTTTCCAGGTTATGATTCTGGTTGGATTGAAACTGGATCAACATCTGCAGCCTTTACTACTTCAACTGAAGGATATACGTATACATTATATGCTCAGGCTCGGTGCTATAATGCAGTCACTACCAGTGGATGGAGTGGCATGGGATCGGCTAGTTATACTAGACCATATACTTATTACACCTTAACCTATATAGACGGAACTGGAGTAGGTTCATTATCAGGAACTCTTTCTCAATCAGTTATTTCTGGTGGTTCAGGGACTGCAGTATCGGCTACTGCAGGTAAGTGTTACGATGGGGTATCTTGGAGTGATGGCTCTACAGCCACCTCAAGGACAGACACTAATATTACTTCAAATAGATCATATACGGCTAATTTCACAAATAGTACATGGTATTCTGGACTAGCTGGCACTCAATTAGAGGGTCAATGTGTTAAAAAGACTGATTTGTCGACACAATCTAGGTATAAAACAACTGACACAGCAAACGCCTCTCCACAGGCACAAACCGGCATAGACCCATATAATAGTGACTATTCAACTCTTGTAAATCCTCAAACCAATCCTGGGGTGAGTTTTACAAATTATCCAGCTCAAAATTTGTGTAAAGCAGAAGGAGGACGTTTGCCATGGTCATCAGAATTATCGAGTATATTGAGCAACGCAGGTTCATATGGAAATAACTTTAACACCACTGAAGGTTACAGATCCGCTTCTCAAAATCCTAACGATGCTACAATGGCAGTAAATAAGAGATTAGATAATCCAATAGCATGGACAACTAGTGCAAAGACAAACTCTAACCCTGTAAGATGTGTAACAGGAGTAAATGGCGTTGGTTCTTAAAACAGATTTGTCAAAACATAAAGGGCATAAATTTATTATGAATATAAAACAACAAGATAAAACTGATGGATATACAATTGTAGAACTTGTATTGGTGATAATTGTACTTGGCATCTTAACCGCTATTGGTATTATCAGCTACAACGGCTGGAGACAGAAAACAATTGAAACACAGATGAAAAGTGATCTAAAAAGCGCTGTTATCGCTATGGAAAACTCACGCACTTTTAACAATAAATATCCTACATCGGTACCATCTACCTTTAAAGCCAGCCAAGGTGACACAATATCAGGCGGAAGCCCAGATGGTGGTAGCTATTGCATTGACGTAGTAAACTCTCAATTCCCAAGCCTCTATTATCACATTGAATCTACTGGAGGTGGTCACGATGTACAGTCTGGAAAGTGTATAACGGCTGGTCCATTTACTCTTACTTATAACGCTGGGCCAAACGGAACTATATCTGGTGTTAATCCACAAATTGGTATTGTATCTGGTGGTTCAGGAACATTAGTTACTGCCATACCATCAAGTAATTATGTTTTTTCTAGCTGGAGTGATGGCTCTACTACTAATCCTAGAACTGACACTAATGTGACAGCTGATATAACAGTTACGGCAAGTTTTGTTATTGATAATATTTCTGCTCCTTCAACTCCAACAGTCATAGTTTCGTCACAACCTACTTCAACAACGACAAGATGGTCATGGACCCCAACCCCCCCATCATACACTTGTCAATCTGGTTCTTCGATTAGATACCAATATAATTTTACTTATAATGGTTACGTTGGTACGTGGGCTGGGCCTGTAACGGCAATTAATGCTGACTTTACAACTTCAACCGAAGGTTATACCTATGTTCTAAATGTCCAAGCGCAATGTTATAACTCCAGCACTGGTGGTGTTAGTGCCTGGAGCGCATCTGGATCAGCAAGTTATTTTAGACCTATAACTACATATACTTTATCTCTTTTCGCAGGAACTGGTGGTACAGTATCTCAAAGTGGGGCTAGCCCATATATCTCAGGTTCAACTCCAACCATAACAGCAACTCCAAATGCCAACTATGTATTTGCTAGTTGGACAGGTACAAACTGTAGTGGTACACAAAGCCATGCAGTACCAGCCATGACTGCAAATATGACATGCACAGCTAACTTTTCTCTTATTACCTATACACTAACATTAGCAGCTGGGGCTGGCGGAACAGTTTCTCAAAGTGGCGTAAGTCCATATAATTCAGGTTCAACCCCAATAATTACAGCTACACCTAGCGCGTATTATTCATTTGCTAGTTGGACAGGTACAAACTGTACTGGTACTCAAAGTCATGCAGTACCAGCCATGACTGCAAATATGACATGCACAGCTACTTTTACGGCTACACCTATAACTACACCAGCAGCGCCAGTGGTTACGGCAAATACTGTTAGCACAAACACAACTTGGTCATGGCCAGCCGTATCTTGCCCGGGCAATTCAGTTAGATACCAATATAGATATACATATAATACATCAACACCTTATGACTCTGGTCTAATTGCTACTGCGACTACGTCTGTAGCGTTTACGACTTCAACTGAAAATATAACCTATACCGTAACTGTTCAAGCTCAATGCTATAATGCAGTTACATCAAGTTCTTGGAGTACGGCTGGTTCAGCTAGTTATTATAGGCCCGTAAGTCTAGTTACTCCTGCTACCCCAAATTGGGTTCGTGTTATTTCTACTCCGATTTCTGGCTATTATTGGAATATAGCTTCATGTGGTGCAGGCAATTCATCTAGATATGAACATTATTGGACAGACGGTCCAAATCATTATGATAATAATGGTAATTATATAGGTGACTTTACTTCTCCTACATATACTTATGATGCTGGTACGAATACAGGCCCGTATTCACCTAACATAGGATGGCAGTTGCCACTGGTGCCAAGCTGGTATTCAGGCAATACTGCAGCAGTTTATGTGAGAGCCCAATGCTATAACGGATCTAATAGTAGTGGATGGAGTGCATGGGGACAGGGTGGAGTTTATACTCCATAATTTCACTTCTTGCACCCCCACCTCCTATTTGTTACAATATCCCCATAACATATAATCAAAAGCGTTATGTAAAGATTATGCTATGATTATATTATGGTTATAGCTTTAAAAAAGAGTTATTAAGGTGAAAAGGGTATAAAGGGGATATATATTACAATGACAAAAAATAAAAAGATTATTATTTCAATCATAGTCGGCTTAGTAATAGTAGCTATTATAACTACTGGTACTATTGTCACTTTAAATGTCGTCAACAATGACAAAAATGACAAAGCTAAAGTTGTTCCAACCAAAGCCACAGCTGATGAGTTGCGAGTTCAAGCTGAAAAAGCTCGGGCTGATGCTGATAAAGCTAAATCAAAAGAATTACTGCTAGAAGCTCAACAACAATATGAAACTTTACCAAAAACTGATGAAAACACCAATGCCAAAGTAGACATTGATGCTCAGCTATACCTATTAGAACATGCTGGCACTCCCGAAACTACACCTACACCAGCACCAGCACCATAAGACACCATAAAACACCACAAATCAAACATCCACCACAAGTACGACACCACAAACCAAAACAATAAGTACATAAAAGGCTAGGGGATATGATGATAAAACGATTTGGGAATAAACAAGGCTTTACCATAATAGAAATGTTAGTAGTTATTGCTATTATTGGTGTTCTTGCAGCAATTGGTATAGTGGCATTTACAACTGTCCAAACAAGTGTCAGAAATACCCAGCGTTCCTCAGAAATTACCGTTTTGTCCGAAGCCTTAGAAAAATATTATGATCAAAATGGTGAATATCCATCATGCTCATTAATCGCAAACCCTGTTTCGTCTAGCACAGTTGCAAATAATGTCTTGAAAGGGCTAGATCCAGATGTACTGACTGCACCAAGCGCGACACAAGGAACTAATTCACTTACCTGTGGTGAGCCAATCACCGATACATATTCGTATATAGAAAGTTCAGGAATTCAATACACACTTAAATACAAAAATGAGGGTAGTGCTGATATAATATCGATAAAAAGTCGTCGACGAGCTCCTGTTGTTGCTCGAAATCTAACTGTGACAGCTGGAGCGAATGGCACTGTCACTTTTGATGCTGGTCCATACACATCGGAAAGTACTCCGACTATAACCGCAATTCCTAATGCCAATTACTCATTTGATAGTTGGACGGGTTGTAGTGGCTCGATTAGTCATACTGTTGATTTAAGTACCGGAGACAAAACGTGTGTAGCAAATTTCATAGCTACCCCTATTACAACTCCAGTAGCCCCAACTGTTACTGCTAATACTGTTGGTACCGACACAACTTGGTCATGGGGTGCAACTTCGTGTCCTGGAAATACCGCTAGATATCAATATCAATATACTATTTCACCATCTGGTTTTGATTCTGGATTGACAGCAACTGCCTTAACTTCAGTTAGCTTTACAACTTCTACTGAAGGTCAGACATATAAAGTGGATGTTCAAGCACAATGCTATAACGGTGCAACTTCAAGTAGTTGGAGCACACCTGTGGGTTCGGATAGTTATCTAAGGCCTATCACATACAAGACTTTGACTATAGTTGCTGGTGCAAACGGCACAGTTAATGCCGGGGGTTCATTTGCCACTGGTTCAATTCAAACTATTACAGCTACTCCAAATGCCAATTATTCGTTTAGCAGTTGGACTGGTGACACTGGTTGTAGTGGCATTGCAAGTCATACGATCACAATGAACGCTGACAAAACATGTACAGCCAATTTCGTATATACTACCTATACATTAACTATAGTTGCAGGCGCAGGGGGTACGGTAAATGCGGGGGGTACATATAATTCAGGTACATCCCAAACTATTACTGCCACTCCTAACGCATTTTATTCATTCAGTAGCTGGACTGGAAGTACTGGGTGTAGTGGTGTAGCCAGTCATAGTATAACAATGGACGCTAATAAATCATGTACAGCTAACTTTACGCCAACACCAATTATCCCTGATCCACCAGCAGCACCAACCGTTACAGCAAACACTGTGGGTGCTACGACAACCTGGTCATGGGGTGCAACATCTTGTCCGGGTAATACTGCCAGATACCAATATAGATATACTATATCACCTGCGGGTTATGATTCTGGATGGACAGCAACCGCACTTACTTCAGTTGGCTTTACGTCTTCAACTGATGGTCAAACATACGATGTAGTAGTGCAGTCTCAATGTTACAACGCTGCTACTTCTACTGGCTGGAGCGTCTCTTCGGCTTCAGCTCCATATTACAGACCTATACCTATGTGTACATTGACCATAAGTGCCGGTGCAAACGGTACGGTTAACACTGCGGTTAATGGTTCGTATGATTGTGGCGATACACCAGCAGCACCAACTATCACTGCTACTCCAAACGCTAATTACCAATTTAGTAGCTGGACAGGGAGTACTGGTTGTAGTGGTATAGCCAGTCATACTATAACAATGGACGCGGCCAAGACATGCACGGCTAACTTTACGATTATTACATACACTTTGACTATAGCAGCCAGTACTGGTGGAACAGTTAATGCGGGTGGTACATATAACTCGGGCACATCTCAAACAATTACTGCCACACCTAGCGCTCTTTATTCATTTAGTAGTTGGACTGGAAGTACTGGGTGTAGTGGTGTAGCCAGTCATAGTATAACAATGGACGCTAATAAATCATGTACAGCTAACTTTACACCAACACCAATATCTGCTCCTTCAGCACCTACAGGCTTAATGACTGGAACCGCAGGTGGGACAACGACTTGGTCATGGAATGCAGTTTCATGTCCTGGGAATTCAGTAAGGTACTATTATACATACACTATTTCAACAGGATACAACTCCGGTTTGGTTGGGCCTCAGTCAAATCTATCAGTTGGATTCACAACTTCATCCTCTGGCACTTACACTGTCGCCGTTCAAGCACAATGCTATAACGCAGTCACATCAAGCTCTTTGAGTGGTGCATCATCATTAGGCGTAACTTTCTATACCTTAACGCTAATCGCCAATAATGGTGGTGATGTTACGGGTGGTGGTCTATATGCATTAAATGCTAACGCTACTATGACAGCAACATGGTATCCAACTATGGTTTTTGGAAGCTGGACTGGAAGCACTGGATGTGCAGGTACATCTAGTCATTCCATTGTTATGAACGGTGATAAATCTTGTACAGCTAATTTCACTCGAATTTGGTACGACGGATTATATGGTAGCTTGGCTGGCAAATATGTCTATGTTACAGACCTCGGTTCTTTATATGCGTATAGGACAACCAATGTAGCAAATGGAACTCCCGCCGGAGCAGTAGGAGCAGACGCTGGAACACCTGCTGATAATGCCCTTGTGAATCCCCAAACTAATCCGGGAGTTTCGTTTATTAACTACCCAGCACAAGATGCTTGTAAGGCAATTGGTGGTAGATTACCGTATTTTTCAGAATCGTATGATTTATATCTCTATCAAGGAAACTACGGAAATAACTTTAATACATCAGCAGGACTTAGAACAGCCAATCAAAATCCTTTAGATGGCACCCAAGCTAGAAATAGGAATATGGGTACAGGTTCGGCAGCGGTCAGCGCCAAAACAAACACTAACCCAGTCAGGTGTATTAAAGATTAGTAGTATTTAGTTAATTTATACTAACTAGTTCTAATACGACGGTAGGCAAATTTAGTTGCAACTCGCCATTTGCTAGTTGAGTCACTATCAAATTGGTAGACATTGCCATCCTTAACTTCGCTAATCAATACTAATGCTGGGTTATACGGTGCAAGTAGGCGATAAAAGTGTATATCATCGTCATTTATATTTTTTCTGCCTGGAAAAACTTCGTGAAATTTTTTAGAACCAATTTCATCAAAATAATCTGGTTGCCCCTTTGGAGTAAAATATATTTCTGCCCTTAGGCCCATACGATTAACAATTTTTTTGATGTCTCCTAAAGACAATTTTGATTGTCCTGATATATGTAATATTAGTTGTTTTTTTGATGTCAAAAAAAGCGTCGCTTTGGCTGTAGCATTGACTGAAACTTTGTAAACTATTACATGTTTAATATCAATATCAACACCAAAATGCTCTTTTACGGCACGTTCTAACGCCAATTCATCATACATTCTATCTCGCATATATTTCTATTGTAACACTTACTTTGAATAATTTTACTATTAGAATACATCAATTGGAATATAGCAATGTTTTACTCGACGATACATGCCCAATCGACTACAATAAGTAGTAATGGAATTTGATAAACGATATGCTAAATTAAATACGTCTCAAAAGCAAGCAGTCGACGCTATTGATGGACCCGTAATGGTTATTGCAGGCCCTGGTACAGGTAAAACTGAGCTTTTAAGTGTTCGTGTCGCCAATATATTGCAAAAAACCGACATATTACCCGAAAATATTCTATGTCTAACATTTACCGAAAGTGGTGCCAGCGCTATGCGTGAAAGATTGACAGAGATTATCGGTAAAGAGGCATATAATGTTGCAGTACATACTTTTCATAGTTTTGGAACAGAAGTAATAAATCAAAACGGCCAATTTTTTTATCAAGGTGCACATTTTTTACCTGCCGATGAATTGAGTAGCTATGAAATAATCCAAGATATTTTTAATAAGTTAAAATATAACAACCCAATTGCTAGTAAATTAAATGACGAATATACACATTTATCAGACAGTTTAAAAATTATTTCAGAACTTAAAAAAAGTGGTCTTACAAGTGATGAACTTTTAAATATTTTAGATGAAAATAATGATGTAATCGAAAAAACAGAACAACTATTATCACCACTTTTTGCCACACGTATTTCTAAAGATACAGCGCTGCAGGCAAAAAAGTATATAAATGAAATCCGCAAAAGTAACGGCAATATTATATCCTCGACAGCCGTACCGCTTTCGCAAGTTCTGGCCGATTCACTTGAAAATGCAATAGACGAAACAGAGAAACAAAATTCTACAAAACCAATTACAGCTTGGCGAAACATGTGGTTCAAAAAAGACCATAGTGATAATTTTGTTCTAAAATCTCGGCAACGACAAGAAAAGTTGCGAGCAATTAGTTTTGTTTACGAAAAATATCTATCCAAAATGCAACAATCAGCACTTTATGATTTTGACGATATGATTTTGCGAGTTGTCCATGCTATGGAAGTCTTTAATGATTTACGCTTCAATTTACAAGAAAAATACCAATACATTATGGTTGATGAATTTCAAGACACAAACATGGCACAAATGAGAATTTTGCATAATTTGACAAATAATATTGTCCAAGGTGACACACCGAATATTATGGTAGTTGGTGATGATGATCAAGCCATCTATAGTTTCCAAGGCGCCGATGTCAGTAATATAATTAATTTTCGCAATAACTATCCAAAAACAAAACTTATTACATTAACCGAAAACTATCGCTCAAATGCAAATATTTTAGATGGTTCTAGAGATATAATAATTCAAGGTAACAACAGGTTAGAAAATATTTATCCTGAAATAAATAAAAAACTTTTGCCAAAAAATAATGATATAAACAAAACATTCCTTCGAACTGCTGAAACAATTGCAGACGAACGAAGCTTTATCGTAAATGATATTAAATCACGTATTGAGTCGGGCGAAAAACCAAACGA
>Ga0265292_1003105_pt1 | contig 10538 bp, 12 predicted proteins | sample Munlanlewell296A_FD_189080 | JGI IMG/M metagenome (GOLD analysis project Ga0265292, IMG submission 189080) | Leachate microbial communities from a municipal landfill in Southern Ontario, Canada - Leachate well 296A | ecosystem: Engineered > Solid waste > Landfill > Unclassified | place: Canada... | reverse complement strand
CTACTCGCCCAAAGCGAATTCCTCGCCTGTGATATAATAGTTTTATGCCTCTCTATGATTACAAGTGTGGAAAATGCGGCCATATCTTCGAGGTAATGCAGAAAATATCGGAAGAGCCGCTCAAATACTGCCCTGAATGCAAAGGGCCGATCAAGCGGCTGATCTCGGCGTCCGGTATCATCTTCAAGGGGACCGGTTGGCATGTGACGGACTATGGGAAGAAGGGAACTGGGGAACTGGGAACTAAGGAACTGGGGAAGAAGAAAGAAACAACTACAGAGACAAAAAGTTCCGCAGCAGAACCCGCCCCGAAGAAGTCAGAATAGATTCCGGATGGAATTGGACCCCTTCAACCTTGAACTGTTTGTGCCGCAGGCCCATTATCTCCCCTTCTTTCGTCCAGGCGGAAATTCCGAGCTCCGGCGGGAGCGATTTTTTTTCTACTAACAGCGAATGGTAGCGGGTGGCGGTGAAAGGGTTGGGCAAACCTTTAAAAACACCTTTATTGTCGTGGTGGATCTCCGAGGTCTTGCCGTGCATGATCCGGTCAGCGCGGACGATCTTTCCCCCAAACACTTCGCCGATCGCCTGGTGGCCGAGGCAAACACCCAATATGGGAAGTTGGCCGGCGAAACGGCGGATAACTTCTTCGGAAATGCCCGCTGCTGACGGTGTCCCGGGGCCGGGGGAGATAAGTATCCGCTCCGGCTGGAGCCGAGCGATCTCTTCAATCGTGATCTCATCGTTGCGGCGGACCTCGATCCGGGCGCCGAGTTCCCCCAAGTATTGCACCAGGTTGTAGGTGAACGAGTCATAATTATCGATGACTAGAATCATGATATAATTGTACCACGGATGAACTCAAAAATAATTACCTTCCCCGAAAAAGAGCGTTGGAACCAGTTTGTCGCCAATTCCCCGTACAGTTCCATCCTCCAATCGTACGAATGGGGGGAGCTGAAAGCTAATTTCGGCTGGCGGCCGCTCCGCCTTGTCCTGGAAGAGAACGATAATATCCTGGCCGGCATCTCCATTCTTAAACGGGAGATCCCGCTTATCCGCCATTCCCTCTTTTACGCCCCGCGCGGGCCGATCGTCAATTTCTACGACAAGGAGTTGATGCACGCTCTGATGGAGGCGATCGAGAAAGAGGCGGAAAGGAACCACGCCATCTCGCTTAAGATCGACCCGGAGCTACCGGAAGGGGCGGCCGACCAGCTTCGAAACATTATCGGGCTCGGTTTTGAACCGTCTCTTAAGCAGGTCCAGCCGCGCGCCACTTATATTCTTGACCTCGAGCGCGACCTCGACGAGATCATGAAGAATTGCGAGGAGAAGACCCGCTACAATATCCGCCTGGCGGAGCGGAAAGGGGTCACGGTCAAGGAAGATAACACCGCCAAAGGGATCGCTACTTTTCATGAGCTCTACCAGATCACGGCTAAACGTGACAACTTCCTGGTCCACCCGCTTGTTTACTATCAGCGGATCCGCGACGTCCTCTTTGCCGCCGGGCATGGGACCAATTTCATCGCTTCTTTTGAAGGGAAACCGGTCGCCGCGGTCATTATTTTCGCTTTCGGCAAGAAGATCTGGTATATGTACGGCGCGTCGGCTTCGGAATACCGCAATGTCATGCCGAACCATCTCCTCCACTGGGAAGTGATCAAGTGGGCGAAAGAGCAGGGGTACAAGGAGTACGATCTCTGGGGGATCCCGGCCAACCCGCACGCCGGGCACCCGCTCTTTGGCGTCTATCGCTTCAAGAAGGGGTTCAACGGCGAGCTGGTCAAGTATATCGGCGCCTACGACTTCCCCATCAGCCCGCTCCTCCATTTCGGCTTTGAGCACGGCGTCGCCTGGCTGCAGGGGGCAAGGAGCTTGATTGCCAAAGGGAAAATTGAGGATTCTTTGAGCGAATAACTCACCCCCTAACCCCCTCTCTTAGGAAGAGAGGGGGTATCAAGGAATAATTGATTTAAATGAAACAAGATCTGAAGAGGTTAATTACGCAAACTGCGCGTAGCTTGAGGCGAAGAGAAACACCGGCCGAAAATCTGCTTTGGGCGGAACTCCGCAACAGGAACATTTCTGATCGCAAGTTTGTGCGGCAATTCCCGATAGCTTTTTATTGGCGCGGCAAAAAACGCTTTTTTGTGACCGATTTCTATTGTCATGAAAGTAAAATGGTCATTGAATTGGACGGAAAGATCCATGCGCGGCAAAAGGAACATGATCAGGCTAGAGAGTATGTTCTGAAAAGTTTGGGCCTCAAGATCGTCCGCTTTACTAACGAAGAAATAGAAGACGACCTTGATGCAGTGGTTGAAGTGATCCGCAGGCACCTGGCTGTTTCCACCCCCTCTCTTGTAAGAGAGGGGGCCGGGGGGTGAGTTATGATCGTTTACGATTCCCGTAAAGTAAAGCCCGGTGATACCTTCGTGGCCATCCCCGGCCAGAAGCACGATGGGGTGGAGTTTGTCCCCCAGGCGATCGCCAAAGGGGCCAAGGTTATCGTGGCGGAGAAAGAAACCGCGGTCCCCGCGGGGGTCGAGTTTAAATTGGTCCCGTCGGCCAGGATAGCCCTGGCCGAAATGGCGGCCGAGTTCTACGGCTATCCCTCCAAAAAGTTAAAGTTGATCGGCGTGACTGGGACTAAGGGTAAGACGACAGTTTCATATTTGGTCCGCTCGATCCTTAACACCGCCGGTTTCAAGGCGGAGTTGATCGGCACGATCACCAATTCGATGACGACCCCCGAGTCGGCTGATCTGCAGGCCGAGCTCTCCCGTCTGGTCAAACAGGGGTACACCCATTGCGTTCTGGAAGTTTCTTCCCACGCCCTGGCCCAGGAGCGGGTCCACGGCTGCCAATTTGCCGTGGCGATCTTCACCAACCTGACCCACGATCACCTTGATTACCATAAGACGATGGAGGAGTATCTGGCCGCCAAGCGGAAGTTGTTCGAAAGGCTTGATCGCGAGGCGGTGGCGATCGTCAATGTCGATGACCCGGCCGGGGCGGCCATGATCGGGGTGGTGGCGGGGGAAGTCGTGACCTATGGCCTGCACCAGGCCAAACATGAATTAAGAAGCACGAAGCATAACGAGTTTGATACCGACGTCAGCGATATCGATATTCGTGACCGTGAAATGAAGCTGAAGATCAACGCCAGCGAGATCAGGACGCCGCTGATCGGCCGGCATAACGCTTACAATATCACGGCCGCCTACCAGTGCGGGCTCTCGCTCGGGATCAGGCCCTCGGTCATCAAGGCGGGGATCGAAGCGGTCAAGGTCGTTCCCGGGCGGCAGGAAGAGGTCGTCGCCGGCCAAAAGTTCCGGGTGATCGTCGATTTCGCCCACTCGCCCGACAGCTTGACCAAATTGCTGGAGACTTACCGGCCATTTACCAAAGGAAAGCTGATCCTTGTCTTTGGCTGTCCGGGCGATCGCGACCGCGCTAAAAGGCCGCTGATGGGGGAGATTGCCGCCCGTTTAGCCGATGTCGTCATCGTAACGACCGACGATCCGCATGGGGAAAGCCCGGAAGATATTATTAAAGAAATCGAACACGGACTTCTTCGTAATGCGAATGGCGTAACGCGTAACGCGTACAATGAACGTATTACGCATTACGCATTACACGTTACGAGCCTAGTTGACCGCAAGTCAGCGATTGAGCAGGCCTTAAGCTTGGCTAAAGCGGGCGACATCGTCCTGATCGCCGGTCGGGGACACGAAAAATTTCAGGATTTTGCCGGGAAGAAAGTGCCGCTGGATGATAAGATCATCGCTGAATCTTTCTTAAACCAACTGAATTAATCAAGGTTCAGCGGTAGGTTCAGTTTCCTCTTCAGTGCGATATTGTATTGATCGATCTTGGCCTGCGCGTACTCCGGCCGGATATAATGGGCCGGGGTCAGGTTAAAGGCGCTCAAAAAAAAGCCGGCGGTCATGCCCAGCGCGCCGCCGGTCGCCAGTGACGAACCGGAAGAGAGCGCGACCGCCCCCAGCATGGCGAGCACGCCGCCGCCGATAAAGACGTTACCGATCGTCCTCATTCTTACTTTACCGTCCTCAAGAGCGGTGATCCGGGCGAGCTCCTGCTGTTCGCCGATAAGCTGGAGAAAATCCCAGTCGCTCAATTCGCCGATCCCACCCAGATAGATGTACCAGTCATTGATCTCTTTTACTTCGGAGCGTGAGTAGGAATTGGTGGAAATGTTGGTCGAAGTGTTCGAGTAAGCCTCCCAGGATAAAGTGGTCGAGTCGATATCGGTGTCGCTGTAGTTCCGCTTCTCGTCGATCAACCGTTTTTTCGTGACCAGCTCAAGCTTGTTATGCCGGTAAGAGAGGAGGTTGATATAGGCCTGGTCGGCCGGGCTGTCGATAGCCAGGGAGAGGGGGGCGAGCAAACATACGGTCAGGAACGCAATAATTGTCTTTCTCATGATAAAATTATAATACATAAAGGGGGGAATGAACAGACTATGACACGGACAATAACCTGGTTAAATAATAAGGTCAGGATGATCGACCAGAACGCCTTGCCCCATAAATTACGTTTGATCGGCCTCCGGACGGCGGCTGAAGTGGTCCGGGCGATCAAGACGATGAAGGTCCGGGGTGCGCCGGCCTTGGGGGTTGCGGCCGCCTTCGGGATGGTCCTTGGCGCAGCCGACTTGAAGGGGACAGCCAGAAAACTGATCGCCTCCCGTCCCACGGCGGTTAATATCCGCTGGGGGGTGGAGCGGATGCTGGCGGTTGCCCGGGCCGGAATTGGCCTGCCTTTACCCAAACTGAAAAAGCTCCTCCTGGCGGCTGCCCGGAGGTTAGCTGACGAAGATGTGGCGATCAACCGGGCGCTCGGCCGGCATGGGGCGAAAGTGGTCCGGCGCGGGATGAATATCCTGACTGTCTGCAACGCCGGGGCGTTGGCTACAGTCGATTATGGGACCGCTCTTGGAGTTATCCGGGCGGCGCACGAAGCGGGAAAGAAGATCCACGTTTATGCCGCCGAAACGCGCCCCCGCCTGCAGGGGGCCAAACTGACCGCCTGGGAGTTGAAACAGGAGAAGATCCCGTTCACCCTCATTACCGATAACATGATCGGGCATTTAATGTCTAAGGGTAAGATCGACCTGGTCGTCGTCGGGGCCGACCGGATCGCCCGCAATGGCGATACGGCTAATAAGATCGGGACATATAATGCTGCCGTCCTGGCCAAGGTCCACGGCGTCCCATTCTATATCGCGGCACCGAGCTCAACTTTTGACCCGCAGTGCCGTTCCGGTAAAGATATTGTCATCGAGGAGCGGGCTCCGGAAGAGGTCCTTTACATCGGACGGGAGAGGATCGCGCCGGTCGGGACCCGGGTCTACAACCCGGCCTTCGACGTCACCCCGGCGAAATATATCAAAGGGTTTATCACCGAAAAGGGGATTTTGAAAAGCCCACATGCAAAAGCGCGTTGAGGTCCATTATGCCGGCCGGGTCCAGGGGGTAGGGTTCCGCTTCACGGCGGAGCGCCTGGCCAGCCCCAATGGCTTAAAAGGTTTCGTCCGCAATCTATCGGACGGCCGGGTGGAGTTGGTTGTGGAAGGGGAAGAAGAAGCTATTAATACGGTGCTGGAGATGCTGCGGCGAGAATTCGACCGTTATATCGACACAATTGCCGACCACTGGCTCGAACCGACGGGGGAGTTTACAAGGTTTAATATCAAGAACTACTGACCAAGGAGAGGGAAGACCGACTTCAGCCCCGGATGGATTATCTTGCCGTCTTTAATGTTGAGCCCCGTCTTGATCGTTCCATTCTCTTCGACCGCTAGTTCCAACCCTTTATTGACCAGCTCGATGACGTAGGGGAGAACGACCGTTCCGAGCGCTTCCGAGGTCGTCCGTGCGCCCATTGAGGGGAGATTAGGTGGCGCAAAAAAGAAGATCTCGGTCCCGGGGATCGATGGCAGGTCGAACGGCTCCAGGATACTTGTTTCAAAAACACCCTCAACCCCGCCCCCCTGGTCGATATCGATCGGGTAGACGCAGCCGCCGGGGCGCATCGTCTTCAAGAGGTCGAGAGCGACCAGCTTCTCCGGCTTTTTCCCGGAACAGTACATGGCGGTCACCAGGAAAAAGGCGTCGCGGATGGCGCCGCGCAGGTTATCCGACGACATTTCCAGCACTTTGACCTTCGGGAATCTGATTTCGGACTTTTTAAAGTACTCGGTCAAACTTTTTAACCTAGCCAAGTCTTTTTCCAGCAGGGTTACTTCACAACCGCGTTCGGAGAATTCTTCGGCCGCAGTCCGGCCGACCACCCCGCCGCCGAGGATGGCGACCTTCACTCCGTGCAGGCCGGTCTCCGGCAGGCCGGAGGTGATGATCTTGCGGCTCAAGAGGGCGTATTCGTCGCCGTGGCGGGCGACCACCTTGGCGGCTGCCTCGCTCATCGGGGCGAGGCAAGGGAAGGTCCCGTCGCGTTCCATCGTTTCCAGTGCCAGGAAGGTGGTTTTGGTTTTCAAGGCGGCTTCGGTCCGGTCCCGACTCGCGGCGAAATGCTGGTAGGAGAGGAAGCTGTTGTCGCGCAGTTTCGGGAAGTCCTCAAGCCTCGTCTCCTTGACCCCGAGGACGAGCTGTTTATCTAAGGCTGAGTCGTGGCCGCAGATCCAGCCGCCGGCCGCTTCGTAGGCGGCATCGGAGTAGTCGATCTTGGCTCCCGCCTCTTTTTCGACGAAGACTTTAAGTCCAGGGCAGGCGGCTAAAAGTTGTCCGACCAGGTCGGGGGTCAGGATGACCCGGCTCTCGATCTCGCGCCCCTGGCGATCGGTCTTGCTCTCCCGTAAGATGGCAACTGTTTTAATCATTGAACCTATACTTTAGTATCTCCGGGTCGCTTTCGTCAACCTTGATCAGGTTGTAGGGGAAGAAGATGTCGGTCTTCGATTCGCGAATGTTGAGGTCCTCGAGCCGGAGCTCGAGATGGACGTCGGCCGGGATCACCTTCAGTTCGCGCGCCTTGACCCCCTCCATCGGCTGGGCCCAGTTTTCGATGATCCGGCTGATCGTCTCGCGCCGCCCGGAAAACTCCTCGCCAAACTCGGTCAGGATCGCCAGGAGCGGCTTGCCGAGGCGCGCCTCTTTGAGGAGGTTGATGCAGCCGAGCATGCCGAGATGCTGGCGGAGGAATTTTCCTTCCTCTTTCTCGACCGAACCGATATTCAATAAGATGACCTGGCAATCGCGGTACTCTTTGCCGATGCCGGGTTCGTAGCGGGTGTCCCCGGTAATGCCGATGCGCAGCTTCTCGCGGTCGGGTCCGGGGAGGTTGGTCCGGATGACCAGGCCAACGGAAGACTCCTGGTTGGTCCAGCGCTCGGTATGGTGGGCTGCCTTAACGGAGAGGGTGAAGCCGTGTTTTTCGGCCAGAGAGACCCCCTCTATCTCGGTAATATCCGAGCCCGGGATCATGAGTTTGTAATTGATCTCCCGGTTGCCGAAAGGGTCGGTTGCCGAGAGGAGGCCGTGGAACTTGAGCAGAACGCCGGCCGAACCGAAAATGTCGACCACTTTGCTTTTTCTCTGCTCGTTATGGTCGTTATATTTAGCCAGCAGGGAGAGGATCCCTTCGACCGACTCGGTATGGTCGTCATGGTCGTGGGTGATGATGATGGCGTCGATGTCGGCGATCCCCATCCCCAGGTCGCGGAAAATGTCGAAGAAATCGTAGCCGGGATCGATGGCGATCCCCTTGATCTCGTTGCGGGCGTTGCGCAGGGTCAGGAAATAACCCCCACCTTGCGAAATGCCGCTGGAGAAGAGGGGGCTGGCCGAATTCCATTTATGGATCGTCCGCAGAATATTAGGCCCGATGACATGGCCGAGGGTACGGGGGATGTTAAGGTCGCGCACCAGCTTGGCCTGGTTCTGCCGGATCATTTCCCGGGTGGGGAAGAGAGTATCTTCCATGTAGGCGATCGCCTGGGCGGCCGGGCTGTTGAAGTTCTTGGCTTGCAGATCGTTCTGGTGGGCCAGTTTAAAGTCGGCATAAGCCTCCTGAAACCGTCCCTGCAAGAAATGGGCGATGCCGCGGAAATAAGCGGGGAGGCCAAGGTTCTTATGCTGTTTCTGGCTCTTCTTCAACAGTTCGTCGTAGATCGTCTCCGCTTCGCGGTAAAGGTTGTTGTTGATGCAGGTGTAGCCGATGATATTCCAGTAGGCGATCCCGTTCTCGGTCAGAGCCAGGAGGGTTTTCAGTATCTCCTTGAGGTTCTTTTGCAGCCACTCTTTCTGCCCATGGGGGGAGAGGCGCTTCAGGTTTTCCCAGCTGTTCGGCCTGGCGGGATCGAGCAGCTCTTGGGTCATCAAAACCTCCAGGTCCCTCCGACCATTTGCGTCCGGTTGTAAGTGCCGCCAAGGATAGCGTAGTCGATGATCAGATTGCCGAGGGCCAGGCTTAGGCCGGCTGATTTATTGCCGTCATTTAAACCGGCGCGGGCGAGGAGGCCGGGGAGAAGGACCGCTTCCGCCCCGTAATGCATAGTCGAGCCTTGGCCGTTCTGCCCGAGAACATTGTGCATATCGGCGGCCAGGGTTAATGAGTAGATCGGTTTGACCGCGACCCCGGCATTTACTTTCATCCCATACCCTTGAGTTACTTGGCTATCCTGCCAGTGAAAGTCGGTGGTCAAGACCCCTTTGGTAACCAAGCCGAATGAGATATATTCGACCGGCTTGGCGATTACGCCGACGTCAAGATCGGCGCCCATCCCCCGGAGATTTTGACTGATCCAAGTCATGTCATAGAAATTAACGCCGAGACCGACGGCGATCCGCTGTTCAAAGCCGGAGGCGAGGGAGAGGGTGTACCAGTTGGTCTTCTGGTCGATAGCAGGAGTCGCGTTATAATCATTGAGCCAGCTAAGCCCGAGGGCGAACTGTGCCTTGGTGCTATCCTCCTGGGCCGGTCGTTCCCAATAAGTCGGGCGATCGTAATCACGGTGGTACCAGGGGGCTCCCCACGGCATGATGCCAATGTTAATGTTGGTGTTGCGGGCGATACTTTTGACCGTCTCTTTGGCGGCGGAGCCGGTCTCTCCGGCCAAATTCTTCAGGACGTTCTTTAGTTCCGACTTCAGGCTGACGACTTCGCCCGAGCCGGTAACTTGCGGCGTGACTGCCTCTTCGCGCGACGGGGCGTCTCCCCCTCTTCCCCAATTTTTTTGGACCACCCCTTGATCGGAAAGGTACTTAGCCCCTTCGAGCGCCAACATCGAAGCGAGACCGACTCCGGCGATCCAGACAAAAGGATTCATGTCTGTTTCGTAACACATCTTGAGGTTAGCGACATTGTCACCGACCCAGGTGTTCCGGTTGTTGGTCATGGTAGAGGCGGTTAGTGAGACTTCGGGGTTGAGGGCCAGGCCGGCCGGGTTCCAGTAGGCGGCGTTAGCATCGTCTGCCACTGCGGTGAAAGCCCCACCCATCCCCATCGGGCGGGTGCCGAAGAGGGCGAAAGCCGACTCAACGGTCAGAGCGAGGATCAAGGTGGTGACCAGCAGCCGTTTAAGCATTACGATAACCTCCTGGCGTTCTTTGTCTGGCATTGTAGCAAAGCCGTCTTGCCTTGACAAGGATAGTGATGATAAAATGCCTTTTATGAATAAACTGTTCGAACGGGTCAAGGCGCTTCTCCTCAAGCCGCGGAAAACCTGGGGAGTGATCAAGGGTGAGCCGGCCGGCGTGGCCGAACTGATGGTCAATTACGCCGCTCCGCTGGCCCTGATCCCGGTCGTCGCCCGGGTGATCAACCTGGCACTGATCGGCTTCCAGCTCCCCGGCGGGCATATTACCCGCGCCCCTCTGCTGGACGCTCTTTTCGGTGGGGTGGTCAGTTTCATTTTTCACCTGGCCGGCCTCTTGGCCGGGGTCTGGGTGGTCAACTGGCTGGCTCCCTATTGCGAATCAAAACCTGATCTGAAAGGTGCGGCCCAGATAGTTCTCTACTCGATGACCCCGGTCTGGATACTGGGGGTCTGCGCCATTTCACCCATATTGGGTCTGCTCCAGTTCTTCGGTTTATACGGCATTTACCTGGCCTATCTCGGTCTGCCGGTCATTATCGGGACACCGCCGGAGCGGGTCCCTTGGTTCACCCTTCTTTTGTTCATAACCTCGCTGGCTATCGGCCTGGTCTTCAATGTCGTGGTCGACAGCGCGGTCTACGGCCCGATCATCATCCGCATGATGGTTTACTAAAAATAAATCCTAAATCCAAACAATGAATTTATGGAAATATTAACCTTCAAGCAACTTTTAGAGAGGAACGCCACTAAGTTTACTTCGGAAATTGCTTACCAGATAAAACGAGAGGGTGTCTGGCGCCGGTATACCTATCGGGAAGTTTTTGAACTTGCCCGCAAACTGCAGTCGCTCCTGGCCGAACTGGGAGTGAACAAAGGCGACCGGGTGGCCCTCCTCTCCGAGAACCGGCCGGAGTGGCCGATCGCTTACCTGGCGATCACCGCGCTGGGGGCG
>Ga0265292_1003104_pt1 | contig 10540 bp, 10 predicted proteins | sample Munlanlewell296A_FD_189080 | JGI IMG/M metagenome (GOLD analysis project Ga0265292, IMG submission 189080) | Leachate microbial communities from a municipal landfill in Southern Ontario, Canada - Leachate well 296A | ecosystem: Engineered > Solid waste > Landfill > Unclassified | place: Canada... | reverse complement strand
CCGCGGTTGAACGATAATGGCTTATTCTTGCCGACCGCAGGTAGATACCTGCTCTGTATCATTTATATTTTTCTTGTCTCACGTGCTTGGATTAAAGTTTCTCCACACAATTTGGCATTGATCCTGTTTCCGGTGACACGTCCGTAAAGTTTGTATCCGTCATGCAGCATCCTGGCAGGCTTTGAGCTTTGAGCGATGCGTATGTAGTTTTCAAAGCTCAGAGCTCATAGCTTCTTGAGTCTGACTAATGCAGACTGACTAACCTTGTGGAAGTACTGCTACAGGGACCGGATCAGCCGGATGAACCAGCCGAAGAAGCTGAACCAGCTCTTCCCCGGAAGGAATTGGCGCCGGGTCGTCACGTACCAGTCGTCGATGTGGGCGAAGTGGTCAGCGTGCAGGGAGAGCTTCCCAAGCGTCATGCCTTGCACCGAATCGTCATGTGCGTAAATGTACAGGGGAGAGTAGAGGACGATGGCGGGAATGTCCTTCTTCAGGAGCTCGTTCAGTTCCTGCAGGGCTTTCGCACGGGAGGAAGGAATACTCGTCTCGCGGATACGGGCCAGGAGCGCATCCGCCTCGAACGAGGTGTACTGCGAGAGATTGAAGGCGTCGAGCCGCATTTTCTTGGCGTCCGTACGCTCCTGAATCTGACTCGAGTGCCAGTATGGGTAGCTATCGAGATTGTCGAGAAGCGATTGGCCGAAGAGCACCACATCGTAGTTGCGGCTTAAGAGCCGGTCTCCGAATTCCTTCTTTGACGAAGCGACGTCCACTCGCACTCCCACGCCCACCGTCTCCCACTGCTGCTTGATGGCCTCTGCGATTCTCGGATAGGTTTCGGGCTTGTTGCTCGTGAGGAGGTTTATGACCAGACGTTTACCCTTGCTGTTCACGCGGGTATGGGGAGGATCTTGTAGCGCCTTGCGGCGGAGGTAGCCGTTCTCCATGTAGAGGTCCTGGACAGTGATGCGGTTCGGATCGTTCTCGGGCAGCTTCTTGGAGGCGAGGAAGAGATCGACGAGTTGCTGCTCCTGCGAAGCGAGTGCGAACTTTTTCGCGTCCGCGATCCGCTCGATGAAAGCGGTGTCCTGCACGTCATCCTTGGCGTTCGTCAGCCGCACGATGTTCATTCCCAGTTTCAGCGAACCGCTCTGGCCGTTCCCGGCCTGCAGCTTCACCATCCAACTGCCGGAGAGTGCGCGGACAGTGCCGTCCGGGAGGCGGGCGCCTGTCTGGATGCGGATGCCGTTGACGAAAACAGGGAGGTTCAGGCCGCTCAAGGACCCCGTCACGGTGAGCGAAGCGCCGCTCCCGAGGAGCGCGATATTGGGGAGAGAACTGAGTGGGCCCACCCGGTTCGTCTCCCGTTGCTCGAGGAGCCGCTGCAGGCGGATCTTCTCCGGCATATTCCAGCTCGAGTCGAAGAACGCACCCTTGGCCGCCGCCTCGTCAAACCGATATTTCCAGTTGCCCAGATCGATCTCGAGAAGCGGCGAGTTCACGATCTCTATTTCACGAATTGCATCTACGAGAGCCTGTTTATTCGTCGCGAGTTGCAGCCCCAAACGCACGCCGCGATCGGCGGGGATTTCCCGGTCGAGGTTGAAGAAGAGCCCCACGTACTGCGGCAGGGTGTAGGGGAGGACTTGGAAGTGACGCGGAAGGGTGGGTTGCCCTTTCTCGTTCCGCGGTACCAGGCGGACGCCGTTCAGGTTTGTGATATCTGTGAGCAATGCGGAGTAGTCCGGGAAAACGCGGAAAACAATACGTTCGATCTTGTTCTCCGGCATGCCGCTCTGCTGGAACCGTTTCAGGGTGACCTCCGTCGAGAAATCGGTCTGCAGGAGGTTTAAGAAGCTGTAAGGGCCGGCGCCGATGGGATGGAACCCGAAGTCCAATGTCTGGTCGAGCTTGCTCACCGGGACACCCTCGAACGCGGATTTCGGGACGAGGCCGAGCGTCAGGTTACTCGTGAAGAAGGAGTAGGGCTTGCTCAGGCGGAAGCGCACCGTATGGTCATCGAGTTTCTCGATATCCACTCCCCGGAAATTCTGCTGGAGGATGGGGTTGGGGAAGTTCGGTTGCTGGATGGTCTTGAAGGTAGAGACGACGTCGTCCGCGGTCACGGGATGCGGGCGTTCCTTCGTCGAGTCATGCCAGAGGATGCCCGGTTTCAGTGTGGCCGTGTAGATACGGTTGTCATCGCTGGCACGGACGGTCGCGAGATTATCGATGATTTTGTTGCTCTGGGGGTCGTACTTGAGGAGACCGGCGAAGACAAGCGAGATGATGTCACGGCTGACGTCATTACCGTTCACAAACCAGGGGTTGAGGGGGAGCATTTCTCCCACGGATCCCTCAATGTACGTTCCTCCTCCGCCGGGAACGGACAGCGTGTTCTGGAGGTAGAAGAGACGCAGGAGCATCAGGAGGCTCAGCGTGAGGAACACGGCGAGCACGGCGAGTACGGTCCGCTCGACCCGTGTCATTGCCGCAATCAAACGTAATAGAGACCTCACAAGAAGGGGGCTACTATCTACTATAGCAGAACGGAGATTGTTAGCTGTCTAAGGAGGATCTGATTAAATGTTATATTGTTAAATTGCTAAATTGTTCGCAAGCGAAACGCGCGGATCTTGCATGCAAACAATTTAACAATTTAGCCATTTAACAATTTGATTAAACATACATCATAACGATCGCGATGATGAAGAAGGCGACCGCGATCCAGATTGTGGCAGCGAAGAGAACCTTCTCTGCACCGCGCCGCTGAATGTAGGCCGTGCCAGTGCCGCCGAAGGTGGCGGATAATCCCGATGCGCGGTGCTGCAGGAGGATGAGAAGGGTCAGGAGGATGCCGAGGTTGACTTCGACGGAGAGGAGAACGTTCGTCATAGCGGGTGCATGGTAGAGGAGTCCTAGGAATTGGGCAATGATGGTACGATGGGAGCATGGGCGCCTAGCTCAGCTGATTAGAGCGTCTCGCTTACACCGAGAAGGTCAGGGGTTTAAGTCCCTTGGCGCCCACCATTCGTTACTTGGGTTTACCGTGGTGAGCCCGGATGTTCCGATGTTGCACTCCGGTTTGTCAATCGCTACACTCCGCACGCTATGTTTGCGATTGTGGACATCGCCGGGTTCCAGGAGAAAGCCGAGAAAGGCATGCAGCTGCGCGTGCCCACGCTTCCCGCGAAGGTCGGGGAGACGGTGACGTTCGAGAAGGTCTTGCTCCTCTCGCCGGACGGCAATCAGGCGACGGTCGGCAAGCCGTATGTCACCGGCGCGAAAGTGACCGCGGTCGTGAAGGCGCATGGTCGGGGAGACAAGATCGTGGTGCGCAAGTTCAAGCGTCGCAAGCGTTACCACAAGGTGCTGCGGGGACATCGGCAGAACTATACGGAGATCGAAGTGGTATCCGTCGGATGAGGAAACCGATGAAACCGAGGAGTCCGAGGAACGGAACGAAGAGGGATGCTCCTTGGTGCGGATGGTTGTCATTGGTCTGGGATACAATATGTTCGTATGGAAGAACGGATTGAGCAGCTCATATCGGCGGTCCGGGCGATTGAGGAGCGAAACCTCCGTGTGGAGGCCGAGAAGACGTGGGAAACAAGTGCGTTCCGTGTCGGTACCATCGCACTCACCACCTACATCGTCGCAGCCTTTGTGCTCGTTTCCATGGGCGCAGCTCGTCCGTATTTGAATGCACTCATTCCGACAGTGGGTTTCGTTCTCTCCATGCAATCGCTTCCGTTCGTGAAACGCTGGTGGATCGCACGGCATAGGCGAAAGAAACTCTAGGAAATCTCTAATCAATACCCGTTTCCATGCCATACAACACAACAGCAGCAGCCTTTCAGGCTGCGGCGTCGTGATAGGCAACGCGGAAATCCTTCATTCGCTGCGGCCCGAAGGGCCGCTGCTGATGTGGAATATTTCCGGTTCATCAGGAGTTCTCTAGGAGCGCCGCTTCTCTATCTTCGTTCGTATCGAGCGGATTGTTTCCAGCGTCACGGCCATATTCTGCAGGCAGGCGATGGTTTCGCCGTACCGTTCGCCGATCCGGAGGAGGTGGTGGAGGTAGCTGCGCTTGTGTATGCGGCTGCTGGGAGCGGGGGACTCAGGATCAATGGAGGAGTGGTCTTGAGCGTACTCCGATCGCCGGATCCTGAGCTTCGTGCCGTCCGAAAGCCAGATGTTGCCGTGGCGCGCCTCGCGCATAGGAGCGACACAGTCGAACAGATCGATGCCGCGTCTGACGGCTTCTTCCATTTGCCGGAGATCACCGACTCCCATGAGGTAGCGCGGTTTGTCTTTTGGGAGGATGGGGCAGACGAGCGAAAGTACGGAGTACATTTCCCGCTCTGTCTCTCCTACCGCGAGACCTCCGATTGCGTATCCGTCGAAGCCGATGGCAATCAGTTCCTCGGCGCACTTTTTCCGGAGATCGGGTATTAGGCCACCCTGAACAATTCCGAAAAGAAGTGGAGAGGATGAAGAGGAGCCGGAAGACAAAGAGGAAATATTTCCCCTTATCCTCTTTTTCTTCTTTGTCTTCTTTATCGTCTCGTTCCGTATCCGCTCATGCTCATTTTTGCATTCTTTAGCCCACTTCAAAGTCCGGTCAACGGCTTTAAGCTGATCACGATGAGCAGCGGTCGATGGCGGGCACTCATCGAAGCACATGATGATGTCTGCTCCGAGTGCGTGCTGGATGCGGATGGCTTCTCGAGGGCCGAGGAAATGACGCGCGCCGCTGCGGTGATCCCTGAAATGGACTCCGCCAGAGGTGATCGTCCGGATCTCTTTGAGCGAGAAGACCTGGTATCCGCCTGAGTCCGTGAGGATCGGCTTGCTCCATCCGATGAACGCATGGAGGCCGCCCGCCTCTTTCACGATCTTTTCCCCCGGGTTCAGATGAAGGTGGTAGGTATTGCAGAGGAGTATCTCCGCGCCGAGGGAAGCGAGGTCGGGAAGCGTGATGCCTTTCATCGCTCCCGCCGTCGCGACCGGCAGGAATGCGGGGGTCGTCACCGTCCCGTGCGGGAGTGCAAGCGAGCCGAGCCGTCCGTTCCGTGCAGATTTCCTGAGGATGAACATGAGGACATTATGCCAGTGAATACTCTTGCGTCCGGGATGTTTTGTCATCCATTCATTCGTTTCTCGTGCGATACTTTCCCCGCACTCTTCCCCATCACGGTATGAGTTATTGCTCTTCATCCAGTCATCCTCTCGACAGGTTTGCCCCATGGTTTCCCCGGATTGCGCTGGGAACACTTCTCGTTTCCATCGGCGTGAATCACTACCGCCATCTCCCGGGATTTGTGGAGATAGCGAAGGTCGTGTTTAGCCCGGTTCCTCTGCTCGGGAACGTCATGGGGTTCTTCGCGTACTTCGTGCCGGCAGCGATGATCGTCGGCGGCGCGCTGTTAGCTGTGAAGCAGCTTCCGTGGCTGAGCAAGCTCTGCATCCTCGGCGCCTTAAGCGGAATTATCGTCTGGGCGAGCCTCGCGATTCTGGTGGGTGATACCGCGACAACCGGCAGCATGATGCCGGCGATCCAGAACGCTGCCGTGCTCATCATCCTCTACTACGTCGTCCGAAAGATGAGTTGCTGCGGATCGTGCGTTCCACCTCCACCGCCGTCGAATCCCTGATTTTTCCTTCTTCCTTCTATGAATCTGAAATCGGCTCCGTATATTTCGAACGCGGTCCTGCGCATCGCGCTCGGTGTCACCATGGTGATGATCGGTATTTCCGCGTACAGGGATCTCGCTCCTTTCCTCGCAAATGTGACGGACGGGCTCTTAGGCTGGTCATCGCGAATCGCGTACCTGTGGGGCTTCATCCTGCCAGCGCTCCTGATTTTCGGGGGCGGCCTCCTCGCCATCGGCCGGTATCAGTTCCTGGCTGCCTGGGCTGGAGGCCTCGCAATCGGTTCCGTGCCGATCGGCATCGTTCTCAAGACGATCATGACCGGGCTCCCGCTCCCGGATGCGATGGCGGCGATCTACCCCTCGATCGTGTGGCTCATCGCGTTCGTGCTTGCGTTCACGACATTGCCGGAAGAACCGCCTGCGGCGGCGGAGGAGGAGTGATACGGCTTCGCGATAACCATGATACGATTGTTCGTCTGAGCTTTTCTTCATAGCGACGAAGCGATATCGCTACGCCGCTACTTCGCATAACCTTCGAAAAACATTCGTAGCGTTTTCATCGCGCAGCCGTATCACTTCTTGTCTTTCCCCGAAATGATCTTGTCGATGAGACCGTACTCCAGCGCCTCCTGAGCCGTCATGAATTTGTCGCGCTCGGTGTCCTCCTTCACGTTCGCGATCTTCTTCCCCGAGTGCTTCGCAATGAGGCCGTTGAGCATGTCCTTCGTCTTGATGATGTGCTCGGCGTGGATGGCGATGTCCGTCGCCTGCCCCTCGGTCCCCCCGAGCGGCTGGTGGATCATGATCTCGGAGTGAGGGAGGGCGAAGCGCTTTCCCTTGGCGCCCGCCATCAGCACGATGGCGCCGCCGGAAGCGGCCATGCCGAGACAGACGGTGGAGACATCCGGGGCAATGAGCTGCATGGTGTCGTAAATCGCCAGGGCGGAACTCACTTGTCCGCCCGGAGTGTTGACATAAAAAACGACGTCTTTCTTGGGGTCCTGTTTTTCCAGAAAGAGAAGCTGGGCGATGATGGTGTTGGCGACCGGGTCGTTGATGGGTGAGCCGAGGAAAACGATCCGCTCCTCGAGGAGTCGCGAGTAAATGTCATAGACCCGCTCGCCGAGCGGCGTGCGCTCGATGACCGTGGGAATCAGCACGTCGTTCTGTGGGGCGAGAGACCCGGAGGAGATGCCCTTTGCGATCGATTGAATCATTGGATGCATAGACAATGGGGAGAAGGTGCGAAGAAAAGTTTCTACGTTTGTCTTTAGGTTATTATACCGTATGGAGCCGTGCTTCCGGCAGTGTTCAGGACAGAGTGAATATGTTTGAATACTGAAAAGATTAGTTTCCTTTTCATGCCTCGAACTTCGCGCAATCACTGGTATGAACCCCAGAGCAAGCTCTGGACTCCTATTTCCGATCTCGAAGATCGGGGAATCAGACCACTGCCTTCGCAAGCTGATACACAGCATCCATGCTCCTCGTCGCGCCAAAGCCCCGCAGGGCGAAGGCGGATTCATGGCAAAAACCTTCAGAAGGAACTGAAGGATTTCTTTCGTTCCCATCCGAGCCGTCCGCTGATCGTCGTTCTCGGACCGACGGCGAGCGGGAAAACGGTATTCTCACTACAGCTCGCACACCACCTGAAGGACGTCTATGGAGTGGGTGCAGAAATCGTCAATGCGGATTCGAGGCAGATATATCGTGAGCTCGATATCGGCACTGCGAAAATTTCCACGGAGGAAATGCAGGGGATACCCCATCATCTTCTCTCCGTTCTCGATCCCAGGACGGAGTGCACCATTGCCTGGTTCCAACGTGAGGCTCTCCGTGTCATCGGTGAAATTCATTTGAGGGGAAACATGCCGCTTCTCGTCGGCGGTTCCATGCTCTATTTGAGTTCGGTGATCGATGGGTACCGTCCGCTGCCGGCGGCGGATGCCCGTGTGCGCCATCGGCTTTCCCGCGCGTATGACCGTGACGGGGGTCGCTTGCTCCATGAGAGACTTTCGCGGGTAGATCCGGAGTCCGCGGCTTCGATCCCCCGTCAGAACAAGGTCTATCTCATCCGTGCGTTGGAAATTTACGAACAGACCGGCAGACCGAAATCGGCACAACTCAAGCGTTCCGGCTGCCCGTATGATCTCCTGATCTTCGGCTTGCGGGTCGAGAGAGAGGAGCTCAAGAGGCGCATTCGCCGTCGAACGGAACAGATGCTCCGTGCTGGTTGGATCGGGGAAGTGCGATCACTCCTCGAAAAAGGCTATACGATGCACGATCCCGCGATGATCAGCACGGGTTATAGGGAAATATTACAGAACTTAAAAAATGGCTTAGAACAAACTAAAGTTCTGAATAAAATAATTGTACAAACTTGTCAGTATGCGAAAAGGCAGATGACGTGGTGGAAGAGGGACGCGCGGATCAAATGGATTTCAAGCAGCGATCTCGATTCTCCGGATCAACGCTAATCGTTTCTCGACATTCGCTTTCGCCACCGTATATTTCTCAGTGGCGCGCGGTAGAGCAGGCTTGGGGAGATTCTCGATACCCTGCGCTTTTCTCTCGAGCAGCTGGCTGAGCGCCTTCACCGACTGCCAGGGCGCACGCTCGTCGTCAGTTTTCAGTTTCTCGGGCTGCTGATCTTCTCGGAGCTGCTCTCTTGGGATTTCTGGAACGGGGATTTTCGACACGGGAGGAGAGGGGAGAGCTAGAATTTAAAGACGTCGGCATGTGTTTCGATCCGCTGCTTCATTTCCCACAGCTGGTCGATCATACTCGCGAGTTGCGGACAGGCGTCGGGGGTTTGCTTGGATTTGTAAAAACCGTAAATATGATTCAACAACGTGGCGATATTCATCAGCGCCATGTCGGTCTTGGTCTTCCACTCCGGCTCGAGCTTGTCATAGACCTCCTGGTTGAGAAACGTCTCCGGTTTTGTGACATCGATCGCACCGCTCTCGAAGAGCTTCGTGATCGTGGTGCAGAAGTTCTTGTGTTCGTCATCCATGTCGCCGCGCAGCGGCTGTCCGGCTTTCTTCTGCTCCTCCTCCGTCAGATTTGCCGGATGTGCCATCTGTATTGCGAAGTCCGCCATCGTTTCTATTATACCATACTCCGGTGTTCGGTGACAGGTTTTCCTTGTCTGGAAGCCGTGAGGGGTCAACGCCAATATGTGTGGAGAAACCTTCATCCACGTCTGTGAATCAAGAAAAATATATTCCCCCGAGAGCGGGTATCTACCCGCGGACTTTTCTGGGTAAAACACTATGCTTCGACTGCTTCGCGCGCACAAACAGGATCAGCGAAGATCGGCGCACGCTTGAGGGTCACCGTGGTCGCGAGCATCATGTTCTGATTCTGTGTCGGGTGGCGCTGGGACATGCTGCAATTCTATAACAACCGCGGGTAGATACCCGCTCTCAATTGGAAAGGCTCACTTTTTCACCGAAATTATTTTCTTCACACAATTTGGTTATGACCCGCAGTGAGCTGGAGTGTGTGATCCGGTGTACAATCCTTCACGTGGATCTGAAGGATTCACTCGAACCTCGGCTTCTCAAAACCACGCCCCCGTTCATCGCGGCGCTCGAGGCAATGGGTATCCGTGCCGTTTGGGATCTCCTCCTGTATCTTCCCCGTGCACATGAGGATTTGAGCCGCATATCGAGCTTGATCGATGCGCCGCTCAATCAGAAAGTTACGCTTCGCGGGACGATAGAAAATCTCAAGCTGGTTCGGACCCGGTCTAAAAAAATTCTTGTTCAGGCGAATTTCCTGGACGAGGAAGGCAACCGCGCGCAGGTGATCTGGTTCAACCAGCCGCATATAAAACGGATGCTCCATGACGGGCAGGTCGTGACTCTGACCGGCAAGGTTATGGAAAACGACCTGAAACTTGTGATCCAGAGTCCGGCGTTCGAGGATGCCAGCAGGCCGCAGCTGTTGCATGCAGGTCGCATCGTCGCGGTATACCCGCAGACGGACAGGATCACCAGCCGCTGGCTCAGGGAGAAAATCGCACTGGTGCGGGCTTGCATCCCCCTTCTGCCGGAAACGCTGCCCGAAGACGTGCTGAAGGAAGAGTTGCTTCTGAAGCGGTTCGAAGCTATAGCGGAACTTCATTTTCCGACGACACCGGAGAGACTGCAGCGTGCACGGGATCGCATGGCGTTCGAGGAGCTCTTTGCGATCCAGATCAATGTGTTGGAACGGAAGAAGGCCTGGCAGGGAGAACGGCAGGACCGCCTGCGTGTTCCCATGGATGTCGAGCTCATCAGGGCGTTCTTCCGGTCACTCAACTTCACGCCGACCGGAGGGCAGAAAGTGGCGATCTACGAAATCCTCCGCGATATGGAACAGGATCGCCCGATGTCCCGGCTCCTCGAGGGGGACGTGGGATCGGGCAAGACCCTCGTCGCGGTCGCGGTGATCGCGGACGTCCTGCGCGCAGGCGGACAGTGCGCGCTGATGGTGCCGACGGAAGTGCTGGCAAAGCAGCACGTGGCGACGGTGACGCGGTTGCTCGTCACATTCCACTCTTTCGTGCACGGCAGCGCGTACAGCGGGGAGGGAGCGGCAGCGGCGAGTCTCCGGGGGATGCCAGCCCCGCGTGTCGCGCTCCTCACCGGTTCCGTGCCGCACTCGGAAGCGGAGGCTGTCCGGCGCGACCTCGCGGCCGGGTTGATCGACGTCGTCATCGGTACCCATGCGCTCACCATGGACTCCGTGAAGTTCAAGGATTTGAAATTGGCGATCGTGGATGAACAGCATCGGTTCGGTGTCGAGCAGCGACAGCGGTTGAAAGATAAGGGGAGCCCGCATTTTCTCTCCATGACTGCCACGCCGATTCCGCGGTCGCTGGCACTGACTGC
>Ga0265292_1003103_pt1 | contig 10548 bp, 1 predicted proteins | sample Munlanlewell296A_FD_189080 | JGI IMG/M metagenome (GOLD analysis project Ga0265292, IMG submission 189080) | Leachate microbial communities from a municipal landfill in Southern Ontario, Canada - Leachate well 296A | ecosystem: Engineered > Solid waste > Landfill > Unclassified | place: Canada... | reverse complement strand
TAAGCAGCAAAATCATCTGTTCAGCCTGTTTCACCAGCAGCCGGTTGACGGATTCCATGGCCTGCGTCGCCCGCGCCGGGTCTGCCGCGCCCGATAAAACCGCCCACGATTGGGCAATCGAATCAATCTGGCACTCGCTATTTTCGCGCGAACCCAGCCGCGAGCCGTCATCATAGAAGGCGCGCAGGTACCAGTCGCCATCCCAGGCGTGGGCTTCGAGCGCCCGGGATAACTGCTCAGCCTGTTGAAGGTACGGCGCGGGGTCATCCGTCATCAGCGCAACCAGCGGCGCAAAACGCTTGAGCGTGGCGTGCAGGAACCAGCCCAGCCAGATGCTCTCGCCGCGCCCATCCATGCCGACCCGGTTCATGCCATCGTTCCAGTCGCCTGCGCCCATCCGCGGCAAACCGTGAATGCCGGCTGTCGACCCCTTTGCCAGTGCGCGGCGACAATGTTCATATAACGTGTAAACCCCGGTCGTCGATTCGTATTGACTGTAACGGTCGGCTTCCTCCGGCTTGAGAGGTTCCGCTTTCAGGAATGGGATTTTCTCCGTCAGGATGGATTGATCGCCGCTGGCGGCAACGTATTCGGCGGTGACAAACGGCAGCCACAGCAAATCGTCCGAAAAGCGCGTGCGCACCCCCCGCCCCGCAGGCGGATTCCACCAGTGCAGCACATCGCCCGCCTCGAATTGATGCCGCGCCGCTTCCAAAATATGCGCGCGCGCGATGCCCGGGCGGGTATGCAGCAGCGCCAGCACATCCTGGAGTTGGTCGCGGAACCCAAACGCCCCGCTGGATTGATACAGCCCGGTGCGCCCCCACAGGCGGCAGGTCAGCGTCTGGTACAGCAGCCAGCGGTTGAGCATCAAATCCATGCCAGGGTCGGGCGTTTCAACCGTTATGGCGTTCAGAATGTCCTCCCACTGCTGCTGGACAGCCTGCCAAATTGAATCAACCTGTGCCTGAACCTGCCCAATCAGCGCCAGGCTTTCGGCACGGTTCGCCCCTTCGCCGATTAAGAAAAAGACTTCCTCCGCCGCACCGGGCGCCAGGTCAACGTGCAGTTGGATGGCGGCGCACGGGTCCAACCCGGCATTCACCGCGCTTGCCAATCCAATGCGCCCGAGCGCCGCCGGAGTGCGCAGACTGCCCATGCGCCCCAAAAACTCCGTCCGGTCGGTGGTCACGCCGTGCGGCTTTTTATTTGCAGCGAGAAACGCCACGCGTTCGCCGAACTCGCTGTTGAAGCGGTTGCTGGCGAGCAAAGCATGTTTGTCGGGGTCGAACTCCGGAATGATATGGGCCTGATGCGTGTCACGCGTCGTGCCGAGCACCCATTCGGCGTAGTAGGTAACAGTGATACGGCGCGGACGCTCCCATAGATTTTGCAGGCGCAGGTGTGCAATTTTGACCGGCGCATCGGGCACGGCGAATAGGCGCAGGTTCTGGTTCAGGCCATGACTCTGGCTCTCAAAGACCGAATAGCCCGCCCCGTGACGAATCACATGCGCCGTTTCTGCTCCAGCGGGCATGGGCGTAGGTGACCAGACCAGCCCGGTTTCCTCGTCGCGCAAGTAGAGCGCTTCGCCCGGCATATCGGTGACCGGGTCGTTGCGCCAGGGGGTCAGGCGGTTCTCGCCACTGTTCTCTGCCCAGGTGCAGCCGGAACCCGCTTCGGAGACCAGAAATCCAAACTGCGGGTTGGCGATGACATTGACCCACGGATGCGGCGTGTGCTGACCCGGCCTGAGATGGATGACATATTCCCTGCCGTCCCGGCTGAATCCGCCGAGACCGTTGTCCATCAGCAAATCGCCTGGAAGTTGAAGCGGCAGCGTCGGCTCAGGGTCAAGCTTCGGGGAGAGTGAAGGGGTGAACTCCGGCAGGCGGGTGGGTTGGGCGGTCAAACGCAGGGCGTGTTCGGCCAGCGTCCCGCCCTTTTCATCCAAAACAACACCCGCCACAGTTTCGAACAGAATTTTGTCGGCAGGCTGAAGTTGGTCGGTACGCAGCACGAAAATGCCGTCGCGCTGGTTCAGCGAGGCCTCCGCACCCCTGCGCCGGATCTTGCGCAGGATGGCGTTGTGCAGGTCGAGGGCGTAGTCTGTATCCTGCTCGTTCAGGATGACCAGGTTGACCGTGATATGGTGGCTGCGCCAGTAGGTGAAGGCTTGCAGGGCTTCGCGCAGCAGGGGCGATTCACCGTCGCGGATACGCACCAGCAAAATGGGGTAATCGCCAGAAATGCCGAACGCCCACAAGTCGGACTGCCCTTTCTCGTTTTGCGCCAGGATATGCGGCGCGGCGCGCAATACCCCCACCGGGTAGAGCAGGGCAGAGTACAGGCGCTGGATGTTTTCGACGGCGTAAGCGTCCAGCCCCAGTTCGAGTAGTTCGCGTTCGCTGCGAGCGCGGGCATCGTCGAAGGCGCGGTGGATGGACTGCCCGGACTGGTAATGAGACAGCCTTTCCAACGCTTCGGCGCGGGAGGGGGCCGCCAGAGTCAGGAATGTAACCCTGGTTTTAGCGTGGGGCTGCAGGTCAATTTCCTGCGCCAGTGACAGGATTGGGTCGAGCGTCCCACCGGTGGTGCCGCCGGTGGTGCTGGCAAGGTGGCGGTTGGCATCCTGCAGCGCCAGCGACGTAGTCCCGGTTCCAGTACGGGGCGACGTAGTCCCGGTTCCAGCGAGGTAGTCCCGGTTCTCGTACGGGATACGGGACGGGGTGCGCGTCGTCTGTGACCTGCCCAAGAATTGGGCGCGGTCGCTCTCGTGGTCGCCGGTCACTTTGCGTCCGGCTTCGATGATCAGCGCATGTGCCAGCACGACAGGTTTTTCATCCGCAGAGCGCGGGCGGCGCTGGAACAGGAGCGCGTTTTCTTTGGGGAGATATTCGCTCTCGATAAAAAGTTTGTTGAACGCCGGATGCCGCCGGTCGGCAGCCTGCGCCGCCAGCACCACTTCGCCGTAACTGGTCAGTTTCAGCCGCCGGGGGCGGTCGCTGTCGTTCAGGATGTTCACCCGCCGGATTTCGACGCCATCCGTGCTGACGGTGATTCCGGTGCGCAGGGAAATGCCATTGTCCGAACGCTGGAACTCGACCTTGTGCGGATAAAACAACACTTCCTGATCCCGTGCCCCGTGCTGGAACCGGGACTGCGTCGCTGGAACCGGGATTACCCCATCCTCCGGCGCGCATCCGATGGGCTGGCCGGTGACTGACCAGAGCGCGCCGCTATCGCGGTCTTGCAGATAAATCCACGTGCCCCACTGGTCGAGGGTGGTGTCGGCTTGCCAGCGCGTCAGCGCAAACTCGCGCCATTGGCTGTATCCGCTTCCGGCGTTGGTAATCAGCACGCTGGTGTCGCCCTGTGAAAGTACATGCGCCTGCGGAATGGGACTGTCGAAAGGCACGCGCCATGACGCAGCACTGTTGACCGAGCGCACCGCCTGGGGCAAATTCACTGGGTCATCGGGATGGGGATATTCAATGGGTGGGTTTTGCGGAATCTTTTCCTGGAGCAGCAGTTCCACGCTCTGGATGTGCTCGTCGGCGTGGAAACGCTGCACCATCACGTCATCCGACAGGTAGTTACAGGCCGCCATCAGGATCATGCCCTGGTGGTGTGCCATGTAGGATTGCACGCTGGCATGTGCCTGACCGGCTGGCAGGCGCGTTTTGGTGTAATCGAGCGACTCGTAAAAGCCAAAACGTCCGAGCATGTTCAGTTGCTCCAGGTGCGCCATGTTCTCCAGCACTGCCTGCGGTTGCAGCGAGAGCCCCATCAGCGATGCATAGGGAGCGATGACCAAATCATCGTGCAGCTCGCGTTCGTAGCCTAGATCAGGCACGCCAAAAGCCCGATACTGGTAGTTCAGATTGACATCAAAGGCAAAGTAGCCTGATTCCGAGATGCCCCAGGGCACTTGCTGCTCCTGTCCGTAACTCATCTGCGCCTCGAGCGCGGCGTAGCAACTATCCGAGAGAAATGTCCCGGCGTAGTTTTTGGTAAACAGGGTCGGCATGAGATATTCGAACATGGTGCCGTACCATGAGAGCAGTACCTGCTTGCCGTTGACCTTCGTCACCGGTCGCCCCAGATGCAGCCAGTGGCTTTGCGGCACGTCGCCTTTGGCAATCGCTATCAGGCTGGCAATCCGGGCTTCGGATGCCAGCAAATCGTAGTAACTCGGGTCGAGCTGTTCGGTGCTGGCGTTGTAGCCGATGTGGAACACCTGGCGGCGCTCATCGAACAAAAAGCGAAAATCCATGCCGGTCATAGCGGCGTTCGCCTGCCCTGCCAGTTCTCGAAAGCCAATCAGCAGGGACGTTACCGTCATGCGCGCCGACGATAAATCAACCTCCAATTTTTGACACCATTCACGCGCCGCTTCATCCTGCAACTGCGCCTTGAAGTGGTTCAATGCCGTTTGGATGCGCTCATACATCGCTGCCGCCTGTCCCAGCGTCGGCAGTTCAGCGGGCAGGCTGTCGCGAAAATCCTGCCAGGCGGGCGTTTGCATAAACAGCGGGGTAGTCCCGGGTTTAGCACGGGGCGCAGGCGCTGCCTCCAGGCGGCTGAGCCAGGGCGCGAACAAATCCAGACTGCGCTGCATGTCTTGCAGGTGGTGGTGCATCAAATCGAGATAGAGTTGGAGTTCGGTCAGGGATTCGGGATTGAGATTGGGATGACTCTCGAGCAGTTCCATCAAGCGGAGCGAGACTCTTTCCCAGCCTTCGCCTGAGAGCCAGGCAAGAGTCATTGCCCACGCTGCGGGCTGGTTCTGGATGGCGCTGACGCGCTCGTAAATGCTGGTCAATTCGACTTCAAAAGATTCGAGGCCCCGTGCTGAAACCGGGACTACCTCGCCCCGTGCTGAAACCGGGACTACCTCGCCCCGTGCTGAAACCGGGACTACCTCGGAGGCGTGCGGGTTGTTTTTTTCCAGGGCTTGCAGCGCTTCTGCCAGAATATCCAGAATGACAAGCAAACCCTGCCACTGCTTGTCGCCCAGCACCGGCGCATCCGCCAGGGCAAGACAGCCCTGTTTGAGCGTAATCAGGCAGGCCGCCAGGTTGCCGCTATCCACCGTGGAGATGTAGCGGGGCGGAGGCGCTGCCAGCGTCTGCGAGTCGTACCAGTTCAGCAGGTGTCCCCGGTAATGTTCCAGCTTGTCCAGGCTCTCAAAGGTTGAGCGCAAACGGACTGCCAGTTCGAACAGGTCCATGTAGCCCAAATCGTATGCCGACAACGTGGACACCAGGAACAGACCAATGTTGGTCGGCGTGGTGTAGTGCGCCACACTGCCGCGCGGCGACTCTTGAAAATGATCGGGTGGCAGCCAGTGGTCATTGGGGCCGGCAAACCGCTCAAAAAATGCCCAGGTGCGGCGCGCCAGGCGCAGGACTTGCCTGCGCTGAGTCTCCGAGAGCGGCGTGGTGATGTGTGTCACGGGCTGGCTGATAACGTAGGCGATTTGTGGAGCAATGAGCCAGGCAACCAGCAGGGGCAGCGCCACCCATAGCGCGGTCGGGTTGAAAATGGCGGTAGAAATCCCCAGCAGTATGGTAAAAATCAAGGCAGCCGCCATCGCGCCCCAGGTTTCGTAATGCGCATTCAATCCAAACGAGCGCGACGCATTCGCCGCCGTTGTCCATTGCAGCAGGTTTTTGCGCCCAATCAGCAGGCGGGCCAGCGTCGTGCCGATTGCGCCCAGCATAAGCAGCGCTTCGTATGGCAGAAAAAGAACGGCAAGCGCCCAGCGTGTGAGCGGGAGCCGGGTTGGTTTGAGAAGTTGTTTGAGTGTCCGCCGCCCGAAATTGTGCTTACCATGCTGGACAGTTTGCGTCGCAATGGGCAGGGCGGAAGGCAGCAGTACCAGCAGAGTCCAGACCAGGGGTGAGCCGGGCAGGAACAGCCAGCCTGCGGCGAGCAGCACCAGCAACGTGGGCGGCAGCAGGCTGCGCCGCAGGTTGTCGAAAACTTTCCAGATATTGATGGTGGATAAGCGGTTGGGGGCCATCCCTTTTTCGGTGTGGACGATGGGGAACAACCAGGGCAGTAACTGCCAATCGCCACGAATCCAGCGGCGCAGGCGGCGGGCGTACACCAGATAGCGCGCCGGATATTCCTCGTACAGTACGATGTCCGTGACCAGCGCCGCACGTCCATAAATCCCTTCGAACAGGTCGTGGCTGAGCAGGGTATTTTCGCGCACCTGACCTGCCAGGCTGCGCTCGAAAGCCGCGACATCATAAATCCCTTTGCCAACGTAACTGCCTTCGCCAAATAAATCCTGATACACATCCGACACGGCGAAGGAGTACAGGTCAAACCCGGCGTTCCCGGCAAAGATTTGCGAAAAGAGGGAACGGTTCGCGCTGGTCAGCTTGGTTGCCACGCGCGGTTGCAGCACGGTATAACCGGCGACAACCGAGCGCCCGTCTGCGGCAAATTCGGCATGGTTAAGCGGATGCGCCAGGGTGGCAACCAGCCGGTTGGCGCTGCCCTGCGGCAGGGATGTATCTGCATCCAGCGTGATAACATATTTGATGCCGGGCCCCGTGTCCCATGCAGGAACCGGGACTGCTTCGCTCGAACCGGGACTACCTCGCAGAATGCTCGCATCCCCAACCTGGGTTGTGTAGCTTGTTTCGCCCAGGTTGAGCAGCAGGCGATTAAAATCCGCCAATTTGCCGCGCTTGCGCTCCCAGCCCATCCAGACCCCTTCAGACGGATTCCACTCGCGCTGACGGTGGAATAAATAAAATGGCGCTGTTTCCCGTACCCCGTGCAGGAACCGGGATTGCTTCGCTGGAACCGGGACCGCGTCCGCGTCGTCCCGTGCTGGATCCGGGACTATCACGTGCGCATACTTTTTATTGAGATTTTCAACGCCAGCACTTGCCAGCGCAAGCAGTTGTTCATCCTCCGGCATGCGCTGTGTTGGAGCATCACCGAAATCGGTCAGTAGGGCATAGGTCAGTTGCGGGTCTGGATTGGATAAATAATAGAGTTCCAACTCTTGCAGGAGATGGTTGAGTTCGTCGGCGCTTTCCAGCAGGGTTGGGACAACCACCATTGTGCGGTTGCCCGACGGGATGCCCTCCGAAAAATCCATACGCGGCAGGCTTTGGGGCTTGATGAAATGGGTCACATTCCAGTGCACGAGTGTAATGGCAGCCTCTAAAGCCAATCCAAACCCAAGCATGCCGACGATGATGAGTTGGGCAAGCGAGCCGCCCAAAAGAGTTGCGTAGGTGAGCAGCCCCAAAACAAACAGCACAGAAAGGATGGCGATACTCCCCAGATACGTGGCGGTGGGGGACGCGAGCAGCGCACGCCGCACGCGAACACTCAATCCCGGCTGATAGCGGAGGCTGGCTTCAAGCGTCGCACGACCTGCATCCCGCAGATAAAAGCCGACGTGCGCTTTCCGCCCCGGGGCTTTGTCATCCACGCTGCGAGCGAATTCAACTGCGGCGAGCGCGACTTCCTCTTCGCTGAAGTTCGAGTGGAGTGCCAGTTCCTCGATGACACTGCGATAACTGTTGCGGGTGTCAAAATCCATGCCCGCATAAATCTGCGCCGGGTCGTCGCGCAAAATCTGTTCCACCCGGCTGGTCTGCTCAAAGAAGTCTTTCCAATCTGTGGCGGAGAGCAAGCGCAGGCTGAGAAAACAGTTGGCAACAATGGTCTCGTTTGCCAGCACCGGGGAAGCGAACTTGTTCTGGATTTCGCGAGGTAGTCCCGGTTCTGGCACGGGACTCAGGCTTTTCGGCACATCCATCCCGGTCAGTTCGGCGGCAGCGCAGGCGAGCAGCTCCAAAATCCCGATTCGCAGCATAATCGGCAGCGCCCAAAGTTCCCCAAGCGTCAGGGGCGTGACCTGCTGATATTCCTGCACAAAAGCGGCGGCTTGAGTCAGGTCAATCTGGCTCTGGCTGTATCCAATCCATTCCCACGCCAGCGCAAAAATGCGCGGGTGTCCCTTTAGCGGCGCCCCGTCCAGTTTTGGTAACTGGTTGAGAAAACTGGCTGGCAGGTCCTCTTCTATTTGGCGGAAGGTCTGTTTGACGATGTAAAAATTATCCAGTATCCATTCGCCTGCGCGGGAAACCGGTAAATCCTTTGCTGGCACGGCCTTGAAAATTGCATTGGCCTTGCGCAAAACCAGTTCCCAGCTTTGCAGGTATTCCAACAGGGTTGTTTTTTTTGGGTGGGATATTTCTACTGTGTCCCGTGCCCCGTCTCCCGTCCGAGAACCGGGACTACCACGCAGGAACCGGGACTGCTTCGCAGGAACCGGGGCTACCTCGTGCGTTTTCGCCAGGCGGTGCGCAAATTCTCTCAGTCGTTTATCTGCGTCTGGATTGGCTGGTTCGGATGGAATGACCTGCGGGGCAATCTGCATAAGTTAACGCTCTGCGCGTTCGCTTGATAGCAGTTCAGGGGGGATTAACTCTTGTTTGGCGGGCAGGTCCTGTACAATCAGAAGTGGTACTTTGCCATACATGATGAAATTGTTGACCATGCTGCCATACGGCCATTGGTGATTCCCCGAATAACCATGCGCACTCAGCGTGACCAAATCGATATGTTCCTGCTCCCCTAGTTGATGTAGTGCAACTGCTGCATTGTCACTGGTAATGAGATGAGTTTGAACAGCAATGCCCTCCAGGTAAGAACGAGATTTCACTTGTTCGAGATAATGCCCGGCTTCTTCTCGATTACGTGCTACAACCCGGTTGGATAGATCAATATCTTCGGGCGCCGGGGGCATTTGGCGCGCCATTTCTGGTGTTTGTACGACTTGCACGAGATGCATCTGAGACTTATGAAAACGCGCTAATTGTGTGATGATTGGTAAAACATTTTCTGCCCGCTGGGAACCATCCAACGGCACCAGGATGCGCTGGTAAACCGGGGTTTCTGATAATTCATCAGCCTGGATATCATGTTGGTGTGCCCGAATGAGTAGCACCGATGTCGGTGCACTTAGGATGATTTTTTGAGTAATGCTGCTGATTCCCCATTGAGTCAAGCCATTATGTCCATGGCTGCTCAAAACAATTAATTTCATCCCCTGATTTTGGGCGTATTCCGTAATCCCTTCCGCTACCAACCCTTCCAGTACTATCGTCCGCGCCCGAAGCCCTGATTCTTGAAAGCGCGCCTTTGTCTTTTCCAGATAGAGCGCCGCCTTTGTTTTATTGATTTGCCAGTTAAGTAAATCAAACAATTGTGCTGGTGCGCTTGCCTGATTCTTTTCCAGTATACGAAGCAGTGTGATTTCTGCGTCAAAAGAACGGGCGAATGCAACAATATGGGGTAGAACGCATTCGGCCAGTTGAGAACCGTCCAATGGGACGAGAATCGGATTGAACATGGTTCATCCCTTCGATTCTTTCATACTGCCAAATTTAGTCGGATTAAGTATTGGAATACTCAATCGACTGAGTTGTGGCCGGTATTGATGATGTGACTGGGTTTGGGAGACATCACGCGTATGCGGGTGGAATTAAGAAGTGCTGTGGAATGTTACGATGTAGGGTTTTTGTATCGCACCTGGCAGAAATGAGTCTTCCAACCGTAAGCGGTTTAGCCTACTAACATCAGTATACTCTACTTTGTTGTTATTGAAGGTTTGGGCTCTGAATGGGAGTGTCTAACATCGAATTTATAGTTGTCACCCTGAGCGTAGCGAAGGGTCTCATCTAACCAAAATATACTTGTTATCATGGGATTCTTCCCCGCTTCGCGGCTCAGAATGACAACATCAAATGATTTGTGTTTCTGAAATTAGACACTCCCTGATTCTGAGAGATAATCAGAATAAATAACCCGCACATTACCAGTCAAAAAGCACGAGCTTCACTTCTCGTTCCTCGCACTTGCTTCAGGCCGGGTCTCTCTAAATCAAGGCTAAATGGGACGGTTTTTTGGGCATAACATGTTGATGATGGGTCCGCCCGGGTCGGGCAAGACCCTGCTGGCGCGCGCCCTGCCCGGCATCCTGCCGAAAATGTCCGTTGACGAGGCACTGGACGTGACCCGCATTTATTCCGTGGCTGACCAACTCCCGCTCGAAACGCCGCTGCTGCGCATCCGTCCGTTCCGCGCCCCCCACCACACCATCAGCCACGCCGGTCTGGTGGGCGGCGGAAACTGGCCGCATCCGGGGGAAATCTCGCTGGCCCATCACGGTGTTCTATTTCTGGACGAACTGCCCGAATTCGGGATGCGCGTGCTCGAAGTGCTGCGCCAACCGCTGGAGGACAAGGTCGTGACCATCAGCCGGGCACAAGGCTCGCTGACCTTCCCGGCCAGTTTCCAACTGGTTGGCGCGATGAATCCATGTCCGTGCGGTTATTACGGCGATCCGGGCAAGCCCTGCACCTGCTCCTCGATGGTGGTGACCAAGTACCAGAAGCGCATTTCCGGTCCCCTGCTGGACCGGATTGACATCCACGTGGAGGTGCCGCGCGTGGATTACGAAAAGCTGAGCAGTGACCGGCTGGGCGAGACCTCGGCCGAGATCCG